>Ga0209023_10000645_pt1 | contig 51711 bp, 53 predicted proteins | sample LakOneMetagenome_FD_187468 | JGI IMG/M metagenome (GOLD analysis project Ga0209023, IMG submission 187468) | Freshwater and sediment microbial communities from Lake Erie, Canada (SPAdes) (version 2) | ecosystem: Environmental > Aquatic > Freshwater > Lentic | place: Lake Erie, Canada... | reverse complement strand
GACCAAGGCTACTAATATGGAGGCATGAGACATAAAAATGAATAGTAGTTCGTAAATGATAAACCGCTTTCTGTCGATTCGTGCTAGCACAGCAAAAATCAGCCCACAAATCAGTATCCCTATTTCAAGCATACGAACGGCACCACTAAAACTAAAGATAAATATGACAGTAGTCAGAATCATGCACAGGGCCATAACATATGCGAAGACACTGTGTAGCTGTTTCTCAATTGTGCCCCGTTCAGGGAATATGGATACCAATAGCTCTGATACATAACAAAGAGCCCACGCAAAAAATAATGCACCTCCGTATTGCACTTTAGGCACAATGAAGAAGAATATGCTGATCGTAAAAAGTGTGGAAACTACTGCCGATGCGATACGAAACTGTTTGACCAATTCTTTTCTCTGAGATACAAGTGTACTAAATGATCGTGGGCTGCCCGGATGGTGTTCCCTCCATGCCAGAGAGGTCAGAAATATAACCGATATAACGGTGCCAATGAAGGCTGCAAGAAAAGTAAGCTCAGTCATTAACATAACTATAACAAAAAAGACTCCTGGAGAAGTCTTTCAAGTGATCAGTATTGGAGGGCCACGGTGCAGGCTATCGCAGCTATGTTTGCTCGCCACCAACCCGCCACCCCGTAGTGCTTCCATCAATAAGTAAAACCAGCCCTTCGGCGCAGTTCATGCATCTTTGTGCTGCCTCAAAAGTACTCAGAGTCCCATCTGCTTCGGCTTTTAGGCGTAGGACTGCCTCGATCGAAGGATCCTTTCTAATCTCCCTGGCCTCAATAATTTTATGTTTTACCAGGCTATAGGCGTAAGTTTCGTCAGAAGCATCTACTGCTGCGGGCATATCGCATTCATCGCAATGCTGCATCTGATGGTCGCTGTCACCATAGAAGTTAGTTAGTTCAGTCACGAATCTTTAGTCCAACAGTGGTCTTATTCTGCCCAAGAGTTTTTAAATAACTCCTCAGGGATGGGTGTATTTATGTTCCGTGTGCTGTAGTCAAATTGAGCAGCTGCAGCATCTGCGAGCTGTGCAAGAGACGCTGGGACTTGGCCAGGGTAAAGCTTACTTGCTTTGCGGATAGCTGCTAGGCAGACGCCTTTTGCCGTAGCGCTATAAACAAAGTTAGGTGAGGCAAACACGGTTTCAAAGTCGAGCATCGTTGGTTCTGCTGGTGCGCGATAATTGGTCTCATATGGCGTAGGGCTAATTCTACCAAAATCGGTGAGCGCATTCTGGTGTTGTATCTGGAGCAGCTCCTTATAATCCTCTGGTAAAAAGAGTGCCGCAAAAAACTTACTTTTCTCCCCATAAGGGACGTCAGTATGGCAATCTCCGTCAACCCCCCAACCAGCTGCTCGCCATTGCCCCCTAAAACTTGCCATAGTTCGAGAATCTTCGGGTGTAAGGTAGGTTTGTCTCATATACATGAATCCTACAACTTTAATTTCTGTTTGCAAGCATGAGCAAAACAAAAAGACTCCGAGGAGGAGTCTTTCATATCTCAGTTGACATAGTGATGCAGGTGGAGTGTTTTGGAGGGCCATCGTGTCTGTTATAGCTACTCAGGCTTCAGCTATGTATATGTAATCAATTTGATCTGCTGCGTGTGCAAATGGAGTAGCTCGGATAATCTCTAAAGATTCCTCCTCGCCTTGCCTAAATGATTCCGGAAGAATATTAACGATCTGCTTAGCTTGTAATTCGGGATCGAGCACATCATTCTCTATGTAACCAAGACGCATAAGACACCACGCGGCAATGAATAGCTGGCTTGTGTATTTTTTAGTTTGTAGCTCGTCGGCCAAACTGGAGTTTAACTTGTCATAATCAACGTTGCTGAGTAATGAATCACAGGCACTCACAATTTGGGATTCTCTTGCCACGAGGTCGGGGTTAAAGCCTTCGGATCGAAGCCAGTTCCCATACGTATCAAAAGGATTTATCATCATGTGTCGAATCGTCAACGAGTTGTACGACAGAGGCATCTTTGCCCTCTTCGTCTACTTTTCTTAAGAGATTGGTTAATGCGTCGGCAACTTTGGAGTTATCAGCATTGGCCGAGTAGGGCGGAGCACACTCAATTGAGTAATCTTTTGGCATGTCCTAACTATAACAAAAAGACTCCGAGGAGGAGTCTTTCATATCTCAGTTGACATAGTGATGCAGGTGGAGTGTTTTGGAGGGCCATTGTGCTGGGTATGGCTACTATGATTTAGAATGGTCTCGAAAATATTACTTATTCAACAACCAGTTATTCATGCCCTAACTATATAAATGATATTTTAGGAAGTTTTTTTAGGAGGATCGGAAGGAAAGAGAGTGATCATTTTCTCTTGAACAGTGTTACCGCTACTTTTTTGTATCAGTATCGCCATTTAATTCCTCCCCCACTTTTTTGCTTATGTTATTAATTGTATCATTGATATCAGCTTCTGCAGAGGTATAGTGAGTATTCAAACTTATAATTTCATCATCAGTAAATTCTCGTACTGCATCTTTTACTACGCAAACACTGGTATATTTTCCAACATTAGGGTCGTATTCTGCTCGTTTCTTGGCTTTAAAGGTTGTATATAATGCTCGGCCGTAATTATCGCTTTTTTGACATTCACTATCGACAACACTAAGGCTCGCATGAGCAGTGCCACTTCCAATAATCGCTCGCCCAATAGAGTCAAAGCAATTAACAACTCCAGGATTTGTTACTACATAAAGACCTGGGCCATTTCCGTCGCGCCCAGTAATAATCATTTCAACCTCTAATGACGAACTTCCAATAAGGGTATTAAGTCTGTTAACCATATCTGAATCGAGCGATTGCTGACTGCTGTTAAATGTTTCTAGGTCCATTCCCCATCTTGAAAGCTCTGTGTTAATTGCATCTCGATAGTGTTCTTCATAAATCTTTGCCGCTTTCGCTGCGATTGAGGCCAGTAATTCATCTTTTTTGACTTGACCAACTAGCTCAGAGATTATAGAGGACGCGTTTATTACATTTCCTGCCATCATTACAATTGCTGTATCACTTAGTTTGGTAATCTTGTTGTTTTCATTAACTTCATGCACAGTTACTATTCCGGGAGCGCTTGTAAACATTTTATCGGCAATTGCGATAACACCTTCATCTTTGCCATATATTGTTGCGATGCATACTGTCATTTGATCTTATAATTCCATTAACTTTATTCGTTTGCAAGCACAAGCAATGATTAATTTGTTACAAATCCCGAATACTTCCAAACGCAACTCTCTTCAGAATAATATCCTGCATATTAGCCATAACAGCTGGCACAAGTGTAAACTCGCCATATCTGTCATTCACAGTATCTGAAGCTTGTGCAATTGAACGCGTATCCAGCCGACTATCATCGAAAAGTCCCATTTGTTCAGGTGTGGTCGGGTGAAGATCAAAAACTGTAACACCCATGTGAGTAACCTTTGCAGGTGGGTGCACTTCGTTTAATAACCGTTGTGCCGCTAAGAATATATCCTGAGTCGAATAAATATTGTGCTTCAATCGTTTCCCTTTAGCCCAGTATTGCCTGTTCTCGAAGCTTAGCCACATATGAATGCCAGTAGCTACCTTGTCACCTTTGCGCAATCGGCGACCAGTCTTTTCGCACAGCTTCATGAGCAGACGGGATAGCTTGGCTGGGTCGGTTGTCTTGTCGCCCAGAGCATACTGCTGGCCATATGTTTTGCGGCCAAAGTCCACACTATCGATTTCATGGCCTCGTAAGCGCATGTACCAATAAAGTCCATTGATACTTTTAAAAACCTGTTTCCGCAGTTGAAGAACAGGAGCATCAAGAAACTCCAGCGGCGTAAAGATTCCGTCGACATTCAGCCTGGCTTTGTAGCGAACGTTAATGCCTGGCAAGTCCGTGAGCTTGAGGTCTTTGTATACCTTTCGGATGTTCTCACCACTAATAACGTCCAGACCGTCGGGTTTGTTCAAGCCAGCGGCAACTTTGGCTAAAAATCGATTGGGGCCAATGCCAATATTGACGGTTACGTACTCACCCAATGCCTCTTTAATGTCTTGCTTCATCTGCACCCCAATATCTTCTAATCGCATACCCTCCCGAACCGCTCGTGAACCTTCAAAGTTAATCACGAACTCGTCTACAGACTTGGGGGTAACATCACTAGTGTAGTTGAGCAGTACTCTCTTAAAGCGTCGGTGGGCATCGAAGTACTTCTCAGGGTCTGGTGTCAGGATTATGATGTCACGGCACAGTAACTTGGCCTCGCGAACGCTCATCAACTTCACTCCCATGCGTTTGGCCTCATAAGAACTAGCAATAACCATGCCACCGGGGGAGTCGTATGCAGCAACGCCAACTGGCTTGTTGCGAATCAGCGGGTTGGCCTGCTGTTCGATAATGGCGAAGCAGCTGTTGAGGTCGATGTGCATAATGAGCGGTCGATTGTAATTAAGCGGCAAGTCCATCATGTATAGCCTCCAGCTTCCAGTGTAAGTTACTAGTGTCCAGGTTGAGTCGAAACCAGATGCTTTCGTTCTTGTCGGTTAGCTCAAAGATATGGTGCAAAGTCTGACCGTCTTTAACCTGATGGTGATAACCAATCTTTCCCACCAAATATTCCTTATTCTGCCAGCTAATCATGTGCGGTAGCGCTACTCGTTTGCGGGCGCTATAGAACATGACGACGCTGACTTCTTCGTTAATCTTTTCACGCATTTTAACCTCCGAGTATACTTAGTGTTGATGTGTGGCCGATATACCCTTCACCAGAAAGTCGATAACATTGCCAAGCGTTTCAACTTGGACAGTGTTCCGTCAGACATTCACGAGAACTTTAATGTGGCTCCTGGCCAAATCATGCCCGTCATTACGGAAGATGAGACTGGTCGGCATTTAGAACTGATGAAGTGGGGCTTCATCCCCGTGTGGGCCAAAGACCCAAAGATGGGTTATAAGCTGATTAATGCCCGTGATGACGGTATTTTTGAAAAACCAATGTGGCGAAGTGTAATCCAGAAGAAGCGGGCGCTTATACCTGCTGATGGTTTCTACGAATGGAAGAAGCCTGAGGCTGGCTCCAAGGCCGCTAAACAACCTTATTATATTCATCCCAAACAGATGGAATTATTCGGCTTTGCAGGCGTTTGGGAGACCTGGAAAGACGTTGAAGGCAAAGAATGGAAGACATACTCGATTATTACGACCGAACCCAATAAAGAGATGCGAAATGTTCATAACCGTATGCCGGTAATACTGCACCAGGATGATGAGTCCTCCTGGCTCTCGCCTTCACACAATAATGACCGAGGTGCCATAGAGGCCCTACTGCGTCCGTGGGAAGACAATGGACTTGAAATGTTTGAGGTCAGCCCTGAAGTGAATGCTACACGGAACAATGAGGCAAAGCTCATCTATCCGATTAACTCCAAGTAGGTACTGCCTAGTGTGTTAAAGAGGTGAAGCAGGGACCGTGGTGTGCTTACCTAATTTGATTATAGCACCTGCTTCTTCTACCAGCTTGATCTTCTAACAGCATTCACCATAATGCCTTTTTCGGTAGATGCATGATAGTCGCCGCGGTTGCCGACAAACATGGGATCAAGAGCCCCAATAGAAAGCGGCGTAATCACATCTTCATTTCTTGAATCGACCTTTACCCAAATTTTATAACCATTTGGCAGATATGCTTCGTAGTGGTTGACGTCATTAACCTTGGTCCGGGCAGGGAACAATATCCCCCCAAATTTGCCATCTGCACTTTCAAACTTTTGTATAGAGGCCGTGTAGTCATATGGTGTACCTGAGTCGTCCTTTAGGATCATCTCTCGCATTTTTTCTTCATGAAGGGTACCCAAGCTGGTGCCTCGAAACTCGGCCAGGCTTGTTATCGAAGCCCTCCAGATATAAGAAACACAGAACATTTTTAGCTTATGCTGGTCTACATTGTCAACCGTCCAGCCAGCACCGGACGGGTGCGTCACAAGCTTGGCGGTCGTAACAAACACTTTGGCGTATTCGTCATAAATACCAATTTTGTTGTCACATACTGCGCAAAGGATATTGCCATCGTAAGAGCCAATGGGCCTTTTCTTTGCGTAACCCATGTCTGTTCCTACTATTTTTAGCTGCCCGTATTCACTTGGCGATAAGACCTTCAATAGTCCGCTCGGGAAAATGTGAGCGTTGCACTTGTTAGCCTTTGTTAAAGGCGCTCCACAAAGCCTGCAATTCATGTTCTAATTATAGTCTACTGGGGTGACATTAACTAAAAGTTGGCAAGGGAAGATACGCGCACTTTTAATGCTTTCGCTATCTTTTCAATATTCCGTAAAGATGGATTACGTACACCACGTTCAATGCCCGAAATGTATGTACGATCTAGGCCGGTCATAAAACCGAGCTTCTCCTGAGTCAAACCTGCATCAATTCGTAATTCACGAACTCTCTTACCAAGTTTTTGTTGTGCGCTAGTACGTGCCATTACCAATACGATGGCGTTTTGTAGACTATCAGTCTATGGACTATAAGTCACAATACTATTGTAATAACAGATATAATATGCTAAGAATTAAGTAAAGATAATCTTAATAAAGGAATACATAGATGAAGAGCAAGGCAGCGGAGCCAACTAAAAGTAAGAAAAACTGGTTTGCGAGACATAAAGTCCTAACAGTACTTGGGGTACTTGTGGTGCTGTTCATTCTTGGCAGCGCCGCGGGTAGTGATAAGTCAGGGACTGGAACGTCCACTAAGACCGTGACAACAACCACAACTGCTAGCAAGCAACCTGATGTGCCAGCCGAGTATAAGTCAGCGCTCAGCCAAGCCGGTTCATATTCCAAGACAATCCATATGTCCAAGCAGGGTGTCTATGATCAGTTAGTTTCTGAATATGGCGGTAAGTTCTCTGCCCCAGCCGCGCAATATGCAATCGACAATGTAAAAGCCGATTGGAACGCGAATGCCCTAGCTAAGGCCAAGGACTATCAAAAGACCTTGAGTCTGTCGCCATCTGCTATTCACGATCAGCTTACATCAGCCAGCGGTGAAAAGTTCACCCAAGCCGAAGCTGATTATGCGATTCAGCACCTTAACGATTAAGACGACAAAGACTGGTTTTCGGCAGCTTGTTGTTTCTTCCGCTTCTCGGCTAGTAGAAGCAGTCCAGTCCAGCTTTGCGAACTGTTTTCGGTTTCAGATTTTTTACTAGGGGGTACGTAGTTTGAGTGGTGGCTTAAGAACATTTCGGCTTGCTTGTAGTCACCTTTTGCTGCTCGTAGAAAAACGCCCCGCCATACAATTTGTGTCCAAGCACCACCATATAATTGTTCACGCTTAGCGTTCACATCTGCCCAGAAGTTTGGCTCTGACTTTTGCCAGTCGTATAAAGTTCGCCTGCCCCAGCCAATCCGTTCCGCAAACTCTTGGGCACTAACTCGTTTAAAGTTGCCATCGTCGCCCATTTCTAGCCCGCCAGTGGCGCAATACTCCTTATATAGGTCAAGTGCTCGATCTTTGGGGAGTTGTACCGTAGCCGCACTGTATGTTGGCTGGACCACTGTTGGCAATGTGGCAGTTTGTGCGGACTGTGCGGAAACATCCATGATGTAATTATTACATTTTTGCTTATGGTTGTCCATCACACACTCTATCCCTAGACTGTGGTTATGAATGCAAAGAAGAGTAATATTCGACAAATAGATAGACGCACTTTGCGTAAGCTAGCTGCACGGGTTATCGATGAAGACGATGCTAAAGCAAGACTTACTGTTAACGCCGAAAATATAAGACTACTATTGGCTGATCCGGATTTTCAAGAATGGGCACTTACTTTGCGTAAGCTACTTGGTATACCCATAAATGGTTTTACGCCAAAATCAGTGAAAGTGAGCAACTGGCTTAAATCTAGAGATGAGGATATATGGTTTGAACGAATTTCAGAAGTCTTTTTAAGGTATACAAAAATAAATGAACAGTATCGAGTCTACGTAGAAAGCTACGTAGTGTTTAATAATGACTTTCAGGGGCAAGTGATCGAACCCTTCCAGACATATCGCATTGGGCGGTTGGAGATTGTGTTTAAAAAACTTTTAGATATTTTTGGTTTGAAATCAAAAAAGTTACCCCAGCTTGTATTGGATATCTATAGTCCTCCTACAGAAAAGCAATGGAAAAGGATAGAATCAGAGGTAAACACTTTTTTTAACAGCTTTGGCATACCTCACGCCAAGAAGGCGCACAAACCAACTGCTCAGTTTGATTTGATGCTAGTAGCACTTAAGCAGAAAGAGCCTATAGATCCACCCGTAGAAGGTGATTATCCTAAGCAAGAGACTGATCGAGTATTAATCGAAAGCCACTATTTCAAAGCCAGAGAAGATGAAATTATAAAAATGGTAAAGCAGCTTCCAACACAACGTAAAAGAGCAAAAGATTTATTAGTAAAAAGGTTAGGGAAAACAGAGCCGAAATAGTATCACAGTAGACTCTAGTATCTAGTGACAGATAAAAAAAATTGGGCATGCCAGTATGGTACTTGAAATTGTTGGCCAAAAATAAACCCTCGTCCTTGGTCAACAACTTCAGGACGAGGGTTTATTTATATATACCCAAGGAGAACTACTATGTTTGGACCCACTGAAGAATGGTTTCGAGAAGAAATGGGCAAAAAAGCCAACAAGAAAGGACGTGTCTATATGATGCCCTTGACCCTGCGTCAACTTATGTCCGAAAACTATCCAGCACCTGCATGGGTGGTCGAAGAATTAATCCCTGCGGGGTTAACGGTGATTTCAGCCGAACCTGCATCTGGAAAAACTTGGCTATTGTTAGATATAGCATTACAAGTCGCAGAGGGATTAGATCTATATGGTCAGCTCCCTACTTCTAAAACAGGGGTGCTTATCATCGATGAAGAAAATGGACCATCCCTTTTGCAAAGCCGATTCAAGCTTCTAGGCGCTAACGACCAAGAGGAAGTCCCTATCTATATATGGTCGGAGGAGCACTTCAAGGTAGAGCAGAAGTACATCGATACAGTTATTGATTTTTGTAATAGCCATGGCGTCCGACTGGTAATGATAGATACGCTTGTTCGCATTCACGGCAGAGACGAAAACAGCGCCGTAGAGATGGCACAAGTTTTCCAGTTACTCAAACAGTTACCCCGAAACGACATTAACGTTATACTCACTCACCACAATCGGAAACCAAGTCCGGGTAGAAATAACCCAAGTCACGCTATGCGTGGATCGTCCGACATATTGGCTGCCGTAGATTGTCAGCTTTCATTGGTAAAAGATGGAGCCAGCCTAACCCTCAAACAAAACAAGCTTCGTAATGCCGAGGAATTTAAAGAAGAGATAATGCTGCTTCTTGCAAAGAATGAAGGGGGCCTGGAGATTCAATATGTGGGTAGAGAGCGCACCAGAAATAGTAAGCAAAAAGAATTAGAAACGGCAATCCTGAAGACTGTAGCCAACCAGCACTTGAACCAGAAACAATTATTGGCAAGTCTAAAAGAGACAGGCGTCAATATTGGCGAACGCACCTTACGAACTAATCTCGAACGGCTAGTAGTTGAGGGTAAAGTACAGTGGTCGCCGGGTAAGAATAAGAGGGAGAAGATATATACAACCGAAGAGGGGGTGCTAGATGCATAGCTCATACCGGCAAAAAAGCCCTTCCTATATAGATATGAACGTTTTGCCGTTTAGGGAGCGATGCAGTGAAGATTACTGAAAATGATATTAAGAAGTTCCAGAAGTTGTACAAAAAATATTACGGGATTCAGTTAAGTAATAATGATGCACGAATAAAACTGGCGCGCCTAGTTCATCAAGTTGGTTTGATATATAGGCCAATTACGCAGGAACAGGTTGAAAACCTGATGCGCCAGGATACCAAACAAGGCAAATAAGAGTTATAATACTAACGTTCACACGCCAGTAAAAAGCACAAAGTGTTTTTATTTCCGACCTTTAAGGGCGGCTCGGTATCGGAAAGTGGCTTTGTGCTGCTGGACGTGTGAACAATCGAGTCGTCCTTTTAGTTGGAGAAATATTTATGAAGAAGCATGGATTACGTTATATAGCTTACGTACGTAAGTCGGAAGAACGGAAAGAACGCCAGGAATTATCACACCCGGCTCAGATTAGGAAAATTAAGGAACAGTTCTCGGACCTAAACATTGTTAAATGGATGGAAGCAGAAAGCCAAAGCGCCTTTAAGCCGGGACGTCCCATTTTTAATGAAATGCTCACAATGATTGAGAACGGTGAGGCCGAAGGGATCGTGGCTTATCATCCAAATCGGCTTGCAAGAAATGAACATGACAGTGCCCGATTAACTTATGGTTTGCGGGGTCCGCTTAAAGATATAAAGTTCTGTACTTACAATTTTGACAATACACCAGAGGGTATCATGATGTTGCAAATGGTCATGAACCAAGGCCAGTATGAATCATCAAAACAGGGGATTGTCGTTAAGCGCGGCATGGAAGAGAAAGCTATGGGCGGCGAGCGCCCTGGCGTAGTACCGATTGGCTACCTGAAGGTGCCAACGTTGGATAAGAACGGTAGCATGATAACTAAGAAAGATAAGATCGTAACTCATACTGAAAATGATCCGGAGCGGTTCAATCTGATTAAGCGTATGTGGCAGATGCTCCTTTACGAGGATTATACGCCAAGCCAAATACGTAAGGCTGCTTATCAAGACTGGGGCTTAACGACTAAACCGTCAAGGCACGAAACTAAGCAACGTCGTATGGGCGGAGGCCAGATTGGGCTTAGTTCAATCTACCGCATATTTACGAACCCGTTTTATGCAGGCTACATTCCGCATAACGGTGAAATCCACAAAGGCAATCATGAAGCCATGATTACGATTCGGGAGTTTGACTACGCTCAACAACTACTTCGCAAGAAAGGTAAGCCACGAGTTGGACAAGTTAATCAACACCCTTATGGCAGCCTTTTGGTTTGCGGTGAGTGCGGATGCAGCATAGTCACTAAAACTACGACAAAGCTTATAAAAAGTACGGGTAAGCTCAAAACATACGTGCACTATTTCTGTACACGTAGGAGCCTAAACCGGCCATGCAGACAGCGCAAATATACGACGATTGAAGAACTGGAAAGGCAGATCGATATAGAGTTGGCAAAGTACACAATTATCCCTGAGTTCCTCGAAGTGGCTCTAAAAGTTTTGAGACGAGAAAATAAACTAGAGGTACATGACAGGACATCTATATATCAGCAACAGCAGAAGCGCCGCAATGAAATCCAGAAGCAATTAGACGAACTGGTTGACATGCGGGCTAGACTTTTGCTTGATGATAATGAGTACAAAGCACAGCGTAATAGGCTTAAGATGGAGCTCGGTGAAATGGACGAAGGCTTGAGGGGCACGGAAAAGCGAGCAGATAACTGGCTCACGCTTAACGAAGAGAGGTTTGAGTTTGCGACTTATGCAAGAGTCTGGCTACATGAGTCAAATGATCCAAAGGTTAAAAGAAACATATTGACGACCCTGGGTACGAACTTAGCATTAAAGGATAATAAACTCTCTCTAACACCTAGCGAGTGGTTAATCCCGCTGGCCGCTGGCTACCCAGTACTTTACAGGGAATACATGCAGGTTAGAACCAATAAAAAAGCCACTCCTAAACAGTTAGAAGGGGCTATAGAATTGATTTTCGAAAAATGGAGGGCCAGGAGGGACTCGAACCCTCGACATTCTGCTTAAGAGGCAGACGCTCTAACCAGCTGAGCTACTGGCCCATATCCAAAACTATATTTATTGTAAGGTGCTACACGCTTTTTAAATCAGCTGTTGGTGGCTGGTGAGAGCGTGTCGCTCATAATTGATTTTGCAGCAAGCTGCGCCAGCTGAGCTACTGGCCCGTATTCCAACTGGAAAATTTTAACATATACCCCTGTTATATGCAAGCGGGATGGATATACTCCTTTTTTCTGAAAAAGTGCTGTATACTCAAAGTAACATTAACAACGGAGGGCCTGATGCTCAATCTACTCGCAGCAACGTACGACACCACGTACACTACAACAACTACTACCAATACCGCCGGAGGCGCCGCGCTTGGTGCAACTATGGTCATACTTCTATTAGTCGGCCTTGTCGTCGCAATCATTGCTATTGTTGCAATGTGGCGCATTTTTGAAAAAGCCGGCGAAAAGGGCTGGAAGGCTCTAATCCCTATCTATAACTCATGGATTTTATTTGAACTTTCTGGCAAGCCAGGTTGGTGGGCTTTGGTAGCTCTCGTACCTTACGTCGGCTCACTTATCTACCTAGTACTTTACATTTTGGCTATGCTCCAGCTGGCCAAGAACTTTGGTAAGAGTCAAACCTTCGCAGTGGTTGGTCTTATCATCTTCTCATTCGTCGGCATGCTGATGCTCGGCTTTGGGGACGCTAAGTACACAGGCAAGAAGTACGTCACTGGCGGCACTACACCAGCCGCAGCCTAGTCCTGTCTTGTTTAAGAAAGAGTCACCTCTGTGGGGTGGCTCTTTTCATGCTACAATGTCAGCAATGCAGAAATTACTCAACGGTCGCGATCTGGCTGACTATATTAAGGAACGACAAGGTGGCCAAGTTCGGGCTTTAGTGCAGGCGCACGGCATCAAGCCAAAATTGGCCATCCTTACCACCGGTAATAATTCGGTAATCGAGGTCTATATGAGGATGAAGCAACGCTATGGTGCCGACATTGGCGTTGAGGTTGAGATTCATACCGTCGACCAGGCTGAACTACTCCCCTTGATAAAAAAATTGAATAAAGATGACAGCGTCCAGGCCATGATTGTGCAGTTGCCACTTCAGGATCCAAGCCAGACTGACGAAGTGGTCGATGCCATCGCGCCTGCCAAGGATGTTGACGCTTTGGGCAAGAGGGCCATTTACGAACCGGCTACACCGCTGTCTATTCTCTGGCTTTTAGCGGGCTACAATGTTGACCTTAAGACCCAGCATATTTTATTGATTGGTCGCGGCAAGTTAGTCGGCGCGCCTCTGGAGCGAATGTTCACGGACTCCAAGTTTAATTTTGAGGTGGCCAATAGTAAGGTGACCGACCTCAAGGCTATGACCCTCAAAGCTGACGTTATTATTACTGCCACCGGACGCGCCGGGATTGTCCGGGCCGATATGATTAAGCCGGGCGCCGTTGTAGTCGATGCTGGTACTGCCAGCGAAGGCGGCAAGACGGTAGGCGACCTTGACTCAGATGTCTATGAGCGTGATGACATAACGCTGACCCCCAAAAAAGGCGGCGTTGGCCCACTGACCGTTTGCGCCTTATTTGAAAACACCATCCGCGCCTGCCAAGAGTTGCAAAAATGATTCGGATAGGTGTCTTTGACTCTGGTATGGGTGGCGAATCGGTAGCCAAAGCTATTACCAAAGCCTTGCCCGATGCGCAGGTTACATTTGTCGGTGACACCAAGAATTTGCCGTATGGTTCCAAAACGCCCGATCAGTTATATGCGATTGTGTTGCCAATTCTGCAAGATTTGGCCCAAAAAAATGATGTCGTTGTGGTGGCTTGTAACACCGTGACCACCACCCTAATTGGACGTCTACGCAAGGAAATCAGTACACCGCTGGTTGCGGTTGAACCAATGGTTAAACCGGCAGCCAACCGAACAAAGTCCGGCATTATTGCTGTTTGTGCGACGCCAACAACTTTAGCCAGTGAACGGTATCACCAACTAAAAGCCGAATATGCTCACAATATAACTGTTATCGAACCAGATTGCAGTGACTGGACAGCCATGATTGAAGCCAAGCAAGTTGATAAACAGCATGTGACTGAACGAATCCAATCTGTCTGCCAGGCTGGTGCAGATGTCATCGTGCTTGGGTGCACTCATTATCACTGGATCGAAGAACTGATTAATGAAATCGCCGACGGCAAAGCTGAGGTAATACAGCCCGAATCGGCAATTATTGAGCAACTTAAGCGCGTTATTTCAGAGCTTTAACAACGGCCTGGAACTGCTTAGCTCGGTCTTTGTAATTTTCAAATAAACCAAAACTGGCGCACCCGGTTGATAATAGTACGATATCGCCGGCTTTAGCTTGAGCTTGTGCGGTGGTCACAATACTGGCCATAGTTTCGCCGCCAGCAACAATGTTTTCGTAACCAGCCGCACGTAGTGCTTTCTCGATATCAGGGGCGGTATCGCCAATCAACACGGCCGCTCGCACATTATGGGAAGCCACTATTTGCGCTAGGTTTTCGAAGGATGCCTCTTTACTGGAGCCCCCCAGAATAACGACTTTGGGTTGTTCAAAGGCTTGGATGGCCACAATCGCAGTTTCTGGTGTGGTGCCAAACGAGTCATCGTAATAGCTGACGTCTTTGAGGGTTCGGACGAGCTCGAGGCGGTGGGGAAGACCTTTAAATGTGTGCAATACCTTTTTAATGAGATCTGTATCTTGGCCGATTAACTGCCAGCTGGCGGCAATTGCAGCACAGACGTTTTCCAGATTGTGGCGACCCAATAGAGCGATATCACTGGTTTTACAAACTACCAGACTGTCGACGTAAATGCTGTCATCTTTGTAATAGACCCCTTTGGTTTCAAGCGGTTCGGCATCAGGGCTGGGAACTTCGTAGGTAATTTTAGGGGCCGGGGAGACCGATGCAATTTCGGTGGAGTAGGCGTTGACTCGATTGTAGACTACCAGATCATGGATGGTTTGGTGTGCGAACATCTGTGATTTTGCGTTGACGTACTCTTCCATCTCGGCGTGCCAGTTAAGATGCTCGGGTGCAATCATGAGGCACACCCCAATCTTAGGGGAATGCTGCAGGTCGATTAATTGAAAACTCGACATCTCTAAAATCACCCAGTCGGTTGGCTTAATGCCATTTTTAAGCATTTCCAGGGGGGCAACGCCAATATTACCACCTAAATGAACGGTTTTGCCGGCCGCCTCAAGTAGCGCACTAATCAGCGATGAAGTAGTGCCCTTGCCCTTGGTACCAGTTACGCCGATGATATTTTTGCTGGGACAGACTTTAAAAAATTCATTGGTAACAGAGGTAACTTTATCAAGAATGTGCGGCTGGTCAGGGTTGGCGGCAGTAATATCACCAGGGTATAAACCTGGGCTGCGTACAATCACATCAAAGGCATGCAAATCCTGGAGATAATCGGGACCGGTTTTGCTGGCGACATCTTCGGGTAGCGTAATCTCATTTTGATCACAGACGGTAACGTGATTTTCGGCCGTATTCCAATGCTCTAACGCCGCCTGACCCTCGGTGCCGTAGCCTAAGATTGCGACTCTCATAGGCTTATTGGGCGAGTTGCTTCTTAACGAGTTCAGCCACCTGTCGCGGTGTCATGTCGGCTTTCAAGATAACAGCGGCGACACCCATTTTCTTAACACCTTCAGGGATTTCTTGTTCGCCCATATTGGTGAGGATAACCACCGTAGTGGTTTTGCCCCAGGTCGTTTTACGTAGCTTAGCCAGCATTTCGTCACCATTCATCTCGGGCATCATCAGGTCCAATAGGATGATATCCGGCTTCATGCTTTCAGCTAGTTCTAAGCCAATTCTACCGTTTTCGGCCGTTTCGACTTCGTAGCCTTCGCCCTCAAACTTGATGCGGTACATCTGAGAAATGGCTTGGTCATCTTCAATAATTGCAATTTTTGTGGCCATATACGTCTAGTATACCCTATAACGATGTTTGCGAAAGGGCTCTTGAGGTGCCGAATTAAGCCAGTAGTTTGGCTACTTTTTCGGCTACCTGCGCCGGAGTGTGATATGCCTTAGCAATCGTGTCGGTAATATGCAAACTTTCGAGGCCCCGCGGGATCTCTTGTTCACCAATGTTAGTAAAGATGATTACAGGTGTAGTCTTGCCACCAGGTGTTTGGCGTAGTTTGGCGAGCATTTCCAAGCCGTCCATCTGGGGCATCATAATATCTAAAAGCACCATATCAGGGTTAAAGCCCTTGAGTAATTCCAGACCCTCAACGCCGTTTTTGGCAGTCTTAACAACGTAGCCTTCAGCCTCAAACTTCAGTTGATACATCTGTAGGATGGCTGGGTCATCTTCGATAATAGCTATCTTGTGACTCATACACTTAATGGTACGCCACATTGTGACTTTTGCAACGGGGGTCTAGTTACGAGCCAGAACTTCCTTAACGACATCAACCACCTGCGCAGGGGTGTGATGGGCTTTAACGATATAGCGGTCAACACTAAGCAAACGGAGATTATGTGGTGCCTCATCCCGACTAATGTTAGTCAAAATAACCACCCGGATATCGGCTCCCCAATCTGTTTGACGGAGCTTTTCGAGCATTTCGTCACCTGTCATAACCGGCATTTTAAGATCGAGCAGGATCAGGTCGGGCTTGTGCTCTTTGCAGGCGGCGAGGCCTAGCTGGCCATCGTCAGCCGTAAATACCGTAAATCCCTCAAGACTCAACTTGAAGCGATACATTTCTGAGATTGCTTTTTCGTCCTCGATAACAAGAAGGGTCGAAGAGGTTGTCGTCATATTGTTTATGCTTGCATTATTTGTCAAATGTTACTTGACATTATACCTGCTCTATGGTAGAATGCCAACAGTTCTTTAGAAGTTAAAAGCGCCCGTGACCTTTAGAAATAAGGGAAGCGGCGCTTTTTGTTTTCTAATAAGTAAAATATAAGGTATGTACCATGGCAGCAATTGAACCCTTCGAATCCAATCACGCTTTCCAATCATTGGAAGTAAATTCAAACACCATGTTTGAGGACGTGACGCAAACACCTCTGCTAACTCCTTTCGAGTTGCCCCCCGAGGTAGAGCTAACCGCTGAAAGCGTTTCTGCATCTCCTGATCAGCTTAGCGAAGATGACCTTGGTGATCTTTACATGTTTAAGCAAGAAGCTAAACAAGAAAAAGCGGGCTTTATGGACCGCGCCCGAGCATTTCGTGGTCATTTAAGTGATAAATCTTTTCAACTCGGCGAGAAATTATTTTTAACCAAAGAAGGTTTACCAGATCAAGCTCGCGCTGCCCAGGCCCACCTTGCCGATTCACGTTATCGGGTTGGCGAAGCATTGTCTATGGCCCGAATTGATTTACCAGACTGGCATGAGCACTCAACCATTAAGAGAGCCGATGGGTTTAAAGAAACTACCAACGCAACCGCAAACACCATTAAGGACTACAGTGCAGCAACAGTAAAGAGCCTTGGTTCTTCTAGTGCTAATGTGGTAAGTCAGGCTGTGCTTCAAAACCGCGGCGGTAATGTGCTGCGAGCGGTAAGAGAAGACTTTAGCGAAAGTGATCATAAAGTACGCGCTCTTGCTTTGGGTGCAGCTGTTGTTGCGACCGAAACCTTTGACCGATTGCGTGGGATGGTTTTCGTGGTTCCGCATGTTGTCAGTGAAGTAATGGATAGCACGCATTCACCAGTGCAAACCGCCATTATCGGTAGTGGCGTATACGCTGCCTGGAATATTTTCAGTGGCGAGGTTCTTAACCAAGGGCTCAACATATTGCCAAAAGCCAAAGAAAAATTTCGCGAGGAATTTCCAGTAGCCGTACGAGGCTTTAGAGACTCACTGCCTGGTGCGAACAGAGAAGTTGTCGCTCAAGAAAAAGCCAACGCTCAAGAAAAAGGCGTTGGACGCAGAGTTGGTAGTTTCTTGTTGCGCCACGCAGGGCGTGGAGGTACCGGCATCTCGATTGGTACTACCGCTTTTGTTGCAACTTCTTCCGTTGCTGGGGATACAACCGGCGAAACTCGTAAACAGTATATGGGCGTCTCAGCCGATACGTATGCTGTTTTGGGCGGTGTTATTCTCGGCGTTACTCAGGCGATTGCTGAACTGCCAAAGCATAACATGGCTGGGGTTTCGGAGTTTCTCTACAATGGCGTTACTAATATGAAGTTCTGGGGTGCAGTTGCGTTAGCTAGCATGGGTCTCCAATATGCTTCAAGCCAAAGTATTCGCAAGAAGATGGAAGCCGAAGACAATGAGCTAGTCGTCTTAGATAACGAAGAGGACGGCCCTTACGAATCCTACCAGCGCGTGTATAACGATGAACCAATCCCACACGTTACCTATACTGATCATGAGTATTTCGTAAATCAAAAAAATGCAGGAAAGGCTGCTCACATATAAAATGGCAAACCCAAAATTAACAGCAAAAAAACTCGCGAAGATTACACAAAAAACCCCGTATCTCTTAATGGATCTTGATAGCGTCGCTGACAAGTATCAAGAGATGCACAAAAGTCTGCCTGATTTCAAGATCTTCTACGCCGTAAAATGCAATCCAGAAGAACGAATTCTTAAGCGCTTGCATAAAGAAGGCTCATTGTTTGAGGTTGCTTCGGTCGGGGAGATTAAGCGATTGATTAAAATCGGTTTTAATCTGGACGGCTGCATCTATAGCAATCCCGTTAAGCCGACTGAGCATATTGCCGAAGCATACAAGCTGGGCGTGCGTTACTTTGCCTATGATTGCCCAGAAGAGCTCGAAAAGATTGCAAAAGCCGCTCCCGGCTCAAAAGTTTACCTGCGCATGACGGTTTCTAACCACGGTAGCTTGATTAACCTGGCTAATAAGTTTGGCGCTGATAAATCGCACGCCGTCATGTTGCTGTTGTTGGCCCAAGATCTTGGCTTAGAGGCCTTTGGTCTGGCCTTTCACATTGGTTCGCAGTCAGAAAACGTTCGATTGTGGGATCAAGCCTTTGATGATGTTGTTGATGTCTTGAATGAGCTTAAGGAACAAAAAGTAACATTGAAGTGTCTTAATATTGGCGGCGGTTTCCCAGCCCGCTATACCGAAAAAGTTCCAACCATGGGTGAAATTAGTCGCCGTATTAATAAGAACCTCAAGAAGTTGCCATACAAAATGGAGTTATGGTGTGAGCCTGGTCGCTTTATGGTGGCCGAAGCCGGCGTGATTGCCACCACCGTCATTGGTAAGACAAACCGCCAGAACAAACCATGGATCTATGTTGACGCCGGACGTTTCCAAGCCTTTGTTGAGATGTTTGAATCGGATAGTTTGCAGTATCCTATTTATACATCTGCCGACAACGCTCCACGTTCCAAGCCAAAATCCCTCTATACCGTTACCGGCCCAAGCTGTGACTCGTACGACACTATTTCGCGTGATGTCAGCCTGCCAACCGTTTTACAGGTAGGGGATCAGGTGTACTTTGGTACAGCCGGGGGCTACACTAACGTGTACGGAGCGCCGTTTAACGATTTCCCAGTACCGGCAATTATTTATACAGAAGATTTTAAGGAGACAAAGTAATGAGTGCAGAAGCAAAAGTATACGGACCACAGGTTCCAGAGCAGCTATATCCAACCTTGAATGGGCTCGTTAGTCCGGAAGACCAAGCCCAAGAAGCCGAATGGGTCGAGCGTTTTGGTATCGAGCGAATCGGTGACTTATGTAATGACTTCCTTCGTAACGGTATCGAAGGAGTAGACTTAACCGAGCAAATTAATGATCGCCAGTATGTCCTGGCTTATATCCCTGCCGAAAGCCCCTATGCTGATATTGCTCGTTCGGTTGAAGCTCCAACTTTCGCCAAATTCTTTAAGCGTTCTTTAACTCAGCACGATCGTGAATACGGTGGCAAGTATGACCCAACTAGTGTTTTTGCCACAGTTATCGATGTATCAACTCCATTGCCAACCCCTGCTGGCGTATTGCGTATCTGTGATTATGATCCCGAAGTTGGCTTTAAGGATGTAAATGATTTACTCGTTGATGACCCCGAGAATCCTTGGATTGATGAGATCAAGACTAACTATTTTGAAGAAGGCGAAACCTACGCCGAAGCTGAAGCTTGGAAGCGTCTTGGTAAACGCGCCGCTGGACACGAATTGAGCTTGGCAGACGGATATGACATTGCCACACATGCCTCTGGTCCAAACTACCGAGGTGCCCACGGTGACCTCAATGGCGTTAGTATGCTCTTCTTCCACGCTTGCTTGCGATATGCACAAGTGAACGACAAGGAAAATCTATTCGCCATCTTTGACATTCCTCCTTTCAAGAACCTGCAGCAGTTCGGTGAACCATTTGATATCTACGATGATTTAAAGCCACACCCATATGGTGGGCCGTATGACACGATTCCTGCCTTTTGTGAGCTGGATGAAGTTGTGGGACGTTTTGCTCAATTCGACCAAGGCGTTGCTGATCTCTTTGAAAAAGGCACAGGGCTGGATGCTAATGCGTTGCTACCAAACGAGTACCTACCAGAGCTATATTCCAACGAAGCTGTTGCTCGACACCAGTAGATAGACGATTGCGCTTACCTTAAACTGATAATAGGGGTATTATCTATGTAATGGTTGATCTCGTTGTATTACTGATCACGACATTCTTACTGACGCTTCTGGGCTTGGTCGTCTTGTTACGCAACGTCCATGACACTAACGCACGATTACTGGGGCTTCTGACACTAACCGCAATCCTGTGGTCATTCGCTAACTATGCCACCAATCATGTTTCTGGCTACAACCTACAGGTATTCACTAATAAACTATCGCTAGCCATTGGATTTTTACTGATCCAGTGTGTCTGGTTATTGTCCTTATACTTTCCGAAAAAAATCTCGATTCATAAGTTTCAGCGGCGGACAGCCCTGTTGCTGACACCGATACTAATATTTATGACGCTGTTTACGCCCGCTATTGTGGCCAGCGTTGTCTATCGCCCCGAAAAGAACATTACCGATATTAACATTGGTAATTTTTTCTATTTCTACGTGTTAATGGCTCTGATATCCTTTATTTTCTTTACCTACAATTTCTACAAATCCTACCGTTCGAAGTCATTGACTCAGATGCAGCACCAGCAAGTGCTCTATACTGCCGCTGGTCTATTGCTCTCCTTCTTGTGGGCAATCCTGACAGCTGCCGTCATCCCGTCTCTGGCAAATAGTTGGGAAATCTCTAAATACGGTCCGGCTGGTACGTTGTTTATGGTTGCCTTTATTGCCTTTGCTATTGTTCGGCACAAGCTCTTTGATATCCGCTTGGTTGTTGCCCGATCGTTAGCGTATGTACTCTCGCTGGGCACAATCGGCCTTGTTACCTTTGTGCTGCTCTTCGGTATTTCTACCTGGCTCGAAAACGCCGGGGTAAAACCTTTCTATATCCGCGTTTTCTTCGTCATCGTGACGGTTTTATTAGCGGTGGCTTATCCATCAATGAAGCGATTCTTTGGGAGACTGACCAATCGCTTATTTTATAGGGATGCCTATGAAACCCAGGATTTGCTGAATGATTTTAACCAAGCTATTGTTTCGACGATTGAAATCGACAAGCTGTTAACAAATGCAGCGCGGGTTATCCAGAAGTATCTTAAACCTACCTATTGTTCGTTTGTGCTGTATGGTGCACAAGCTGGTTCAGCCCGTCTGCTGCATACTTCGGGGACCAAGTTGTCAGAAGACCTAATCAGTAAAACACGCGGTCATATTGCCAAGGCCAAGGGTAAAATTATCTCAGTTGACGTACTGGATAGTGGTGACGATAGCCTGAAAATGATTCTTCAGCAAATTGATGCCGCCATGTTGGTTCGCATTACTAAATCCACCAGTGTTGAGGGCGTCGGCTATATAATTATGGGCTATAAGAAGAGCGGAACCGTCTATAACTCCCAGGATACGGCTGCGATTGGAATTATCGCTAACGAGCTGGCAATTGCTATCGAGAACGCGCTGCGCTTTGAAGAAATCCAAACCTTTGCGGCTACCTTACAGGAGAAAGTCGATGATGCCACCCGCCGTTTGCGTCTCACCAACGAAAAACTACGGCAGCTGGATCAAACCAAGGATGACTTTATCAGCATGGCCTCTCATCAGTTACGTACGCCGTTGACCTCTGTTAAGGGTTATGTCAGTATGGTCTTAGATGAGGATGCCGGTAAAGTCAGCCCGCAACAGCGTAAATTGCTCGACCAGGCCTTTATTAGCTCACAGCGTATGGTCTATCTGATTGCCGACCTCTTGAACGTCTCTCGCCTTAAGACCGGTAAGTTCATTATTGAGGCCAAACCGACCAATCTGGCCGAAGTCGTCGAAAGTGAGCTCGAGCAGCTCAAGGAAACTGCCAAAGGCCGTGATCTTAAACTGCTCTTCCAGCGTCCTAAGAGTTTCCCAAGCCTTAATTTGGACGAAACCAAGATTCGTCAGGTAATCATGAACTTTAGCGATAACGCCATCTATTACACCCCTGCAGGCGGTACTATCACCGTCGGACTGGTTGATAAGCCCGAAAGCGTCGAATTAACAGTGTCCGACAACGGTATTGGGGTGCCTAAGAGCGAGCAACACCATCTGTTCACCAAGTTCTATCGTGCTGGTAATGCCAAGAAGGCACGCCCTGACGGTACCGGTTTAGGCCTGTTTATGGCCCAAAAGGTGATTGTCGCCCAGGGTGGCGCGATTATCTTCCACAGTGAAGAAAACAGGGGTAGTACCTTTGGATTTAGCTTCCCCAAGGCAAAACTGCTCGTAAAATAAGCAGTAGCTTTTTATCCCCACCTCTGAAGCCGCTTGTGCTTTAGGGGTTTTCATTGTAGAAAGTATTGACAGTATAAGCGTTTTATGGTAAACTGCCAGGGTAATAATCTTGTGAGGAGATTTTGAATATGAATGAAGCAAATATGCAGGCCGCACAGAGTGTAGCCCCCAACCATAGCCGTGCGGGTGAATATATCCGTAACATCGCGCTTGTCGCTGCCATGGGTGCAGCAACTGTTGCTTGTGCAACACAACCAGGCAACACAGAAGTACATGCTTCTGGTACAAGCCCCGATAAGACTACTGCAGTCGGTGCCGCTCCAGCTGCTGGTAAATTTGAATTTAACGGTCAAGTTACCGATGGTTCTGATGCCGCTGTTGGCGCAGAGAACGACGCTAACTTATATGACTGTGGTGGCGTTAAGGGTGAAACCTATAAGAACGCTGATGGTACTGATAAGCCATTTAATCCAGACAACCTCATCTCTCACATGAACCTCCATCCAGAACTTGCTAAGAGCGACTCCGACTTTTGGGTCGACATCTTTGGCGAAAAGAGTATGAACTTCTTAGGCGACAAAGCTATTGGGAACAAGCAGCACGACGACAGCAAGGCTGTTAATGTTCCAGGAGTAGCAGAAGGTTACGCTAACTTCATCGCTAGCCAGAACTCGGCTGTTATGAAAGTAGACGCATTAGCCGGAAACTTTGCTTGTAAGACTGCTACTGGTGAGTACAAAGTATTCCCAGTTGGTCCTAAGCAACTCAAGGCTGGTGAAACCCACCTGACTGGTATCGCTCTAACCCGAGCAAACTATGAAGAATTCGTTCGTATTGTTGCTAGCGAAGGTAAGAACCTCGATATGGTCTTTACGCAAGAAATGAATGCTGACACCGATGGTGACGGCAAGGGTGACCTCGATGTTGTCGTTGTCTTAACTAAGCACCAAATGTGTGCCAACAACGAACTGAAGTTGCCACCAGCTATTCCTAGCAGCCCAGAAGCACCGACCCTTCCTCCAAACATTACCACTATTCACCGCAACACCCCAACAACCCCAACGGTTACCTATTCAGTACCACCAAATGTAACAACCGTTCCTCCTGACACTAAGGTTGGTCCTAAAGACAATGCCCACCTGCCTACTAATGGTGGCATCCCCGGACAGGCTCCAACAACCGTTGAAACTGGTAAGCCACAGGGTGAACCAACCCCAACTCTGGGACCGCGTACCCCTGAGACAGCTCCGCATACCGATCCAACTCAGGCCCCACCAAAGGAAATTTCTACGACTACTGCACCAGACAAAGGTATCCCAAATCCTGATCTAGTCGCTAACGAGCAAGAAAACTAAGGAGTAATAAGATGTTTACACGATTACGCAATATGTTTAAGAAAGTTCCCAAGAAGATAAGTGTTAGTATTGCAGTTGTATCTGTTATTGCTGCTGTTGCTATCCCTGCCATGGTCATGGCTGGCTACGGTCCCGACCGCCCAACCTTTGACTGGAACAAGTTTGATCCTTCAAAGTCATGTACCGATCCATCACAAGCCGGTGGCCGCTGTGGTTCAATGGATGGTCCTGTCTTTAACTCGTTCATTAACAACCCGGCTTACGGTGACGAACGTAACTTTACGCGTATCGCTACTGCTACTCCCGGTTCAGCTCCAAACACAGTTAGCTACACCGAAACTGCCAACGTTACCCCTGGTCAAGAATATTGGGTACGTACATATGTGCACAACGACGCTAACCAGAACCTGAACGGTGCTAACTTTGATGGCCCAAGCGTCGCTCGCGATACGAAAGTTCGTGTTGCTATCGCCCAAGGTGCCTCTAATGCCGTCGATGTTATGACCTATGTAACTGCCCAGAACGCTAAGCCAACTAAGATTTGGGATACTGCTACGCTTGCTAATGGTAGCCAAGCCTTCAGTGTTAGCTACGTCCCTGGTTCAGCTACTCTGTACAACGGTGTCCACCAAAATGGTACTCCACTGCCAGATGCGATTACTTCTGCTGACGGTACCCCAGTTGGTTACAACCAAATGGACGGTAACCTACCTGGCTGTTTCGACTACTCTGCCTTTGTTTACGTAAAGGTTAAAGTCCAGGCTCCAGCCTTGCAGGTTGATAAGACGGTTCGTGTCTCTGGTACTACTAAGTACGAAGACAAGATTACTGCTAAGAAGACCGACAACATCCAATGGCGCATTAAGTACACTAACTCTGGTACAGCTGATATCCGTGATCTAACCATCCGCGATACACTTCCTGCCGGCGTTACCTTAATCCCTGGTACTATCAAGTGGACAACTGCTAGCCACAACGCTGAAACATTGCAAGATAGCGCGCTTACTAAAGGTGGAATCAACCTTGGTAACTACGCTCCAGCCGGTGCCGGTAACATCAGTGGCTATGTCACTTTCGAAACCAGCATCAACAAAGACTTCAAAGAATGTACGCTGCACAACGTTGCTTACGGTCGTGCAACTGACGTTCCTGAAACCGATGACGACTCAACAGTAACTATCGATAACTGTACTCCAGTTGTTCCGATTTACACTTGTGATGTACTTGAGGCCACCAGCCTTGGTAACCGCAAGTTCAGCTACACCGTTAAGTACACTGCTAAGAACGCTACCTTGAAGCAAGTTAGCTACAACTTCGGTGATGCTACAACTCCAATGTTGACCGACAAAACTACTGTTGAACACACCTACGCTGTAGATGGTACCTACACCACTAAAGCTACATTAACCTTCACGGTTGATGGTGTCGACAAGACGGTTACCAGCGAAGCTTGTGCAAGCACGGTTAACTCGAATACACCTAAGGACAACTGTACTATCCCTGGCAAAGAAAACTTGCCTAAGAACAGCCCTGAATGTGTTGTGACTCCAACCGTACTGCCAAACACTGGCCCTGGTGATGTCGCCGCTGTCTTTGCAGCCGTTACGGTTGCCGGTATCGCAGCTTACCAAGTCTTCGTGACTCGCCGCATCGAGAGCTAACAGCTCCCCCTGTGGATAAGTGGTCTAGCCAAAACATAGTTTTTATGCTAAGCTAACCTCAGAAATGAGCACTGACTGACCGCTCGATCTCGGTTCCCAAAGAAGCCCTCGGATAACTCCGGGGGTTTCTTTTTCGCCTCTGTTATGGTAAGATATTGCGGTCGTATCAAATAGGTTAGTTCGGCCTCCCGAGCTTCGCTCGTGCGACAAAATTTCTCGGAAATAGAAAAACATGTAAACACATTTTTCTACTTCGCTCGAAATTTGGCCTCATCGTCTAACGGTTAGGACACCGGGTTTTCATCCCGGCAATAGGAGTTCGATTCTCCTTGAGGTCACCAAAGAAAAAGACTCATCATGCATGGGTCTTTTTCTTTGGTTAGTTCGCCCAAAATTCATTTTGTTGCGCTAAGGCTCACGGAGCAAATTTGACAAGAATATTAACATATTTAATGAACTTAGTTAATATTTAAGACCAAGAACCATAAATATGAGCGTATTCTTAAAAAAGCTAATTAAATTGCTTAACTTTTAGACTGTTTTTGCTCCAGAGAGCATAGCACCCAAGTGGCACGATTGTACAACGAAGAGTTGTCCTCGGTGCTAGCCTAACACAAGCGTCGCTAGGCCCAAGAAGGCCAAGAACCCGAGCACGTCAGTCGCTGTGGTGATAAAAATGGTTGCCGAAGCTGCCGGGTCTTTGCCGAGCTTAGACATAATTAGTGGCACGATGGTGCCAAAGAAGGCGGCGACTTGCAAGTTAACCACCATGGCAATGGCCAGAATGAAAGCAATTTTGTAATCATGATTAAGAGCGATAACCACCAAAGCAACCAGGATACCGTTAATAATACCGTTGATGAAAGCGGCGCCCATCTCGTTACGCAGGGTTTTCCAGACGGTCTTAAGTTCAATCTGTTTAAGTGAGATACCACGTACCTGGACGGCCAGGGTTTGCGTGGCTGCGTTACCACCCATCCCGGCCACAATCGGCATGTAGATGGCTAATAAGACGTAGGCGTTCAGGGTGTCTTTGAATAGGCCAATTGTAAAAGCAGCCAAAAAGGCGGTGGCGAGGTTTATGATCAGCCAGCGGTAACGGTTTTTAACCTTCATTCGGGCGGAGTCGGTGACGCTTTCCTCTTGGCTAATACCGGCAAAGTTATACAGAGAGGAAGCGGAACTATCTTGCAGCAGTTTAAGCATATCGTCGGAATAGATGATACCCACGACATCGCCCCCATCATTGAGTACGGCAATTTTGGCATGGGGGTGAGACCGGAAAGCCCGCACCACATCTTTGTGGGTGGCCGCATAGGAAATGGTTGGGATTCGCTTGGTGTACTTGCCAATTAATTCGCTTTTTGCGGCAAAACCAAGCTCGTGGCCAGGTAAGAAGCCGGTGAGGCGACCCTCTTTTAAAACCAGGATAATTGGTGCGCGACCAGTTCGGCTTTCGTGCTGGCGGAATTTATGAGCCACATCAGCAATGCTGTCGCTATCGTTCATCTGAATATAGTCCAGAGTCATCAAGCCGGCGGCGGTTTCGGCATCAAACTCCAAGAGGGTAGACAAAGAATCCTTTAAGCCCTGGCTCAGTAGTTGCAAAACTCGTTCACGCTTCTTTTTGGTCATTAGCTGCAGGATATCGGTGGCTTCATCGGGATCAAGGCTTTCTAACAGGCTGACGACATCTTCGTCAGGGATGCGCAGTAAAATATCCTTGCGAACTGTTTTAGTGACAGAACGTAGTAATTCGATGCGTTTTTCAGGCGGTGATGCCAAGAACAGTTCGGTCCGCTTGTCTTTGCGGAACATGACATCGGCCATCGGGATGGGATTAATCTTTTGGCCGATTTGTTGGCCGATGGCAACGCTCTTGTCCAGGATTTGGGCAGGGGCTTCGGCACTTTTTTGGAGGAAGTTTTTCTTCATAGGTGGTTACGCGATGATGTAATTATACCAAACCCCTAGCTTCTATAGCCATAAGCATATAAAATTGATAAGTAATGGATGCAACGAGCAAGGTACCCAAGGTGCCTTTGTCCGAGTTTAAGCGGACAAAGATTATCGCCACTGTCGGCCCCTCAACTAACAGCTATGAGGGCATTTTAAGTCTGATTACTTCAGGCGCTAACGGTCTGCGTCTTAATTTTAGCCATGGTACCTACGAGGAGCGGGACGAGCAAATTAAGTGGATTCGCAAAGCCAGCAAGGCTTACAGTAAGCCAGTGGCGATTATCCTGGACTTGCAAGGTCCCAAAATTCGGGTTGGGGACTTCGACGGAATAATTAATATTCAGACTGGGCAAGGGCTGCGTTTTGGCTACAAAGCAGATTACGAACGCTCTGGCATCATTCCGACCCAGTATGACTTGAGTAAAAAAGTAAAACGCGGCGAGCGGATTTATCTGTATGATGGAAAAATTAAAACAACCGTAACCAGCGTGACTGACGGCATCGTTCATGCCGAAGCCGAGAATAACGGTATTCTAATCAAGCGTAAAGGTATTAATCTACCCGACACAGACTTTGGTGGTGATATCCTGACCGTAAAAGATAAAAAGGATATCGTCTTTGGTTCGACACGTGACTTTGATTACGTGGGGCTTAGCTTTGTGCAACGAGGTTCTGATATTGAGCAGCTACGTAAACGACTTAAGACCCTAGGTAGTAAAGCCAAGATTATCGCTAAAATTGAAACCAAAGCAGCCATCGAAAACCTGGAAGATATTATGGCCGCCACTGACCTGGCCATGGTGGCGCGTGGTGATTTAGCAGTTGAGACCGCTGCCGAAGCCGTCCCGATGGTTCAGCGCAGAATTATCAGCCTTGGTCTGGCCTTAGCCAAGCCAACGATTGTGGCTACTCAAATGCTGGCCAGTATGACCGAAATGCCTGAGCCAACCCGTGCTGAGGTGTCAGATGTTGCGACGGCCGTCACTCTGGGCGCCGATTGCGTGATGTTGAGTGATGAAACGGCTAATGGTCAGTACCCGATCGAAGCCGTCCAGGTTATGAAGCGAGTCACCACGTACACCGAGCGACATAGTCTGGGATCGGTAATCTTCCCTGATCAGCCGGATAAGAGCCGACAGAACACCATCTGTGGCGCTGTCATTAGTCTGGCTCATAAGCTACCAGCCAACGCGATTGTGGCTGAAACTCACTCTGGCGCCACGGCCTTGCAGTTAGCCACCCGTCGACCGGAAGTACCATTAATTGCCGTGACGGCTGACACACGAGTGGCCCAGCAACTGGCGATTGTATTTGGCGTTAAATCATATGTGCGCGCCTCGGGCCCGATGTCGGCTACCAAACTGACCAACTGGCTTTGCCAAACCAAAGTAATGAAAAAAGGTGACGTTATTGTAACGGCCTCTGGTAAGCATCCCGGCGTCGTTGGCACGACCGATACAATTAAAGTAAGAGTCTTGTAAGTAAAAAGGGTGGGATGAGCTTTAATAAACGAACAATTCGGGACATTAATCTCAAAGGAAAACAGGTTCTGGTTCGGGCCGACTATAACGTGCCGATCAAGGCTGATGGCGAAATTGCCGATGACTACCGCATTCGCCAATCAGTACCAACCCTGCAGTATCTAATTAAGCAGGGCTGCAAAGTTGTGATCTGCTCGCACATGGGACGACCGAAAGGTAAGCGAGATAAGCACTGTAGCCTTAAGCCCGTCGCTCGCCATCTGCAGAAGTTACTGGGTCAACCAGTCAAATTTGCTGATGATTGTATTGGCCCCGTGGCCGAAAAGGCTGTCACCGACTTAAAAGCTGGTGATGTTGTTCTGTTGGAGAATCTGCGCTACCACCCCGAAGAAGAAAAAAACGACCCCGTCTTTGCCAATGCCTTGGCTCGGCTCGGGACGGTCTTTGTGCAAGATGGTTTTGGCGTTGTGCACCGTGCCCATGCCTCAACCGAAGGGATTACGCATGATTTGCCGAGTGTGTCCGGGCTCTTATTAGAAAAAGAAGTCATCACGTTGACCGACGCGACCAGCAACCCCAAGCGTCCACTAATGGCTATCATAGGTGGGGCTAAAATCGCTGACAAACTAGAAGTTCTGGAGCGTTTTGTTAATATAGCAGATTTTGTGGCAATCGGCGGGGCAATGGCCAACACCTTTCTGCTGGCGCAAGGGGTTGAAACCGGTAAGAGCCTCACTGACCCTGACGACATCCCTTTGGCTAAGAAAATCATGGAGCAGGCAAAACAGAAAGCCAGAAAGCAACCGTTTATTTTCTACTTGCCACAAGACGGCGTGGTTGCGACTGCGTTAGACAAAAAGGCCCATACTCGCATTGTTGACTGGCAGGCCCATGTCATCGCCGACATCGAAAACTATCCACAACGACCACCCCGTGAGGCAAGTAAAATTAAAGCCAATGAGTTGATCCTGGATATTGGTCCGTTTTCGGGCGCCTTTATCGCCGGCAGTATGCAGCTAGCCAGCACGGTTATCTGGAATGGCACCATGGGCGTGACAGAAGTGAGTGCCACCAGTGGGCTTGGCCCGATTGGCCCGTTTGCACACGGCACTGAACTAATTGTCGAAGCGCTGTTAGGCCAATTTGGCCACCGACCGTTTAGTATTGTTGGTGGCGGCGACACAGTTTCGTACATCGAAGAGCGCAAGCTAACGGATAATTTTAATCATGTCTCAACCGGCGGTGGTGCTAGTCTGGAGTTGATGAGTGGCAAAAAACTTCCGGGAATAGAGGCCCTACAGAAAAAATGAGATACAATATAAGGAAGCGTAAGCATTATGGCAGATAGAACCCTCATCGTCGGAAACTGGAAAATGCACCTGAACGTCAGTCAGGCCAGTTTGCTGCTGCACCGTTTACAAGAGCGTGTGCGTATCAGTAATGACATTGAAGTCGTCCTGGCCCCCAGTATGCTGGTCCTACAGCCCTTATCAGTGCGCCTCGACCGCCGCAAGTTCCGTTTAGCCGCCCAAAATGCCTATGCCACCGACGAAGGCGCCTTCACCGGCGAAGTTTCCTTTACTATGCTGCGCGACCTGGTCCACTACGTGATTATCGGTCACTCTGAACGCCGCATTTACTTCCACGAAAACCTCGAAATGATTCGCGACAAAGTCGCTGCCTGCGTCCGCAATGAAATCACCCCAATCTTATGCGTCGGCGAAACCAAAGAAGAACGCAAGAATGGTGAAACCAAGCAAGTGCTACATGACCAAGTTACGACAGCGCTGGCAAACCTGACGGCTAAAGAAGTGCAAGATATCGTGATTGCCTATGAACCAGTTTGGGCCATCAGTACCTTTGAAGGCACCCTGGCTAAACCACATGAAGCCCAAGAGGCGATGGATTACATCCGTCAACAAGTAGCCCACCTGTACGGTCCAAAAGCTGCTAAACTCGTCCGTGTTTTATATGGCGGTAGTGTTGATGAACAGATTGCCGGCGGCTACCTCGCGCTTCCTGGCTGTGATGGTGTGTTAGTTGGCGGGGCCAGCATTAACTACCACAAATTCTCCGGAATTATTGATAGTGCTTATCGGCTCAATCGTCAACCAGAGTAGTGCTTTTCACTTGTTTTGTGATGGCATCCCGCAGCCCATTAGGGCGAGGACTCTGCCTGAGCAAAATTAGTGAATAGCACAACAGGATTGATGATTCCGAGCTGGTATAATAATGACGTGTTAGATGACGTATTAGTGGGGCTCAATCCCGAGCAACAAAAGGCCGTTCAAGCAACTGAAGGGCCTTTATTAATCTTGGCCGGGGCGGGAAGTGGCAAGACCAAAACCCTGACCCACCGAATTGCCTATATTATTGGTAGCAACAAGGCCACCCCATACAACATCCTCTCCGTAACCTTCACCAATAAAGCCGCTGGCGAAATGCGTGAACGCGTGGCGCACTTACTGGGCGCTCGTTCCGAAGACCGGGCGTTTATGCCCTACATGGGCACCTTCCATAGCATTTGCGTGCGGTTACTCCGCCAAGACGGCGAAGCAGTCGGTATCCCACGTAACTTCGTTATTTTTGACGAAGGCGACCGACAAGCCACGGTTAAGCGAGCCAGCAAACAGTTGCATATTGACGAAAAAGCCTTCCCGCCACGGGTGATTGGTGGCTTGATTAGTAGCGCTAAAAACGAATTACTCAGTCCGCAGCAGTATGCTGGAACGGCCAATAGTCCAGCTCAGAAAGTCGCTGCCCAGATCTACCCGCTCTATCAGACGGCATTAAAAGACGCCATGGCACTCGATTTTGATGACCTGATTGGACGCACCGTTTCGTTGCTGGAAAACCATCCAGAAGTGCGCGAGAAATGGCAGAAGCAATTCAAGTACGTCATGATCGACGAATACCAGGACACCAACGCCGCCCAGTATAAACTCATTAAATTACTCACCAACCAAGATGCCAATGTCGCCGTCGTGGGTGATGACTGGCAAAGTATCTACTCTTGGCGTGGTGCTGACTTCCGTAATATTTTGAATTTCGAGAAAGATTATCCCAAGTGTACCGTTATTAAGTTGGAGCAAAACTACCGTAGCACCAAGAAGATTCTGGAAGCCGCCCACGCCGTGATTAGCCAGAACCAGCAGCGCTCTGATAAAAAGCTCTGGACTGACGCCAACGACGGCAGCCCGGTACAAGTGGTACCAGTTGGTAGTGAACGCGCGGAGGGTGAGGCAATCGTCCGACGGATTCGTACAGCGGTCGACATGAGGATTCGTACCTACAAAGATTTCGCCGTGCTCTATCGCACCAACGCGCAGAGTCGTTCCGTTGAAGAAACGTTTATTCATTACGGTATCCCTTACCGGATTGTTGGTGGCCAGCGCTTTTACGACCGTAAAGAAATCAAGGATTTGATTGCCTACTTACGCTTGATTTATCAGCCCGAAGATCGGGCAAGCTTTGACCGGGTAGTTAACGTGCCAGCACGAGGTATTGGCGCCAAGTCCTTGCAGAATTTTAATGAATGGCAAGCCCAAGAGAACCTCACGCTGGAACAAGCGCTCAAAACAGTCGGGGAGTGCCCGTCACTTACTGGCAAAGCACGCCAAGGTCTCACTGATCTGGCTGACATCATCCAAGTTTCCCGCGAGCTCATGGAAGACACGGCCTTGCCATCGTTACTGGATGGATTATTGCGTCGGATTGATTACCTGCGCTATCTGAGTGATGGAACCCCGCAAGGTGAGTCACGACAGGAAAACGTCAAAGAACTGGTTGGTGTCGCTCAAAGTTATCAAGAAGCGGGTATTTCGGGTTTTCTGGAAGAAGTCTCCCTGATTAGTGACCTCGATAGTTGGGAGAGCGATGGCAATGCGGTGACGCTCATGACACTACACGCCGCCAAAGGCCTGGAGTTCCCAGTTGTCTTTATGACCGGTATGGAAGAAACAATCTTCCCCCACTCACGCGCACTGTATGACCAGTCGGAGATGGAAGAAGAGCGACGACTCTGTTACGTCGGTATGACCCGCGCCCGCGAAGAGCTTTACATGAGTTATGCCAGTGGACGTATGTTGTATGGTGGCGTGCAGCACAACCCACCGAGTCGATTCCTCAGTGAAATTGATGGCCAAGTTCAAACCAGTCATGCGCTCGGGTCGTTTGGTGGTGGCTTTAATAACGTCAACGCTGATCGTCTTGATGGCGGTGATACCCAATATCAACCGGTTAATGATGAGCCGCAATACCTGCCCGAACTTAATGAAGGTGATAACGTCAAGCATTCAGTCTTTGGTGCCGGAACCGTCCTGGAACTGAATGGTGACAATGCGACAATTTACTTCCGGGGTAAAGGGACCAAAAAGCTTAATATCTCTTTTGCACCACTCGAGAAATTATAATGAAACTGCAAAAAATTTTAGGCCCGACCGTCTTTTGGTTGAGCTACCCGCTGGCATTTGTTTACTTGCGAATCGGTGTTCGCTCGCGCGTTTTGATTGTGGTTGATGACTGCGCCTTGCTGCTGAAAGGGCGCTTTGGGTTGGGGGAATGGGCTTTACCCGGGGGTGGTATTCACCGAGGAGAAGAGCCGGTGGCTGGCGCCCAACGCGAAGTGGCCGAAGAAACTGGTATTAGGTTGGCCCGCGAGGATTTGCAATTTATGTACAGGGGGAAGGCCCATATCAAAGGTCTCAGCTTTAAATATGTTTGTTACTACGCTCAGTTATCGCAACGTCCCGCGGTGCGCAAACGTCTGTCCGAGATTGCTGTAGCAGAGTGGGTGCCGCTAAAAGAGGTTAATCTCAGTAACGCTACCCAAAACACACTCCAGGCCGTCCAGGCTTGGTTGCAACGGTAGAATTTGTTATACTATTAGGTGCTACTTACGTTGCTGTGTTTCCTGTTGTATCTGTTAATCTCACGGCAAACCAAGCGGCAAATACTATGCGTACAACTAAGCATCAATCCAAGAAAGTCAACAAGAGGGAGCCTGAAAAACGGATTCATCGTCTGAAGAATCATCCGTTTGTGGTGCCCGTGGTTACTTTCCTGGGTTTGTTCATTATCACGATGCTGGGCTTTATTTTTCTGGGCGGCAAAACTGTCGGACCTAGTGATAGCCATATGGTTAAAGTCTACGTTGATGGTAAGCAGCAAATTCTGCCCAGTCGTGCTGCCACAGTCGGTGAGCTGTTGGCTAGTAATAAGATTGAACTGGCTGAACATGATGTCGTGGAGCCTGCCAAAGATGCCCAAATTACCGAGGATAATTTTAGCGTTAATGTCTACCGATCACACCCGGTCACAATTATTGATACTGACGCATCAGGCAAGAAGACTGCCGTAACAACAAATACCGCCCAACAAACCCCAGACGCCATTGCTAAACAGGCCGGGATTCCTATCTACCCCGAGGACAAGGTGCAGTTAGCGCCCCCTGAGGAGATAACTCAAGAGGGGATTATTAGCCAGAAGGTCGTCATCGACCGCGCAGAGCCAGTTAACATCAATCTGTATGGTAGTCCGATTTCGGCTCGTACCCACGCCGGCACAGTAGCCGCAGTATTAGCCGAGAAAAATATCAAACCGTTACCAACGGACACGGTTACTCCGTCTCTGACGACGCCCGTAACGGCCAATATGCAAATTTTCGTTGTGACTGTTGGCAAGCAAGTAGTAACTCAAGAAGAGGAAGTCCCCGCGCCGGTGCAGACGGTCGTCGATCCATCATTGGCCAGCGGCAAAACCGTTGTCCAGGTAGCCGGTAGCCCAGGTAAAAAACTGACCACCTATGAGCTGCAACTCGAGAATGGTAAAGAAATTGGCCGTAAACTTATCCAGGAAGTGATTTCCGTTCAACCCGTTACCAAGGTGATTGCCAAGGGCTCTAAGATTGTTAACAACAATGTTAGTGGCGATAAATCAGCGATTCTTTCGGCAGCTGGCGTGCCTGGTGGCCAACTGTCAGCCGCAGACTTTGTTATCTCGCGCGAATCTGGCTGGAACCTGGCTGCCCGTAACAGCGGTGGTTGTCTCGGTTTAGGTCAGGCTTGTCCTGGTAGCAAACTGGTGGCCGCTTGCCCCGACTGGGATAGCAACGCCGTTTGTCAGGTGCGCTTCTTTAATGGTTACGCAAGTCGTTATGGCGGCTGGCAGGGTGCTCAAGAGTTCTGGCAGTTACACGGTTGGTGGTAAGATTCGCTCATACCATTCACTTTTGATACGTCCTCGGCTAAAGACTGCGGATGTACCAAAAGCCAATGGTGCTCGCTTAACAGTGGTGGGGATGGTATACTGCGGGGGATGAAAGACTTGTTTTTGGTGACCGGAAATGCCGGAAAGTTGCGCGAATGGAAGCGGTTGTTACCGTCGCGTATTCCTCTCAAGGCGGTCGATGAAGATTTGCCTGAAATCCAAAGCATTGATCTTGAGGAGATTGCCCGAGATAAGGCTCGGCGGGCTTTTGCAATTGTCGGTAAGCCCGTTGTGGTGGAGGATATCTCGGCCGGACTCGAGGAGCTAAATGGTCTACCGGGACCGTTTATTAAAGATTTCGAGAAGAAATTAGGCCTCGATGCGTTGCATAAAATGGCGCGTAGCGACGCAGCCCCCGCAATTGTCACTTGTTCGATTGCCTACTATGATGGCAAAAATGAATTCACGATTAGCGCCGAAGTTAGCGGCATTGCCGTTCCTGAACGGGGTGATAATGGCTTTGGTTTTGATAAATGTTTTATGCCGAGCGGGCAGGGGAAGACCTATGGTGAGATGACGCCCCAAGAGAAAGACGCTGTGAGTCATCGCTCTAAAGCCATCACCTTATTTGTGAAAAAGCTGGATGAACTGAAGCTATGAGTGAGCAACCGTATGCCAAGAAATCGCTTGGCCAGCATTGGCTCAATGATAAAGCGACATTAGAGGATATTTGTGATGCGGCCGAATTAGATGGGGCTGACATGATTTTGGAAATTGGGCCGGGGCCGGGAAGTCTGACTAAGTTGTTGGTCCAAGAAGTAAAAAAGGTCATTGCCGTCGAGTTTGATGAACGCTTCGCCAAAGCCTTGCTGAGTAACGTCAACGCCAAAAACTTAGAAGTTACGCACGAAGATATCCTGAAGTTTGATTTGACCAGTTTGCCAAAGGACTACAAGGTGGTCGCTAACATCCCATACTATTTGACCAGTAATTTGTTGCGCGTGTTGAGTGAATCAACTAATCCACCGCAGACCATCGTACTACTGATTCAGAAAGAAGTTGCCGAACGGGTCGCTGCCAAGCCCGGTGACATGTCGCTGCTGAGCGTCAGTGTGCAGCTGTATTACCAAGCTAATCTTGGAGTGAAGGTGCCAGCTCATTTATTTAGCCCGCCACCGAAGGTTGACTCCCAGGTGCTGGTCTTAAAAAGACGGGGCGGGGAACTGTTCCCCGATGTTACCGAGCAACAGATTTTAACAGTGGTCAAAGCCGGTTTTTCAGCCCGTCGCAAGACTCTACTTAACTCCCTGAGCGCGGGATTACGTCAGGATAAGCCCCAGATTACCGAATCCTTACAGGCTGCCCAGCTTGATCCAGCCAAACGACCCCAAGAATTGAGCCTGGAGGACTGGTATCGACTGACAAAAGTACTTACCAACGACTCCCCTGCCCTTAATACTTGACGTGTTAAGTATTGACCTGCTAGACTGGTTTTATAGGAGAGCGCTATGCAGCCTAGTAACAAAATCGGTTTTCTCATTCAGCACCTGGCCTTCTCACTTGGTCGGACCAATGACCAGGTTTTACAGGAACAATTAGGAATCGGGTTTTCACAATTCAAGCTGATGATGGTGTTGCAGAAGATGCCACACATTCAACAGAAGCAAATTGCCAGCGCCCTTAATCAGACGGAGGCAAGCATTAGTCGCCAGATTAAGTTGCTGCATGAAAAGAACTTACTGCAGACGACGGTTAGCCCGAAAAATCGTCGTGAACATATTACGACGCTAACCGATAAAGGGGTACGGTTTACCGAAGAAGCCCGGCGAATTCTACATGAATACTATCAGCCGATGTTTTCTCAGTTAAGTGATAAAGAGCAGGAACAGCTGCTGCAACATTTAAGCAGTCTCCACAACTTTATCTGTACCGATAAAAACGGTGACATGTGTCAGAAATATATAAAGGATTAAAGAAAGAGAAAAGCGTGTCTAAAAAAACTGCTGTTTATAGTGAGAATATTCCGAGTAACGCCGCCGAATACCAGAAGGGTTTCCGGAAGTGGGCGCCACTGGTTATTTTGAGCATGGCTTTGATGATTATTATCATCGACACCACTGTGCTTAATGTTTCACTCAAAGTTATTGCTCAAGACTTGAATACGAACCTGCAAGGTTTACAGTGGGTGATCACTGCCTACGCTTTAACTCTGGCAGCTTTGACTATTACCGGTGGACGAATGGGGGACTTATTTGGGCGTAAAAAGATGTTTATGCTGGGGGCAATTATCTTTGCTGGCGGTTCGTTTGTCACTTCCATCAGTCATTCGGTCGGAATCATGTTGATTGGTGAATCAATTATTGAAGGGGTTGGAGCAGCGCTGATGATGCCGGCTACAGCTTCCCTGTTGGTGGCGAACTATAAGGGTCGCGACCGCGCGATTGCTTTTGGTGTTTGGGGTGGTATTGCCGGGGCCTCTTCTGCCATCGGTCCCATTATTGGTGGCTTCTTAACCACTAACTATAGCTGGCGCTGGGCGTTTCGAATTAATATTGCAGTTGCTTTGGTGCTGCTGCTAGGAACAATTTTCATCGCCGAGTCACGTGATCGTGAGGAAAAGAAGGAACTAGACTTTGTGGGTGTACTGTTGTCTGCAACTGGTTTGTTTGCCTTTGTGTACGGGATTATTGAGGCTTCGACGTATGGGTGGTTAAAGTCGACCGTGCCGTATTCAATTTTTGGTCATAGTTTTGGGTTAGGCGGCTTTTCGATAACGCCTATTGCTATGGGCCTAGGCGTTATCTTGCTCGTGCTATTTGGTTTGTGGGAGCGGCGTATTGAGCGCCAGGGCCATACGCCACTAGTTTCACTCAAACTGTTCTCCAATGGACAGTTCACCTCCGGTGCCAGCACTGTCGCACTGATGTCACTGGGGATGACCGGCATTATTTTTGCCGTCCCTGTTTTCCTCCAGTCGGTTCAGAATCTTGATGCTTTGCACACTGGTTTAGCGCTGTTGCCAATGTCGCTGGCGATTCTGATCGTGGCTCCAACCTCAGCCATTCTGACTAAGCACTTTACGGCTAAACGAGTTATCCAAACAGGTTTGTTAATCGCTGTTCTGGCAAGCTTTTATCTCAGGTCATTGATTGGTCCAGACGCAACTGCCATGCACCTTGCGCCTGGATTGGCCATCTTTGGGGTTGGCTTAGGCATGGTTTTTGCGCAGGCCAGCAACCTAACCCTTTCAGCCGTCTCGGTCGAACAGGCCGGGGAGGCCTCAGGTGTAAATAACACGATGCGACAAGTGGGTTCTACGTTTGGTTCGGCTATTATTGGAGCGGTTGTGTTAACGACATTGGCGAGCGGACTGGCTAAGGGTGTAGCCAATAGTACGCAAATTCCTGAAGCAATTAGACCACAGTTAGCATCTTTCGTGGCTCATGATGCCTCAAACGCAAGCTTGGACGGCGTGCATCTGGACGCTGCGACAGCTAAAAAGTTACCTTCCAATATCGGAACTGTATTAACCGAAATTGCTCACCAAGCTTCGGCCGATGCTAGCCAGAAAGCTATGCTGTATACAGGTGTTTTCTTAATGGGTGCATTTGCTGTGTCATTTGCTCTGCCAAATACTAAAGATCTTGAAGGCAAGGCTGCAGGACGGCACTAGACATAAGCGCTATAAAAATGGTATAATAGCCTGACGGGGCTGAATTTTAAGCTCGACGTTGGACTTTATCAGTTAGATCCCGCAGGTCGCTTGTCAGCGTTATAGACAAAACACAATAGATGCAAACTCTATTAAAGAACGCTTGGCTTTTGTTTCAAACGGCTTCAACGCCCTTGTTGCACAACCAGCATTCGCCCTAGCAGCCTAATAACTGCTAGCACTTCGTAATCGATACCAGGTAGATTACGCCAGTGTTATTCATCTGGTTGCTTGCTTGTACGTGACTCTACACGAGCACTAAGACTATGAGTCTGCTCGATGCGTTATTTGGTCTACTTACAGACGTATCGCTAAGACAATCAAGTAGACTATACCTGTAGACGGCTAACAAAGATAAACTAGCGGACCCGGGGGCAGTACCCGGCAGCTCCACCAAAGAAAGGACCCAACAACAGTTGGGCTTTTTCTTTGGTCTAGGTAATATGGGTACTGCCCGAGAGGGTGAGAACTGCCAGTGGCAGTTCGAAGAATCCTTGCTTGGCCGAGCCTGGAGAGCTTTAGCTCGAAGGCGAGCAGGTAGTTCCGTACCCGGCAGCTCCACCATTATGTAATTACCCCTGTTAACGCAGGGGTTTTTGCTTGTAAATAACTGTTAAGAATAGTTAAATGACCACATGCAAGAAGACAAAACCCACAAGGTCGCCTTGGTAACTGGTTCATCCCAGGGAATAGGTGCAGCCACTGCAAAGTTACTGGCCGCAAATGGATATGCTGTAATAGTGACCTACAAGGATAGTGAAGATAAGGCAAAAGGAGTCGTCAACGAAGTTCTCAAACAAGCTGGTGAAGCAATGGAACTGCAGCTAGATGTTACGTCAGAAGAAAGTGTAAAAAAATGCATGGAAGTTATAAATGATAAGTACGGCAGACTCGATGTCCTCGTTAATAACGCTGGTGTTGATGGTTTAGCGCCAATCGAAGACGTTACGTTTGAGAAGTGGCAGGCGATTACTAGATCAAAAATCGACGGCAATTTTCTTTGTACAAAATATGCCATACCTCTATTAAAAAAGGCAAAAAAGTCTGATGTAATTTGCCTTATGTCTAATCTTGGTGAGTTTGTTGACCCCGATGATGTAGCATACTCAGTCGGTACAGCGGGTGTTGTAGCCTTCGTTAAAGCCACGGCCCTCTCTTTAGCCAAATACGGAATTCGTACTAATGGCGTTGGTCCTGGCGGTGTAAGAACAGAACTCGCCTATTACAAAGAAGCTGCCATGGATAACGACGGTTCGTGGGAGGACATGTCCAAACGCAATCCTCTGGGACGCATAGCGACAGTGGACGATGTTGCTCAAACCATTTTAACGATTATTAATAACCCAACAGAATTTTGGAATGGTAATTTCATCTATGTTAGTGGAGGCAGTCACCTTAAGGGGTAGTGGGTCTCCTGAGAAGCTCCCTACTGCGGATATACTCAATGTAGTCATCCCAGAGTAAATCCCGCCATCTACGTATCTCTTCAATAATGTGGGGTGAACTTTTTTCGAGGTGCTCCACCATAAGAGACTAACGTTTGTGGGTCTTTTTTGTTGGCGAAACACAACGATCAAAACATTGACTAATACTCCCAAAGCTTTTATAATCATAAGAAGTATGTTAAAGCAGCAAATTGATTATCCTGTGCCAGTTGGTGTCCTCTCGACCGAAGGTCGTCCGTTATCGCTATGGGAGCCAACGCCAGTCGTAGTAGCGGCCGAGCGTTTATTACCGCGAAATTCACGGATTGTTGATCTTGGGGCTGGTCGCGGCTCCAACGGGATTTATCTGGCCATGCAGGGACATGAGGTTTACTCCGTTGAAACCGACAGACAGGCTATAGAAAACGGACGGCGCATTGGTCGTTCGCTTGGTGCGGCAGCGATGAGCCATATGTTCGTGCCGGCTGATATGAGAGGGCTTGATTTAGAGGCTGAGTTTGGTCCGCTGGATGCCGTGCTGGCGGTCAGATCATTGCAGCAAGTTTCTAAAGGTGAGGCAGAAGAGGTGGTAGGAGCTATGCAGGCGGCCACGAGACTGGGTGGACTTAATGCGGCGCTGGCTTATGTTGCTCGTCCTGACCAGCAACAACTCATGCCTCATCGTGCGCTCTTTGAGCCTAATCGGCTTGGCACCCTCTATGAAGCGGCTGGTTGGGATGTACCTGTCAACGACGTTGATTTACGCGAATTCGTCTATCAAGCGGGCGCACCAGCTTGCCAATCGACGGTTAGCCTGATTGCTACTAAGCCTGCTCTCTGACATTGATATTTAGTTAGAAAAGTTGTATAATAGTAGGTATGGACGAGTTGCGCTATACCTTTGTTCCTGACTCTCATGGACAGTATGAGCGGGTAGCGCGCATGATCGATTTTCACCTTGATACGGGACTGACTGACCATATTGTTTTTTTGGGTGACACGCTTAATGGTCCCAGTAGCGCTAAACTCATTTCTCTCATTCGCTCGATGGGCGATTTAGCCACCACAATCGTTGGTAATCATGAATGGGTGGCCCGAAATGCGCTGAGCGATAGCATTGATCCGATGGTTCAAATTTGGCGAGATGAAATCTGGCCAGGCTACGAAGAAGACACGTTGCAAAGTTATGGTATCCACCCTACCGGAAAGTGGGAACGTGATGCGAAGGCTTTGCGAGAAGTCATGTCCGAAAGAGGCGATTTGGTATGGCTGAACAGCCTTGAACCGTATGTGACCACGAAGCGACACATTGGTGTCCACGCTGGCCCTGAGCATAATCATCCGTGGGTCGATCAGGCCGCTGCACTTGATTTACTAATTGGCTATGACGCTCGGCTTCACGATGAACCGACCCCGATTTTCTCTGGTCAGCTCGGAAGAGTACAGCCAGTACCTGAGGCGGTTGATGAGCGGACTTTTGTAACGGGCCACTTACACCTGGTATTGTCAGCTGACGAGCGTACGGCCAATAGAAAAACTTGCCTCGCCTCACCACTTGATAAGGGCGCAGACTTATTTGTATTGCAAACTGGTTACGAAGAGGTAGAAGACAGAATCTACGCGCACGCGACTTAAGCGTAGACTTTCGGATAGACTGGTAAAATATAAAAAAAGTTGTATAGTAAATCATCTATGAATACGCCGGAGGTTACCGAAGCTAATTTTATTGATCGTCGCAGTTTTCTAAGGAGCTGCATCGGCGCTGGGCTTGGTGTTGGCCTGAGTGCAACCGTCCGTATTCCTTTGAACATAGAGCTAAGCGAAAAAGTTACTGAGCTTACGGGAGTTGAAACCGGAAACGCATCATTGCATCAATTTATTAAAGACGAATGTGAAACTGCTGTTGATTCAGAATATTGCGAAGAGCACTGGGAGCCCAGTTTGGGCATGCAACTGAATTCAGAAGTAGTTGGGCCTATACTTGAAGAGTATTTTTTTCGTGTCATACCATCTGGTTATCTCGACAAATGGGAGGATAAAGAAGCAGAGCACTCGGACATCGTCAACGAAGGGACCGAGCCCTTTCACTTTACTCGTAAGGAGGCTGTTGTCGGAGCCATTTCATCTCTTATTTTTGGCCTAGGACATAATTGGACGGGCAGGGGTATTGATACGAAAACTATTCCAGCTTCACAAACCGCCAGCGGCTTTTTTTATTGGTACCTCATGCGGAGGTTTGGAGTGGCTGCCAGTATTACGGCGCACTCAGCCTATAACTACCGAGCGTTTCACCAATAAGCAGTCATTATTGTTATTATTAGGCTATGACGAAAAACCAAATAGTAGTTTGGGGAAGTTGGATAATTGCCACATTAGTGACCTTTCTTGCTGTGCTCGTTTGGGGCCAAAGCTTCCTCTGGCAATTTGATGCCATGTCTTCCTACTTGTTGTTCCCTCTTTTTGGCTTGCTGGCTTTCGGTTTGATGTGGACTCACTATGTGGCCGGCTCACTTCGTCGGGCCATGAGCGTCAAAAAGTCAGAACTTCAGCAATTTCTCAACATTACTGGCTATGCTGTACTTGGGTTAATCCTTCTCCATCCAGGATTGCTAATATGGCAACTGTTACGGGATGGCAAAGGATTCCCACCAGAAAGTTATCTACACTATGTCGCCCCTAACATGGCTTGGATAACTGCACTCGGCACGGTCAGTTTAGGAGTTTTCTTGGCCTACGAGTTACGCCCATGGTTCCAGGATCGTTCTTGGTGGCCATGGGTGACTCGCGCCGGCAATTTGGCAATGGTCGCCATTGTGTATCATGGTTTGCGCCTGGGCAGTCAGACTCAAACCGGCTGGTATCACTATGTGTGGTTATTCTATGGCACGACTTTGCTTGCGTCGCTGGGCTATAATTACTACATCGACCGGCAGACTAAAGAGGAGAAGGTGTGAAAAAAGCACTTATTATTGTTGGGGTTATCGTGCTTATTTTGGCTGGAGTGGGGATTGGTTACGCCTTGACTCATAAGCCAAAGCCGGCAACCACCACGACCACAACGAGTGCGAGTGAGACGGTTGCACCGAGTACAACAACTGAGACAACCACACCAACCGCATCAGATGATGCGGCTACCACCGAAACGGTCATTACCTATAGCAACGGTGGTTTTAGCCCATCTACCATTACGGTTAAGAACGGAACAACGGTTACAATTAAGAACACATCGAACCACACTATGCAGTTTGATTCAGACCCACACCCGGCTCACACCACTAATGCTGAGCTGAATGTAGAAAAGGTTTCGGCCGGTGGTTCACAAACTTTTGTCGTCAAGCGAACCGGTACCTTTGGTTACCACAATCACCTCAATCCATCCGAAACAGGCACGATTATCGTCCAGTAGTTTACCCCTGGTGTATCGTTGTAACTTATGCTATAATTAGGGGGAATTACGTAAGCGCTTGTTTACAAACGAGCGCTTTTTATTAGGAAAATATTATGGCAGAACTACAAGACCCAACTAAAATTCGTAACATCGCGATTATCGCCCACGTTGACCATGGTAAAACTACCTTGGTGGACGGCCTTTTAAAGCAGTCGCAAACCTTCCGTGATAACCAGGCCGAAATGAGCCAAGATTTAATCATGGACAGTGGTGACCAAGAAAAAGAACGGGGCATTACGATTACCGCCAAGGTGACCGCTGTGCAGCACGGTGATTACCGGATTAATATCATTGACACCCCTGGTCACGCCGACTTTAGTGGTGAAGTCGAACGAACCCTGAATATGGCTGATGGCTGTATCTTAATTGTTGATGCTCAAGAAGGCCCAATGCCACAAACCAAGTTTGTCCTTGGTAAGGCGTTGGCTAACGAACTCAAGCCAATCGTGATCATCAACAAGATTGATAAACCGGCTAGTCGTATTAAAGAAGTTGAAGACGAATTGGCTGACTTGTTCCTGGAATTAGCCGTTCACGAAGACCAACTGCACTACCCTGTCTACTACGCCATCGGCCGCGCTGGCAAGGCCTGGACCGAGATTCCTGCCGACCCCGAAGCTGATGCTAACCTCGACATTGTCTTTGACGCTATTATCGAACATGTACCAGCTCCTAAAATCGAGCTCGATAAACCGTTCCAAATGATGGTGACGGCCCTGGCCTGGGATACTTTTAAGGGTAAGTACGCGATCGGCCGGATTACTCGTGGGACTATTAAAGCGGGTGATGCTGTAACCCTTTGTAAAAAAGACGGCAGCATGGCTAAAGCCAAAGTTGACTTGGTCTTTATGAGCCATGGTGTTAGCCGCTTTGAAGTCCCCGGTGGTGTGGCTGGCGATATTGTCCAGCTAACTGGTATTGGCGATGCCCAAATTGGCGAAACTATTGCTGATGCTGACCAACCTGAAGCTCTGCCTGTGATTGAAGTTGAAGCGCCGACCCTCAAGATTTACCTCGGCCCAAATACCAGCCCAATGAAGGGCCAGGAGGGTGAATTTACGACTTCTCGTCAGATTGGCGAACGACTGCAAAAAGAATTGGAAACCAACGTTGGTTTGCGCGTCGAAGATGAAGGTATTGGCTTTCTAGTAGCCGGCCGTGGTGAGTTGCACCTATCTGTTTTGATTGAAACCATGCGCCGCGAAGGCTACGAATTTGAGGTCGGTCGTCCACAAGTTGTTACCCGTGAAAAAGACGGCGTTACCGAAGAGCCGGTCGAAGAAGTGATTATCGAAGTTCCCGCCGAACACGTCGGTACCGTCCAGATGGAGCTAGGCAAGCGCCGAGCCACTTTGAAAGAGCAGTTTGCCAGCCCGAAAGGCGTTACTAAGCTGATTTACGAAATGCCAACCCGCGCTCTCTTGGGTATGCGCAACATCTTGCTGACCAACACCAAGGGCACCGTGATTATGAATAGCTTGATTACTGGCTACCAACCACTCGGTCAGCCGCTGCAGCAATTGCGTAACGGTGTACTGATTGCCTTTGAAACAGGGGTTACGACACCATATGCCCTCCAGAACGCTGAGGCTCGCGGCACAACGTACATCGGCCCAGCCGAAAAAGTCTACGCTGGCCAAATTGTTGGCTTGAATACTCGCCAAGAAGACATGGAAATTAATGTCTGCAAAGCCAAGCACCTGACCAACATGCGCAGTAGTTCATCTGATGGTGTGGTTCAACTAACGCCGCCAACTATTTTTAGCTTGGAAGAGTGTCTAGACTTTATTGAGAACGATGAGCTTTTGGAAGTAACGCCAAAATCACTTCGTTTACGCAAACGCGAGCTAGACCCAAAAAAGCGCAAAAGCCAAGCCAAATAACCCAATACATTGACTATTTTTACAAATCGTGCTAATGTATAAGTATTGTTCAATTGAATCCAAAGTTTGTTCGCTATTACTGAGGCTTCATCTGTGACAATCACAGCTATACAAGCCGTCTGGCATCTCGCCAAAGCCCAAAAAGCTAAGTAATAATAATCTATAACAAACCAAAGGATTCTTTTTTTATGGCATATGCCTACCGCTCTCAAACCAATAACCGTAATCGCCGCAATGGTGGCGGTTCACGTGCGCCACGCCGTCGTGGTGCGCAGTACATTGACCCAACTCGCTTTGTAAAAGCAGCTAAGCCAGTCACTGCCGAAACCGAATATGTGCCAACTCACAAGTTCGACGATTTTAATGTGCACGAAAAGATTAAGTCTAATCTTCGTGCCAAGGGCTTTGTAACCCCAACCCCAATTCAAGACCAAACCATTATCCCAGCTCTAGAGGGTAAGGATATCATCGGTATCGCCAACACTGGTACTGGTAAAACGGCCGCTTTCGCGATTCCAATTTTGAACCGCTTGCTAACTGACCGTAACTCCCGTGCTTTGATCGTAGCGCCAACCCGTGAACTTGCTCAGCAAATTGACGAAGATATTCGTTCAATGGCCAAGGGTAGTGGCTTGTTTGGTGCTGTTGTCATCGGTGGTGAGCCAATTGGCCGCCAGCTGCGTGACTTGCGTTCAAACCCACAGATTGTCATCGGTACGCCAGGTCGTATTAAAGACCACTTAGAGCGCCGTACCCTTAACCTGGCTCGCTTTAACATGATTGTGCTCGACGAAGTCGACCGCATGTTAGACATGGGCTTTGTTGATGATGTTCGTGAAATCCTCAGCCACCTAGCTGAAGAGCGTCAGTCGTTCTTCTTCTCAGCCACGCTGGATACTCGGGTAAACAACCTAATCCAAACCTTTTCACACGATCCCATCACGATTTCCATCAAAACTGGTGAAACCAGTGATAACGTTGATCAAAATGTCGTTCAATATGGCGGTAATATGGAAAAGATCGAAAAACTCCATGATATCTTGCTCGAAGAGCACGTTACCAAAGTTATCGTTTTTGACGAAACTCAACGCAGTGTTGAGCGCTTGAGCCAGGAGCTCGTAGCTCGTGGTTTCCCGGCTGTTTCAATTCATGGTGGCAAGAACCAAGGTCAACGCCAACGTGCCTTAAACAGCTTTAAAACTGACCAGGTAAGTATCTTGGTGGCCACCGACGTAGCCGCTCGTGGTATTGATGTCAAAGACATTAGTCACGTGATTAACTACACGCAACCACAGAGTTACGAAGACTACGTGCACCGTATCGGTCGCGCCGGTCGCGCCGGTAAAACCGGTTACGCACTTACGTTCGTAACCCGCTAATAATCTGTTCTGCTAAATCGAGTAGGTGTGGTATAATATGTTTGCTAGAAATAAGCTGCTACATAACGTTTGTTAGTTCTAGATCAATACAAGTTAATGTTTCTGAGGAGCAGCTAACTGGAATTCGTTCATCGTAAGCCAGATTACCTCCGAGCAACCAAAGGAGATAATATCAATGGCTACTAAATTATTTGTCGGTTCCCTATCATGGGGCGTCACTGACGACCAACTGAAGGAATTCTTCACCCAAGCTGGTACTGTTGTATCTGCAAAGGTCATCACTGATCGCGACACAAACCGCTCAAAGGGCTTCGGCTTTGTTGAGATGTCAAGCGACGAAGAAGCTAAGGCTGCTGTTGACAAGCTCAACAACCAGGAACTTGATGGTCGTACCATCAACGTTAGCGAAGCTCGTCCTCGCGAAGAACGACCTCGTTACTAATTAGAGTTAGTATACGAACGTTCAAAAGCCCGTCAGCAATGGCGGGCTTTTTATTTAGGGAGTATCATAAGGGTCTTATGCCCAAGCTGTCTTACTTTTTCCAAAAGCCCAACATGCCTTTAATCGTGGCGATAGTCGCCTGGCTTTTAACCCATGTGTTGCCGTACGGTCGTCTTAACTTTGCAGCTTCGCTGGTGTACTTTGGTGCACTATTTACCTGGGCCTGGATGGAGATATTTGAGGGGACTAATAACTTCCGCCGAGCACTTGGAATGATCGTTATGGCCATGATTATCGTTAGCCGGATATAATCAGCTTGACCGTAGCAGGTAGGACTCTTAAGCTTAAAAGATGTTACGGAAAGCTAAGTACAAAGCCCAGTCGGTTGCGCAAAGAATTTTGCCCCGCCAAAAGTCGATTGACCTCAGTCAGGCCGATGTCTTAGAGGCGCGCAAGTACATAGCCGAGTACTGGAAGCGACTGGAACGCTTCCACCCCAAAGATGATGAAACGTTGTACGGGCTTCCAAAACCCTACCTGGTGCCAGCCTATGAGGCCGGACATAGCTTTGACTTCAATGAACTCTACTACTGGGATAGTTACTTTATGGTCCAGGGCATGCTCGACAATGAACACAAGGATTTAGTGATGGGCATTCTCGAAGATCTCATCAGCCTGCAAAAGCGTCTTAAAATTATTCCCAACGCGTCTCGAACGTACTTAACTGGGCGGTCGCAACCGCCTCTGTTAACGACTTTTATTTTTGACATCTACGATACCTATGGACTCGATAAAAAATGGTTAGCCCAGAATATAGAGGTGGCGCAAAGCGAATACTATAATGTCTGGATGGGTGTAGCTAAGCCCAACGAACGACAAATTTTCCGCGGCTTGAGCCGGTATTATGACATCAATTATCTGCATGACTTAGCCGAAGCCGAAAGTGGCTGGGATATGACTCCGCGATTTGGGCGCAAAGCACTCAACTACCTACCAGCTGATTTGAACGCCTTACTGTATAAGTACGAAACCGATTTTGTGCGGGCGGCAATGATTACCGAAGATGAAGAGGCGGCTCAGTCATGGCAAGCTCGTGCTGATGCCCGTAAAGAAACTATGGATGAACTAATGTGGAGTCCGTCACGTGATTTTTACTATGATTATGATTTTGCTCGTCAGCGACGTGGCTCGGTAAGTTCCTTAGCTGGGTTCTATCCAATGTGGGCCGGTATGGTCGACGAAGATCAGGCCAAACGACTGGTACGCGCACTCAAGAAGTTTGAAGAAAAAGGGGGTTTGGCTACAACCGACCAACAGTTTAACCAGCGATTACCAGGGCAAATCCCCGGCGCCAGTGGCAATACACCCACGCAGTGGGCTTATCCGAACGGTTGGGCACCACTCCACTACATTGTTATCCAAGCCTTGCAGCGTTATGGCTATCACGCCGATGCCCAGCGAATTGCCAGCAAATGGCTGCATACTAATTTGACTTGGTTCAATAAAGAAGGCGTCTTCCTCGAAAAATATAACGTTGTTAACCCCGACAGGCCCCCTGTTAAAGGCGTTTACCCGTCACAAACTGGCTTTGGCTGGACTAATGCCGTCTTTGAGCGTCTTTGTCAAGATTATATTGATTAGCTAGCTTTAGGTAGGAGCTGGTCGTACACTTCGCGTATTGCTACGTCGAAGACCCTTACCTCATGGTTGAGTGTAGGCGTGACGGCTAGTTCAACGGCTTCGCCCATTAAGTCTGCTACATATAGCGGGTGCAGGTTAGGAGCGGCATCGAATTCTTCCTGGTGAATTTTTCGGTAGGCTTCGGTAATGTATTGGTGGGCACTTGGGTCTTCGGCCAGACGTACTGATGGGGGATAAACGGTACCGGCTACTTTGGCGCGTCGTATAAGTTTGCCAACTTGGCTGGTTGTGCCCCGAAGCACTGTCTCCTGGAGTCGTGAGGCAGATAGCTCAAAGGCTTCGTCGATTGGCTGGGCGCGTTCGGTTGTGGCGATAGCAAAGACTTTCTGACACAACAGTAAGCCCCTATCAGCGTTAGAAATGCCCATATACGTATCTTTACTCAAAGCAAGGCTACGGATAGCCACTGCGCTCAGCATTGCCCCGTAATCAACATCGTGGCTGAGGGGTTCACCAGTATTACGAGCCAGCAAATCACCGGCATAACGTTCATGCTGGCGGTGAAGGGCACTTGAATCAACGCCGTAGGCTTTCTTGGCTGCGCGATCGGCGATTCGTTCGGGTTTACGCTGTAACATATAATCACATTATATCATTTATATAATAAAAAGTCAATTCAATCACTGTAGAAATCTGTTGCTAAGACTGTTATACTTACCTCTGTTATGAATTACTATGTGACGACCTCAATACCATACATGAATGGCGACCCTCATCTGGGCCACGCTATGGAATTTTTGTATGGTGATATTTTAGCTCGGCAAGCTCGTAAGCATGGCGCTCCTGTTATTTTTACGACCGGTAGCGATGAACACGGCAGTAAAGTCGCCGAAAAGGCCGCAGAGCTCAAGATGACGCCCAAGCAATTAGTTGATCAAATGAGCCAGAAATTCCGTGACCTGCAAAAAGAGCTCAATATTAGTAATGACCGCTTCATTCGCACGACTGACACTGGTCATGAACAACGTGCTCAAATAATCTGGAAGAATCTTTCCCAAGACATCTATAAAGGTAGTTATGTCGGCTTGTACTGTACGGGCTGCGAATCGTTTGTAACTGAGGCTGTCGCCAAGGAAAACAAAAATATCTGCCCGCACCACAACAAACCGTATGAAAAAATCCAGGAAGACAATTATTTCTTCCGTCTTAGTAAGTACGCACCACAGATTTTAAAAGCCATCGAATCAGGCTCCTTTAAGATTGTGCCGGCCACCCGTAAACACGAAATCCTACACGTCATTAAAGAGGGCTTAGAGGATGTTAGCATCTCGCGCCCTAAAGCAAAAGTTAGTTGGGGGATTCCGGTGCCATCCGATCCAAGCCAGGTCATGTATGTATGGTTTGAAGCCTTAATGAACTACATTACCGTCCTTGGCTACCCAGAACATGCCGATTTTAAGAAGTTTTGGCCAGCCAATGTCCAGGTTATCGGCAAGGATATCTTGCGATTCCACGCCGCAATTTGGCCAGGTATGCTGCTTGGCCTAGGCTTGCCACTACCCAAAACTCTGTATGTGCATGGTTTTGTCGGTGTAAATGGTGAAAAAATGAGCAAGAGTTTGGGCAACAGTGTTTCTCCGCACGAAATTATCAACAAATGGGGCGCCGATGTCTTCCGCTACTACTTCGCCCGCCATATCCCAAGTTATGAAGATGGTGATTTTACCTGGGAAAGGTTGGAGGAATCGTACAATAGCGAATTAGCCAATGAGCTGGGCAATGCTGTTCAACGAACGGTTGTACTGATTCAGAAAAATTTAAATGGCATCGTCGGTGATATCCCTGTCGCCAATCATGATGTTGCCAAGTACGAAGCTGCCCTTGAAGAATGTCGCTTCGATCGAGCGCTTGACGAGGTTTGGGAGCAGGTAAGAGGACTTAACCAGTACATCGATGAGGAAAAACCCTGGGAAGTTGCCAAGGAAGGTGATCAAGAGCATTTACGTGAGATTTTGGCTTATCAGGTGAGCTGCCTACTAGAGATTGCCAACATGCTTGAGCCGTTTATGCCTGATACGGCCGCTAAGATTACCTATGTCTTTAATGAAGGTGTAGTTCGTCCGCTCAAAGGTACGTTGTTCCCACGCACCGATCCAACGAACCAGACTCAGCCCCCTGCCGAAAAGCCAGATTCAAAACCAGCAAAGAAGTAGCTGTGCAGTTTATCGATACGCACTGTCACATTCAGGAGGCAGGCTATAAGCTTGACCCCGAAGCGGCCATTAAGAACGCCAGCCTGGTGGGGGTTGATCGTTTAATTGTGGTTGGTACGACCTTAGAACATAGTCAGTCGGCGGTACGGTTCGCCCAGTCGCACGACAAGGTTTGGAGCAGTATTGGCCTGCATCCGCACGAAGCGCATCACTACGTTGATAATGCCCAAGCGTTGCGGGAATTTAAGTTGTTGGCCGCTCAGCCTAAGGTTGTCGCAATCGGGGAGTGCGGTCTAGATTACTACTACAATCACTCACCAGCTGAGGCGCAAAAGCAGCTACTGCACTT
>Ga0209023_10000644_pt1 | contig 51766 bp, 48 predicted proteins | sample LakOneMetagenome_FD_187468 | JGI IMG/M metagenome (GOLD analysis project Ga0209023, IMG submission 187468) | Freshwater and sediment microbial communities from Lake Erie, Canada (SPAdes) (version 2) | ecosystem: Environmental > Aquatic > Freshwater > Lentic | place: Lake Erie, Canada... | reverse complement strand
GACAGGGCCAGTCGGTCCGTCGTCCCGTGCTTCCGCCTTCTGAGCAATATCGAGGTCCTTTCCGAAGGTCTCGAAGGGCTTGCCGCCAGGAACCGCGCTAACACTGGAAAGGACACCCATGCCTCTCTACGAGCATGTATTTCTCGCGCGTCAGGATGCGAGCGCACAGCAGGTCGAAGAATTCACCACCCAGATCACCGGCGTGATCGAAGGTCTTGGCGGCAAGGTCACCAAGACTGAAAACTGGGGCGTGCGTTCCCTCACCTATCGCATGAACAAGAATCGTAAGGCGCATTTCATGCTGCTGAATATCGACGGCCCCGCAGCGGTGGTCGCCGAGATCGAGCGGCAGGAGCGCATCAGCGAAGACATCATCCGTTACATCACCGTTCGCGTTGAAGAACTCGAGGAAGGCCCGTCCGCGATGATGCGCAAGGCCGAGCGTGATCGCGACGACCGTCCAGGTGGCGGCTTCCGCGGTGAACGTGAAGGCGGCGGCTTCCGTGGCGGCGACCGTGAAGGCGGTGGTTTCCGTGGCGACCGTGGTCCGCGCCGTCCGCGCGACGAAGATGCAGCAGTTAGGGAGTAAGAACCATGGCTGAAGCAGGTGCACGCCGTCCGTTTTTCCGTCGTCGCAAGACATGCCCGTTCACGGGTCCGAACGCGCCGAAGATCGACTACAAGGATTCGAAGCTGTTGATGCGTTACGTGTCCGAGCGCGGCAAGATCGTGCCGAGCCGCATCACGGCCGTGTCGGCAAAGAAGCAGCGTGAACTCGCCCGCGCCATCAAGCGCTCGCGGTTCCTCGGTTTGCTGCCTTACGTGATCCGCTAAGATTATCCGAACCGGCGGAGTTATCCGCCGGTTCGTTTCTTTTGTTGGGCATGATCTTTTCCGAAAATCGGTTTCCACTTTTCGGGATCATGCCCCGATTTTCATAACACTGCGGGGTCGTCCCACGGTGGATGGTTGGGGTTCACAGAAACCTCTAACCGCTCGAAAGGAGCGGGACAGCTGATGATGACGGGCATTCTCATATCGTTGGCGGCTGGCCTTGCGTCGGCTCTGATGTTCGCGTCGATCGTATCCGGCGCGCTGATTTCGCTCGTCCTGTTTTATCTCGCTCCCCTGCCCCTCATGGTCGCAGCCCTCGGCTGGGGATCGATGACCGCACTGATCGGCGGCATCGTTGCAGCCCTCGGTCTCGGCTTCATGTTCGGCCTGCCCTATATGGCGGCGTTCGCCGTGACCATCGCATTGCCTGCGTGGTGGCTTGGAAACCTGACGCTGCTGGCGCGCCCGGTGTCGAACGATCCGCAACTCGCCAATCTCGCGCCCGCACTGGACTGGTATCCGACAGGACGCCTCTTGGCATGGGCAGTGTTGTTCGCGTCCATCACAACGATCAGCGCGCTGCTGACGCTCGGCACCGATGCCGAGACGATCAACGCCGCGCTGCGCCGTGGTCTGTTGCGCATTATGGGCACACGCGGAACAACACCTGCCGGAGAAAACGAGCGCGTGGTCGATGCGCTGGTCGCGATTGCGCCGGGTGCTGCGACATTAATTGCGATGATGACGCTCACGCTCAATCTGTGGCTCGCTGCCAAGATCACCAAGACCTCGGGACGGCTCACGCGCCCGTGGCCAGATCTGCGCACGACAACTTTGCCGCGGACCGCGCTGATCGTGGTACTCGCGTTCATCGCGGTCTCGTTCCTTGGTGGATTGCTGGCGCTGGTCGCGCAGATCGCGAGCGCCGCGCTGTTGATGGCCTATGCGCTCACTGGCTTCGCAGTGCTTCACACCGTCACGCAATCGTTTTCGGGACGATCCGTCGTGCTCGTGGCGACTTATGCCGCAACGCTCTTCATCGGCTGGCCGCTGATCGGAATGATCAGTCTCGGTCTTGCCGACGCTGTTTTTGGAATTCGACAAGCCTACTGGACACGGCGCGGGCCTCCGCCCATGCCGACGACCTGACATTCACCTCAACATCAACTTCAACAAAACACTGAACGGAGAACTCAAATGGAAGTCATTCTGCTGGAACGTGTCGCCAAGCTCGGCCAGATGGGCGACGTGGTCAAAGTGAAGGACGGGTTCGCCCGCAACTTCCTGCTCAAGCGCAACAAGGCACTGCGCGCGACCAAGGAAAACCGCGAGAAGTACGACGGCATGAAGGCCGACCTCGAGGCCAAGAACATTCAGGCCAAGGGCGAAGCGACCAAGGTCGCCGAGAAGATCGACGGCCGCAACGTAATCATCATCCGTCAGGCGTCGGAAACCGGCCAGCTTTACGGTTCGGTCTCGGTGCGCGACATCATGGCTGCGCTGGAAAAGGATGGCGTTGCGCTGAATCGTCAGCAGGTGCTGCTCGACGCGCCGATTAAGACCATCGGCCAGCACAAGATCACCATCGCCGTGCATCCGGAAGTCGAAGTGCATGTGTCGACGACGGTTGCTCGCTCTGAGGCGGAAGCCGAGCGCATCAACCGCGGCGAAGACGTCAACAGCCGTCAAGAAGATCGCGATGCCGCTGCCGAAGCCATCGCTGCCGCCGGCGAATTCTTCGATCCGGAAGCGCAGGAAAATCAGGCTGCCGAACAGACCGAAGAAGCGTCCGCCGAGAAGTAATCGCGGCGCAAGCGTCTGCACAAACAAGAAAGCCCGGCCTCTCAAGGCCGGGCTTTTTGCTGATCGAAACAGAAAGCTAGCGCGAGATCGGCGGCACCGGCGCTCCGGCACGAACCGGCGGCGGACCGGATGGCGTTGCAACAGCAGCAACCGGCGTCTTGGGTGGTCCGATATCGATCGTCAGCGAAGCTGCGGGTGCGTCATCCTTCGGCGGAAGTGATGCCACGGCAGCGGCAGGCTTCTCATCCTTCGGCGCAGGTGTCACAGCCGGGACAGGATCGGCACGCGTGCCGTCAACCTTCGCAGTTTCAGTCTTGCCGGTTTCCGGGGCTGACGGTTCAGTCTTGGGCGCGTCCGTTTTGGCCGAGGCCGCAACGTCGTCCTTCGCTGAAGGCTCATGCCGCGCATCGATCTTAGGAGCAGGTTCGCCCTTCCCGGCGGCTTTGTCCCTCGCTGCCTGCCGTGCCGCCTTGCGTTCCGCCACAGCCTTTTGACGGGCCGTCAAAGTCGCCGCATCGGGCGCTAAAGGCGCTGCTCCATCCTGACCAATGTCGGGCCGCGAGGCCTCGCGTGTCGGGGGCTTGCGGTCTCTTGCTGCCTGCTCGGGGCGGCCATCGGGCGTCACCGACGGCTTCGGAGCGGATTTGGCCTCCTGCCCTTGCTTGGTCAGATTGCCTCCGGCAACCGGCGCATTGGCCGCTCCGTTTGAAAGGACATAGGCACTCATGGCCGCGGCCATGTCGGAACTCGTGGTGTAATGCTGGCGCAGGAAACCCGGCAACGATCCCGGTGCGACGCTTTTCAGCAGGCCGCGGGCGCCCTTATGGCACAGCGAGCATGTGCTGGAGAAAATCTGGGAGGGAGGCTTTCCAGCTTCGAGGTTTTGCGCGACCGCAAAGGTCGTCCCAAAACAGCCCAGCAGAAACGTCACCGTCGCTAAAATGAGCGCTCGGCTCAACATCCCGAATTCTCCAGATCAACCGTCGGCCGCGGACCGGAACCCTCAGCCTCGCGGTCACCTTTAGCGGATTATCCCGCGAATGGAAGCATTGAGATTTCGCATATCCGTGAACCGTTTGCGGGGGACTCACGACCGCTTTTTACGTTGAACCTACCCTATCACAAACCCAACGGCGTCTCTCGGATTCATCACACATAGGGAACAGCGGTTGTGGACATCAGAGCAGCTTAAACGTCCTGCGTTGGGTGTGGCTGGCGAATAAACCGGCTGGCGCGGTGACAAGCGCCGGTCAAGCTCTCCGACAATCTAAGTTTTATTCGAGTCAAGTTGTGTGAATCGTGCATAAGGTCGGATGACGCCGCTTGGCGCGCTTTCGCCCGGACCCTCCGCGGTGCCAGATACAAAGCCCCGCATTTGCCGAATTGGAAGCACACCCTCGCACTATGGCCATTGCTGATTCGAACATTATCAAGCTCGCGCCGGACGCCGGTGCGCCGGCCTACCGGACCGCGCCTCACAATATCGAGGCCGAACAGGGACTCTTGGGCGCGATCCTGGTCAACAACGACGCGTTTTACCGCGTCTCGGATTTCCTCGAGCCGAAACATTTTTTCGAGCCGATCCATCAGCTGATCTTCGAAACAGCCGGAAGCCTGATCCGCGTCGGCAAGATCGCGACGCCGGTGACGCTCAAGACATTCGTTCCAGCCGAAACCGACATCGGCGGCATGACCGTCGCACAATATCTCGCCCGCCTTGCAGCAGAGGCGACGACCATCATCAACGCGCAGGACTATGGCCGAACCGTCTACGATCTTTCGATCCGGCGCGATCTCATTCGCGTCGGGGAAGACATGGTCAATGTCGCGTTCGATGCGCCGGTGGATTTCGCGCCGCGCGCGCAGATCGAAGACGCTGAAAAGAAGCTCTACGATCTCGCCGAGTCTGGCCGCTATGACGGCGGCTTCCAGAAATTCTCGCAGGCGCTGACAATTGCGGTCGACATGGCCGCAGCGGCCTATAGCCGCGACGGAAATCTGTCGGGTCTGGCGTCGGGTCTGCGCGACATGGACGTCAAGATGGGCGGCTTGCAGTCGTCCGACCTGATTATTCTCGCCGGACGTCCCGCCATGGGCAAAACGGCGCTCGCGACCAACATCGCTTTTAACATTGCGCGCGCATGGCGCGGCGAAGTGCAGGCCGACGGCCAGATGAAGTCGGTCGATGGCGGCATTGTCGGCTTCTTCTCGCTCGAAATGTCGGCGGAGCAATTGGCGACGCGTATTCTCTCGGAGCGCACCGGCATCTCGTCGAGTTCGATCCGGCGCGGCGGCATCAGCGAACAGGACTTCGACAAGATCCGCGACCATTCCATCGAAATGCAGAATTTGCCGTTCTACGTGGACGACAGCGGCGGTTTGTCGATCTCGCAATTGACCGCGCGCGCGCGGCGGCTGAAGCGGCAGAAGGGTCTCGATCTTCTCATCATCGACTATATCCAGCTGTTGTCCGGCTCCGGCAAACGCTCCGACAACCGCGTGCAGGAAATCACCGAGATCACCACCGGCCTCAAGGCGCTGGCGAAAGAACTCAACGTTCCCATCGTCGCGCTGTCGCAATTGTCCCGTCAGGTCGAGAACCGCGAAGACAAGCGCCCGCAGCTTTCGGACCTGCGTGAATCCGGATCGATCGAACAGGACGCCGACGTGGTGCTGTTCGTGTATCGCGAGGAATACTATCTGCAGAGCAAGGAGCCGCGCCCTGGCACGCCGGAGCATGCGAAGTGGCAGCTCGATATGTCGCTGGTTCATGGCAAAGCCGAAGTCATTATCGGCAAGCAGCGTCACGGCCCTACCGGCACGATCAACCTGCAGTTCGACGCCAACGTCACGCGGTTCGGTGACTTAAGCCATGACGGGCAGTTGCCCGAGCGATATGGCTGACCGACCGGGCTTGTTCGCGCCAAGAGTGTGCTAGGGTGATGGTCAATCCCGCTTATTGGCTTCCCCGCGACCCGTTGATTCAATGAACCGTGCTCCCGATCCCAAATCCATGACCGCCGACAACACTGTCACCGCACAGAACGACGCCGCTCTCGCGGGCGCGACCGGCATTCTGACGATTGATCTCGATGCGATTGTCGCCAACTGGCGCAAGCTCGGAAATCAAGCGGTGCCGGCGGATTGCGGCGCTGTCGTCAAGGCCGATGCCTATGGCTGCGGAATCACGCGGGTGACGCGCGCGCTGGTCCGAGCCGGATGCCGCACATTTTTCGTCGCGACCCTCGATGAAGCCAAAGCTGTCCGCGAAGTCACGCCGACATCCGACATTTTTGTGCTCGATGGATTTTTTCCCGGCTCCGGAGATCGCTTCGCCAAGATCGATTGTATGCCGGTGATCGGTGACTCCACCGAACTCGCTGAATGGGACGCTTACCGGAAGGTGAGCGGCTGGCAGGGTCAGGCCGCGATTCATATCGACACCGGCATGAACCGGCTCGGTTTCCGGATCGAGGAAGCGCAGGCACTGGTGCCGCGCATCAAGGACGGCAATCACGGCTTCGCACTGGTGATGAGTCACCTCGTCAACGCGGAAGTGCTTGGCAACCCCATCAACGGACGGCAGGTCGCCGCCTTTCGCGAAATCGCATCGCAGTTTTCCGGTATCCCCTCATCGCTGTCGAACTCGTCCGGTATTTTTCTCGGGAGCCAATTCCATTTCGATCTCGTGCGGCCCGGTGCTGCTCTCTACGGCGTCAACCCGACGCCGGAAGCCGATACGCCAATGCAGCCGGTGATCGATCTGAAGGTTCGCGTGGCACAGGTGCGCAACATCGAGCGCGGCGAAACGGTCGGCTATGGCGCGACATGGACCGCACGGCAGCCGACACGTCTCGCCATCGTCGCGGCCGGATACGCCGATGGATATTTCCGCGCCGCTGGCGGAGTCGATAATGTGCGCAGCGCGGAGGCAGTTGTCGCGGGCAAGCGCTGCCCGATCGCCGGTCGCATTTCGATGGACCTTATGGCCATCGACATCAGCGCCCTGCCCTCCAATGCGATCCGCCGTGGCGGCATGGTGACGCTGATCGGCGACGGCATCGGTGTCGACGAACTTGCTCACCACTTCGGCACCATCGGCTACGAGGTGCTCACCAGCCTCGGCAAGCGCTACAGCCGCGTTTATACGGGCGGCGAAGGCTAAGGCTGCAGAACGCAGCGCTTTACCCTTGACTTTTCGCGAAAATTGGCGAACAAAAGAAGAACATATTCACGCCGATTCTTTGGGGCATGTGATGGCGCGCGCCGCGGTTCTTTCCTTCGTCTGCCAGAATTGCGGAGCGGCCTATAACAAGTGGCAGGGCAAATGCGAGTCCTGCAGCGAGTGGAACTCGCTCTCGGAAGATGATCCCACCGGGGCAATCTCGGTGCCTGCAAACCTTCGCGCCAAGCGCAAGGGCCGCCTGTTCACACTAGAAACCCTGACCGGCGCCAGCCCCGAGCCCCCGCGCCTCCCGTCCGGCATGGCCGAACTCGACCGCGTCACCGGCGGCGGTTTCGTGCGCGGCTCCGTTTTGCTGATGGCGGGCGATCCCGGCATCGGCAAATCGACGCTTCTCACACAAGCCACAAGTCTGCTGGCCCGCGCGGGCCATCGCGCGGTCTACATCTCCGGAGAAGAAGCTGTCGGTCAGGTGCGGCTGCGCGCCGAACGTCTCGGCCTTGCCAATGCCGCCGTCCAGCTCGCGGCTGAAACTTCGGTCGAAGACATCATCGCCACCCTCTCCGAAGGCAAGCCGCCGCGGCTGGTGGTTATCGATTCCATCCAGACGATGTGGACGGACACAGTGGAGTCCGCACCCGGCACGGTGACGCAGGTGCGCGCGTCGGCGCAGGCGCTCATTCGCTTCGCGAAAAAATCCGGCGCGGCGCTGATCCTCGTTGGTCACGTCACCAAGGACGGCCAGATCGCAGGTCCGCGCGTGGTCGAGCATATGGTCGATGCCGTGTTGAGCTTTGAGGGCGAAGGCTCGCAGCAATTCCGCATTTTGCGCGCGGTGAAAAACCGCTTCGGACCTACCGACGAAATCGGCGTGTTCGAGATGACGGGCCTCGGATTGCGCGAAGTCTCCAATCCGTCCGAACTGTTTCTGTCCGAGCGCGATCTCGGCAGTCCCGGCACCGCCGTGTTCGCAGGCATCGAAGGCACGCGCCCCGTTCTCGTCGAGTTGCAGGCGCTGGTCGCACCGACGACTCTCGGCACGCCGCGGCGCGCAGTGGTCGGCTGGGATTCCAGCCGCTTGTCGATGGTGCTGGCGGTGCTGGAAGCACATTGCGGCGTCAAGCTCTCGGGCTACGACGTGTACTTCAACGTCGCAGGCGGTCTGCGTATCAATGAGCCTGCGGCCGATCTTGCAGCGGCTGCCGCGCTGGTGTCGTCGCTGGTCAATGCACCGCTGCCGGTGGATGCGGTCTATTTCGGAGAAATTTCGCTGTCTGGTGCAGTCCGACCGGTGGCGCAGAGTTCTTCCCGGCTCAAAGAGGCCGCCAAGCTCGGTTTCGGTCGCGCGATCCTGCCAGAAACGGCCCGAGGCGATGCAGGTGGCGACGCCGGACTGTCGCTTCACACGATCGGCTCGCTGACGTCATTGGTCGCCGACATCGCGGCAAAGGGCGCCAAAGCCACAACACGCGAAAAAACGCTCCGTCAGGACCGAAACCCGACGTGACGCTCCCCTGATGGGACGCTATACAGCCCGCGCCTGGACAGGGTTCGTCTGATGTGTCCGCGCCTCCGCAATACCGGCCGTTAACCGCAACGGACGATCATCGGTAGCGCGACGCTTTTGGCGTTGATGTCCAGGATTTGCGGGTTCCCGGCCCTTGCAGGACGTGTCATATGGCCGTCAGCTACGGTGCGGATTAAGACCCGATTCGCTAGGATTGAAATTGAAAGCGGACCTGAACAGCCGATGCCGATAACGCTTCTCGACATAATCGTTCTTGCCGTGATGCTGTTGTCTGGCCTGCTGGCGATGATCCGCGGCTTCATGCGCGAAATCCTGTCGATCGCCGCATGGGGCGCTGCCGCGCTGACGACGCTTTATGCGTATCAAAAGCTGCTGCCGATCGCGAAGACCTACTTCAACAACGATACGGTCGCCGCCATTGCGGTCGTTGCCGGTGTGTTCATCCTGACGCTCATCGTGGTGTCGATCATCACTGTGCGCATATCGGATATGATCCTCGACTCGCGGATCGGCGCGCTGGATCGCACTTTAGGCTTTCTATTCGGCCTCGCCCGCGGCCTGCTGATCATGGTTGTGGCGTTCCTTTTCTTCGTCTGGCTCGTGCCGGACAAACAACAACCCGAATGGGTTCGTAATGCCAAGTCACGCGTGATGTTGCAGGGAACCGGCGATTGGCTGATGTCGCTCTTGCCGGATGACCCCGAAAACACCATCTTGAAGAGGTTCAAGAAAAAGGGCGATGAGGAGCAGACCGATGCTGCTCCCGAACCGCGCACGACGGCAACGGTTGGAAACGATGGTGGGTATGGGAAATCGGCCCGTGACGGGCTGAAACAGCTGATCGAAGGCAAAGCCGCAGGTCGCTAGGCTCACGTCTAGTCCTGCTTCAGACAAGGGCGCGGTGGACCATATGAAAACCCCTTCTGGCGATCCGAGTCTCTCTCCCACCCGAAAACCCGATTACGACCTCGCAGACGATCTGGACAAGGATCTGAACGGCGACACGCTTCGCGAAGAATGCGGCGTGTTCGGCATCTTCAATCATCCCGATGCCGCCGCCATCACGGCGCTTGGCCTTCACGCCCTTCAACATCGCGGCCAGGAAGCTGCCGGCATCGTCACCTACGACAATGGCCGCTTTCACTCCGAACGCCGCCTCGGCCTCGTCGGCGATACCTTCTCCCGCGCTGATGTGATCGAGCGCCTGCCCGGCGCCACCGCCGTTGGCCATGTCCGTTATTCCACCACCGGCGGCACCATCCTGCGCAACGTGCAGCCGCTGTTCGCCGAACTGAATGCCGGCGGCTTTGCCGTCGCTCACAACGGCAACCTCACCAACGGCCTGACGCTGCGGCGTGAACTCGTCCGAAACGGCGCGATGATGCAGTCCACCACCGACACCGAGGTGATCCTGCATCTGGTCGCGCATTCGAAGCGCGGCCGTTTTATTGAGCGCTATATCGAAGCGCTGCGCACCATCGAGGGCGCGTATGCGCTGGTGTCGCTGACCAACAAAAAACTGATCGGCGCACGCGATCCGCTCGGCATCCGCCCGCTGGTGCTTGGTGAACTGGACGGCAGCCCGATCCTCGCTTCGGAAACCTGCGCGCTGGACATCATCGGCGCGAAATATGTTCGCGACATCGAGCCCGGCGAAGTCATCGTGTTCGACGAGAAGGGCACGGAAATCCACAAGCCATTCCCGCGGATGCCGCCCCGCCCCTGCATCTTCGAATACATTTACTTCGCGCGGCCTGACTCCATCGTCGGCGGCCGTTCTGTTTATGAGGTCCGCAAGAATTTCGGCGCGCAGCTTGCGCGCGAAAGCCATGTCGATGTCGATGTGGTTGTGCCAGTGCCGGACTCCGGTGTTCCTGCCGCCGTCGGCTATAGCCAGCATTCGGGCGTGCCGTTCGAGCTTGGTATCATCCGCAATCACTACGTCGGCCGCACCTTCATTCAGCCGACGCAGAGCGTGCGCGAACTCGGCGTACGCATGAAGCATTCGGCGAACCGCGCCGCCATCGAGGGCAAGCGCATCATCCTGATCGATGACTCACTGGTGCGCGGCACGACATCGAAAAAGATCGTGCGCATGATGCGCGACGCAGGCGCGAAGGAAGTGCACTTCCGGCTCGCCTCACCGCAGATCGTCAATCCGGATTATTACGGCATCGATCTGCCCGACCGTGGCGGGCTGCTCGCCGCCACCCACACCATTGAGGAAATGCGCGAGATCATCGGTGCGGATTCGCTGGCGTTCCTGTCAATCGACGGCATGTACCGCGCCATGGGCGAGCTAGGCCGCGATCCGGCCAATCCGAAATTTGCGGACCACTGCTTTACCGGCGCGTATCCAACTCACCTCACCGATCACAGCGAAACCGAACCGCAGCCGCGCCAGCTCTCGCTGCTGGCCGAGGCGAGCTAAAAGCGCCTCCATTCGCGTTTTCTTTGTCATGGCCGGGCTTGTCCCGGCCATCTCGTTTAGCTAGGCACTGTGCTTATTCACTCAGGATCGCCGGAACACCTCCGGCGATGACAAGCGTAAAGTCGCCATGACCAAACCTCTCGCTTCCCGCATCGCTCTTGTCACCGGCGCATCGCGCGGCATCGGATACGCCACGGCACGGGCGCTGGCTCGCGCCGGTGCGCATGTCATCGCGGTCGCACGGACGCAGGGCGCGCTCGAAGAACTCGACGATGAAATCCGCAGAGACGGCGGCACGGCGACACTTGTGCCGCTTGATGTGACCGACCTCGACGGCATCGCGCGCCTTGGTGCTGCGCTGAACGAACGTCACGGCAAGCTCGACATTCTCGTTGGCAATGCAGGAGTCGCAGGTACGTCGTCGCCGCTCGGTCACACCGATCCGAAATTCTGGGACAATCTCATGGCGGTGAATGTCACCGCGAATTTCCAGTTGATCCGTTGCATGGAGCCGCTGCTGCAGCAGTCCGACGCTGGCCGCGCGGTGTTCATCACATCCGGCATCGCGAGCAAGGCAACGGCGTATATGGGCCCCTACGCCGCATCCAAGGCGGCGCTCGATGCTCTGGTGCGCGTGTGGGCCAATGAGACTGCGACCACGCCGATCCGAGTCAATCTCTTCAGCCCCGGACCGATCCGCACGCGGATGCGCGCTACCGTGATGCCCGGTGAAGACCCGGCGATCCTCGACACGCCTGAGCAGGCTGCCGATTTTATCGTACCGATGTGCGCGCCGTCATGGACCGAGAGCGGCAAGCTCTTCCACTATCCGACCAAGACGATCCTGAACTTTCGCGAACCGACAGCCTAGCTTTTGCGCGAACGCCCGCGTCATTGCGTTCGGTTGACTCTCCGTGAACCGCGCTATTCAATTTGCGCAAAGTCGGCACGCAAGATGCTGACATTCAGGGGAGGAACCATCGTGGCAACCATCGCATCCAGATTTTATCTCGGCCTGGTAGTCATCGCATTGACAGGCGCGCCCGCATTTGCGGGCGATCCAAGCGGTACATGGCTGCGCGAAAGCGGTGCTTCGCATGTCAGGATCACGCCCTGCGGCGGCGGGGCCTATTGCGGCTCACTCACATGGCTCAAGCCCGGCGTCGAGACGCCGGCCAAAGTCGGCCAGAAAATCTTCTACGACATGAAGGCTGACGGCGCCGATTCCTGGAAAGGCAAAGCTTTCAATCCGGAAGACGGACAGACCTATGCAGGGAAAATGTCGCTGTCCGGAAATACGCTCACGACTGCGGGCTGCGCCATGGGCGGCATGATCTGCAAGTCCACCACATGGACCAAGGTGAACTAAACGCGCGGCATCTTCGCAAGCTGGCGGAGGATCGACATGGACGCGACCGACAAACTGTTCGCAGGATCAATTCCTGAAATCTACAACACGTTGTTCGTTCCGCTGATTTTCGAACCCTACGCGAACGACCTTGCTGAACGGATCGCCCGCATTAAAGCGGCAAATTTGTTGGAGACGGCTTCCGGAACGGGCGCTCTGACGCGCGTTCTTGCGCGGCGGCTTCCCGCACAGACCCGCATCATCGCGACCGATCTCAATCAACCGATGCTCGATCACGCTGCGGCGAAACAACCTCAGCCGGACCGGGTCACCTGGCGGCAAGCCGACGCGCTTGCCCTGCCCTTCCAAAATCAGGAATTCGACGTTGTCGCGTGCCAGTTCGGCGTCATGTTTTTTCCCGACAAGGTCAAGGGCTTTAGCGAAGCGCGGCGCGTCTTGACGCCGGGCGGCCATTTTTTCTTCAACGTGTGGGACCGGATCGAAAACAACGAATTCGCCGATACGGTCACCAACTCGCTGGGCGAACTGTTCCCGCAAAATCCGCCGATGTTCTTGGCGCGCACTCCGCACGGTCACTACGACGTCGACAAACTAAAGAACGAACTCACAGCTGCTGGTTTTACAAAAATCTCCGCTGACATCGTTGACTTCAGAAGCAAAGCCACATCTGCGCGGGACGTTGCCGTGGCTTACTGTCAGGGCACGCCACTCAGGGGCGAAATCGAAGCGCGCGATGCATCGCATCTTGAAAAGGCAACTGAGGTTGCAACCGATGCGCTGGTGCGCCGTTTTGGGAATGGGGCCATCGACGGCCTCATCCGTGCGCATGTCATCACCGCAACGGGTTGAAAGGCGTCTTACAACCGCTTCTTGCGCTTGTGCGCGAACGGATTTTCTTTCTCACGCAACGTGATGCGGATCGGCGTACCGGGCAGATCGAAATAGGTCCGCATGCTGTTGATCAGATAGCGCAGATAGGATTCCGGAACAGCATCCGCTCGCGAACAGAACACCACGAAGCTCGGCGGCCGCGCCTTGGCCTGCGTGATGTAATTCAGCTTCAGGCGGCGGCCCGACACCGCTGGCGGCGGATTGGTCTGGATTGCCTGTTCGAACCAACGGTTCAACGAACTGGTTGAGGCGCGCCTGTTCCAGATGCCATAAGCGTCCTCGATGGCCTTCATCAGGCGATCGATGCCCTCGCCCATCATGCCTGACACGGCAACCACCGGCATGCCCTTCACTTGCGGCAGCAGATGATCAGCATCCTCGCGCAATCTGGCGATCTGGCTCGGCGCGCGGTCCATCAAATCCCATTTGTTGACGGCGATCACGAGCGCGCGGCCCTCACGCTCGATGAGATCAGCAAGCCGCAGATCTTGTTCCTCGAACTTATTCTGCGAATCCATCATCAGAACGACAACTTCGGCGAAACGGACGGCACGCAACGCATCGGACACCGAGAGCTTTTCGAGTTTGTCCTCGATGCGCGAACGGCGGCGCAGACCGGCGGTGTCGAACACACGAAATTCTCGGCCCTGCCATGTCACATCCACGGCGATGGAGTCGCGCGTCGTACCGGCCTCAGGGCTGGTCAGCAGCCGTTCTTCGCCAAGCAGACGGTTGATCAGCGTCGATTTGCCAGCATTGGGACGTCCAAGCACGGCGACACGGATCGGGCGCGTCGAGAGGCTTTCGTCATCACCGTCCACATTCTCGAACTCATCTGTTTCTTCATCGTCCTCTGCTTCAACAGGCTCAGGCATGAGCACGCGCAATGCGTCGTAAAGATCGCTGAGACCTTCGCCGTGCTCGGCTGAAATCGGAATCGGATCGCCGAGCCCGAGCGCGTAGGATTCCATGGCGCCCGCGTCGCCGTACTTGCCTTCGCTTTTGTTGGCGACGAGGACGACAGGCTTGTTAGCGCGCCGCGCGAAGTCGGCAAAAGCGCGGTCGTTGGGCGTCAACCCTGCGCGCGCATCGATGACGAACATGATCGCGTCGGCCAGTTCGATGGCCGTTTCGGTCTGCTCCTGCATCCGCGCGGTCAGCGAGCCCTTCGCACCCTTATCGAGACCCGCCGTGTCAATCAGCGTGAATTCGAGATCGCCGAGACGGCCCTCGCCTTCGCGGCGGTCACGCGTCACGCCTGGCTGGTCATCCACAAGCGCGAGCTTCTGCCCAACCAGTCGGTTGAACAGTGTCGACTTGCCGACATTCGGCCGGCCGATAATGGCAATCGTGAAAGACATGAATGATCCGTTCGCCCTTTACGGACCTGCTAAGTCAGCGATGATTCAAATCATCAGCGAGAGAAACCGCCACTCGGCAACGGTGCCGGGAACGGACTTGAAGACTGCTGTTGCGGTGCCGCCTGCTGCGAGGCTGGCGCGGCCTGCTGCTGACGCGGCGGAGGAGCCGGGTCAGCGTCGGGGGCGGTGATGCGAGTTCGCTTGCGCTTCGGCGGCGGTGGGGCCGGTGGAGCAGCCGCGGTCCCGCCTTCGTCGATGTTGTCCGGCGCGGCTTCAGGAGCCGGCTCAGGTGCTGCGGCAGGAGCGGGCGTGCGCGCGGCAGATTTTGTGGCCTTGCGCGACTTCGCCTTCGGCTCGGGCGGCGGAGCTTCGACAACGGGAGGCTGATCCTGCTGCTGTTGCGCGCCTCTGTACAAATCCTTCGGCACGCCCTGCTCGACACCCGGAACGCCTTCCGGAAACACCGCCCTGCGGTCGCCGGGCAATTTCTTCTTGGTATCGAACCAATCCATCATGTCGGTCGGATCGAAGCCGCCGCTTGAACAGCCAGCAAGCACGACGGACATCGCGGTAAGGACAGTAGCGGCAATGAGACGTTGCGGGCGGCGCATGATCTGACCTCAGCTTTTCGCGGCTGGCGGCAGCAGCGCCTGCAAGGCCTCGGCGCGGCTGCGCATGCTAGCGGGTGTGCGCGCGTCGTTGCCGATCATGTCGAGCCACTGACGGGCGGCGACGGCATCGTTGCCGCGCCATGCGGACAGAGCCAGCAGTTCGCGCGCGGTGTGGCGATAGGTCCGGTCGTCGCCGGTCGCGGGCTCGAGACGCTGGCGCTGAGCGGCGTAATTCTCGGTTTCCATCAACAGACCGCCAGCACGGATGCGCGCGAGATCCTGTTCGGAAGCCGATACACTAGAGTCCGCAGCGATGCCATCGTAGAGCTTTCCGGCAGCTTGCGGATCGCGAGTGGCCGCTTCCGCAGCGGCGCGCAGACGAGCCAGCCCGCGATAGCCTTTCGATCCATCGGACGCGATTTTCGCGAAGGCTGCTTCGGCCTCGGCGCGCTTGCCTTGCTCGGACAGCGCAACGGCAGCCTCGAACGCCGAACCGGCCTCGGCAGCCTTCTTGGCCTCCAAATACTGGTAGCCCCGCCAGCCCCCGACGCCTGCGATGATCAGAATCGCGACGACAATGACCAAGCCAGAATAGCGATCCCACAGCTTCTTGAGCTGCTCGCGACGCAGGTCTTCATCAATTTCATTAAATACATCAGACACTTAACTGTCCTGCCCCGGCATGCCGTAAACGATGAGGAAGCCGCCCACTTTCCGCGCAACCGCGCGGCCCCCGACATGACGGCGGCGATACAGTAGCGTTATGGCGACTGCAAGGCAAAGTGAGCCAAATCAGAGCGTTAACGCCGATCTGGCACCTCCTCGTTGATGGCCGGATCGCCGGTCAGCCGTTCAGCGGATCGAATCGTACCGAGGATACGCCGGGCATCGGCATCCGTCCGCGCCGCATATCGGACGGCGTGCAGCCGTAGCGTTTGCGGAACACCCGGTTGAAATAGGACACGTCGTTGAAACCGCATCTGGCGGCGACAGTGCTGATCGGATGAATGCGAGCATCCGGATCAGCCAGCATACTGGCGACGTTGCGCAAGCGAACGTCGAGAACGTATTTCGTGAACGTCGTCCGCTCGGCTGCAAACAGTTTCCGGACGTAACTCGTGGAGATGCTCTGCTGCGCGGCGATATCCGCCAGGCAAAGCGCCGGATTGCCGATCTCGGCCAAGACAAAAGTCCTGATGGCGCCGAAGCGCGGCGCACGATCAACGTGAGAGAAAATTTCCATAACGGAGGCTCCACCATCGAAGCGATATGGCTTCGAGAGTGTGTCGCAGGAGCGTCAAATGCGGTTCAAACGCCGATCATAACTTGTATCACCGAGCGCATAGGCCCATGCAACCCTGCGGTTCCTAAAAGTAAGTATTTTCATATAGTTACTCATAGCGCAAAATGGACCTAGGTTGCATCCGGGCCCCTCAACAGGTACAAGGCGCCGGATTGGAGTTCTCATGGCGCACAGCTTCTCGATAAACGATGACGTCAACCACCAAAGTCAGGGACCGCAAGGCCGCGCCGAAAAGAGCCGGTCGAGTGTCTACACCGTCATCGGCCGCATGCCGATTGAGGCGGACGGACGTCTGCGCTACCGCATCCGAAGCAAGACGGAAAACATCGAGCGTATCGTCACGGAAGAGCAACTCAGCCGCTCGCAGTGATACGGCTCATATTTCGGGTGAGTTCGTGAAATAGATTCAAAGGCCCGGCCTTCGCGCCGGGCTTTTTGCTGGGCCGTCCGTCTTAAGCCTTGGGCTTGATGCTGTAGACGTGCTCCGCCGCAGGAAAGGCGCGCGAACGGACGTCTTTCGCATAGTCCTGGATCGCAGCCTCGATGCCGGGTCCGAGATTGCCGAAGCGCTTGACGAATTTCGGCACCCAGGGCGACAGACCGAGCATGTCCTCCAAGACCAGCACCTGCCCGTCGCACGCTGCACTCGCTCCAATGCCGATGGTCGGAACAGGCACGATTTCAGTAATGCGGCGGCCGAGCGGTTCGGCAACGGCTTCCACCACCATCGAGAACGCGCCTGCTTGCGCGACTGCGACAGCGTCCTGCTGAATCGGTCCGCTGCCATTCTCACCGGCTTCGATTTTCAGCGCCTCGTCACGGCCCTGCGACTTGAAACTTCCGAGCGTGTTGATCGATTGCGGCGTCAGCCCGACATGCCCCATCACGGGAATGCCGCGCGTGGTGAGAAACTCGATGGTCTCAGCCATGCGCGCGCCGCCCTCGAGCTTCACCGCGCCGCAGTGAGTTTCTTTCAGAATGCGCGCGGCAGAATGGAATGCCTGCTCTTTTGAGGCTTCGTACGAACCGAACGGCATGTCCACCACGACAAGTGCTTGCTTCGAGCCGCGCATCACCGCGCGGCCTTGAAGGATCATCATGTCGAGCGTGACAGGCACTGTCGTCTCGAAACCGTGCATAACGTTGCCGAGCGAGTCGCCGACGAGAATGACGTCACAATATTTATCGACCAGCGCGGCAGTATGCGCGTGATACGACGTCAGCATTACGATCGGATCGCCGCCCTTGCGCTTGAGAATATCAGGCGCGGTCTTGCGCTTCACCGCTGTCTGCACGGACATGACTTAAACTCCAATCACAGGAACGCCGATCACCAAAGGATGGAACACAAACGCGAGCGCCATATAGACCACGGCACCCACGGCAACAGCGATGAGATCGTTGCCAACACCGCCAACCGGGATCGGCGGCGCGCCGGGATCTTCGCGGCGCTTAAGCGAGATGCGGTCGTAAACCGCCCATGCGAGAACCGAGCCGAACAGAATGATCGACCCAAGGTCGCCGTTCGCCAGCAGATGCACCAAGGCCCACAGCTTCACACCAGCCAGCATCGGATGCTTCAGCGTGGTGTAGATGCGGCCACGGATATAGGACGCCGCTACGAAGATCACAGCGGGCAGCATCAGCGCCAACGCGATGTGCCGCATCGCCACCGGCGGATACCAGACATTGATCCAGCCCGTCGCGCGATAGACGCTAAACCCGTAGGAAATCAACGCGAGGCCTGCGAACGAAACCAGCATGTAGAGAATTTTGTAACCGCCCTCACCGAGGCGCGCGATCACAGCCGCGCGCGGGCCGCGCAGCGTGGTCAGGGTGTGGACGCCGAGGAACAGCGCCAACCCGACGATGAGGATCAACAAGCCCATCTCAACTGGTCCATGCCGACAAGATCATCCGCCCTGTTTCCGTGTCTGGCGGAGGACGGCTTCAGGCCGTTTTTCAAAACGTTTCCAACGCGCTCCCGGTTCTATAAGGTCCGGCCACGCCGTGCTCGCGTATCACTTTTAGGGTCTGGCACGCAATGCCGCTCGCCGTCCGCACCCCTGCTCCAACCTTCCGCCATCTCATGAAATCGCTCGTTATTGCGGGATTGATGCTGACATTCGCCGTCAGCGCTCCCCTCCGCGCCGAAACGCCGGACACCATCTGGCCTCCGAAAATCGTGCGGATTGTGGTGCCTTATGCGCCTGGTTCGACGCCCGATCTGGTCGGTCGCATTGTCGCGGATGAACTGCAGCTGCGGCACCCCGGCTCGAGCTTCATTGTCGAGAACAAGCCGGGTGCCGGCGGCAACATCGGCACCGACGCCGTCGCCAAGGCCAGGCCCGATGGCGCGACCCTCGGGATCAGCCTCGGCGGTCCACTGGCCATCAACACGTTGTTGTTTTCGAAGCTGCCTTACGATCCGGCCAAGGACATCGCGCCAATCACGATGCTGACCTCACTGCCGAGCGTGTTGGTTGTGCCGTCGAGCCTCAATGTGAATTCGGTGGCCGACTTTCTCACCGCGCTCAAACGCGACGGCGGAAAGCTCGCGTTTGGCTCGATCGGTCCCGGCTCACTGTCGCATCTGACAATGGAAGCGATCGCGCAACGCGCACGTGGTTCGATGGTCCACATTCCCTACGGCGGCTCGCCACAGGCCGTGACCGCCGTGCTGCGCGGCGATGTGCAAGCCGCGTGTCTGCCGGCGATTGCCGTGACTCCACAACTCGCCAGCGGCCAGTTGAAAATTCTCGCCGTCGCGACCGCGCAGCGCTCGCGCTTTCTGCCGGACGTGCCGACATTGAAAGAGTCCGGGATCGATGTTGAATCTGACGCATGGAATGCGCTGATTGCTCCGGCCAATACGCCGCCCCCGATCATCGCGCAGATCAACGATGAAGTGCGTGACGCGCTGACAAAGCCGAGCGTGCGTCAGCGGCTTGAAGCTCAACTGATCGAGCCGACACCTTCGACGCCGCAGGCACTGAGCGCGCGGATGGATGCCGAAATCAAACTATGGTCGGACGTCATCAAGCGCGGTGACATCAGGATCAACTGAAAAAAATAAGCCCGCCGAAATCGGCGGGCTCATTCATTTGAGAACGGGCGAAAAGATCAGGCCGCCTTCTCGTTCGAGCCTTCAACACGAACTTTATACATTCGCGATGCATCGACCACGTCCTTGACGAGGCCCAGCTTCTCCATGGCCCGGATCAGCAGACCGTTGAGATCGAACTCGTACCAGGCGTGCGAGATATATGCATCGCGCGGGAAGCGATGATGATTGTTGTGCAGGCCCTCGCCGAAAGTGAGGATCGACAGGATCAATTCGTTCGTCGAATGATCCTTGGTCTCGTCGAAGCGGCGATAGCCGACACGATGACAGACCGAGCCGACAGCGACGCTCGACATCACCATCAGATAGCCGCGCAGCAAACCTGCAAACAGCACCGTACCGAACATCCCGTCAAAGCCACCGAACGCGTAGCCCCAAACACCGGGGATGACGACAAGCGAGAGCATGTACCAGAACCAACGCGTCCGGGTGAAGAACATCACCATCGGATCGGCCAGCATGTCTTTCGCATAGACGCTGTTGTCGGTCATCGTGTCGTCGAACAGCCAGCCGTTATGCGCGTGCAGCCAGCCCTTCAGCTTGGTCGTGAATTTCCAGCCCTTGCCGTTGAGATACGGGCTGTGCGGATCGCCGACCTCGTCCGCGTAAAGGTGATGGCGGCGATGATTGCCGACCCACTTGAGCAGCGAGCCCTGCCCGGCCATCTGCGCCGAGGCGCACAGCAGAAACTTGATAACAACATTCGGCTTAAAGCTGCGATGGACTAGCATGCGATGCGCGCCGACGCCGATGCCGATGGTGGTGATCGCGTACATGATTGCGAACAACGACCACTGAATCCAGGTCACGCCATGCATCACCGCCCACAGGATTCCGGCGGCCGTCCCGCTGAGGAAAATGCCCATAAGGATGTAGCTCTCGACCAGCTTGGCATGCACCAGCGGGCCGCCAACGATCACACCGGCCGGCATGTCCGGATGGATGCCGGTGTTGGCTGTCGCGTCAGCGGCTGGAATGTCGTGATATTCGGCGACGGACATCTGGCGCACTCCCGAATGGCAGCAAAACAGCACGTGGCTGTTTACGATCTATTAACCAACGTATCGCAGATGCGAGAAATCGCCAACCGCCAAAGTTGTGAAAGCAGCGTTGTGCTCGGATCATGGTAAATGGCGGAAACGGAACCGGGCGTTCGCATGTGAATCCGGCACGACGATCAGCGTTTTGCTTTTGCTTTTTCCGTCAGCGTCTTGCCGATTGCAGCTCGCGTGTCTGGCGAGCGAAGCTCAGACTTTCTTCTTCACGTCCTTGATGCTCGAGAACGTAATCCCGTCCGAGCGTTCGCGCGTGTAGTCGAGATAGAACTGATTCTTGGCGAGGAACACCGGGTCGCCGTCAACGTCGTCAGCGACGCCGGAACCGTTCGCGGCCAGGAACGCCTCGAGCTTCTTGCGGTCTTCGGACGAAATCCACCGGGCAAGCTGGAACTCGCTGATCTCAAAATCCACCGGCAGAGAGTATTCCGCATCCAGCCGCGCCTTCAGCACGTCGAGCTGCAGCATGCCGACAACGCCGACCAGCGCGGGCGCGCCGTCGCGTGGGCGGAACACCTGCACGACGCCCTCCTCCGACATCTGCTGCAAGGCTTCCTTGAGCTTCTTGGCCTTCATCGCGTCGGTTAGGCGAACGCGGCGCAGGATTTCCGGTGCAAAACTCGGCACGCCGACAAAATTAATGTCCTCGCCCTCGGTCAGCGTATCGCCGATCCGCAGCGTGCCGTGATTGGGAATGCCCACCACATCTCCCGCGAACGCCTCGTCAGCGATCGCGCGGTCCTGAGCGAAGAAGAATTGCGGCGATGACAGGCTCATGTTCTTGCCTGTGCGCACCAGCTTGGCCTTCATGCCGCGCGTGAGCTTGCCGGAGCAAAGCCTTGCGAACGCGATACGATCGCGGTGGTTCGGGTCCATGTTCGCCTGAATCTTGAACACGAAGGCGCTCATCTTGGGATCGGCGGCCTCGACCTTGCGCTTGTCGGCCTCCTGCGCGCGCGGCGATGGCGCGAAACGGCCAAGACCTTCCAGCAAATCGCCGACGCCGAAATTGCGCAATGCGCTGCCGAAATAGACCGGCGTCATGTGACCTTCGCGGAACGACTGCAGGTCGAACGGCTTCGACGCTTCCTTCACCAGTTCGAGTTCGTCAGCTATCTCGCTGGCATCGAGATTGGCGTTGCGGCCCGCCAAATCGGAAATCTCGATTTTCTCCGCTGCGCCGGTCTTGGCGCCGCCGCCTTCCAGCAGGCGGATGCCGCCGGTTTCGATCTCATAAGTGCCCATGAAATCCCGCCCGCGACCAACCGGCCAGTTGATCGGCGTGGTGTCGAGCGCCAGCGTTTTCTCGATCTCATCGAGCAGATCGAACACGTCGCGGCTTTCGCGGTCCATCTTGTTGATGAAGGTGATGATGGGAATGTCGCGCAGGCGACACACCTCGATCAGCTTCAGCGTACGCGCCTCGATGCCCTTGGCGGCGTCGATCACCATGACGGCGGAGTCGACAGCCGTCAGCGTGCGATATGTGTCTTCCGAAAAGTCTTCATGGCCCGGCGTATCGAGCAGATTGAAAACGAGGTTCTCGAACTCAAAGGTCATCACCGAGGTAACGACGGAGATGCCGCGCTCGCGCTCGATCTTCATCCAGTCGGAACGCGTATTGCGGCGTTCGCCCTTGGCCTTGACCTGTCCTGCGAGATTGATCGCGCCGCCGAACAGCAGCAGCTTCTCCGTCAGCGTCGTTTTGCCGGCGTCCGGATGCGAGATGATCGCGAAGGTCCGGCGGCGCGCCACTTCGTCAGAAAGCGGCGTGCGCGAGGCAGAATCGGAAGCGAGTGCTGCGTCGGACATGGTGGCGAGCGTGTGGCAGGGAAACGCGGCAGGATCAAGGGACATCCAAGTCCATGCACTTGCATCTTCTCTGAGATTAGCCCATATTCTCAGTGCGAGGACGGCCTCGCCTCACCCACATCATCCGCAGGGACGACCCTGCTATGGAGAATTTGACCCATGGCTTGGGCGTTGCTGTTTGTCGCCGGTCTGCTGGAAATCGGTTGGGCCGTTGGACTGAAATACACCGAAGGCTTCACCAAACTCATGCCGACCATTTTGACGGTCGCAGCGATGGCGCTGAGCGTCATCCTGCTCGGCCTCGCCGTCCGCACCCTGCCGATCGGCACTGCTTACGCGGTCTGGACTGGCATCGGCACGGTCGGAACGGTGATCTTCGGGATTGCCTTGCTCGGCGACCCGGCAAGTGCCGTCCGCTTGATCTGCATCGGACTGATCGTCGCGGGAATCGCCGGACTTAAATTGATCGAATAACGGCGGTCAGCGCCATCCGAACATCGACACCACGAAGTATGTCGCGGCGGCCACAAGCGCTGCTGCCGGGATCGTGAAGATCCAGGCGACCACGATGGAGCTTGCCACGTTCCAGCGTACAGCCGACACGCGTCGTGCTGCGCCGACGCCCACAATGGCGCCGGTAATGGTGTGCGTAGTGGACACCGGCACGCCAAGCCATGTCGCCATGAACAGCGTCGCCGCCCCGCCCGTCTCGGCGCAGAAACCCTGCATCGGCGTCAGCTTGGTGATGCGTAGGCCCATGGTCCGCACAATGCGCCAGCCACCCATCAACGTGCCCAGCGCCATCGCGGCCTGACACGACAGCACGACCCAGAACGGAACGCTGAACTCGGTGCCGAGATAGCCCTGCGAATAGAGCAGCACCGCGATGATGCCCATGGTCTTCTGCGCATCGTTGCCGCCGTGGCCTAGCGAATAGAGCGACGCCGACACGAATTGCAAAATTCGAAACGCGCGGTCCACCGCGAAAGGCGTCGAACGAACCGAGGCCCATGACACGATTGCGGTCAGCAGCAACGCGAGCAGGAAGCCCACCAGCGGCGACAGCACGATGGCGAGCAGCGTCTTGGACAGCCCGCTCCACACCGCGACCGAAATCCCCGCCTTGGCCATGCCCGCGCCGAGCAATCCGCCGATCAGTGCATGCGAACTGCTCGACGGCATGCCGAGCGCCCAAGTAATCAGGTTCCACATGATGGCCCCGATCAATGCTGCAAAGATCACATGCGCGTCGATGATTTCGGGATGGATGATGCCCGTGCCGATGGTCTGCGCGACATGCAGCCCGAACACCGCAAACGCAATGAAATTGAAGAACGCCGCCCAAGCCACGGCATACTGCGGCCGCAGCACGCGGGTCGAAACGATGGTGGCGATGGAATTGGCTGCGTCGTGAAGGCCGTTGAGAAAATCAAACAGCAACGCGACGGCAATCAGTCCGACCAAGATTGGAAAAGCGAGCGTGGGATCCACTGTGCGATCCTGACCTTAAACTTGCTCGATCACGATGCTGTTGATCTCGTTCGCAACGTCGTCGAAGCGGTCCGCGACCTTTTCCAGATGCTTGTAGATTTCCGCGCCGACCACGAAATCCATCGTGTTGCCGTCGCGATGTTTGACGAACAGTTCCTTGAGGCCAATGTCGTTGAGATCGTCGACGCGGCCTTCGAGGCGCGTGATCTCCTCCGTCAGCGCCGTCAGCGTCGTGACATTCTCGCCCATGGACTGCATCAGCGGCAGCGCCCGGCCGACCAGATTGGCGCACTGAACGAGAATGCTGCCGATCTCGCGCATCGGCGGCTCGAAGGTCCGCACCTCAAACAGCATCACGGCCTTGGACGTCTGCTGCATCTGATCGATGGCGTCGTCCATTGCGGTGATGAGATTCTTGATATCGCCGCGGTCGAACGGCGTGATGAAGGTCCGGCGGACGGCCGTCAGCACTTCGCGGGTGATCTGATCAGCGTCGTTCTCGAACTGATTGACGCGCTGGCAATAGACCGGCGTTTCCTCGCCTCCCCGCAGCATCGTCTCCAATGCTTCCGCACCCAGCACCACGGCCTGGGAATGCCGGGCAAACAGGTCGAAGAACCGCTCCTCGCGGGGCAGCAAACGACGGAACCAGCCAAGCATGATTGTTCTCCGAGACGACAGAAGTCACCTATCTGTCATAAACCGGATCGCAGGCCAACAGCGGTCCGACCGCCCGCAAACCGGCGTTCATCCACTGCTTTATCGAGACCTAAAAGGTCGTAAAAACGGGTTGTTAGAGAGATCGCTTGAAATAATGGGCGATCTCGCCGATCACGCCACGGCGGAAGGTCAGCACGCAAATCACGAAGATCGCGCCCTGAATCACGGTCACCCACTGACCGAACCCCGCCAGATACTGCTGCATGGCGATGATAACGAAGGCGCCGACCACTGGCCCGAACACCGTGCCGAGGCCGCCCACAAGGGTCATCAACACGACCTCGCCGGACATGGTCCAGTGCACGTCGGTCAGCGATGCGTTTTGCGCGACAAAGACTTTCGCTGCACCTGCGAGACCCGCCAGGGTGCCCGACAGGATGAATGCCATCAGCTTGTATTGGTCGGTCTTGTAGCCGAGCGAGATCGCGCGCTGCTCGTTCTCGCGGATCGACTTCAGCACCTCGCCGAACGGCGAATTGATGGCCCGGTAGATCACCAGAAAGCCGAGCAGGAAGATCACTAGTACGACGTAATAAAGCGTTGTCGTGTTAGCCAGATTCAAAATGCCGAACATCATGCCCTGCGGGATACCCTGAATACCGTCCTCGCCGTGGGTGAACGGCGTCTGCAGGTAGACAAAGAACAGGAGTTGCGAGAGCGCCAGCGTAATCATCGCAAAGTAGATGCCCTGACGGCGGATTGCGATCAGCCCGGTGATGACACTCAGCGCACAAGCGCCGACAACGCCCAGAAGGATGCTTATCTCCGGGGACGCCCCCCAGACCTTTAGCGAATGCGCCGTCACATAGCCCGCGGTACCGAGGAACATGGCATGACCGAAGGATAGCAGGCCACTGTAGCCGATAAGAAGATTGAACGCGCAAGCGAACAGCGCAAAGCACAGCGCCTGCATGACGAAGTAAGGATACAGGCCGGTCAGTGGAACGATAGCGAGCAGCCCCGCCATGATCACAAAGGCGATCATTTCGTCACTCGTGCGGCCCTTCACGGGAACGGCGTTATCGGTAATGGTTGCCATGTTATGCCGCCCGCCCCGTCAGTCCTGTCGGCTTCACAAGTAGCACCAGCACCATCAGTACGAACACGACGGTGTTGGATGCTTCGGGATAGAAATACTTCGTCAAGCCTTCGATCACCCCGAGCGCGAAGCCGGTAATGATCGATCCCATGATCGAACCCATGCCGCCGATCACGACGACCGCGAACACCACAATGATGAGATCTGCGCCCATCAGCGGGCGCACCTGATTGATCGGGGCCGACAGCACACCGGCCAGCGCGGCCAAGCCGACGCCGAGGCCATAGGTCAGCGTGATCATGCGCGGCACATTGATGCCGAAAGCGCGCACCAGCGTCGGGTTCTCCGTCGCCGCGCGCAGATAAGCGCCGAGTCTGGTCTTCTCGATCAGGAACCAAGTCGCAATACAGATAACCAGCGAGAAAATAACGACCCATCCGCGATAGATCGGCAGATACATGAAGCCGAGATTGACGCCGCCCTTGAGAATATCAGGAATGGTGTATGGCAGGCCGGACGAGCCGAAGTAATTCTGGAACACGCCCTGAATAACGAGGGCGACGCCGAACGTCAGCAGCAATCCATAGAGGTGGTCGAGGCCGGTCAGCCATTGCAGCATCGTCCGCTCGAGCAGGATACCGACGCCGCCGACGATGAGCGGCGACAGGAGCAGCGCCCACCAGTAATTGATACCTGCAAGGTTCAGCAGGAAGTATGCGACGAACGCGCCCATCATATAAAGCGCGCCGTGCGCGAAATTGATGATGTTCAGCATGCCGAAGATCACGGCAAGCCCGAGGCTGAGCAGCGCGTAGAACGAGCCGTTGATCAGTCCGACCAGAAGCTGGGCGTAGAGGGCTTGCATCGTATCGGTTCTTTCGCGCGCTATGAGCGATGGGAACAAGAATTATGCCCGGCGGCGCGAGGCCGCCGGGCGATGGTTGTTACTTCTTCAGCAGCGAACAGGAGCTTTCAGCCAGCGGACGGAAAGCCTGATCCGCAGGCGTGGTGCCGATCAACTTGTAATAGTCCCACGGACCCTTCGATTCAGCCGGCGTCTTCACTTCGAACAGATAAGCCGGATGGATCTTGCGGCCGTTTGGCTGGATCGAACCCTTGCCGAACAATGGATCGTCGGTCGGAAGTTCCTTCATCTTGGCGACGACCTTTGTGCCATCGTGAGGATTGCCGCCGAGAGCTTCGAGCGCCTTGAAGTAATGGATAAGGCTCGCATAGACGCCAGCCTGCACCATTGACGGTGGCGCCTTGTTCTTCGAGCGCTCGGAGTAGCGCTTGGAGAACGCACGGGTCTGGTCGTTCATGTCCCAGTAGAACGTTTCGGTGAAGTTCAGCCCCTGCGCGACAGGAAGCCCGAGAGAGTTGACGTCGGGAATGAACATCAGAAGACCAGCAAGCTTCTGGCCGCCCTTCACGATACCGAATTCCGCCGCCTGCTTGATCGAGTTGGTGGTATCACCGCCCGCATTGGCCAGACCGATGATCTTCGCCTTCGAGGCCTGCGCCTGCAGCAGGAAGGACGAGAAGTCCGACGAGTTCAGCGGATGCTTGACGCCTCCGACGATCTTGCCGCCAGCCTTGGTCACCGCAGCCGTTGTGTCGCGTTCAAGCGCAGCACCAAATGCGTAATCTGCCGTGAGGAAGAACCAGGTATCGCCGCCGGCCTTGGCCAGCGCGGTGCCCGTGCTGTTGGCGAGCATGTAGGTATCGTAAGCCCAGTGGACGGTGTTGGGGGTGCACTGAGCGTTGGTCAGGTCCGAGGTTCCCGCCCCGGAATTGAGCATGATCGAATTCTTTTCCTTGACCACGTTGTTGACCGCGAGCGCGACGCCCGAGTTCAGAACGTCAACGATCACATCGACCTTCTCGACATCGATCCATTGGCGCGCCGTGGTAGCACCAACGTCCGGCTTATTCTGATGGTCGGCGGCGATGACGTCGATCTTCCATCCCTTTGCGGCGAGACCGGAATCCTCAACGGCCATCTGCGCGGCGAGAGTGGATCCGACGCCGCCCAGGTCCGAGTAAAGACCGGACATGTCGGTCAAGTTACCGATCTTGACGTTCTTGTCCTGCGCGAAAGCGCCGGTGCCTGCGCCGAACACCAGAGCAGTGCTCAGCATCAAGGCGGTGATTGTTGTTTTCATAAAGCCTCCGTGGATCTTGTTTGGTTTTTAGACTCGTTGGTCTCGGTGATTGCTTGCCGTTTACACGCCAAGATAGGTATGGAGCTTGTCCATGTTCGCTTGCAGTTCAGAATTGGAGAACGCATCGATAATCTTGCCGTGCTCGACGATGTAGAAGCGGTCGGCAACCGTCGAAGCAAAACGGAAATTCTGCTCCACGAGCAGAATCGTGAATCCTTCGGCCTTGAGCCGCGCGATCATTTTTCCGATCTGCTGAATGATGACGGGCGCCAAACCTTCGGTCGGCTCGTCCAGCATCAGGAACCGCGCACCGGTGCGCAGGATGCGCGCGATCGCCAGCATCTGCTGCTCGCCGCCCGACAGTTTGGTGCCCTGGCTGTTGAGGCGCTCTTTCAGATTGGGGAACAACTCGAAAATCTGATCGAGCGGCATGCCGCCGCTGCGGATGACCGGCGGCAGCATGAGGTTTTCTTTGACGTCGAGGCTGGCGAAGATGCCGCGCTCTTCCGGGCAGAATGCGACGCCGAGGCGCGCAATCTTGTCCGACGGCATGCGGATCAGTTCGTTGCCTTCGAAGGAGATCGAACCCGTGCGCTTGGCGATCACGCCCATGATCGATTTGAGGGTCGATGTCTTGCCTGCGCCGTTGCGGCCCAGCAGCGTAACAACCTCACCCGGACGCACGTCGAAATTGATGCCGTGAAGGATGTGGGACTCGCCGTACCACGCCTCCAGATTCTTGACGGTGAGCACCGGCGAGCCTGTGGCGGCATTAATGGCGGGACTATTCATTGCGGGATTACTCATGGCCCGCTCCCAGATACGCTTCCTTGACCTGCGGATGTTTCGAGACTGTTGCGTAGTCGCCTTCCGCCAGCACCTTGCCGCGCGTCAGCACCGTGATCGTGTCGGACAAGTTCGCAACGACGTTCAGATTATGCTCGACCATCAGGATCGTATATTTCTGCGAGATGCGCTTGATCAGTGCAGCCACCTTGTCGATGTCCTCGTGGCCCATGCCCGCCATCGGTTCATCGAGCAGCATCATTTCCGGATCGAGCGCCAGCGTTGTCGCGATCTCCAGCGCGCGCTTGCGGCCATAAGGCATCTCAACTGCGGGGGTCGAGGCGAATTCGCTCAGGCCAACATCGTCGAGCAGTTCGCGCGCGCGGCCATTGAACTTGTTGAGAACCGACTTCGAACGCCAGAAGTCGAACGAATTTCCGTGCTGCCGTTGCAGGGCGACGCGCACATTCTCCAGCGCCGTGAGGTGCGGAAACACCGCCGATATCTGAAACGATCTGACGAGTCCCAGTCGCGCGACATCGGCGGGCGCCTTTGCCGTGATGTCCTCGCCTTTGTAGAGGATCTGACCGCGTGACGGCTTCAGAAACTTGGTGAGCAGATTGAAGCAGGTTGTTTTGCCGGCACCGTTCGGCCCGATCAGCGCGTGAATGGTGCCGCGCTTCACCCGCAGGTTGACGTCGTTCACGGCGACAAAACCCGCGAACTCCTTGGTCAATCCGTGAGTTTCAAGAATAAACTCGTCAGACAAGCAGAACTCCCTCGTCAGTCTTCACGCCGTCTTATGGCGCGTGACCGAACTATTGTGGCGGCGCGCATCCTTCGCACCTGCGAAAAGCGCATCAGGATCGGCTAGCTCGGGCGCGAATATGCAGCGAATTACAAGCGATGCGCAAGCCGCAATGCTGCCCAGCGCAAATTGCGGAATATGCAAAAAGTATAATACGGCCAGCGGACTGTCTTGCGCCTTTACGCCGCGGCGGGGCCTCGCAAGGAAGCATTAAGCGTAATCCGCTGTCCGGCTCGTCCTTCATGGAAAATTTCAACCCGGAGCGCAGGATCAATGGAAAGGCTTTTCAGCGAGTCCTGTTCCCGGAGTCCGGTGATGGAATTTGAAAGTGCCGGCCCAGCGGTTGTCAAATCGATCAAACAGCGCGATCTGCTGAACTTCTGGCTGCGCCTTTACGCCAGAGACGAGCGCCTCCCGCGCTTCGACGACTACCGGCCCGAACGCATTGCCGAAGAAAGCGACGATCTGGTTTACATCATCGTCAAAGGCACCCACGAAGCTTTGGACTTCGTCATCGACAGTGACGGCACGCGAATGTCGAATGCGTATGGCGCTATCGGCAAAGGCCGCCATCTCGCCGAGTATCTCGGTCCGAAGCTCGCACCCGTCGTGATCCCGATCTACCAGGAATGCGTCCGGCGACGACTCCCGGTCTTCACGATCTCCCATGTCAGCGATCTCTATGGCCGCAAGGTCGACTATGAGCGGCTGCTGATGCCGTTCTCGGACGGTGCCGGCGTCAACCGGATCATCGCATCGTTGAAAACAATCAGCGATGAAGGCGGCTTTGAAATTCGAAACTTGATGCGCGCGACTGATGTGCAGCCGGATTACAAGCTGTTCAGCGTGATCGATCAAAATCTCTTTCACAAGGCTCCGGGACGCATCGCGCCCGGAGACACTATCGAGTTTGTGTAGCGCACTCCGCGCGGCATCAGGCCGCCGCGCGTGTGTGCTCCATTTCTTCGCCGAGTTCGACAGGATGCGCCATCGCCTCGTGAAGCTTGGCCGTATCCAGTTCACCTTCCCAGCGGCTGATGACGATGGTCGCAACACCATTGCCGATCAGATTGGTAAGAGCGCGGCACTCGCTCATGAACTTGTCGATGCCGACCAGAATGGCGAGCGACGACACCGGAATGTCCGGCACAATCGAGAGTGTGGCCGCAAGCGTGATGAAGCCCGCGCCGGTTACGCCCGATGCACCCTTGGATGTGAGGATAGCCACACCCAAGATGCTGAGCTCTTGCCCGATCGTGAGATGCGTATTCGTCGCCTGCGCGAGGAATAGCGTCGCCAGCGTCATATAGATGTTGGTGCCGTCGAGATTGAAGCTGTAGCCGGTTGGAATCACCAGACCGACCACACCGCGCGATGCGCCGAGCCGCTGCATTTTCGTGATCATATTCGGCAGCACCGTTTCCGATGAACTAGTGCCGAGCACGATCAGCAGTTCGTCCTTGATGAAGGCAATGAATCGCAGGATCGAGAAGCCTGCTAGCCGCGCGATGCCGCCGAGAACGAAAAGGATGAACAGGATACTTGTCAGATAGAACGTGCCGATCAGCGCCGCGAGATTCCACAAGGCGCCGAGACCATAAGCGCCGACGGTGAAAGCCATCGCACCGAATGCACCTACGGGAGCCGCGCGCACGATGATGCGGATGACTCCGAAGAACATCTGCGCGGCCTTGTCGATGGCATGGGAAATTGGTTCACCAGCCGGTCCGAGAAATGCGATTGCAAATCCGGACAGAATGGAAACCAGCAGAACCTGCAGAAGGTCGCCCTTCGCCAGCGCGCCGATGAAGCTGTCAGGAATGATTGCCATCAGATGCGCGACAACACCGTCTCCATGCGCCTGAGTGACGTAACCCGCCACGGCCTTGGGATCGAGCGTTGCGGGATCGATATTGAAGCCGTGACCCGGTTGGATGATCTCACCGACCAGAAGACCGACCGCCAGCGCGATGGTCGAGACGACCTCGAAATACAGCAGCGCCTTCAGCCCGACCCGGCCCACGGCTTTGAGATCACCCATCGAGGAAATGCCATGCACCACAGTGCAGAAAATAACTGGCGCGATCATCATCTTGATCAGCGCGATGAACCCGTCGCCGAGCGGCTTCAGTTCTTTGCCGAAGGCCGGATAAAAATTTCCAACGAGGACGCCGAGAACGATGGCGATAATAACCTGGACATAGAGGATCGTGTACCAGGGCGACCGCGGCGCCGCTGGTGTTGATGGTGGCACAGTGACTGGCATGGGAAGCATCCTGAGAGGTGCGGGACCGGTATTGGGGCACGCCTCAAAGGGTGCGCCAGAATGTCGCACCTCTCAAGCAAATTTTGCGTCAACACGCATATTTTAGCTGGTTTCTCAGTCTGACTTTCCAGACAACAGGCACGTTTGCCAGCCTAGCGAAACGACGTCTCGTAAAGCTCTGGCTTGAAGCCGACCAGGAGTTTGCCGCCGCTCTCAAGCACCGGCCGCTTGATCATCGATGGCTGCGCCAGCATCAGCGCCATCGCTTTTTTCTCGGTGAGATTGTCTTTGTCTGCGTTGGGCAATTTCCGGAACGTGGTGCCCGCGCGATTGAGCAGCACTTCCCAGCCCACTTTCCCGGCCCAGCGCGCAAGCCGGTCCTTGTCGATGCCTTGAGATTTGTAATCGTGGAAGGTGTACGCGACGCCCTGCTTGTCCAGCCACGCACGGGCTTTCTTCATCGTGTCGCAATTCTTTATTCCGTAGATGGTGACGGGCACCGATCACTCCCACTCCATTGTTTCCTATCGTCATAAGTTATTGTTTTAAAGCAGGAAAATATTTTACCCAAAGTGCTATACCGTCCGACACACCGTCACAAATACCGGCTACTGAAAACATTGGCTTTTTTAGGCTCGATATCCGAAAATGACCTACCGCCATCTATCGCCGGCGACGGCCGGTAAGGTCACTGGACGGGCACCAATACCGACATCGCCGTTTCCACGCTATGCCGCGACCTACGTGAATTCTCCTTCCCTTTTCTATACCGTCATCGTCGAGTTGCCACCGTCCAGCCGCCTCGAAGATTGAGATGGCGTACGGCAACGAAGGCGTGATTTGTTTCGGCTACGCGAGCCGCATCGCACCTTATGCCGCTAGGGCAGATGAGTTCCCCGCCAAGATTGAGCACGACTGCTACGTGCAGGTTAGGGGCGCGCAGAGCTGCGAGCCCAAGCGGTTGCCCGCTATCCTATTGCGTTAGGTCTTGCAGATTTTCCTGTCGTCTGCGACAAGTATCCATGTCGCTGCAAACAATTCAATTTACCCAGGAGCAAGCGCGCGATCTCGCCGGCGTATCGCCGGGAGAGGTGCGTGCATGGCGCAAGGCAGTGAGCTATCTCGCCGCCAAGCCGGGCAAAGCGGCCCGTTTTACCTTCGCAGACATTCTAGGACTGGCGATCACGCGGCGGATCACCAGCGACTTCCACGTTCGCATCAGTGATATCGGTGACAGTATGGACGCGCTTTTCCGCGCTCTGTCAGAGACGCGTCCCTCTGATCTTGAGGGCTCGATCGCTTTGATTGACGCCCAGACGGCGCGATTGGTGCCCGGCTCGGACCTTGGCGCCAAGCCGCTTAAAGATGCGACTTTCGTTGTCCCCTGCGACCAACTCATCCACGATTTGAGCCAGAGAGTAATGCCGCTTGCGCCGGCCTCGCTGCAGGCGGCCCTACCCTTCGCGCCTCAGATGGTGAAGGCGGGACGATGACTAGCGCGGCCCTTCAACAAGTCCTGTCGGCGACCGGCTATATGGCCGATGGCGAAGCTGCGCCGGGCGTTCTGCTGGGCGACGAAGCGCGCTTGGGCCGCCGAGGCCGATCCTTCACACCCGATGCCTTGTGGCGCGGACAGTCCTCGCTGACGGTGTATTTCAAGTTCACGGCGAGCCCGCCGGCCGATGCGGAATTGGCCGCCTGGCGTCAGGAAATCTGGAATGAGGGTTTCGCACCCCTGCTCTGGGTCGTGTCTCCAGACCGCATCGATCTCTATAATGGCTTCGGTCGGCCTCGACCTGAGGCCGATCCAGCCAAGAACCGTCTCGCCACCTTCCGGACAATCGCCTCCGGACTGGAGGAACTCGACGAGCTCGCTGGCCGCTTCGCCATGGAGACCGGGCAGTTCTGGACCAAAACGAAGCAGGTGGACCGCAAAACTGCGGTCGATCAACAGCTGCTGTCGGATCTTGCCGTGCTCGAACGAGACCTGGTCTCGGCGAACCTCGTCCGGGACGAGGCCCAGGCGCTGATCGGCCGGGCGATCTTCACCCAGTATCTGCTTGATCGCGACATCATTACCGCAGACCGGATGAACAGTCTTTGCGGCACGCCGCGTCTGTCGGCCGCGCTGCGCGACCGGCAGGCCACCAGCCGGCTGTTCCAGTGGCTGTCCAAGACGTTCAACGGCGACATGTTCCCGCCGTCCTCAGCGGCCCCGCCCGCGCCAGAGCATCTTTCCCGCGTCGCGAACTTTCTGGACGCCGTCGATCCGATCAGCGGACAGACCACCTTCTTTCCGTATCAGTTCGACGTCATCCCGGTAGAGTTGATCAGTTCGATCTACGAACAGTTCGCTCACTCGGGCGCCGCGCCCGTCGCCGGACGCGCGCGGTCGACGGAAGCCACCCGAGCAGGTGTCTACTATACCCGCCTGCCAGTGGTCTCCTTGATCCTTGACGAGGTGATGGACGGCCTCGACGGCGAGCAGACCGTGCTCGACCTGACGTGTGGATCGGGCGTGTTTCTCGTCGAGGCATTTCGGCGGTTGACTCATTTGAAGGGCCTGAAGACGCCAGCCACGCGTGCGGTCATCCGTAAGGCGCTCTATACCCAGGTCTACGGGGTCGACATCAGCGAAGCTGCGATCCGGGTCGCCGCTTTCAGCCTATATCTAGCCGCGCTGGAACTTGATCCCGATCCGCAGCCTCCAGAAGGACTGACGTTCGAGCCCCTGATCGGCCGAACGCTATTCGTTGGCGACGCCAGGGCCATTGAGAAGACAGACGCAGGGGCCGAACATCTCATCGAAGATAACGGCCTGAAGTCGTTCGACGTGATCGTCGGCAACCCGCCTTGGAGCTTCAAGGGAAAAGCCGGCACGGCCGATCGCCGCAAGGGCGGCGGAACCCTTCCCGCTCAACCGCGCGGCGTCGGCCTCGACTTCCTTATGCGGGCCGCCGAATTCGCGAATGCACAGACCCGCTTCGGCATGGTCCTCAGCGCCACACCGTTTTTCAGCGCCAGCAAGACAGGCGGCGCGGCGGCGCGCCACGTGGTCCGGGAGCTAGGCCCCGTGACCCTCGTCAATCTGTCGAACCTGCGATCCTGGCTGTTTGAAGGCGCGGCGATGCCAGCTATGGTCCTTTTCGCCCGGCATCGGCCCCAGCCCACCGAGACCCTGACCATCGTTCAGGTCCCATGGTCGCCCGCTGGTCCGCGTTCCCATACTTTTGAAATCGCACCCAGCGACATCGTCCGTCTTTCGTTGGACGACTGGGAAGCGAGACCCACCCGCCTCAAGACTGCCGCTTTCGGGCGACGTAGGGACCTGCGCCTCGTGGACGAGCTTACCGACGCCCATCGGCCGCTCGGCGAGCGGCTTAGGGATCTGGGGACCGTGATTGGGGACGGCTTGATTCTGGGCAACCGCAGCGGCGATGCGAGCGCGCTCGTGTCGCTCGAGTACCTGCAGAAAGACGACATGTCGCCGTTTCAAGTGCCGGAGAGGCTTCCGGCATTTGGGCTGACAAAGGCCGAGCGGCCGCGGGATCGCGCGCTTTATACGGCGCCACTGTTGTTGGTGAAGGAGTTCCTGCCCGGAGAGCCAAGGCCGTTGACCGCGGTCTCTGATCGCGACCTCGTCTTCGCCGAAGCCTTCTTCGGCGCACCCTTCCCCGCGTCCCATCGCGAAGCGGCCCATATCCTCGCCGGAGTCCTGGGCTCAGCCCTGGCGGCCTGGTTCTTCCTCATGACCGCCGGAGAGTTCGGCCTCTACAAACGGCGGCTCTTTCGACAGGACGTGGCGCTTCTACCTACGCCGGATCTCAACTTGATCACGGGTTCTGATGCAGGTCGAAAAATCTATGCGCTTGAGCAGCAGTTCCGATCCCGGGCTGTGACCGCAGAAGATTGGGTCGCGCTCGACGAGGCTGTCTTCGACCTCTACGGCCTCGATGCCGATGACCGGATAGTGGTGAGAGACGGGCTCCTCAAGGCCGGATGGCAATGGAATGCGGGACTTTCCGACTCCATGATGCCGGCGGAAGCGAGCGAGGGTGTCGCGGCCTATGCCCGGACCTTCTCGGCGGTGCTGGACCGGTGGCTTTCGGCTCGTCGCCAGCGAAGCGTCCGTGCAGAAGTGTTCGACCTGCGCGGCACTGAGGCCATGAGGATCGTCCGGTTCGTCTTGGAGGATGGCGCCAAGGTCCCGGAGATCGAGATCGTTTCGCCTGACGGAAGTCTCGCAGCCGTCTTCGGACGGCTCGAGGACCGAATGAAGGTGCCTCTCGCAAGCGCCCTTACCGGTCAGCGCGAGTTGCGGGTCCATGGCCGCAACGAGGTTGTGATCATCAAGCCCGCCGCTCGTCGCCACTGGCTGGAGAGCGTGGCGCTGGAGGACGCGGACGCAGTGATCGCCGAGAGCTTTGCGGGTCGCCGACATTGAGGATCCCCCATGAGTCTCAAGGCGTCGTAGGGCGCGAATATATCGCTCTAGCAGATGAGGTCGTGGCCGCGATCCTGGTGACGGTGCGGGAAGGCTGGGCTTTGGCGGCCATAGATGCGGAGACTGCCTTAGAGGGCGAGGTCGTCATGACCGAGCGGCTGCGAGACGGCATGCGCCAGGCTCTGACGTCCGGAACGCTTGCGTGGGGCAAGTCCTTCATTGTGGCGCTCGGTATGGAGTCGCGCTCCACCCCAGATGTCATGACACCCGACGGTCGAACAGACATTCCTCTGTATGTCGTGGAAGTTTTCTTGCGCCATGCTGAGCACGATCCTCACGCGATAATCGAGTGTAAGCGTCTGGATGGAAGCGACACTTACCTTTGCCGCGAGTATGTGGTCGAAGGCGTCGATCGGTTCCGTTCGGGCAAGTACGCCGAAAACCATGCCTCCGGCTTCATGGCGGGGTATCTGCTCGGCGGTGATGCGCAGTCGGCAGCGGCGGGCGTAAACGCGTATTTGGGGCGCGTGAAGCGGGCCGAGGAACGGATCGTGCTTTCTCCAGTCGTCGAACATCCGGCATTCTGGCGATCCGAACATGCCAGAACGGTTGAGCGACCAGCCATCGCGATCCATCACGCTTTGCTCGAACTGACCGCCGGATACTAAGTCGTAGTCTTGGCTATCGTTAATCGATCGCGATTTTATCAGAAGTTTTGTCCCAGGCGCGATTTATACTGATCCATGAAGTATAGGTGACGAGATCATGGAAGGGGGCGGCTGCTGATCAAGGGAAACTTGACGCGATGAGCCGCCGATAAGGGGAGGCGGAAACATGTTTATTGAGCGGCTCAGTCTAACGAATTTCCGCTGCTTCGGACCTGAAGCGACAAGCGTCGACCTCACCTCCGGCCTCACCACGTTTGTCGGCGTCAATGGTGCGGGAAAGACGGCCCTGATGCAGGCGCTGCAGCGCCTCTTCGGCGTGACCGGCGATCAGCGACGCCTACGGCGCCAAGATTTCCATGTCCCGTCCACCGAGCTTGTCGCGCCGCTCCAGCGCAACTTCGTTCTAGAGGCAATCATTGCCTTTCCGGAACTGGACGCCGACGGTGCCGGCGGCGCGGCAATTCCGGAATTCTTCCATCAGATGGCCGCTGAAGAGGCGGGCAAGCTGAAATGCCGCCTCCGTCTCGAAGCGACCTGGACCGATGACGGTTCGCTCGATGGTGCGATTGAACAGAAATACTGGGCGGTCCGGACTTTCGGGGCGTTCACCGACGCTGATTGCAGCGAATTGAAAGCCGCCGACCGGGCGCGCATCCAAATGATCTACGTACCGGCGACGCGGGACGGCGCCTCCCAGGTGACGGCCTTTCTGCGCGGCAGGCTATGGCGGGCCATCAACTGGTCGCAGGGAGTCCGTGACACGTTCACAAACGCCGGCGCCGCATTGAACGGCGCTTTCGCCGGGGAGCCGGCCGTCGATGTGATTGCCGCGGCGGTTACGCGGCGGTGGCAGGAAGTGTACACAGCCGGGACCGACACGACGCCGGTCTTCCGCCCGCTCGACCTGCGTTTTGAGCATTTCATTCGGAAGGTAGAGGTGGTCTTCCGCCCCGATGAGGTCGGCCGGGAGCGGGCCCTCGATGACCTGAGCGACGGCCAGAGGTCGCTCTTCCATTTGGCGATGACCGCGGCGACACTGGACGTTGAAGCCGGGATCGTGGCCGATCCTGCTGGGGCCGGTTTCCAGGCTGGCGGCGTACCGTTACCGGCGCTCACGCTCATCGCGATCGAAGAGCCCGAGAACAATCTCGCTCCCTTCTATCTCTCCCGCATTGTCCGGCAGATACAGGACCTGACGAAGTCGCCGCAGGCGCAGGCCGTTGTCTCCAGCCATTCCCCAAGCATCCTCGCCCGGGTAGATCCGACGCAGGTCCGGCACTTCCGGCTCGATCCGCACGATCGAACGGCCCGCATCCGCCCGATCAACCTCCCCGTCGGCGAGGAAGAGGCATCGAAATTCATTCGCGAGGCCGTGCGGACCTATCCCGAACTCTATTTCGCGCGCTTCGTCGTCCTGGGGGAAGGCGCATCGGAAGAGGTCGTTCTGCCGCGCCTCGCCGAGGCGATAGGTCTCGACATCGATCGATCCTTCGTTGCGGTCGTTCCACTGGGCGGGCGCCATGTAAACCACCTCTGGCGACTGCTGACCGATCTCGACATCCCTTACGCTACCCTGCTGGATCTCGACTGGGGCCGCTCGGGGGGCGGATGGGGGCGCATCAAGACGGCCTGTACGCAGTTGCTCGCAAACAACGTCACGCCGCAGGCTATCTTCGGGCAGCATCTTAATCCCCAAGGGCCAGCTGCCAATCTTGCGGCTTTCGATGTTCTACCGGTCGCGGACATGGCGAATATCACAGACTGGATGCAGTGGCTGCGCCAGTTCAACGTTTTCTTCTGCACGCCCCTCGACCTCGACTACTCGATGCTGAAGGCCTTTCCACTGGCCTATCAGGTCATCGAACCCGGGCGCCAGGGACCGTCGCCTGTCGGCGAACCGCGCACGGCGGTTCTCGGCGACGACGGCCTGCCTCACCTGTACGCTGCCGACCAGGACGCATCGATGCGCTGGTATCGCTATCTATTTTTAGGGCGCGGCAAACCGAGCACCCATGTCCGGGTGTTGAGCGCGCAAGAACCGGCTGCGCTTTCAGTCGGCGCCCCTGAAGAGTTGCGTGCGCTCCTCAATTCAATTGTCGCTCGCCTTACGCCGCCGCCGCCGCCGCCCGTAGGCTTCTGACCATGCGCCTTATTCGGCCAGAGGACTGGCGTCCCAGCGGCATTGACGATCTCGAACCGGCGGCGTGGAATGCCCTGCGCCACGGCGGCTCGGCGTGTGTGGTCGCAGGCCCCGGCGCCGGCAAGACCGAGTTTCTGGCCCAACGCGCCGACTATTTGCTTGAGACGGGCCTCTGCCGAGCGCCGCACCGCGTGCTGGCGATTTCGTTCAAAACAGATGCAGCCAACAATCTCGCGTCGCGCGTCCGCCAGCGGTGCCCGCCAGAGTTCGCCAACCGGTTCGTGTCGGTCACTTTCGACGCCTTCACGAAGAGCCTGGTCGATCGCTTTCTCAACGCCATCCCCGCCGACTGGCGCCCGACTCGGCCCTACGAAATCGCCTTCCCAAAGCGCAAGGCAGTAGAAGGCTTCCTGACGCTCGCCCGCCTCAGCGCGCCGCCGGAATGGCAGGCTGAAATCGCCGGCTACAGTGCGGGCGACTTTGAAGCCAAGATTGTCGGCAGCTACCGCCTGCCGATGGGGCCTATCGCGCCCCAAAACGCCGCCGAGTTCACCATCGCCCGCTGGTGGGCGACGCAACTACCTCCAGGACAGCCTTCTGTACTCACCTTCGTCGGCATCAACCGGCTCGCGGAGCTGCTCCTCCGGGCCAATTCCCACATCCGCCGGGCGCTCGTCGCCACCTATCCCTTCGTGTTCGTCGACGAATTCCAGGACACGACCTACGCGCAATACGACTTCCTGCATTCGGCGTTCTCTGGCGGGCAAACCATCATCACCGGCGTCGGTGACGACAAGCAGCGGATCATGGTCTTCGCCGGCGCGCGTCGGGACGCCTTTCAGCGGCTGCAGGCCGATTTCGGCGGAGCAAGGTTCCCCCTCCTTTTCAACTTCCGTTCCTCGCCGGACCTGGTCGCGATCCAGCACATCGTCGCGCGCGCTCTCGATCCGAACACCGTCCCCACGGTCGCTCAGACCGCCCGTCAGGTCGATGGCTACGTGGCTCAGGTTTGGTCCAGCCAGACCATTGCGGCGGAAGCCGCCCACCTGGCGCAATGGATCGCCAATGACATGGCCACCCGCGGCCGGGCGCCGCGCGACTACGCGCTCCTAGTGAAGCAGAAATCCGATGATTATGAGCACGAACTCGCTGGAGCCTTCGACGTTCACGGTCTCCGGATCCGGAACGAGAGCCATACCCTCGGCAAAACCTCACTTCAGGATTTGCTTTCGGATGACCTAAGCCGGCTCGCGATTGCGATCTTCCGCCTCGGCGCGACACGCCGCGCACCGGCCGCATGGCAGTTGGTCTCGGCCTCTGTCCTGGCGCTGCGCGCTACCGGCCCGGACGATGACGCGCGCGCAGCCAAGGTTGAGGCGGACCTCACCGCATTCCTCGCGACCCTGCGCACCGACATGGCGGCCACCGTCCCCTCGCAGCAAAGCGCCGTCGACTTCGCCACTCGGGTTTTTGACTATCTGAATCTCGACGCGATCGCCCGAACCTATGCCGAATATGGCGTTGGCGATCAGCTCCAGATCATTCTTGAAGCCTTTTGCGTCCACTTCTTCGCTTGCGCCACTGGCGCGCCGAACTGGGCAGCCTGCCTAGATGCGTTCGAGGGGGTCAATCAGATTCCGATGATGACCGTCCATAAGAGCAAGGGACTCGAATACGACACCATCATCTTCGTTGGCCTAGACGACCGGGCTTGGTGGGCCCACACCCCCGGCGACCCCGAAGGCGTCGCCGCGTTTTTCGTCGCTCTCTCGCGGGCGAAACAGCGCGCTATCTTCGCCTTCTGCCAACAACGCGGAAACCGAAACAATGTGGCTGAACTCTATCAGCTCCTCACTGCCGCCGGCGTGCCGGAGATCGCGATATGAGTAGGTTGAGGCGCGCCCGGCGGTACTGCCGTCCTCAGCCGTCCTCAGCGGCTCTCGCCAGTTTTCCGGCTAGATGCTGCATGAACGACCGCGTGTTCTCGAAGATCTGTACCGCGCGCTCTTCATCGTAGCGCTCGAGCGGGTGCATCGCGTGATTGCGCCAGGCGTTCTTGATGAAACGCAGATGGACGCCCGCTTCGGCCGCCCACTGCTCTTCCTCCCGGCCGTCGACCTTGCGGCGGACTTCGCGGAGCTTGCCCTCGATCGCGCCGAGGACGCTGTTCCAGTTTTCCCCCGACTGCACGTCCAGATGCTTGGCTAACGTAGCCAGCCCTGACTCAAGAACGCGCATCAGATGCATGACTGTGGCCGTCCAGCGTCCGAGGGCGCGGCACTTCCCAGCCTCGGTGATATCGTACGAGACATCCGGGAACACGTCCTCGACGCACTCGCCGAACAGAGGGTCGGTGGAGAAATACCGCGCGCTCGATGGCGGAAAGGCAAAGAGCAGTCGCGCTTCTAGCTCGTCCTGAAAGGCCGAGGTCAAGATCGCCATCTCATCGGCGACTAGGCTCAACCGATCCGGCGTCAGGCCTATGTGGAACGGCGCGACCTTGTCGAGATTCTGCGACAACCGCACGGCGCTGGCCCGTCCGGCGGGCATGTCCAAAGTCTCCGCAATGGCGCCCAACCGGCGCGCACACTCGCGCATTTCGGCGAAACGCTGCATCTCCAGCATGCCCATGCCACCGTTCTCGATCACCTGCCGTCGCAAAAGCACGAGGTGCTTATGAGAGCCCGCGAGGTAGGTGAGCGAGGCGAGAAGGTGGTGGACATCAATCCGGATCATGCGTCTCCCCTTCGTTCGGTCTTATCGGGAGGTCAGCGATCGCGAAGCGCCAAACGCGCAGTCTGTGGATCGTAGACGTATCCCGTGATCGTACCGTCCTTGATGCGCGTGACGGCCTCATCCACGGCGAACAGAGGAACCAAGAACCACTCCTTGGGCACGATCGGCTGGCCGAAGCGGTCCTTAATCTCGACGTCCAACCGCGCCGCTCCAAAGACCTTATGGATCAAGGTCTCAAGCTTCGCGCGGTTGACGTTGTAGAGCTCGTAAGTAGCGACGATCTCGACATCTGCCATGAGATAGGTCGGATCGAGGCGAGCGTTGGCGATACGCCGCTCTACGCTTCCGCCCGTCACGCCGATCTTGTGCAGGATTTCACGGTTCGCGGCGACCAGCGGATGGTCCGACCTACTGCGTAACACGTAAATGGTTCCGCTCGCTTGGTCGCCATCGCCAGTCTGGTCGTCGAACAATGGTCCGGCGCTCCGCTCCGTGATCCGCCGGCCAGCGTCATCCTTGTAGAGCGCGCGCTGGAGCGACCGCAGGAGTAGATCGCTCTCGGTGCCATTGGAATAGATAACCCTGAGCCGCGCGTCGGTTTCGCCGTTTGGCGCCTTTATCGGCTCTCCGACCTCGGCGACATAGGCGGTCTGGCCGCCAAGAATGAAAAACTGCCCGGCCTGAATGTCGGCCTTGAGGAAACCGGCATCCTTGACGAACGGCCTTGTGGTGCGGAGCCCGCTTTCGAGGTCACTCTGTATCTGCTCGAACAGCGGTTTGAACGTCTCGAAATCGAGGCACTTTTCCCGGCTCGCGATTTCTTCGGCCTCGCGCTTTTCCGCACTGGTGCGCACGTGGCGCAGCTTGGTGATGTCAGATGAACCCGCGGCACCTTCCAGTTCGGCAAGCAGCTCATCGTCGCCCATTGTGTTCGGCGGCGCAGAAGACGTGACCGACGCCCCCGTCAACAGCCCCTGGCTATCAAGCGGCGCAAGGAGGGACCGGCACTCTTCGAGAGAGCGCAGTCGGTCGAGCCGCACGGCATACAGCCGTTCAAATATGTCGCCATCCTCGCCGTGGCGGGGAGCGTGGCCGTTTTTCTCGACAAAGCGCTGTATCTCCTCAAAGCCCGCGATGATGCGCTCCTCCTGGGGCGAACGACCGCCTTTCTTTTCAGGTTGCGCGAAATCGTCGAGCTCCGCACGCAGTTCATCAAGGTCGAGACTACTCATAGCGGCCCTCATCCTTGAAGCGGACGAACGCTGCGGCGCCTTCAGCCAGGTGTTTTTCCCAAGCGTCGGCCGAGCTGATCGACGGCAGACGCCCGCGCTCCCGCTTGAACTCGACTGCTCGCTTGGCGATCACCTTCGCCTCCTCGGGCGTTAGGCTGGTACGCTTGGCGGCGATCGCCGCGGCGACCTGCTTCAAGCTTTCCTCGCTCATCGTCTTGGCGAGGATTGCATAGGCCTCCCCGAACGGATTGATCCGGTCGATCAGGTCGATGTCCAACTCGCGCACGTCCATCGCGAACTTGCGTACGCCATCAACAAAGGCGGTATTCGCGCTCTCCTCGCCGAGCGAGCTGCCCGCCGCGACTTCCTTCGCCTTCTGGGTCAGATTCAACGCCGCCACAGCATGTTGACGCACGGCCTCCTGATCCTCCGCGTCGAGATGCGGGAACTTGTCCTTGATGATCTTGCCCATGCGCACCTGGGTCAGTTCCTCGGGGACGAGTTCCTCGTCGAAAAGGCCGCGCTCGATCGTGGTCTTATCCTGCACGAAGGCGGCGATCACCTCGTTCAGGTCTTCTTGGCAGATCCGCGTTGCTTCCTCGCTCCTGGGCGTAGCGAGGCCCTTAATCTCGATCTGGAACTTGCCGGATTCCTCGTTGAAGCCGACGTTGCACTTATTCGGATCGTAGCCGCCTTCTCCATAGTCAAAGCCCGGCGTCGGCTCGTTTTGGGGATTCTTGGGCTTGAACTCGAAGCGAGGGGCCAACACCTGCTCCATCAGCAGGCTCGCCGCGATTGCTTTCAGCGTATCATTCACCGCTTCGGTCACGATGTCGTCGGCGGCGGCAGGCTCGGCAATCAGGTTTGAGAAGCGGGCGCGGGTCTTGCCTGGCGCATCACGAGTGGCACGACCGATGATCTGCACTATTTCGGTTAGGCTTGAGCGGTAGCCAACCGTCAGCGCATGTTCACACCAGATCCAGTCAAAGCCTTCCTTTGCCATACCCAGCGCGATGATGATGTTGACGTAATCGCGGTTGTTCTTCTGCGTAGGGTCTTTCAGCGCGGCAGACACGCGATCCCGCTTGGCTGGATCGTCATCGACCAGATCGGCAATACGCAGGATCTGACCTTGCGGCGTCTTGACCAGTTGGAATCCCGTGGTCGGATCGGTTCCTTGCCAGACGCCCAGTTCCTCGATGATGTGCTCCACCTCCTTGATCTTGTCCTTCGTGCTCTCGCGCGAGTTGACGTTCGGGATGTGGATGATCGTCTTCTCGGCCGGGTTTAGCACCTTCAGAATGTCGTCGGCGTAGGAATCCGAGTAGAAGAAGTAACCGATGTCGAGCTGCTTCAGATACTGATAACCGTTGAGCTGCTCATAGTAGGTGTACGTAACGCTCTCGAACTTGCCTTCGTCCTGCGGCGCCAGAACGGCCTCAGCATCGCCGCGGAAATAGGACCCGGTCATCGCGACGATATGCACACGGTCGCGGGTAATAAAATCGCCCAGATGGATACCGAGCTTATTGTCGGGATTGGCCGAAACATGGTGGAACTCGTCCACTGCGATCAGCCTATCGTCGAAGGCTTCGACTCCGAATTTATCGACGGCGAAGCGGAAGGTGGCATGGGTGCAAACCAACACCTTGTCGGTACTTTCCAGGAAAGCACCCAGCGAATTGACTTTCCCGCCATTATCGTTGCCCGGCGCGTCACAGAGATTCCATTTCGGCTCCACGTGCCAGTCGGCCCAGAACCCGTGATTACTCAACGGCTCGTCATGAAAGCTGGAGCCGATGGATTTTTCGGGCACGACGATGATGGCCTGCTTCAGACCCTGGTTGGTGAGCTTGTCGAGCGCGATGAACATCAGCGCGCGGCTTTTGCCCGAGGCTGGCGGCGACTTGATCAGCAGATATTGCTCGCCCCGTTTCTCGAAGGCGCGTTCCTGCATCGGCCGCATGCCGAACTCATTGGCCTTGGTCGAGCTGCCGTTGGTGGCATATCGAACCGAGACGGAGGGGACGGACTTGGTTTCTTGAGTCATTTTCTTTCCCCCGCCACACTCGCAAGCGCCGCCTTGAGCACCTGGAAGCAAACTTTCGCCGTATGTTGATCCGGCGTGAAACCGGAGACCATTTGTTCATATGGATGGATGTAGTTGCGGAAGTCGCGCAGGCCGTGACTGAATTTCTTCACGTCCGGCTTCAGCAGCCCAGCCTCGCAAGCAACATCAATGAACTGCGCGAGACTCCACTCGTGGAACCGCTTTACGCTACCGTCGCCAGCTTTCGGACTGGCCGAAGCCCGGTTGAAGCGCGCAGGCTCTTTCTGCGCAGCCCCCAGCAGTACAGCTTCCAATACGCTGCCGCACAGGAAGATGGTGGAAAGATATGCGCCGGCGCCCATTGCAGCGCGCGCTTCGCTCAGCCTGCTTTCGATGATCGGCATGGCCATCGCCTCGATAGGCAGCTTTTGGATGTTGGGGATCGAAAACTCGCTGTGCAGAAAATCGTCGATAGTCTGCGCCGGCTTTGAAAGCCCAGGTTTGCCCGAGAGACGCATGACGATGACGCGAGATTTTTCGAGAACGGCCGCATCAGCATCGCGGTTGTTCAGGCTGCAATCGGCCTCATAGGCTTCCAGCAACTCTTCCAGCACCTTTGCAACCAGGGCATCAGGCTCTTGCTCCCAGAACGCCCTCATCTTCTTGGCCTTGGAGGTGCCGTAGGTCTGATACTTCTGCCCGTGGATGTTGACCTTATGGCGGTTGAAAAACTCGCCGAACGTCGCATCGGAATAATCCAGCACGTAGCCGCTCTGCATCCCGAGCAGCTTTTCGAAATAGCGCTTTTCGATATCGGTGAGGCTGCTCATGCCGCGCCCACCTTTCGTTTCTTTCCGGCGCCCGATACGGCGCTCATCTTGGTGTAAAGCTCGAACAGCTTTTCGAGCCGTTCAGTATCATTCTTGAATCGCCGTCCAATATAGATGCGCTCCAGTACCTCATCGTTACGCTCGTGGACTGCGCGGAGGTCATCGGGCATGGCGTCGGGATCGTAGAGGTCCGCGATGGTAGCAGGGAAATGGCCCTCGCGCGTCAGGAGGATGTCCTCAGCGCAGCGTGTCAAATCCGCCCTGTTTTTTTCGGTCAGAGTAGGCACAGGGAAGGTGTTCCACCCAAGTGTAGTGGAGTACCTGAAGTCAGTTTTCAGTCGGCCGCACACGGTTGCGATCCAGACTCTGTGGAGCGTCGATGAGATGATGCCAAGCTGCCAAATGCTTGGAGCATAAATGGCAAAAGCGGCGTCGGAAATCACCGTGGATTCCGTGAATAAATCGGCCGGCAGAAATTCACGAGATTCCGACGATGTTTTCGCGACAGCAATAGATAATCCGGGTTTGTGCGCCCTCTGCGCGAACTTATGAGGGATGCTCGCGTATCCTTGCGTTGTCTTTGCCGAAGACGCCGCCCTGAATGAACGGACGTCGGAAATGCGTGCTGCAATCCCTCGAACAGAAATTGCAGTGTTAAGATCGGAGTCCTCTATCCACAGACACTTTCGGCCTCTATGGCCGGTCAGTTCTTGCGAGCCAACAAAGTTACGAATGAATATCTCGGCACGGGAGTCCTCTTGAACCGCAGCTTTGGCTTCATCAGAGGAGAAAAGGAGGTTGCCGTCATCGCGAGGCATGCTGCCCGAGACCATTCTACCAAAGCCCAAGCTGAGTGGAGCGGAATGAGCTTCGACGTAAATCTCCTCGCCGGCTACTAAGTAAGGCGAGATGCACTGAACATCTCTTCTCATATCTCCGTCATATAGAGCCGCTGACTTGGGTCTACCTTGGCAAACCCCAATGATAATGCAGGTAACAGCAGCATTGTTCGAAGCATTATTTCTCCACTTGAAGCTTCGGTGAGCGAAATATATATGGCAGTCCATTCCATATAGTCGCGACCAAAGGTGAGCTACTTGTTCTCCTTCGCTTATAGAGCTGGTTGATACAAATGCAAAACGCGCCTGACATTCGCTTATGAATTCAGCTGCTTTGATAAACCAGCCGACGACGTAGTCGCAGTCTTTAAAATCATTGTGGCCGTCGAAGAGCAGAGACATATCTTCTTTTTGAGAAGCTGTCTGCTTGCGAGCGCCCTTAAACTGCGGATTGCCGCAAATGTATGTCTCGCCGCCCTCATTCTCGAAGTCTATCTGCGCCTGATCGAGCGGCGTGTGGAACAAGTCATCCGACCGGTACTTCACGCCTTTCCTATCAACATCCATCAAGCTGAGCCAATCTAGCCGCAGCGCATTGCCGCAGGTGATCCAGTTCTGCGCATCCAGCGGGAGGAAGTCGCGGAGCGCTTCCTTCTGGCCGCGATAGAGCACGTCGCACTGATATTCAGCGATGATAAGCGCCAGGCGCGCAATCTCGGCCGGAAAGTCGCGCAACTCAATGCCGCGAAAATTCGTCAGAGGGATTTCCGTGCGCCGGTCGGCTTCGTCGCGGCGGCGATTGATCTCCGCCTCGATGGCCCGCATTTCCTTATAAGCGATGACGAGGAAATTGCCCGAACCGCAGGCCGGATCGAATACGCGGATCCTCGACATACGTTTCCGCAGGTTGAGTAACATGCGCGCATTGTCACCAGCCTCTTCCAGCTTCTCCCGCAGATCGTCAAGGAACAGCGGATTCAGCACCTTCAGGATGTTCGGCACGCTGGTGTAGTGCATGCCGAGTGCGCCGCGCTCATCGTCGTCGGCCACGGCCTGAATCATCGACCCGAAAATATCCGGGTTGATCTTCTTCCAATCGAGGCTGCCGATATGCAGCAGGTAGGATCGGGCGATACGGCTGAAGCGCGGCACATCTGGGCTGCCGGAGAACAGCCCGCCGTTCACATAGTGAAAGCCATCAGCCCAACGCGGAATGCCGGCGGGCGTGCGCTCCTCCGGCCTGGTGTTCATGGCCCGAAACAGCGTGCTGATCACCTCATGCGTGTTCGCAGAGTCCTTCGCGCTCATGGTCTCGACGGCCGAAGTGAAGGCGCGGCTACCGTTGAAGATCTCGGTATCCTCCGCGAAGAAGCAGAAGATCAGCCGCGCCATGAAGTGGTTCATGTCGTGTCGACGCTGCGCGGTGCCCCACTCTGGATTGTCCTTCAGCAGTTCGAGGTAGAGCCGGTTCAGACGGCTCGTCGCGCGAATATCGAAGGAACTTTCACGGACCTGCTTGACCGTGGTGATGCCGGCCAGTGGCAGGAAGAAGCCGAAGTGGTTAGGGAAATCCGCATAGGTGCAGGAGACCGGCGCATCGTCGCTCGTGAGGTCTTCGGCCTCGAAAAGGTCGCCGTCCGTCGCCAGCACAAAGCGTGCTTTCGCCCGGGCCGTGGCCGGGCTCGCCTTCAACGCCTCAAGCGTGCGCGTCACATCACCCAGTCTGCAAGTGGCAATGTGGATGTTGTTCGTCTGAAGCACGCCGCCGAGATCCGACTTGTTGGACTCGCCTTTGCGCAAGCGTTTGAGGGTCGTCTCCTTGTTTCCGAAGGCCTCGAGAAACGCGTAGGGGAACTCGTCGGCGTCGAACGGCCGCTCCGCGAGCGCCGTGATGGCTTCTTCGATTTCAACCGCGTTCATGAGCGCCCTGTCTGTCGTCCGGGGTGCCAGCAAACGGCTGGACATCGATGCCCTCGGCCTTCTGCATCGCCTCGGCCAGTTCGTGATCGAGTTGACGGATCAACCACTCGCGGGCCGGCAACCCAAAAGCCTTTTCCAGCCGGATCGCCATTTCAGGCGAGATGCCCGATCGCGCGTTCAACAGGTTGCTGAGAGTCTGCCGATCCACGCCGAGAACGCGTGCTGCGTCGGTCACGCTTAGCCCGTGCTTTTCGAGGCATTCCTGCCGAACCACTGATCCTGGATGCATCGCCAATCGACTCGCTCGAACCCTACCGCGGAACCCTATAGTGATAATCGACACTCGACAATCGCCGGAGACTTGAACCCGCAGCTTTTTGGGGAAAGCCTTCCCCTGCGGCCGAGCCCCTCGGTCTCGGCTGACCCCTTCTGCGGGGAGACCCCGCAACGCCCCCTGAGAGCGAGAGTGCGGACCGGTTTCCGTGACGGGTGAGTAGGTGGGAGAGAGGCTCCCGCGCCCGTCGTGGAGATTGGTCCCATGAACATGCAAGTTCTCGATCCGCGCCATGATAGGAGCGGCGGCTACAAGGTGGATGCCAGCCGTGGCGAGCGTATCGGCCGCGTTTCGTCGGAATGGTTCTCGCGTCCGGCCGACGAACGATACCGTCCCAACCATGTGGCGCGTGGCTTAAAGACGCGCAGGACCCGCTCAATCGGGGTCGTTCTCTCCGACATCACGAACGACGTGTTCCCACCCATCATCAAGGGCATAGAGACCGAGATGATGCCGCACGGCTATGTCGTGATGCTGGCCAACACAGACGGCTCTGAAGAAAAAGAAACGCTTATCATCAACGAGTTTCTCAACCGGGGCATCGACGCGCTCATCATAGCCAGCGCCTATCGTCGCCAAGAAACGATCTCGCGGGCGAGCAAGGAGGGGGCAGTCATCGTCGCCCTGAACAGGGCAGTCCAGGACGACAGCATCTCCTCGGTGCTTCACGACGACTTTTCCGGCATGCGTCAGATCGTCGGCCACATTTTCGAACTCGGCCACAGAAAAATTGCATTCGTTTCGGGGCCAACGGCCACATGGACCGGCAAGGAACGCATGGATGCCTTCATGCATTGGTCGCGCGAGTACGGCATTGCTCCAAGCGATGACCTGATCGCCGAAACCACAAACTATACGGATGACGATGGAGCCCGCGCAGCCGAGAAATTGCTGTCGGCCAAAGACAAGTTCACGGCCATTGTGACCGCCAACGACGATTTGGCCTATGGCGATGGGGCGCGGAGGAAATCGCCGCCCGGTTCGGCGTGACCGCGCATGTCGTCAGGCAGCGGATGCGTCTCGGCGCTGTCAGCCCGAAGCTGTTGCAGGTCTATCGCGACGGCGACCTGACGTTGGATCAGTTGATGGCCTTCGCCATCACCGACGACCACGCGCGGCAGGAACACGTCTATGAGAACCTGTCCTATAACCGCGATCCGTCGATCGTCCGGCGCGACCTGACCAAGATGAACGTGCCCGCGACGGATCGCTGCGCGGTTTTCGTCGGCGCGCAAGCCTATACCGATGCAGGCGGCAACATCATCCGCGACCTGTTCACCGAGGATCGCGGCGGTTTCTTTGAAGACCCCGCCTTGCTGGACCGGCTCGCCGTCGCGAAGCTGGAAGGGATCGCCGCCGAGGTGCAGCAGGCCGAGGGCTGGAAGTGGACCGCCGCCTATCTCGACTTCCCCCACGCCCATGGGATGCGCCGCGCCTATCGGCATCTGGTGGAGCTTTCCGAGGAAGACGCCACCGCCTACGACGCCGCGCAGGACGAGCTTGAGCGCCTGAACGCGGAGTGGGAGGACGCCGACACCGACCTCCCGGACGAGGTGGATGCGCGCCTTGCGGAGCTTGAAGCCAAGATCGAGCAGATCGACGCCAAGCGCCACGCCTTCGATCCCGACGACATCGCGCGCGGCGGCGTGTTCGTCGTCGTCGCCCATAATGGCGATGTTCGGATCGAGCGCGGTTTCATCCGCGCCGATGACGAGGCCCCGGAGCCGGAACCGGAGGAAGCCAAGGGCGGCGAAACTGTCATCGACGGCGTGCGCGTCAACGGTGACGGCGAAATCCTCGACAGCGAGGACGGCGAAGGCGACGACCTTCCCGAAACCGAGCAGGAGCCGGAAGAAGAGGCCGGGGATGCTGACAAGCCGCTGCCGGACTCGCTCATTCGCGACCTGACAGCGCATCATACCCTTGGCCTGCGTCTCGCTCTTGGCGAGCAACCGGACATGGCGTTGATCGCCGTGGTCCATACGCTCGCCGCGCAGACCTACTATCGGGGCGGCAGCACGGCCCATTGCCTCGAAATCAGCACCACCAGCAACTACCTCGCAGCCCACGCGGACGGCATCGAGGACACGGCGGCGGCGAAGATGCTGGCGGATCGTCATGCCGGATGGGCGGCGGACATGCCGCGCGACGTGGCGGACCTCTGGGACTTCGTTGTCGGTCTGGACCATGCGAGCCTGATGGCCTTGCTTGCGCATTGCGCCGCGCTGACCGTCAACGCGGTGAAGCTGCCTTGGGAGAGCAGCAAGCGTCGCGCCCATGAGACGGCCGACAAGCTAGCGACGGCGGTGACGCTCGACATGACGGCGCACTGGACCGCGACCGTGCACAGCTATTTTGCGCGCATCACCAAGGCCCATATCCTCGCCGCCGTGCGCGATGCCCTTGGCGACGAGGCTGCGGAGCAGATCGCGGACAAGAAGAAGATGGAGATGGCCGAAGCTGCCGAGCAGCTTCTGGCCGGGACCGGCTGGCTTCCGCCCGTGCTGCGCACCAAGCGCCCCGCATGGCTCGACCAGCAGGTCGACACCTTCGCCCTCGATACCGTCGAGTCCGTCCCCTCGCAGGAAGCCCATGATGACCATTTCGCCATCGCAGCGGAATGAGGAAGGCAGGCCGGGGGCGCGCAAGCGTCCCCGGCTTTCCTCGCGTCCGAAAAAAATCGCGGGCCGCGCAGTCGCGCGGCCCCATCACCTCGACTATTGCCACGGTCGCAATCATCGTGAAGGAAGAGAACCATGGTTGCCGTGATGCTGATGAGCGTCTTGGCTGTCGTCGGGCTTTGCGTCCTGGCCTATACGCTCGCCGTCTATGCCTTACCCTTTATGCTCGGCGTCACCGCCGCCCAGTTCGCCTATCATACCGGCGCGGGCTTCATCGGGGCGGGCCTCGTCGGCTTCGTCGCCGCCTTCGGCGTTCTCGCGCTGTTGTTCGACACGCTGCGCTCACCGATCCTGCGCCTGATCGTGGCGCTC
>Ga0209023_10000643_pt1 | contig 51925 bp, 63 predicted proteins | sample LakOneMetagenome_FD_187468 | JGI IMG/M metagenome (GOLD analysis project Ga0209023, IMG submission 187468) | Freshwater and sediment microbial communities from Lake Erie, Canada (SPAdes) (version 2) | ecosystem: Environmental > Aquatic > Freshwater > Lentic | place: Lake Erie, Canada... | reverse complement strand
CAAGGAGCAGATCTGCCTGCACCTGCCGATAGAACCTTCGCACGAGACGTTCGATCATCGCTTCATCGATACCGGTCTTCTCCATGATCTCGCGCGTGATGCGTGCGCGCCGCGCTGGACCACCTTCATGTGTCGTCGTTGCCGCTGGCTCATGGTCGGACGCGCCGTCCACCGGCGACGGCGGATTGGTGAGGACCGTTACCGTCATTAGGCGGCGATCAATGGCAGGCGTTCTGCGCTGAGCGCCGCGTCGCGAGCCGCGGCGACGGCGAGCCAGTCGCGATACAGTCCTCGATCCTCCTTGGAGAACGGGATGCGTTGCTTCATGTCGTCGAATGTCTCGCCGGGATGGCATCGATCGTAGTCCTCGCGAACGAGCGACTCGAGATAGATACGTTCAGCGTCGTCCTTCGGGCGGACGAAATCATGAGAATTGCTCAACATGGTCTGCTCCTTTCTTCGGCGCACAACTCCCGATCCGCTCTCTCGTTGGCTTCGAGGGCCTCGATAATCCATGACGGGCATCCCTCGATCCCCAAGCTGGCAGCGGCAAACAGCATTTCGAGACGCTCTGCGCGCGTCGACGACAGCGCAGTCCCATGCAGATCGTTCGCAGTCCGTGGTGGGACGCTCGATTGTCTCATGAGCCATCCAAGCATTCTCAGTCTCCCGCATTCGTCGGCAGTTGCAGCCGCACCCGCCAGTTGTCCGGACCTTGTTCCAGATAGGTCCATTGACAGTGGGCGCCGTATTTCGCCTCAAGTTGGAAGCGCAATGGCTTCGGATCGTGATCTACGACGAGTTGAAGGCTTGCTCCCGGCGCCAGATGGGCGAACAATTGCTGAATGATCGTGTGGCGATGTCGCGGATCGATCTCCTTGACGTCGATGACACGTTCCGTTGCGGCGATCGGGGTCATCCATCTACCCCACTGCTCGAAGATATGGCCGCGATTGCGGGGCGCGGCGGCGCGATCTGGCACGCCACGGCTTCGCTTTCGACGAAGAGGTAGGTGACGTGAGCGATCAGACGCGTTGCCACGGTCTCGCCCAGCGCCCCACCCAACAACTCTCGATAATAGGGTTTGACGATTCGGCCGGTAACACCGCGATCCGCGCAGATCAGGTCGATGATGTTGCACGCCAGTGGCGAGAGATCGCGACCGCTCGCATCGGGATCGACGATCACCTGCAGCGCGTCTTCGATACGGCTCCAACTGCCACCGGAGATATGCGTCAGTACATTGTTGATATGCGGATGACGTCGAAACGCCGCGACAATGAAAAATGTCAGCTCTGGAACCGCCATTCGAGAAGAAGATGGCGTCGCTCTTTTGCGTGAGCCTTCCCTTAGTGCGCTCTGTGGTGATGCCGTGTCGCGGCTCAACGTCGCGCCGTCGAGTGCGCTTTCCGCGACCGCTTCAATCTCAAGCAGCATAGTCGCCTCCTATAAGATGCATCTACAATATATCTTTTAGGAGAAACCGCAAGGGCAAAATCGCCGCGGTGCAGAAGGCTTTGTTTCTAGATTGGCGACGGCGTCGCAAAATCGATGGTCGACTGGCGCACCGCCAAGTCTTATCGAACGCGCTGCCAGATGGTTCGGTCGCTCTCAGGCAGCCGGCTGGAGACCAAAGTCCTCCGGACTGAGGATGAGGTCGGCGAGCGTGTAACGGTCGAACGTTCCGGTGAACGCCGCCAAAGCTTCATGCAGAACGCCCCGTAGCCGGCAGCGTGGCGTCAGCACACAGCGATTGTCTTTGGTGAAGCATTCGACCAGCGCGAAATCCGGCTCCGTGGTGCGCAGGACATCGCCGAGATTGATGCCTGCAGGGCGCTTGGCAAGCGCCAGTCCACCTGATCGGCCACGTACCGCCTTCAGGTATCCTGCACGGGTTAGTTGATTGACGACCTTCATCAGATGGGCGCGAGAGATATCGTAGACCTCTGCCGTTTCCTCGATCGTGATCAGCCGATCCTCTTTCGCTGCCGCATACATCAGCACGCGCAGCGCATAGTCGGAGAAATTGGTCAATCGCATCTGCTTGTTTCCTACGCTCCGACGAATCCAAATGATCGCAAAGATGACCTTAGAAGATATCTTTTGCAAGAATGCGTGGATCACCGCCGGCATGGCCTCAAGCCGGCTCGTAAAACATATATTGACAATATATGTTTTACGAGCAAACGTACACTCCGAAGCGCCGCAGAATGAGGGCCATGGACCGGATCAATCGCGATCCCGTCGCTGCCGATGGCGCTGATGCGACCAAAGGAGCAGTTACATCATGCCTCAGACCCAATCGGCTTCGGCCACCAGCGAAATCGATGTTCGAAGCCTTGTGCCAGCGCAGCGGCACGCGAAAATCTTTGAGCTTGTGGGCCAGCTCGCACCGGGCGGTTCGTTCGTCCTGGTCAATGATCACGACCCGAAGCCGCTCTACTACCAGCTTGAGGCCGAGCATCCGCAACAGTTCTCCTGGACCTATCTGGAACAGGGTCCGCAGGTCTGGCGTGTGGAGATCGGACGCCTGCTGAAAGCGGCTTGAGTTTACCAGACATCGGTGCCGGCAAGCTCAAAGGCCGGCATCGCTCCCGCACGGAAGGAATGGAAACGTGCTCGGCGCAACGCTCTCCCGCTGGACAATGTCCTACTTCGCGGCTGCGCTGATCGCGCTCGTCGTCGCCGAGCTGTTGATGACGCTCGGGTACGGCTATCCGGGCGCACCGGTCGAATCCGCTCAGACACTTGTGCTCGTGCATTTGGTCGCGTTGGGCTGGCTCAGCCTGCTCATGTGCGGAGCGCTATTCCAGTTCGTCCCAGTGTTGGTGGCGCGCCCCCTCTACAGCGACTCGCTGCCGCTGCCGACGCTCGCCTGCCTGGTGACGGGACTTGCAGCGCTGCTTCTCGGCTTCCTGCAGATGGGCGGTATCGTCTCCATCACGTTTGCCTTCTTTCCGACGGCTGCTGCCCTGCTGGCCATCGGCTTTGGCCTTGTCTTGTGGAATCTGGGGCGCACGCTCTGGACTGCCCGTCCATTGCCGCTACCCGCCCGTTTTGTCGCGGTCGGTCTTTGCAGCATTGCTGCGACCGTCACATTCGGGATCATTTTTACCCTGGTGCTAGGCGGGGTCACCGACAACCCGCATCTTGTCGACGTTGTCGCCAGCGGTGTGCCGCTGCACGCCATCGCCGGTCTCGGCGGCTGGCTGACTTTCACCGCTATGGGGGTCACATATCGCCTTCTTGCGATGTTCATGCTCGCCCCCGAACTTGGTGGGCCGCGTTCGCGTGCGGGCTTTTATTGCGGGACGGCGGCGCTTGCAGTCGCCATCGTCGGTGGCGTGACGGCGATCTGTCTCGCGGCAAGTCTGACGCTGGTCTTGTTCGCAGCCGGGTTGCTCGGCCTGTGCGCGCTTCTTCTCTACGGCGCCGACATCCTGCATCTCTATCGTGTGCGAAAACGCCGCATGATCGAATTGAACGGCCGGATGGCGGCTTTTGCGATGGCCGGCCTCGCCGCGAGCGTGTTCCTGATCGTCGTGCTGGCCGCTCGCGGCATCCTGGCGCAGCATGCTGCTGCTGTCGTTTTTCTGGTCGCGTTCGGGTGGCTGTCAGGCTTGGGATTGGCCAAGCTTTACAAAATCGCCGCCTTCCTGACCTGGCTCGAGTGTTATGGGCCGGTCCTCGGCAAGACGGTAACGCCGCGCGTGCAGGACCTGGCGGTCGAACGCCGAGCCAGCAGGTGGTTCCTGCTCTATTTCCTCGCCGTGTGGACCGCGACCGCCGCATTGTTGCTCGAAACGCCGTTGGCGTTCCAGACCTGCGCCGGTCTGATGCTCATCGCCAGCCTCGGCATCATCGTTCAATTAGTGCGAATCCGCCGGCTCGTCGACGTCAGTATCACCATGCGCCTGCCGCCAGGCGTAAGCGTGCCGCGGTTGCTGCTTTGCTCGGTGCAACATGACTAGATCACTGGAGGAATCATGACGGTATCTTTTGTTGACGTCGACGTACGTCCGACCCTGCGTGCCGGTGGTGAGCCGTTCGGCGAGATCATGGACGCTGTCAACGCTCTCAAACCCGGCCAAGGGCTGCGCCTGCTTGCGACATTCAAGCCAGTGCCCTTGTTGAGTGTCCTCGGCTCCAAAGGGTTCGAACACGAAATGCGAGAACTGGGCGATGGGGACTGGGAAGTTCTGTTCTCGCCGTCGGTTACGGTATCGAAGTCCGCGACGGCGGGCGTGCTGAACGCCGAAGACCAGGGCACGTGGCCGGAACCACTTCGACACATGGACAATCGTGACCTCGATCCGCCGGAGCCGATGGTCAGGATACTGGCGGCAACGGAGGAGATGGCGCCCGGTGAGGTGCTGTCGGCGCTTCTTTGCCGCGAGCCAATATTCTTGCTTCCGGAACTCGCTAAGCGCGGACACGCGTGGAACGGAGGTTTTGAGCCTGACGGCACCACCTACAAAATCCTTGTGCGTATCGGGGAAGCTCGCGGCGCACCGCCGCCCGTCGCCGCCTGAGCTCCACGACCTCTCGGGAGACCGCGACATGTTCATTCAGACCGAAGCGACGGCAGACCCGGCAAGCCTCAAATTCCTGCTCGGCCGCCAGGTCATGGCACAAGGAACGCTGCAAATCTCCGATCGGAAGGCGGCCGCCCGATCCCCGCTTGCCGTCAGGCTGTTCAACGTCGAAGGTGTTACGGCGCTATCCTTTGGGGCCGACTCCATCACCATCACGAAGCGCGGCGGCGACTGGCAGCATCTGAAGCCCGCGCTGCTCGGCGTCATCATGGAACACTTCATGTCGGGGGCGCCGGTGGTTCTCGATTCCGTCGGGTCCACCGAAGGCATGGGTTCGGCAGAAACGAGTATCGCCGCAACCGTCAAGGAAGCGCTGCGGCTCGTGATCGATCCAGAGCTTGGCTATAATATCGTTGACCTCGGCCTGGTCTATAATGTCGCGATTGAAGATGGCGGCGTCGCCAATATCACCATGACAACGACGACACGCGGCTGCCCGGCAACGAACTATCTCAAGGATGGCGCGCGGGACGCAGCATGGTCGGTCAACGGCATCGAATTTGTCGATGTGAAGCTCACCTATGAGCCACCATGGACCCCGGAGATGATGAGCGCCGAGGCGAAACGCCACCTCGGCATCTCCGATGGAGGGGGATGGTGAGCCATGACAGCCGAACGGAAGCCGAGAAGACTTCCTCGTCGATAGACGATGAGCTGTGCGAGATCCTGCGCACGAGCCTTCAGGCCCTGGCTGCCGCAGGTCAGTCCGAAGCAGCATGCCGCCTCGCAGCACGCGCCTGTGCCGCATTGCGCCAGGAGAATGCGGAGCGATGGGGCAAGTTCAACGGATTGCTGCATCGACTGAGTCCGATGACAGGTGATGTCGGAACCCGAGGCGGCGCGGAAAGAGGACGCAATGGCTGACGACAACGGTAACAAGCAGAACCGGCGTCGCGAGGAGCAGGACACGGAGACGGCTTCGGCGACCACGCTCCTGCCGATGCTGGTTGGCGGTCTCGTCCTGATCGTCATTGGGATGGTAGCTGTGATGATCTTCACGTAATCATCCGTCAGGTATCGAATGAGTTTGGCGGCAGGTATAGCCGCCTATGTCTTGAAGGAACGCAGATGCTCGGAGCCCTCATTGCTCAACTGGATCGGCCGGAGCTGGCAGCACAAGTGCTGGATACGCTGGACCCCGATCTGGCGATTGCCATCGAGATGCGCGCGGCCGACGCATCGATGACGACCGCGGATTTTGTCGCAGGCGCGGTCCGGGCATTCATCGATAGTGCCGACGACGATCTATGGTTCCAGATGCTCACGGTCATCCGCAAAGCGGATGATCCTGGATTGACGGCCGTGCAGACCATTCTCAAGTGGGTCGCGACGGAGCGACAGGGCGCCGCATGACGAGAGACGATACAAACACAAGCAGAGCGACGCTCGGATTGGCAATATGATGACGATTCCCTTGCACATACCGGCCGGTTTCGAAGCCTATGGGCGCTCGCCGGAGTTTACTCCCGAGACACTGCCTGCCCGTCTCCAGTCCGCGCATTCGACGAAAGCTGGCACATGGGGATTGCTGCACGTCCTTGAGGGCGAAGTGCTCTTTCAGCTCGAACCGCCTTACCGGGGCGAGCGGCGGGCGCGCGCCGGTGAGACGATCGTGATAGAGGCCGAAGTTCCGCATCACGTCGTCTTCACCGATGCGGGACGGATTTACATCGAGTTCTACCGGAAGGCTGAAAGTGGCGCTGCCTCCTGAAATCTAGCGCGAGCTTTCAACGGCATTGGCGCGCGAGGCGTCGGCCGATCACGAAGCTTATAACGACGAGCACAAGCAGCTTCGCTACTTCGATGCCGATATAAACATTGTGCAGGTTGGACGCGGGTGGCTGTCGACCGGCGATAATCAACGCGACGCGTTGATCGAGCACGGGAAGCAACCACGCCGCTTCCACCGCGACGAGGAGCGCGACGATGACAGAGCCGGCAATAACGATGCCGCTCCGCGGCCGGGAAAGCAGAACAACGAGCAGCGCAGCGACCGCCAGTAGCCATTCCATTTTGTTGAAGATCGCAAAGGTGTGACGGCCGATATCGAGGGCCACGGGTAGCGTCAGGCTGAGCGCCAGGAACTTGGCGGGGGTCGCCAGAAACGACACGCCGACGAGCAGGCCAATCCACAGCACCACGATCGCAAGAGCGAAAACGTTTATGGCGCGAGTCTCGGCATGGTTTGTCATTGCAATCTTCCATGAGGCATCTTAACATATATACAGAATATATCTTTTAGTCGAAATGGCAAGGAACTGCATCATGGCCGCACAGGTGAAGTCGGACGTTGGCGCTCCGCCCGTGGCCGACGAGGTTGTCCCTTCCGATGAGCTAGAATCCGAATGGGATGCCGTTTCGCAAGCTTCATGGGAATCCTTCCCCGCCAGCGATCCTCCCGCCTGGATCAACGCCTCGCGCCATGACCAGCCGGTCGTGAAGCCGGCCAACAACAGGGTGCGCCATGCAGGTCGAGATCGCTGACGGTAACATCGTGATCGATGCGAATTTGCTCGCGCCGTTGTTGCAAGTTGCGGCCGCGGATGTGCCGGACCTGATGCGTGCACAAGCCATCACCAGCATTTGCGAACGTGGCATGGAGGAGCACGAAGGCCACTACCGATTGAGCTTTTTCTATCGCAATCGCCGGATTCGCCTGAGCGTCGATCCGACGGGCCGCATTCTGCAACGCACGACAGTCGATTTTGGGGATCGGGCCTTGCCTGCGCAACTGCACCGGCCGGTCCTTAGTAGGCGAGGCGCGAGATGACACAACATTCACAATTGGCCGAATTGCCTGGCAGTGAACTCGATATCGCGAAGATGCCCGGTCACTGGCTGCTTGCTCGCCTCGGAAAGCGCGTCTTGCGTCCTGGAGGTCTGGCGCTGACGCAGCAACTTCTGAACGCCCTGACGATTACCGATGACGATCGAGTCGTCGAATTCGCGCCTGGCCTCGGCGTCACGGCGCGACTGATTCTGGGGAAGGCACCCCGCAGCTACGTTGGCGTGGAGCGCGACGTGAAGGCGGTACAATGGGCCATCCGTCATCTCCCGCAGGAGCAAAATGCCTCCGTCACGCTCGGACGCGCCGATGCGACGAGCCTCCCCACCGAATCCGCCTCCGTTGTGCTCGGCGAGGCGATGCTGAGCATGAACACACAAGAACACAAACAACTCATTGTTGCCGAGGCGTTTCGCCTACTGCGTCCTGGTGGCAGATACGGCATCCATGAACTCTGCATTGTGCCGGACGACATGTCGCCGGCGAGCAAGCAGGAGATCGACCGGGCACTTTCGTCCGTGATCCATGTCGGGGCGCGTCCTTTGCCGACGCGCGAATGGAGCGAACTCCTTCAGGCGGCCGGCTTTCGCATCGAGCAGATAGGTTATGCTCCAATGCATCTCCTGCGTCCTCGCCGTATGATCGAGGACGAGGGCATGTTGGGAGCACTGCGGATCGTAAAGAACCTAATGCTGAACAGCGACGCGCGCCGGCGCGTTTTGGCGATGCGGCGCGTGTTTGAACAGTATCACGACAATCTCAACGCCATCTTCATCGTCGCGGAGAAAAACCGCGCCTAGCCATGTACTGTAAGCCTCTTACCGAAATCCGTTACTGGTATTCTCCAGATCATGGTTCCTGGGTGATCCGGGACGGGGAGCGGCTGTCATGATCAGAGTCCAGAACATACTGCCCAAAGCTCGTGATCGGCTTCTGCTGATCGGCGATGATCGTCAATTGACCAAAGCCGCTTCGCTCCTGTCCGAACCCAACCGCCACATGGTGGTCGTTTGCAACGACACCGGCGTCATGGTCGGAGTGGTCACCCGCACCGACATCGTTCGCCAGATTCAGCATTGCCAGGGCTGCGCCTGCACCACCGCCTGCACGATGGTCATGAGCACGCAGGTGATCTCCTGCCAGCCCGACGACCGGCTGGACGATGTGTGGTCGACGATGAAAGACAAGGGCTTGCAAAGCGTGCCCATCGTGGACGGGCATAGTAAGCCGATCGGCCTTTTGTCGGCAGCGGATGCACTGGAACTGCTGCTGTCGGAAGTCGAATACGAGGAAGAGTTGCTGAAGGACTATGTGATGTGTGTCGGCTATCGCTAGCCGGACGGGTCTGGCGACACCAACCTTCAGCCGGTCACCGCGATATCGATGATAGCCAGGATGCCGATCGCACCAGCGAGATAAGCCAGCCCGACATTAGCGATAAGCAGTAACGGTTTGACGAGAGGGTGGTGCACATAGTCTTCGATGATAATCTGCGCGCCAAGCCGCATGTGAACGGTGAAGTTCACGATAGCCACGACGATAAGCAGCGCAACCATCGGGTGCCCGATCAATTGGCGCGCCGACTGATAGTCGGCGCCCGCCAGCATCCAGAAGACGACGATGAGAGCGGCAACCAGCGGCACACCCAGCACCGATGTGACCCGCTGCCGCCAAAAATCCTCGGTGCCGCTCGAGGCCGAGCCCAGTCCTTTTGCGCGGGCCAATCCCGAACGCATCGACACCGACCGGATCTTCACGATGTCAGCCCCCGCGCGGCCCAGAACAGGATCGTCAGCACAAGCGATGCGACGAGCGTTGCCAGGGTGAGATATTCGCGCGCCGGATAGGTGTGGGCGATGCTCAAATCCCAGACAAGATGCCGTATTCCGCCGAACGCATGATGCAGCAGCGCCCAGGTGAAGCCGAGCAGGATCGCCAGACCGACTGGAGAAGCGAGTAGCCTTCGCGCGACAGCGTAAGTCTCTGCGCCGCCAGCGAGTGCGGCCATCCAAAGCATTGCCGCGATAAAGCCGAGATAGAGCGCCGCGCCGGTCATCCGATGCACGATCGACATCACCATGGTCAGGGTCGGCCGATAGGTCTGCAAATCGGGCGCGAGTGGTCGTTCGCGACGCCCTGCATCGACTTGCTTCATGTCTCGCCCCATCACTGTTGCCGCTCAACGAGCATTGCCTTGATCCTCGCGATCGCCTTGGCTGGTTCGAGACCCTTTGGACAGGTCTTGGTACAGTTCATAATGGTGTGGCAGCGGTAGAGCCGGAACGGGTCTTCAAGCTCGTCGAGCCGCTCTCCGGTCGCTTCGTCGCGGCTGTCAATCAGCCAGCGATACGCCTGCAAGAGAACGGCGGGGCCGAGATAGCGATCGCCATTCCACCAATAGCTCGGGCAGCCGCCGGTGCATGAGAAACATAGAATACACTCATAAAAGCCATCGAGTTCGCCGCGTTCCTGCGGCGATTGCAAGCGCTCGCGTTCGGGTGCCGGCCCTTCGGTTCGCAGCCACGGCTGGATGAGCTTGTGCTGATCAAAGAGGTGGGTCTGATCGATGACAAGATCCTTGATCACCCGCTGATGACTGAGCGGAAACACGCGGACCGGTCCCTCGATGTCGGCGATCGCCTGGGTGCAGGCGAGCCAGTTTCTGCCGCCGATGTTCATGCTGCACGATCCGCACACGCCTTCGCGGCAGGAGCGGCGAAACGTAAGCGTAGGGTCGACCTCGTTCTTGATCTTGATCAGCGCGTCGAGAACCATCGGCCCGCAATCGTCGAGGTCGAGTTCATAGGTATCGAGGCGCGGGCCGTTCTCGGAGTCCGGATCGTACCGATAAACTTCAAATGCGCGGACCCGAGAGGCGTGGCTGGGCGCCCGCCATCGCTGCCCTTTGCCGATGCGGGATGCTGAACTGACGCCCCAATTCAGTGGTAGGAAAGATCGCATGGCTCACCTCCATGTGTTGGTGCGGAAGCACCAATGGCTTGTGCGTCGGATAAAAGATGTATTGTTATTATTCCTTTTATACAATGCCGGAGGAATTAACTGTGGTCTGAAACGGGACCGCTAGCGGAATGTGGCAAGTCCTGCCTAAGTTCTTGGGAGGCCGATTTAGCTTTTTTGCGCGCGGGACCTTGCCGCGCCAAGCTTCATTGAGTGCCAGGCTCGGGCTTTCCGAACTTCCGCGGCCTACGCAACAGCTTTCATGCAAGGGTGAAGGACGGTCGCCCACACGATGCACTCGCCGCACTGTCGGCCGCTTTCAGAAGCGCCGTGCGTGACAAGGTGGGCATCCAGTGAAACCTTCACCGGGCTGATTTGATCACCTCGAACATCGCGACGTCGATCTGATAGCTGCCATCGGGCTCGGTCTCGAAATGGCGCGTCGCTTGCGCGGAAACCGCTTTCTGGAGTGAACGGATAGCATCCACGTGCAGTTGCGGCGTGGCCATACGTTCGACCCATGACTTGAAATCGAGCCGCAATCGGAATGGAAGGACGGAACGCGATAGGAATCCGGCTCGCGCGATGGCCGCTTCCCATTCAGCGCGCGCATAGTTTCGGACATGCGAGCAGTCACGGAGAAGTTCGAGTGCCTGGAAATAGGTGTCGATGACTGCGACCCCCGACGTGATCGTGTCGATGATCGCCAGTGTCCCTCCGGGTTTCAGAACGCGGCGGGCTTCGCGCAGCCCGGCATCGAGATCATACCAATGATGGGCGCTGAACCGGCTCATCACTACCTCGAAGCTATCATCGCCGAATGGAAGCTTCTCCACCGTTCCCTGCTGCGTCGTGACATTAGGTAAGCTGCGTTCGCGTGCGGCTCGCGCGACGACATCGAGCATTTCCCGCGATAGATCGTAGGCGACGATTTCCCGCACCAGCGGCGACACGTTGAAGGTCAGATGACCGCCACATCAGCGAGCCTCCGATTGTTCGGCTGGTCGATGAACTCAGCACGCGCAGCGAACTTTTCCGGCGCTACTGGAATGAACGGGTGGTGCTCGAGCGCGAAGGTGGCGAGAGAGGATTCAACCATCCCAAGGACGGCCATCTACGTTTCGAGCAAGTTGGCTTTGCCCTGTTCGGTCGGCCTGATCTGAAGTTGGTGATCCTGCTTCCGAAGCCCCTTTGATGCGCCGAACCGATTTCAGAACAGTTACCACCCTTCCTACAGCCCCAATCCTCGCTGTCGCCCGAGCTGCCACGACACCGATCCGCCCTGGACGATACCCGCCACCTCGCGGCCAAGCTGACGGTCGATGACCGGCCGCCATGGGACAAGGGTGAACTCGTGGCTCTTTTCGACGATGGCGAACTTGCCGCTGGATAGCTGGACGGTGCCGGTGAACTTGCCGGAGACGGTCTCGCCGTCTGCGGCCGCGCGGAACGGCAGCGCCTTGGTCGTGGCCATGTCCGCCCCAACGCGGGCGATCTCGCGCCCGCGCAGCGTGGCGAGGAGATTGCGGCGATAGGTAACGCCGCCGTCCTGCTGCCGTGCTGCATCGCCGCGGTCGATATGATGCTCGCGCCGCCGCTCCATCGCCTCGCGCACTTGCTGACTGAAGCCGGCCGGCGCAAGGTCCGATGCGTCGGGCGATACCAGCCGCCGGTCGAGCCAGGTCGCGCCGTCCGCTGTGATCTGGTTTTCCAGATCGAAGGTAGTGATGACGCGGATATTGGCCTGAGCGCCACGCCCGGCGTCGAACGCCATGCTGCGCTTCTCGAAATCATCGGGTATGCGCCACTGGTCGGCGTCGATCCGCTCCGCGATCCCGGCGCGGCGCAATGCCTCCAGCCGCCGCACATGGGCATCGACATAGCCGTCATAGTCGCCGCGCGGAACGCGCCCCTCGAACTTCGCCTGCTCCAGATGGCGGCTCGGCCGATAGATGCCATCCTCGGCGATTGCAGCAATGGCGCGGTCGGATGACCGGGCGCTCGCCTCGGCCCGGCCGATCTCGATGACGCTGCCGATCCGGGCATCCTCCAATTGTCTCGGGTCGATGTTGGAAATGTGATGCGTTCGGCCGTCGATCCCGTCCACGACGACGGTGAGATTGTCGCCCAGCTCGTTGGCGAGATATTTGTCGAGCACGCGGCCGGTGACGGGTGCGGCGGGCACCGTCTTATGGATGTGGAAAGTCAAAGGATCACGCTCCAGCCCATCGGCGGCGAGCGACCTTTGCATGGTGCGGATGATGTCGCCGCGTTCGCCAAGCTCGCGCAAGGTCGGCTCCATCCGCTCGTTCAATTCCCAAACGCCGGGCGCATGTTCGGTCGCGAGGCCCATGCGGCCCAGCTTGGCGAGCCGGCGCAGGCGAAGCGTGCGCTCGAATTGCGGCTTGGGCTCTCCCGGTTCGTGGCGCAGGTCGAGGAACCGCTCATCGGCTTCCTCTGCCATGGCGCGGTCGATGCGGGTGAACCTATCCTGATCTATCTCGGCGGTGAGTTTGCGGGTCTGCTCGATCTCGCTGACAGGGCCAAGCTCCAGCGTCGCCAAGGCGCTGGCGCGCTCACGAACACCGTGGACGATGTAGTCGCCGTTGATGACCAGATCCTCCCCCAGCTCGTCCTTGCCCCGGACGATGACATGCACATGGGGGTGGCCGGTGTTGTAATGGTTGACCGCGACCCAATCGAGCTTCGTGCCGAGGTCGCCTTCCATCCGGCTCATGAGGTCGCGGGTATAAGCCGTGAGGTCGGACAACTCCGCACCGTCTTCCGGCGAGACGATGAACCGGAACTGGTGGCGATCGTCCTGGCCGCGCTCAAGGAAGGCTTGCGGCTCGGCGCGATCCTCGCCGGCCGAATAGAGCTGCCCGCGTTCGCCGTCGCGCGAGGTGCCGTCGCGCTGGATATAGCGCAGATGGGTTTGCGCCTTCCGGTTCTGGCCGGGCCGGAGAATGTAGCGCTGCTGGACCATGACGCGGCGCGCGCCGGGTAGCCGGTGCTGCCATCCTCCGCCGCCGAGATTGCGGGAGCGGACGAAGACCGCGCCGCGTCCGCGCTTCACGCCCTTGCCGCTCGACAGGACCACATGAGCGCCGCCCGCCGGCGCGGCCGGCGTGAATGCCGCCGTTCCGAAACCGACGCGGGGCGACGTGCGACGCTGCTGACGCGCGATCTTCTTCGCCTGCGTCAGAAAGCTCTTGGTCTTGCCCGCGCGTGGCGTGTCCGAACGGATGCGGCCAGGCCTCGGCCGGAAGCGGTTTTCGTCGTCGGCGCTCATGGACGCGCCTCCCGCCGAGACCGACGAAAATCGTGCAATCGGCGGCCATGGTGCCGGTCGAAAACCAGCAACGCCAAAGCGTTGCGCAAAATCGCGGCACTCAGCCCCTCAAAGCCATGGTGCCGGAATCGGCCGCCTAACCAGTGTGCAGACAAAGACAATTTCGGAAACCGGCCCGACAGGGTGCCGGTTTCTTCAATCTTGCCCTCCGCCTTTTCTGCCGTTTCTGCCCTTCCAACCGGGAATGCAGCCAGGCGCAAACTTGCCTGCCTGCACACCCGAAAGCGCGCTGCCGGACGCGGGAACGCCACCCTCATGGCGTTGCTCCGTCGCCAGCATGCGCGACAAACATGCTGCCGGCCTGCGGCTCCGCACCGACACTAGCGCCCACCGGAACGGTCGCGCGCGTGTCGCCGGACGGCAGCGCGGCGGTCGTTGTGCTGTCGTTCGGCCGCAGGACGAACAGCGGCGCATCGCGCCAGTCGGAGGGTGGCGCAGATCGCCGGGCCGCTGCATCCGTTGCCGCCGCGCCGCCGAGGACCGGCAGGAGCGCGGCCACGTAGGCGCGCGTTTCCGCCGGCAAGGTTCTGCCCGTTGCGCGGTATTGGTCATAGCGCGCGGGGCCGGCATTGTAGGCCGCGAGCATCGCGGCGACATTGCCGTAACGGTCCCACATTTCCCGCATGTAGGCCGCGCCTGCCAAAATATTGTCGCGCGGCTGATACGGATCGCGGCCGAGGCTGTAGCGATCGCGCAAGCCCGCCCATGTGTCAGGCATGACCTGCATCAGCCCGATCGCGCCGGCCTCCGAGATCGCGCGCACGTCGCCCGCGCTCTCGGCGCGCAGCACCGCACGAATCCAGTGCTCGGGAATGCCGAAGCGTTGCGATGCTTCGGCAATGTGCGCTGCATAAGGATCGACGGCGACCGTGCGCGCGGCCGGCGTGGATTGCGCGATCGACACGCCCGATCCCGCGCAGAGCACGAGCGCGCCGATGACGACGAGAACGGCATGACGCCGTGCCCGCCTTTCTCCGCCACGCCGCCAGCCTGCCAGCGTGCTCGCTACGGTCAAGGGCAAGGCGCAAGCGCCGGCCGATGGCCGCCCTTGACCTGCGCTGCGCGCGCCGGCCGTCCTGCGGTCGAGCGGGACGAAGGGATGAGACGGCCTTTCCGCGAACAAAGGGATGAAGCCTTTCAACGCGATGATGACGCAGGACCGCATGGCCTCAGTCCCGCTCGTCGCGCTGTTTCGGACGGCTCCAGTGCAGCGACCACGACGTCTTGTCGCTGCCGTTCTGGAACAGGTTGGCGCGGATCGGCTGCGGCAAGGCCGGATCGTCGAGCAGCACGGACAGATACTCGCCGGCCTTCTCGCCGGTGCGTTTCCACGCCGCGCCGACTTCCGGGCCATCGACATCGCCGCGATGAACGCGGTAGTCCGGCGCGTTCTCGGTGTCGGATTCCTCTGCGGGAACGATGGTGAGTTCGCAGGTGAGCGTGAGCGTTTGAACGGAGCCGACGAAGTTCTTTTTCGCGGCGGTGAATTGACCGATCTGCGGCATGGATAGTCTCCTTCTGTTGCGGTGATGATGGAAGCGGACGACACGCCATGCGCCGCCCGTCGCGCGCTCACCGCGTCGGCGCGCGCCATTCAAAGCGGCCGTCGCCTTCCTCGTCGGTCCACAAAGGGACCGCGCGGCCGATGATCTGGTCGGTGGAGATCAGCCCGAAATAGCGGCCGTCCATGCTGTCGCGGGCCTGCCAGTTCATCAGGAAGATTTCGCCGGTGTGGATGCGCTGGCATCCCTGCCAGTCGGGAAGCTCGCGGCCGGCACGGTCGCGCTCCAGCGCTGCGCCGGCAATCTCGCCATCGACGGTGATGACGTGGCCGATCCGGCAAACGGTCTGCCCGGAGACGGCGCGCACGCGCTTCATGAGCGGCACGCCCTTGGGCAGATAGCCGCGCTGGGCGAGGAAGGTCGCAAGCGGTTCGGGCGCGTCCACGGCGACAAAATCAGTCACCTCGAACGGGCCGGCGAAGTCGATCGTATAGAAGCCGATCGGCACGCTGGCCGAAGCATTCCAGATCAGCTTGACCGGCATCGGCGTGAGGCCGGGATAGCCGACGCCGAGCGCGGCGAACGCCGTCGCGAGCATGAGACCGGCTCGCGTCATGGCGCGATCCTGCGGCGGCCGAGCCACGCCGCATGACGTTCCGGCGTATAGGCGTCCGGCTCAAGGCCGGCGATCAGGCGGTTGTGGACGTGCCGCCAGTGATCGGGCGACACGTCAGCCGCATCGAGGCCGAGCGCTTCCACGGCGTCGATCGCCTGCAACGCCCTCTGGACCTTCGCCCAGGTGTCGAGCCGCAACAGGATGTCGCCGCCCGGCCGCACGAATGGCAGCGTCTGGCACGGCTCGCCGCGGCCGATCGCGCGGACGATATCGAGCCGGGAAATGATGGTGCCGTGCTCGCCGGCCGCCCAGCGGACGAAGGCAAAGACGGCGTTCGGCGCGAAGCCGACGACGCTGCGGCGGCGGTCGAGAATCTTTTCGTAGCTCTTGTGGCCGAACCGTATCCAGTGCTCGACCTTCTGTTTTTGGAAGGTCAGTTCGACCAAGGTGGTGAAGGGCTGAGGCTCGTCCGGCAGCGGACGGCCGTGCGCGCGGCGTGGCGCGTTGCCGGTCATGGCTGGTCTCCTTCGGTGGCGGGAAATTCGCGCGCGAGCAGATCGCGCAGCATGTCGGCGACGGTGACGCCGCGCCGGAACGCTGCGACCTTGATGCGGCCGCGCAGCTCGGGCGTGATGTCGATGGTCAGGCGCGCAGTGAACGCGCCGGCGTCGGGCTTGCTGTCCGACCGTCGTTCACCGGCTTTGATCCAGCCATCGGCATCGCCCGGCCGGGATGCGAAGCGGCGTCCGTCACGCGGGCTCATGACGGAACCCTCCCGACGCGCAGCCGGTCGATCTCGGCGGCAAGTGCTGCAATCTCGCGCGCGGCCGGGCTGTCGCCATCGATCTCGCTGGCGAGCCGGCCGGACTGCGCGGCGTCGGCGAAGACGACGCGCTGGCCGACGGTGGCGGCGAGCACGGGCGGATCGTGATCGGCCAGCGTTTCGGCCGTCTCGCGGGCGATGACGGTGCGCGCGGCGCAACGGTTGAGCAAAAACCGGGCGACCAGCTCCGGCCGGTAGATGCGCGCTTCGCTGAGAAGCGCCAGCATCTCGGCTGATGCCCATCCGTCGAACGGCGACGGCTGCACCGGGATCAGCACCAGGTCGGCGGCGAGCAGCGCGGAGCGCATGAGGCCGGCGACACGCGGCGGCCCGTCGATGACGACATGATCGGCATCGCGCGCCAGCTCGGGCGCTTCACGATGCAGCGTATCGCGCGCCAGGCCGACGACGGTGAACAGCCGGGGCATGTTCTCGCGCGCCCGCTGCTGCGACCAGTCGAGGGCGGAGCCTTGCGGGTCGGCGTCGATCAGCGTGACGCGATAGCCTCGATGCGCCCATGCGCCGGCGAGGTGAAGCGCGAGCGTGGTCTTGCCGACGCCGCCTTTCTGGTTGAGCAGCGCGACGATCATGGCACGCGCCCCGATCGTTTCGCGGCACCATGCCCGTCATGTCCACGCGCATCAGAATCTAAGTTAGCTGGGGTAACTGTTTCTGTTCTCGTCGCGTGTGAGGAAAGCGCCTCTTGCCATACCGTGAACGGTGATCTGACCGGCTTTTGCCGGTCCACCACCAACCGGAATGGAGAGAACAGATGGACTACTTCGCAGGACTGGATGTTTCCCTTGAGATGACGAGCATCTGCATCGTGGATGCTGATGGCGCTGTGCTGAAGGAGGCGAAGGTTGCTACCGAACCGGACGACCTCGTCGCCTTCTTCGCGCAATGCGGCATGGCGATGAAGCGAATCGGCCTGGAGGCCGGCGCGCCGTCGCAATGGCTCTACGGCGGCATGGCCGAAGCCGGTCTGCCGGTCGTGTGCATCGAGACGCGGCATGTCAAGGCGGCGCTGTCGGCCATGCCGAACAAGACCGACCGCAACGACGCGCGCGGGATCGCCAACATCATGCGCACCGGCTGGTTCCGCGCCGTGCATGTGAAGACGCAGACCGCGCAGGAACTGCGCTTCCTGCTGGTGGCCAGGCAGACGCTGGTTCGCAAGCTGATGGATATCGAGCTGGCGATCAGAGGCATGCTGCGCAGCTTCGGCCTGAAGATGGGCGTGGTATCCAAGCGCAACTTCGAGGCGCGCGTTCTGGAACTCGCCGGCGACCGTGCGATGCTGATGCGGGCGCTCAACCCCATGCTGACCGCGAGGCGCGCTCTGGCTGTCGAATATACCAACCTGCAAAAGGTGGCGATGGACTTCGCCCGTGACGATGACGTGTGCCGCCGGCTGATGACCGTTCCCGGTGTCGGCCCCATCGTGGCGCTGACCTATCGTGCGACCATCGACGTGCCGTCGCGATTCCGACGCTCCAAATCCGTGGGAGCGCATCTGGGACTGACGCCGCGCGCCTACCAGTCCGGCGAGGTTGACTGGAACGGTCGCGTGTCCAAGAGCGGCGATGCAATGGCGCGGGCGGCGCTCTACGAGGCCGCGCACATCCTGCTCATCCGTGTGAAGCGCTGGTCGTCGCTCAAGGCGTGGGGCATGCGGCTGGTGAAGAACCGGGGGCATAAACGGGCCGTCACCGCGCTCGCGCGCCGAATGGCGGTGTTGATGCACCGCATCTGGGTCGAGGGAACCACCTTCCTCTGGAAGACGGGTGACGGTCAGGCAATCGCGCCGAAGCCCGTTCCCGCTGTTTAAGGCCGTCTGCCTGTCATCCGCATGGATGCCGGCTGACGTAGGCTGAGAGTTCCGCTGCGGCGGAGAGATGTCCCCCGAGGGGACGAGGGTTCGGGTGAGCACGTTCAGAATCTTGTCCGCATCGCATTCTGCGACAGCGAAGACGCGAGTTAGCTTGGCCGCCCGACCTTCCGATCCCTGCTTGTGGCGATCCTGATATCGACCACGGAAAGAAGCGTGAGCCGCTCGGGGTGATGTCGATGATCCGCTCATCGCGTGTCCTCCGGCTTGACGGCTGGGATCCACGGAAGACGGACAGATCGGGATGGCTCATACGCAGCTTGTTGCGAACGCGCACGATCATTGGCAAGATGATCGCGGGTGGCACTGGGCGCGTGCTTCACACCCACAGAAACAGTTAAAGAAGATTCACTGTTATAGAAGTTAGGCGCGCGGTTTTCGTTTTGCGGCCAGAGATTTAGCTGTGGTTCGTGCGCCTGATGTGCCGATAGTTCTGCGCCTGATGTGCCGATACCCGCTGCGCCTGATGTGCCGATGGTTTTCACACCTTTATCAACAGGCACTGTGGACGGGTTTTCGGGCCGGATGCGCAGCAGCTCGCGGCCGTCATTGCGCTCGATCTGGAGCCGGTAGCCGGGCAATGGCTGACGCGCCGTGATGCGGCGCAGGTCGAGCGCGAAGTCGGAGACGCGCGCGAGACTGCCGGACTTCACATGCAGGTGCGCGATCTCGAATAGCCAGCCATGGCGCTGGTGGCCGGCGTGTTTGCGCGCGACACGATAGAGCCAGCGTTCGATGCCGCCGGTCAGCCGGAAATACGCCGGGTCGATCGTCAGCACCAGCGAGCGGTCTATGACGCTGTTGTAGAACCATTCAGGAAGGACGAACTCCATGCCCTCGACGCGGCCGGCGCGCGTCGTCATTTCCTCCCACTCATTCACCCACGAAAATTGTCGGCGACGCCAATGCGGGCCGTTGCGGATGGTGGTGGCGATGACGGTGGATTGCAGGCGCGCGAGCGCGGCCTTCAACAAGACGTATTGACGATTGCCGGTCGGCCGCCCGATGGCGTGCAACAGATGGTAAGGCGTGAAGCGGAAGAACCGCGACGTGGTGAGACCGTTGTTCTCGGCCGCAACGATCTGCGAGGCCGCCCATATCAGCACGTCGGCGTCCCAAATGGTCGCCATGCCGTGTTCGGGCATTCCGAGCACCTGCACTTCGACGTCGGCGGTCTTGTAGAGAATCGGCCTGGTGCGCGGCGTCTTCGCGAGCGAAAAGAACGGCCGCTCCATCAAATCGCGCTGGTCGCGCGGCGGTGCGTCGCCGGTCGCGACCACGAAGGGGTCGAGGCGGCTGCGCTCGCTGGCAGGCTCGGGGTGTCTGTTTTGGCTCTCGCGCAGCATTCAGCGCTCCCCCCGTTCTCGGGGGGTCAGCGGGCGCGCGGGAAAGACTGTGCCGGCGTTCTTGTCGCGCGTGGATTTGCGCTTGCCGATCGCGGTCCATGCGTCCAGATCGGCGACGGTGTAGAGGACGCGGCCGCCGACCTTGCGATAGGTCGGGCCGGTCCCGTAGGTGCGATGCTTTTCGAGCGTGCGGATGGAAATGCCGAGGAAGCGCGCCGCCTCCTGTGTGCGCAACAGGCGCGGTGGCAAGTCGGCATTGCGGCCGATGGCCATGGGATCACCTCTGGTTCGCCGGTTGATGGGGCCGCCGGTCAGGGCAGCGGGCTGTGGCGAACCATGGCGGGGGATCGGCGGCGCGTAGCGTGCCGCATTTGCGCCGGCGCGCTGGCGGCACCCCTTCCGCTTTCGAGGGATTCGGCTTCGGCAACGCCGCCGCGCGGGCTCTGGAAATCCCTGTCGTCGGAGGGATTCTTGCCGTTCGCGGTCAGATAGACGGCGACATTCCGCGTCGTTTTGACTAAGAATCGGCTTGGAGCAGACGCGCTGCTCTGGGGCGTAGTAACCCCTGACTAGCGGTTGGTGCCGGCCGTGACGGCACTGCACTCCTTGACCCTATGGTCGGGGAGCCCTTGGCGTATGTCCAGGGCTTCTCGCCTAAAGGCCATGGGGCCGTCTAGTCACGGTTACTAACTCCCCGATCACCAGGAGTCAGAGAGGATCGTTTGCGGGGGCGCACCGCAGACAAACCTCCCGAAGAAGAACGGGGTCCGACCGATGCGGGGTGCGCCAGAACTCGATCCCGACGTGGCTGACGAAGCGCCGAGCGGGCCGACGATCACGCCCTACGATGAGCAGCATTATATCACCTATATGCGCCTGCTGGACGCCAGCCGCGACAAGGCGGATTGGGCGGAAGCGGCGCGCATCGTCCTGCACCGAGATCCCGTGACCGAGAAAGCACGCACGCGCCATTGCTGGGAAAGCCATCTCGCCCGCGCGCAATGGCTGTCGAAGGGCGGCTATCGCCGGATATTGGAACAGGCCAAGCGGAACGGCTCGTGAGCCGGCGATCAGTTGGGCTTGATCGGATAATGCAGCAGTAGCCGATAGCCGCCGCGCATCATTTTCAGCCCATTGCCGACGAGGCGGCGAACCTGATTCTTGCGCGGATCGCTTTCCCAATTCTCTTTCGATCCACGGAAGCCGAGCAGGATTTCGGCGATGCTGCGATAGCTCTCGCCGCGCTGGCGCGCGTCGAGGGCGCGCAGCGATAGAATATGGAAGTGGCGGAGCTGCGCCGGCATGGCGCGGAAATCGGGACCAGGCGAACGGCCCTTGAGAGAACGCCAAAGCCTTCGCGCGGCGTGGGCGCGCAGGTCGTAGAAATCGTCCATCGGCAGGAACGTCCCGTAGAAGGCCGGCGCATCGGGAATCGCCTGCGGCAACCAGAACTGGTGGGCGACGCCATCGACCTGCCAGATGCCATGCCAGCCGTCATCGGCATGACGAAGATCGAGGCCACCAAGATGCGCGAGCGTCACGATGGGTTCGGTCGCGCCTTCCTGATGCTCGACAGGTTTCAGCATTACGGCGCGCGGCTGGAGCGATGGAATCCAGAATTGCGATTGCTGGTCAGGTGGGCTTTCGGGGTCGCAGGGGAAATCGCAACCCCCAGCGCTCTGAAAATTCGTCCAGGCGCTCCGTGGACGGGTTTTCGATGCGCACGATGTCATCGAAGTCGCGATGATAGTCGTCGTCGCGCCGGAGATATTCCCAGGCGAAGCCGGCGGCGGGGATGTGTTCTGTATAACTATACGCCGCTGGCGATCGCCAATTGATGCTGTCGAGCATGGCGTCACCCCACTATCCGGGCAATGCGACACCCGGACAGCGAGCTTTGCCGAAGCGGGGTACAGTGAGGAGCCGTTCTATTCCGATATGTTGAGCGGCTTCGCCGATCAATATTGGTTACTTGATTATTAGCGTTGTTCTTAACATTGCTGCTGTGTTTCGCGAGCCGGGCGTAGTCCGGCGAGCGGCGGCCGTGTCCCCGCGCGCGGCCGCGCCGCCGATCCGCATCGCCGGATCGGCGCGAATTTTCCCGCATGTGCAAAGCCTGAAAGTCGGAAAGCCGCGCAACCGGATTTGCGGTTGCGCGGCTTTCGTTATTATGCAGCCTTCTCCAGCGAGGTCTTTGCCTTCGCTTCCAGTTCAAGGCGCGTGTCCTGATGCGCCTTGGTGCGGGCATGGGCGGTCATGCCTTGCACAAAATCGAAGATGCTTTCCGGCGGGCGACCTTCTTCCGAAAGCACGGTCTCGATGATCTTGCCGGTTTCGGCCTTGCTGAACCCACGTTTGCGCAGGAAGGTTTCGCGGTCCTCGTCGGTGCGGGCGACGATGCGCTCCCGCGCCGCCCTGATCCCGGCGACGAAAGGCGCGGGCGAAGAATGGGCGAAGCTCGTCAATGCCGGTGCGGCTTCATGGGCGAAACGTTGTGCGGCAAACTTGCTGTGCCGGATGCTGATTTCCTCGAAGCCTTCCACGCCCCACAAATTGCGGTTCATGCAAACCGCGCGCAAATAGAAAGAGGCGATGCCAAGCGTCTTCGATCCGACTTCGCTATTCCAGCAATAGAAGCCCCGGAAATACAAATCGGGTTCGCCGTTCGGCAGGCGTCCGGCTTCGATGGGGTGCGTATCGTCCACCAAAAACAGGAACACGTCGCGGTCGCTGGCGTAAAGCGTGGTGGTGTCCTTGGTGATGTCCACGAAAGGATTGTGCGTCATGGTCGCCCAATCCAGCACGCCCGGCACCTTCCACATGGTATCGCCCGTTCCGTTGCCCGCGATCTTCATCACGGCGGCGACAAGCTCGTGATCCCAAATGCGGCCGTAGTCAGGGCCGGTCACGGCGCGCAATTCAATGCGGCCGTCGTCCGCCTCCAAGGTCTTCACAAGCTCGGCGCGATGCGACAGCAAGCCGTGTTGCAGGTTGATGCCCGCCAGCGGCGCGGGAAGCTGGCGCATATAGGTGGCGGGTGCGCCGACAAGGCTGCACAACTGCCCGAAGCTCCAATGCGTCGGGGCGATGGGTGCATCCTGTCCGGGCACGATCAGCGAAAGCCGTTCCGCATTCTCCCGGCTCGCCTCCACGCGCACGGCGCGGCTCTCCACGGTGCGGGCCTTGGCGCGATCCGCGCGCGACTTCACCGCGTCGTAAAGCTCGGTCAGGCTCAAATACCGCTCGTCATCGGGGCGGGAAAACCATTCCGACGAAACGCGGCCGATATTCTCGCCGCGCGAAATGTCAACGCGATACCCCTTGGAAACAGGCTGCGGAGCATTGATGGTCATGGTGTTCATGGGTCTTTCTCCTATGGGCTTGGGTTGGAGCGCAGCGCTGCGCTGCAACCCTGCCCGTCGGCGAGACCGGGGTAGCAAGGTGCAAGGGCGGACGGGCCGGAGGGGGATCACCCGGCCTGCACAAGCGGATGGCGTTATGACGACAGTGCGCAAGCACGAATCCGCGCGGAAGGTTGGGGAGACCGGCCCGGCCGAGCGCCAGCGATCCCTTGCGCCGCGCGAGGGCAGCGCCCTTAGTGTTCGATGGAATAATCGCGCTGCTTGCGGCGCTCACTGAATCGTTCGGAGAAGATTGTGGTGCAGAAGCTGATTGGGCCGACTCATCCAAACTGGGAAGATATGTCCCCGTTTGTCGTGCATTTCACGAAGAAGTCGGACACGGGCAGCGAATACGATAATTCAATCTCCATCCTTGCGAGTCGCCGCCTCGAAGCGCGTAACCGCTTCGGTATTGGCAAGAAGCACAAGGAATCATCATCGTGCGTTTGTTTCAGCGAGGTGCCGCTGCACCAGCTCAAGCGTTTGGCCGACAAACGCGGGCCATACGGAATCGTCTTCCGAAAGGAGTTCATCGTCGCGCGCGACGGAGGGCCGATCCTTTATGCCTATCAGGATACGCCACACGCCTTGGCCCTGCTGGCGCTTATCGACGGTGCCGTGGGGAAGCCCGACGATCCAATTTGGCGGGTCGCACCTTTCGTCGATCAACCCGGACAATATGGAAGTTCGTCGTATTTCTTTGAATGGGAGCGTGAATGGCGCCACCCCGGCGATCTTCATTTCGACGAAGCTGATCCAGCCATTCTGATTATCCCCGAAGATCTACACGAGGCGGCCAGAGATTTTTTCGATAACGCCGAACGCGAACAACTCGGCCCGAATTACAAATGTCCTTTCGTCGATCCCTATTGGGGTCTGGAAAAGATCAAAAGCATTCTGAAGCAGTAGGCTTGTGGCGATTGCGGACATGAGCATGAAGAAGCCCCGCGCTCGGCGGGGCTTCTTGGCGCGTGCTGGCCTCAGTCGCCGTTGCGGCGGGACCAGATGAGGTTGTGACCGCTGCCGTCCTCGGCTTCGATCAGGCTAGCGTAGATCGGTGCCGGGAAGCTTGGATCGTCCAGCTTGACGGAGAGGTATTCGCGCTGCGTCTCGCGGGCGGTCTTTTTCCAGGCCGCGCCGAACTCGGTCGCACCGGCGAAGATGCGGAAGTCGGGAGCGCGCTCGTTCTCGCCCTCGGCGGCGACGAACTTGGCCTTGACGTTGAGGGTCAGGGTCTTGACCGCGCCGGTGAAGCCCGAGCCGTTTTCGTTCTTGGTGAAGGTGCCGATGGTCGCCATTGTCGTAGTCCTTTTCCTGTCGGGTCGCACCATTGCGACCTCGATGCGGGTCGTGAGACCGGAGGCGATCGGCCCTGCACCCCTTGGGGCTGGAACGAAGTGGAAGACGGCCGGCGACGGCTTTTTTGCTTGGCGATGCAAAGCGCGCTCGCGCGCGGCGGAAAAAAGCCGGCGGCGGACGTTGCGGGAAACGAGCGAGGCGAAGCCGTCCTTCGGTCAGACCCATAGCCATCGAGGACGCGGATGGAGCGCCCGTTTCAGGAAATCAGGGGAAATACGATGGTGGCGACCAGTCCCGCACATCGCCGATGGACAACGGAACGGTGCGCTTCACGGACTCATGCGCAACAGACCTGATCGTCAATGTCGCGGGCAAATCCGTCAATGAGGGTCACGGGCACATGATTCCGCTTCTGCTCTGCCGGCGCGCAAACCAGCTCGACATGGCTGGAAGATCGCTCTCGCGACGCTGCACGATCCTCGGCCGAGCGGACAGGCCGATTCGAGTTTCATAGTGTTGATCGCGGCCATTGATCGGACATCGGACGTGACGGCCCGGCCCCATGGCTCTGCCGCTTGGCGTGCAAGGTCAGTTCGCCCAAGGAGTCCCGTTGACGCCGGGGCTGGTGGCGAAATGTCCGCCGCCGCCTCTTGCGCTAGCGATCGAAGCCGAATGGCGGAAACGCGCCGCAGGCGTGGTTCCGGCGCAGCCGAGAGCGCGGCCCGCAGGGCAACGCCGTTACTTTTCGTAGTTCGCAATTTCTTTCCTGGCGTGTCTGATGAAGGATTGCTTCAATTCGTAGAAATTCGCTCTCGCTTTTTCCTCAGCGGCATGAGATCCGATAACATGATCGCATATTGATTTTGCGGCTGCGCAAACGTCGCTTGATGATAGCAACTCGATCTCTGAGAATTTCCGCGTTATTTCATAGAAAGAAGTCGTATCGCTGATCTTCTCTTTCATGCTTTGGAGAATCTGTCGGTCAGCTTCGGCAAGAAACTCCGCATATAGGCGCTGTCGCACAGCAACCTTCTCTCGCCGTAGATTTAAATCCCATTCCTGCCTTTTGATCCCTTTGCCGGCGGCATAACTCAGTGCGGCCGCCATGACCGCGACTGAGGCTGTGGAAATAAAGTTGAGCAGCGGCGCAACTACGTCTGGCATTCAAGGCTCCCGGACAGATTCGAGGTCCCTATATACTATTGCCAAATTGCCGAGATCGCGCGACGATGCGAATCGGGTTGGACACCTGTGACCTGTCGCCGGGTCAAACGTCCTGAACGGAAGCACTTCAACCGTCTCACGATCTGCATCCCAACCGCTGGGCTGCTGCGTAATCGGCGAACAGCAGGCCCGATATGGAGATGCATCGTGTTTGCCCTTACAATTCCTGTTTCCGCTGATCGGCTCGGCGCCATCAAGGCCGAACTCACCCGCAAACTGCCGGATGTGAAATCCTCGCATCGCTGCGAGGCGATCGCGCGTGGACTGGGATTCCGAACCTACGCGGGCGCACTTGCCGCGGTGAAGGCGGAGACGTTCGGAACCGTTCAAATTCGCGGCGATCTATTCACCGCATACCTTGCGGACCACGCCTTCAACGTTTCGCCCAGGATACTCTACCACGCGGCAGCAAAGGTCGCGCTCCAAGACATTTCGGAACGAACGCCGAAACTGACAATGTGGGGGATTGGCGTCGGTCGCCCCCGTCGGAAGGAAGATGGCCGTTGGGAAGACTTCCGAGACATGAACGCCAAGTTCCAGAACGATCGTGCCGAATTGGTCAGCGATAGTGCCGTTGAACCATTCCTCGCATCGCTTGCTTTCCTCAGACGGGTTACATCGACCAAGACCATTCGGAAGGGAACGGGGAGTTACGGGTTGAAGCACATCGCGGAAAATTACGCTTGCACCTACCCCGAAGGCGAAAAACTCGGCCCTACCTACGTGTCCAACGGGGTCTTGATCGCTGCCGCGCTCCACGCTGGGTTCAAAATGAAGACCTATGTGGACGAGTTGGGCTACGACGATTTGAACGTCAGCTTCAATATGTCAAAGCCTTGCCTCGAAGACCTCGACTGCGAAATCCGACCGGATGGGGCACGGGCGCAGGATCGGCGGCGGCGCGAAGAAATGAAGCGGTATCGTCATTATCCTTATGGAATGGCGGTCGTCTGATCCGACTGAATTCGGTCGTGTGAGTGGAGCTTGCGCGGCCGGCTGTTATCTGCCCGATCCTGCCGTTAGGCAGGTCGGTCGGGCACTGCCAGCCGCAGCAAAGCTGAGACGCCGACGAAGCCGCCGCCGACGATGCAGAAGATTTGCCGCCAGATTTCGGATGGCACCGATTCCTTGGTGACGCCATGGACCAGTGCATATCCAGCCACGGCGGCGGGCGCGGCGAAGATCAGCGCCACGATCAGGCGCAGGATCGGAGCGCGCAGCGTGTCGAACAGAAGCGCCAGAATGCCGAAGGCCGCACCGGCGGCGACCAGACCGACAAGTCCCGCGCCGATCAGGCTGGAGCCTGTATGGTAGGCGAACTGCGCGGCGGTCAGTCCGAGCATGAAGGGCAGCGCATAGACGGCGAGCGTGTAGGCCAGGACACATAGTCCCGCGATCAGCACCACACTCATCAACATCACCGTGACCATGGTTCTGCTCCTTGACGGCTGATGGCCGTTTGCCGCTGTCTCCCTTGGCCCGGCGCGATCTGCCGATGATGAACTTCCATCGGCTCGTTGTCGATCATCGGCGTGGTTCCTCACCTGTTGGCAAGTCGAGGTTCCGGCCGCGCGGGGAAGCCGCGTGGCCGCGATTTTTCGGGAAGGAAGCCGGGACCGCTAGTGCGATCCCGGCCCGCGCGTCATTCCGCCGCGATGGAGAAAGCCTCGGCGTTCTCCACGTTCGGAGCATCCCCAGCCAAGGCGGGAACTTCCGGTTGCTCGTCCGTCAGCCACGCGGGCCGCCCGGTGCGCAGCAGCGGCGGGAGCCAGCCAGTCCCGGCCAAAAGCTGCTCGGCGGTTTCCGCCATCGCCTGCTTCTTCAAGCCCGCGATCCGTTCCGCCGCCTCGTCGCCAAGCGCTTCCCGCACGGCGGCGAGAATGTTGGCCTTGGTCACACGCCCGAGATAGGCCCGCACGGTCGGCGTCCAGTGCGCCGCCATGTCGAGCGCAACCGCTGTCGCCAGCTTGTCGGCGGTCTGGAGAGCATGGCGCTTATTATGCTCCCAAGGCTGTTTCACCGCATTGATGGTCAGCGAGGCGCAATGCGCGAACAGCGCCATGACGCTCGCGTGGTCCAGCCCGGCAACGAAACCCCACAAGTCGGCTATGTCGCGCGGCATGTCCGTCGCCCATCCGGCATGACGATCCGCCAGCGCCTTCGCTTCCGCCGTATCCTCGATGCCATCCGCATGTCCGCCAAGGCTGGCGCTGATGGGGCGGATTTCGAGGCAATGGGCTTCCTCGCCGCCGCGATAGAAGGTCTGCGCGGCAAGCGCATAGGTGACGGCGATCAACGCCATGTCCGGCTGTTCGCCAAGGGCGAGACGCAGGGCAAGGGTGCGATGCGCGGTCAGGTCGCGGATGAGCGAATCCGACAGCGGCTTGCCGTCTTCCTCGGCTTCCTCGTCCTCGGTCTCGAGCGCGGAAACATGGTCGGCGTCCTCGTCGCCATCTTCCTCGATCTCGCCATCGCCATTGACGCGCACGCCGTCGATGACGGTTTCGGCGTCCTCCGGTTCGGGGGCCTCGTCCTCGGCCCGGATGAACCCGCGCTCGATGCGCGCTTCGCCATCATGGGACAACACGACAAACATGCCGCCGCGCGCGATCTCGTCGGCGTCGTAGGCGTGGCGCTTGGCGTCGATGCGCTCGATCTCGGCTTCAAGCTCCCCGAAACGCTGGTCCACCTCGTCGGGCAGATCAACGTCCGCGTCCTCCCATTCCGCCGACAGGCGCTCAAGCTCGTCCTGCGCGGCGTCGTAGGCGGCAGCATCTTCCTCCGAAAGCTCCACCGGATGCGGATAGGCGCGGCGCAGTCCGTGAGCGTGGGGAAAGTCGATATGGACCGAAAACCACTTCCAGCCTTCCGCCGCCTGAACCTCGGCGGCGATCCCTTCCAGCTTGTCGATGACAAGCCGGTCCAGCAACGCGGCGTCCTCGTAGTAGCCGCCGCGATCCTCGGTGAACAGGTCGCGGATGATGTTGCCGCCCGCCTCGGTGTAGGCTTGCGCGCCGACGAAGACCGCGCGCCGATCTGTTGCCGCCGCGTTGGTCTTGGTCAGGTCGCGCCGGATGGTCGAAGGGTCGCGGTTCCACGACAGGTTCGCATAAACCTGCTCCTGCCGAGCGTGATCCTCGGTGATGGCGAAGGCCATCAACTGGTCGAGGGTCAGTTCGCCGTCGCGGTAAATCTGCATCAGCTTGGGACTGACCGCACCAAGGCGAAGCCGCTGCCTCACCACATGCGGGGTCACGCCGAACCGGGCTGCGATTTCCTCCGCGCCCCATCCGCGATCTTCCGCAAGCTCGCGGAAGCGCTCGAACTCGTCGGCGGGGTGAAGGTTCTCGCGCGTGACGTTCTCGTCAAGGCTGATCTCGGCGGCGTCGTTCGCCGTGTCGATGACGCAGCGGATCGGCTCCGTCTTCTTGATCTCCTTCCGCTTCACGCGAAGCATCTGTGCCAGCCTGCGGCCTTCACCGATGCTGACAAGATAGCAGCCGGTCGGCTCGCCTTCGCTGTCACGTTCCGGCTCCACGACAAGGTTTTGCAGGATGCCCTTGGCAGCGATGCTCGCGGCCTTCGCTTCGATAGACGCCTCGCTGTGCGGGGTCTTGCGGGCATTCTTCGGATGCTTCTTGAGCTTGTTGAGTGGGATGAAAACCGTTTCGCCATTTTCGGGAGCGGTTTCTGTCTTTGCCTTGGTCGTCATGGTCTTTCTCCTATGGGCTTGGGTTGAAGCGCAGCGCTGCGCTGCAACCCTGCCCGTCGGCGAGACCGGGGGGTGCAAGGTGCAAGGGCGGCCGGGACGGAGGGGGATCACCCGGCCTGCACAAGCGGATCGAAGCTGTGGGCGAGAACGAGAAGCACGCAACCGCGCGGAAGGTGGGGGAGACCGTCCCGGCCGAGCGTCAGCGATCCCTTGCACCGCGCCAGGGGGCAGCGCCCCCAAGCAGCCAGCCCGGCCAGAGCGAAGCGGCGGCCGGGCGCGAGGACCGGGTCAGGGTGTGGCAAACCGGAGAGCCTGAAACCCTGACATCCTGATCGCCATATCATCGTGCGGAGGTGCGGAATGGTTGACATGCGCAAGCGCCCCGCCCGTGCCGTGGCAGCGCAGCCAACCGGGATTCTTGCTCAAGACGGCCTTAGAGGGCTATGGAGGAGACATTGTTCGCATCATCGCCTGAGATAGCGCGCCAAATACCGCCGATTACCCTCCAAAGCTGCCGATAACCACCGAATCTACGCCTGCGCAAAGAGCGGGAATAACCAACGGACGGAAAAGCGTAGAAACGGCGGCGTTTGGTGGTGAAAAAGTTCGAATCGCTTCCGGTCGATTCGTCGAATTTGACCCTGCGTAGACGTGGTGTATGGGGCTTTGAACGACCGCTATGCGCCCCAATAGTCGACGTTCAGGGTAGGTAGAGTTGCTCCCAAAAGCGACCATTCAGATTACCGTGCGCGAACACGTCGACATCAAAAATTAGAGGGTTTCGATCTCGTTTTCGCCGAACCAGCCGCGTTCGAGGAGAGCGGCGCGTGCCGCGTACAGATTGTCGGAATGGTATACGATCGCCAAGCTCTCTTCGGCACGGCTACGTCGTCATGATATGAAGTGCTGAGTAAGTCCGCTCATTGATCGAGCGCCGAGGACCATGAATCTGTCCCTTCCCGCCGACGACCTCGCCACCGAACTCGACGTCCTGACCTGACTCAACACGCCGGAACCGATCACGCTCGCAAGTCTGCGCGGGCGCGTGGTGATCGTCGAGGCGTTTCAGATGCTGTGTCCCGGCTGCGGGCGGCAGGCGCTGCCGCAGCTCGCCCGCATTCAGGAGACGTTCTCGACCGACGACGTGGTGGTGCTGGGGCTGCACACCGTGTTCGAGCATCATGCCGTGCAGGGCTCGCGCGAAGCCATTGCGGCATTCCTGCACGAATACCGTTACACCTTCCCGGTCGGCATCGATCGCCCTCCGACGACGGCGGATTGCCGCGCACCATGGCGGCCTACGCCATGCAGGGCACGCCGACCATGCTCGTGATCGATCGCGGCGGACGGTTGCGGCGGCAGACATTCGGCCATGTGCCGGATCTGCGTATCGGCGCGGAGATCATGGCGCTGGCGACCGAGCGCGCATCGTAGTTTCCGCAAGGTCAGAAACGCGCGACTTTGCGCTCGCGCAAAGTGGACTTGGCAACGCGGGCTATGATGCTGACATCCCAAAGAGCTTGAAACATGGGTTCGATGTCCACGCCGCCCGTCCTCAGCCACGCCTTCCGCATTTGCTTTCTGCTTGCCGCGATATGGGCGGCGCTGGCGGTGCCGCTGTGGTTGATGACCTATGCGGGAATGTTCAGCCTCGCGGAGAGTTACGGCGGCGGCGCCTGGCACGCGCACGAATTGATCTTTGGCTATGCGGCGCTGGTGATCTGCGGCTTTCTGTTCACCGCGATTCCGAACTGGACCGGGCGGCTGCCGGTTGCCGGCGCGCCGCTGGTGTCGCTGATTTTGATCTGGGTGCTTGGGCGCATCGCGATGCTGTGCGCGGCGAAAATCGGCACGCCCGTCGCCGCGCTGGTCGACATGACGTTTCTCGGCGCGGTGCTGGCGGTGGCCGGGCGCGAGATCGTCGCCGGAAAGAACTGGCGCAACCTGCGGGTGCTGGTGATCGTGTTCTGGCTGTTCGCCGCCAACGCCGCCTTCCATGCCGCCGTGCTGAGCGGCGCGATGCTCGACCTCAGCCTGCGCGGCGCGGTCGGCGCGCTGGTGGCGCTGATTACGCTGATCGGCGGCCGGCTGACGCCGAGTTTCACCCGCAACTGGCTGGTGAAGCGTGATCCCGAACCGCTGCCCGCGCCGTTCGACGCGCTCGACGCTGTCGCCATCAGCACCGGCGCTGTCGCGCTGCTGGCGTGGGTGATTGCGCAGGACAGCCTCGCCACCGCCGCGCTGGCGGTGCTCGCGGCGCTGCTGCTGTGCGCGCGGCTCGCGCGCTGGCGCGGCATCCTCACCTTCGCCGAGCCGCTGCTGGCGATCCTGCACCTCGGCTACGCCTTCGTGCCGCTGGGCTTCGCGCTCGCCGCCGGCCATGCGCTGCGGCCGGAGACGATTCCCGCCGCCGCCGTGATCCATGCGTGGACCGCCGGCGCGGTCGGCGTGATGACGCTGGCGGTGATGACGCGCGCCAGCCTCGGTCACACCGGCCACGCGCTCACCGCGGGCCCCGCGACGACATCGATCTATCTCGCGATCCTCACCGCCGCGCTCCTGCGCGTGGTCGCGCCGTTCGCCGCCGAATGGCAGCATCCGTTGCTGAATGTGTCGGGCGCGGCGTGGACCTTGGCGTTCCTGCTGTTCGTCGCGAGCTATGGCCCGATGTTGTGCAAGGCGCGGAAGAAGAAGGCCGCCTAGATTTTTTCCGCCACTTCGGCCAGCGCCTCGGGTCGGGCGACGATGACGCGGCGGCGGCCGCTATCGACCAGGCCGCGCGCTTCCCAACCGCTCAAGGTGCGGCTGACGGTGTGCAGCGTGGTGCCAGTCATCTCCGCGAGGTCCTGCCGCGATAGCGGAAACGCAATCTCGACGCCGCGCGCGGTGCGGCGTCCGGCCTGCTGCGACAACCGCAACAACGTATGCGCGATGCGCCGCTCGACCTTCTCGGTGGCCAGTTCGCGCAGCCGAAGCTGGAGATCGCCGTAGCGCTCGCCCATCAGCGCGACGGCATTCATCGCGATCCGGGCATTTCGGCTCATCGTCTCACGCAGCATCGCGGCGGGCATGCCAATCAGATGGCAGTCATCCAAGGCCGTCACCGCGCTGGGATGCGCCGTCGCGCCGGTCAGGGCCGCATAGCCGACCACGTCGCCCGGCCCGAGATAGCGGATGATGACCTGTTGGCCGTCCAGCGTGGTCTGGGTAACACGCAGCCGCCCGACAACGACGATATAGAGTGTCGTGACGGCGTCTTGCTGCTGGAACACGGTCTCGCCGGCCGGAAACCTGCGGCGGAACGACGCCGCATGCAGCTCTCGCAGCACCTCGACCGGGACGCCACGGAACAGCTCGCCACGCGCTAGAATGTCGATATCGGGAGATTCCGCCATACCGCTGCTTATGGATTCCTCTGGTCGTGCCCGCAACTTCGCCGCATAGTGCGGCCGTCGAATCGCAGATCTGCCCGGCGGCATATTGCTGGTTAATTGCGTTGGCGCAAAGACGCTGACGCCGGCGTGCGGCACGGGCACGATGGGGTTTGATTTTCACGGAGTTTCGATGCTCAACGTCAACAAGACCGACCTTTTGCGCCATCACGAGCCGGAAACGCTGTCGGATCGTTTTGCCGCGTGGGCCGAACGGCTGTTGACGGCGATGGCTGGCGGTTTCAGCCGGCGCTATGGCGGGCGGGTGATCGTGCTGGAAACCATCGCCGCGGTGCCAGCCATGGTGGCGGCGAGCCTGCTCCATTTACAATGCCTGCGGCAATTGATCGACGACCGCGGCTGGGTCCGCGCCTTCATGGATGAGGCGGAGAACCAGCGCGTCCATCTGATGGCGTTCGTCGCCATCAGGCGTCCGGGTTGGAGCGAGCGCTGGCTGATCGTCATCGGTCAGGGTACCTTCTACAACGCCTATTTCCTGCTGTCGCTGATCTCGGCGCGCTGCGCGCATCGGCTGGCCGGCTACCTCGCCGAACGCTCGGTGCGTGGCTATTCGGACTATCTCGAATCGCTGGAATCTGGCGCGGCGCCCAATGGTCCAGCGCCCGACGCCGCGGTTGCCTACTGGAATCTCGCGCCCGGCGCGCTGCTCAGCGACATGATCATGGCGATGCGCGAGGACGAGGCGATCCATCGCGATATCCACCATGCTTTCGCCGACGCGCTCGCCGAAGGCCGCGTGCTGCCGGAGCGGCCGGGACCGTTGCTGTAGGTTTTCGTTTCACGAACATCCTATCCATCGTCATGCCCGGGCACAGCCGTTCGAAGAACGGCGTCGCTTCGCTCGCCTATGTCCCGGGCATCCACGTCTTTGCAGAGAGTCCCGCAAGCAAGACGTGGATGGCCGGAATAAATCCGGCCATGACGACTGAAACGTATGAACCTTCGCAATCTCTCGCTCCAACTTGCGCCAGCGCAACGAGGCGGTTGCGCAGGGGCGTAGGGTTCGTCTGCAAGACGATGAAGGCTGCCCGTTGAAGGCAGTCGTGCAGACGGAGTTCGATCATGACACGCTTGACCACCCTGGTGCTGTGCGCCGGCGCTCTGTTGATGGCTATCCCCGCGCAAGCCGCGGAGTTTGAAGTCAAAATGCTGAACAAGGGCTCCGACAATCAGGCGATGACGTTCGATCCTCCGTTCCTGAAAGTTCAGGCCGGCGACACCGTGAAATTCGTCCCGACTGACAAGGGACATGACGCGGAATCGATTCCGGGCATGGCGCCGGAGGGTGCGACGGCGTTCAAAGGCAAGATATCCCAGGAGATCAGCGTCACCTTCGACAAGCCCGGTCTTTATGGCTATCGCTGCGTGCCGCATTTTGGCATGGGCATGGTCGGCCTGATCGAGGTCGGTAGCAGCACTGCAAATCTCGACGCCGCCAGGCAGGCAAAGATGCCGCCGCTCGCCACCAAACGGATGACGGCGTTGCTCGATCAGGCGGTCAAGAGCGCCACGGCGGACGCGGGAGCTGGAAATGTTAGCCGTTAGCCCAAATGTTGCGCCGGCGGTCACCGCCGGCGCGTCCGATGCACCGGTAATCGACGACCTTGCCTTCAGTCTGGTCGCCGCGCTGCGCCGTCATCCGCATCTCAGCAACGTGCTGACGCATATTTCGCGCTCGAACTGGCCGCGGATCGAGCACACATTGCGCGTTATCCTCGATCCCGCGACGCAACCCTGCGATCTGACGCTGTTGGCGCGCAATATGATCGATTTAATGGCCAATGAGCGCGGCGACACCGGACGCATCTTCAAACCGTATTTCCAATACCTGCTGATTGCGCTGGCCGGACCGAATCAAGCCAAAGTGCTTCTGTCCCGGCTTTGCCGCCTCGCGACGTCTGACATTACTTCCGGCATTGCAATACCGAAAGCGCCTGCGGCGACGGCAGCAGCTCCGATCCCGGCCTGACGTCGCGGCCGCAAATTTGCGTTTGCATAAAGATGCAATGTTTGGACAAGATAGAGTGCAGTTGACCGCGGTCGCGATCTGCCGCGGGACAATTCTGGTTGCGATGTCGGCCGCGCGGGCTGCGCGATGAAACGGGGGTATGTTTTCGATGATCGCTGAACTCACGAAGGCCGAACGCCAGGGCGCACTGATTATTCTGCTGGCGCTCGCGGTCACCGGCCTGGCAATGGCTGCCGCCGGAAGCAACGATCCGTTCGGAGTCCACGGCGCGCTGGTGATGGTGACGGCGATCGTCGGAATCTTCGCAGTGATCTCCGGTTATTACGCACCCGAACCCTCCGACGGCAGGCTCGACAGCTACTACGACACCCCGACCAAGTTCGGCATCATCGCCGCCATGGTGTGGGCGGTCATCGCCATGGCGGTGGGCGACTGGGTAGCTTGGCTGCTGGCCTACCCGGAATGGACCTTCGACGCGGCATGGGCGAGCTTCGGCCGGCTGCGGCCGGTGCACACCTCGGGCGTGATCTTCGGTTTCGGCGGCAATGCGCTGATCGCGACCTCGTTCTATGTGATGCAGCGGACTACGCGAGCGCGGTTGCCGGACCAGTTGAGCCCGTGGTTCGTGCTGCTCGGTTACAACCTGTTCTGCGTCGTCGCCGCCACCGGCTATCTGATGGGCGTCACCCAGTCGAAGGAATATGCCGAGCCGGAATGGTACGCCGACATCTGGCTGGTGATCGTGTGGGTGACGTATTTCGTACTTTATCTGCGCACACTGAATCGCCGCAAGGAGCCGCATATCTACGTCTCCAACTGGTACTACCTGGCGTTTATCCTCGTCGTGGCGATGCTGCACATCGTCAATAACCTCGCGGTGCCGATCTCGTGGGGCAGCGCCAAGAGTTATTCGCTGTTCCCCGGCGTGCAGGACGCCATGACCGAGTGGTGGTACGGCCACAACGCGGTGGCGTTCTTCCTGACCTCGGGCTTTCTCGGCATGATGTACTACTACATGCCCAAGCGCGCGGGACGGCCGATCTATTCCTACCGGATGTCGATCATCAGCTTCTGGGGCATTACCTTCTTCTACATGTGGGCGGGTTCGCACCATCTGCATTACACCGCGTTGCCGCAGTGGGTGCAGTCGCTCGGCATGACCTTCTCGGTGATGCTGCTGGTGCCGTCGTGGGTGTCGGCGGGCAACGCGCTGATGACGCTCAACGGCGCGTGGCACAAGGTGCGCGACGACGCCGTGCTGCGGTTCATGATGGTGGCGGCGGTGTTCTACGGGCTGTCGACCTTTGAAGGCTCGTTCATGGCGATCCGCCCGGTGAACGCGCTGTCGCACTACACCGACTGGACCGTCGGCCACGTCCACGCCGGCGCGCTCGGCTGGGTGGCGATGATCACCTTTGGCGCGATCTACGCCTCGGTGCCCTGGCTGTGGAAGCGCAACGGCATGTATTCGGCCAAACTGGTGGAGGCGCACTTCTGGCTCGCGCTCGCCGGCACCATCATCTACGTCTTCGCGATGTGGAATTCGGGCATCATTCAGGGCCTGATGTGGCGCACCTATAACGAAAGCGGGACGCTGGCTTACTCCTTCGTCGACTCGCTAGTGGCGATGCATCCCTACTACATCGCCCGCGCCGTCGGCGGCGTGTTCTTCCTGCTCGGCGCGATCATCGGCCTCTACAACATCTGGATGACGATCCGCACCGCCTCGCAGGACGAAGCGGCGCACAACATCGCCGACCGTCCCGTCACCGAGCCTGCCGTCGCCGGCGCGGCCGCCCTTCAGCCCGGAGAGTAAACAGCCATGTTCGGATTTCACTACCGGCTGGAACGCAAGACCATCGGCCTGGTGCTGGGCATCATTGGCGTCGCCTCGATCGGCGGCCTCGTCGAGATCGCACCGCTGTTCACCATCCACCAGACCGTCGAGGACGCGCCCGACATGCGGGTCTACACTCCGCTCGAACTGGCGGGCCGCAACATCTACATCCGCGAAGGATGCTATGCCTGCCATTCGCAGATGATCCGCACCCTGCGCGACGAGGTCGAGCGCTATGGGCCTTATTCGCTCGCGGTCGAATCCAAATACGACCACCCGATGCTGTGGGGCTCCAAGCGCACCGGCCCGGATCTCGCCCGTCTCGGCGAGAAGTATTCCGACGACTGGCATGTCGCGCACATGATCAATCCGCGCGCCGTGGTGCCGGAGTCGGTGATGCCGGCCTATGCCTTCCTCGAACGCACCGAACTGCGCACCGACGATCTCAGCAACCATCTCAAGGCGCAGCGCGCGGTCGGCGTGCCCTACACCGACGATATGATCGCCAACGCCGCCGCCGACGCCTACGCCCAGGCCGCGCCGGATTCCTCTGGTGCCGACGGCGTCACCAAGCGCTACGGCAAGGCCACCACGGTACGTGCCTTCGACGGCAAGCCCAACGACCTGACCGAGATGGACGCGTTGGTTGCCTATCTGCAAATCCTCGGCCGGCTCACCGACGCCGCATACAAGCCGGTCGCGACCGCGGAGAAGAAGCCATGACCATTACCCACGACCTGCTCGTCTGGTTCTCCAAATCGTTCGGCCTGTTCTACCTGATGGGGTTGTCGCTGATCGTGGTGATCTACGCCTATTGGCCCGCCAACCAGAAGCCGTTCAACGCCGCCGCGCAGGCGATCCTGCACGACGATGACGACAAGCCATACCGGGGATGAGGGCTGATCATGGGGCACTTTGAACGCGACCCGCACACCGGTCACATGACGACCGGGCACGAATGGAACGGCATCACCGAACTCAATACGCCGGTGCCGAAGGTGATCTGGCTCTGGCTCGCCTGCTCGGTGATCTTCGCCATCGGTTACTGGATTTTGATGCCGACCTGGCCGATCGGCCGCACCTACACCAAGGGCCTGCTGGGCGACAACGTGCGTCGCGACGTGGCGCAGTCGATCAAGCAGGCGACGCTCGACCGCAGCGTGTGGACCGCACGCATCGAGAAGGAAAGCTTCGTCGATATCCAGAAGGACGCAGCCCTGATGGAGCCGGTGCGCGAAACCGGCCGCGCGCTGTTCGGCGACAACTGCGCCGCCTGCCATGGCCGCAATGCGCAGGGCGGCAAGGGCTTCCCCAACCTGACCACCCATTCGTGGCTGTGGGGCGGCACGCCGGAAGCGATCTTCGAGACCATCCGCGTCGGCATCAACTCGGCGCATCCGGAAACCCGCACCTCGCAGATGCTGGCCTTCGGCAAGGACGGCATGTTGCCGCAGGCCGATATCGACAAGGCGATCGCCTTCGTCCGCAGCCTGTCGCATCCCGATGCGAAGGATCTCGATCCGGCCAAGGTCGCGGCCGGCAAGGAGGTGTTCGCCGCCAATTGCGCCTCCTGTCACGGCGAGAACGCCAAGGGCAACACCGAGATGGGCGCGCCGAACCTGACCGATCAATTCTGGATCTACGGCGGTGATCAGGCCTCCATCGCGGAAACGCTGTGGGGCGGACGGCAGGGCCACATGCCGACCTGGGAGAACCGTCTCTCGGCGCTCGACCGCAAGATTCTCACGCTTTATCTCGTCGACCTGCGGAAGCCCGAGAAATGAGCGCGGAGGCCACCATGCGACGCGACCACCGCTGGATCTGGCTCTTGGTCGGCGCGGGGCTGGCGCTGGTGATCGGCGCCAACTGGCATCTGGTCTACGTCGCCGTCACCTCACAGCCGGATTGCGTCGCTCATGTGCGCACCGGTGCGCACGGCGCGGCCGGTTCATTCAGCGCGGCGACATCATCATGTACGCCCCGATAACTTTAAGCTCTCGCACCGATGAGGACCTGACGTGATCGAGCACACCGAACCCTCACAGACCATCATCCCTCCGGTCGTCTCGCCGCTGCCGATCGACCATCGCTGGAAGCGCGGGCTGACGTCCGCCGATGCCTTCAAGTGGCTGACGTTGGGCTGGCGCGATTTCTGTACCAATCCCGGACCGAGCATCGTCTACGGCTTCCTGGTGTTCCTGCTGTCGGCGGCGATCGTCTACGGCCTGTTCAAGTTCGAACTGGATTACATTTTGTTTCCCGCGCTCGCCGGCTTCATGGTGGTCGGCCCGATTCTCGCGGTCGGCCCCTACGCCAAGAGCCGGCTGATCGCCGAGGGTAAACCGGTGAGCCTGTCCAGCATGATCTTCGTGCGCCCGGCGGCAGGCGCGCAGATCGTCTTCACCGGCGTTCTGCTCTGCCTGCTGATGCTGGTGTGGATGCGCGCCGCGGTGATCGTCTACGCGCTGTTCTTCGGGCTGGTGCCGTTCCCCGGCCTCGACCATATCGCTCAAATGCTGTTCGGCACGCCGACCGGCTGGGCGATGCTGATCGTCGGCAGCGTGGTGGGCGCGCTGTTCGCCGCGTTCTCGTTCGGCATCAGCGCGTTCTCGATTCCGATGCAACTCGACCAGCGCGTCGATTCGCTGACGGCGACGGGCTCTAGCATGGCGCTGGTCTGGCACAACATGTCGGCGATGCTGACCTGGGCCGCGATCATGCTGGCGCTGATCCTGCTCAGCATCGCCACCGGCCTGATCGGATTGATCGTGGTGTTTCCCGTGCTCGGCCACGGCACCTGGCACGCCTATCGTGCCGTGAAGGACTGATCGCGTGATGGCCACTCGCGATAGCGGCGGCCTGCGCGTGTGGAGCGTGCGATGAGTTGTTGTGCCCCCGGCGTTGAACCGACCAGCGGCGAGATCGCCGCCAATCGTGCTGAAGAAGTGCGGCTGGCGAGCCGCGACGTCGGCGACGGCCTGCGTCAGACCGACCTCGCGGTGCCGGCGATGCATTGCGGCGGCTGCATCCAGACGGTCGAGCGGGCGCTCAACGCGCTGCCCGGCGTCGAAGCTGCCCGCGTCAACCTTTCCAGCAAGCGCGCCACCATCCGCTGGCACGATAGCGCTACGCCGCCGCCGTTCGTCGAGACGCTGCGCGGCATCGGCTACGATGCGCACCTGTTCGATCCCGGCGCCGAGCGCAAGGACAATACGCTAAGCGAGTTGTTGCGCGCGCTGGCGGTGGCCGGCTTCGCCGCCAGCAACATCATGCTGCTGTCGGTGTCGGTGTGGGCCGGCGCCGATGCTGGCACGCGCGATCTGTTCCACGCCATCTCGGCGCTGATCGCGTTGCCGGCGCTGGCCTATTCCGGCCGCGTGTTCTTCTGCTCGGCATGGAGTGCGCTCAAGCACGGCCGCACCAACATGGACGTGCCGATCTCGATCGGTGTCACGATGGCGTTCGGGCTCAGCCTCTACGAAACTTTTCATCACGGCGCGCATGCCTACTTCGATGCGTCGGTCACGCTGCTGTTTTTCCTGCTGATCGGCCGCACGCTCGATCACCTGATGCGTGAACGCGCGCGCACCGCCGTAAAGAGCCTCGCGCAACTGGCGGCGCGCGGCGCTCTGGTGGCGCAGCCGGAAGGCGGCAACGTCTATCTGCCGGTGGGCGATATTCAGGTCGGCATGACGATTATGCTGGCGGCGGGCGAGCGCGTGCCGGTGGACGGACGCGTCACCAGCGGCCAATCCGACATCGACCGTTCGCTGCTGACCGGCGAGAGCGCACCGGTGCCGGTGACCGGCGGCGCGGCATTGCAGGCTGGCACGCTCAACCTCACCGGTCCGCTCACCCTGGTCGCCACGGCCGTCGCGCGTGATTCATTCCTCGCGGAAATGATGCGGCTGATGGAGACGGCGGAAGCCGGCCGCTCCGCCTATCGCCGCATCGCCGACCGCGCTTCGCAGCTCTATGCGCCGGTGGTGCATGCCACGGCGTTTCTCACCATGATCGGCTGGCTGATTGCCACCGGCGACCTGCATCGCGCGGTGGCCATTGCGATTGCCGTGCTCATCATCACCTGCCCCTGCGCGCTCGGCCTCGCGGTGCCGATGGTGCAGGTGATGGCGGCGCGGCGGCTGTTCGAACGCGGCATGCTGCTGAAGGACGGCGGCGCGCTGGAGCGGCTCGCCGAGATCGATACGGTCGTATTCGACAAGACCGGCACGCTGACGCTCGGCCAGCCGCGCCTGCTGCATCCGGAATCGATCGATACCGACGCGCTCGGTATCGCAGCGGCGATGGCCACGCATTCGCGCCATCCCTATTCCCGCGCGCTGGCGGCGGCGGGCGCGGCGATCGCATCGCCGCTCGATGCCGGTGCGGTGGCGGAAATCCCCGGCGCGGGACTGGAAGCGCGCATCGGCGCGCAGGTCTATCGTCTCGGCCGCGCAAGCTGGGCGCTGTCGCAATCCGACGATGACGCTGTCGACGGCGCCAATGTCGTGCTGTCGCGTGATGGGCAACCTTTGGCAGGCTTCGCATTCGAGGATCGTCTGCGCGACGGCGCGCGTGAAACCATCGCGGAATTGACCGAACGGGGTTTCGCCGTCGAAGTGCTATCCGGCGACCGCGACGAAGCAGTGCGCAGGATTGCCGGCGATCTCGGCGCGCAACACCTGTCCGAAGTCACGCCCGCCGGCAAGGTCGCGCGCGTCGCCGCCATCGAATCGAGCGGCCATCGCTTGCTGATGGTCGGCGACGGCCTCAACGACGCGCCGGCGCTGGCCGCCGCGCATGCGTCGATGGCGCCGGCCTCCGCCGCTGATGTCGGCCGCAACGCCGCCGATCTGGTGTTCCTGCACGAAAGCCTGCGCGCGGTTCCCGAAGCCATCGGCATCGCGCGAAATGCGACGCGGCTTGTGCAACAAAACCTCGCGCTGGCGATTGGCTATAATGTGATCGCGGTGCCGATCGCGGTTCTCGGTTACGTGACGCCGCTGATCGCGGCGGTGGCGATGTCGTCCTCGTCGGTGATCGTCATCGCCAATGCGTTGCGATTGCGCGGCGTTAAACGCAACCGCCGCTCAGAGCGCACGTCAACACCCCCTTCGTTGCACAACCAACAGGTCTTCGCTCATGAGCGAAGACCATGATTCTGTTTTTTGACGCGTTTTCTTGACGCGAACCAATATCCGCTTCGCTTGAAAATGCTGTGGTCGGGAGAAGCCCATGACCGATTTTCTTTATCTGGTGCCGATCGCGCTCGGCCTCGGGCTCGCCGGCCTCGGGGCATTCATGTGGGCGATGCGCAGCGGCCAATACGACGACCTCGACGGCGCCGCCGAGCGCATCCTGCTCGACGACGACAAGCCGCTGCGGAAGTGAGAGGCGAGAGGTCAAGGTCTCGAGCGGAGATCGGGCTTGAATGTCGCCCGCAGGCTCAGCCAATCCTGGGCGTCCCTGCCTGCGCGCATCAAGCGAATGCCGAACAGTTTGATGCCATCGCGGATGTCAGCGTCAGCCAAGGCGGCTTCAGCGCCGCGCGGTGGATGCGTTGCGAGTATTCGCATCGCGTTCTTCCAGGGTACGAGTGAGGGGTCGGTTGACACGGACCGGATCATAAAAAGATTACTATCGGCGGCGTACTTAGCGCATGGTTTTCCGAAGGGCTCCAGCAGAATGGCGGCTTTTGCCAATTGTATGCTGACACCGGACCTTCCGGAAACGGCTCGCTAGCCGCCGGTTAGATGCAGAACCGTGACGACGGTCCTCCAAGGTGGGTCCCACATGCTATACCATCACGGCGAACCCAATCCGCGGATGTTGGCAAGAATGATCGCCCGGTTGCCGGAGGCGAGGCCGCCATTCGAGAGTATTGAGTTGCCTCTTCCGCAAAAAGGAGGGCCTTAGAGGGCTATGGAGTAGACATAGTTCGCATCATCGCCTGAGGCGGCGCGCCATTTCCTCATTGATCAAAAACAAGACACGAACCCAAGCGCTCCACCGCGTGTGGCGACTGCCACCGGTTTTGCTTTCCCACGCTAGCCGCGGTTCAATTCATGTTCGCGTCACCGGGATTCGATATCTCCCGTACCGCGAAACGATACGCTGCCGATTTATTTAGCTGCATGCGAGCTGGAACGCTGGCTGCAGGTTCGAAGATACTGTTGCCGGAATTGATCTCAAATGTCAGGCTCCGCAACAGGATCGAGATCATTCAGGCTGCCAGAAGGCGAGCGTCTGATCCGATGTCTTTGGAAGCCAGAACCCGCCTCGCGAGAACCCAGCGCATGAGCACGACACCTTCCACCATCATCTACACGCTGACCGATGAAGCTCCGGCACTGGCCACGGTCGCGTTTTTGCCCATTGTGCGTGCATTCACCTCAGCGGCCGGGATCAACGTCACCGCCAGCGATATATCGGTGGCGGGTCGTATCCTCGGCGAATTTCCAGAATTCCTGACTGACGCGCAGCGTGTGCCCGACACGCTGGCGGAGTTGGGCAAGCTGACGCTGCTGCCTGATACCAACATCATCAAGCTCCCCAATATCAGCGCCTCGGTGGCGCAGCTTCTGGCAGCCATCAAGGAATTGCAGGACAAGGGCTACAAGCTCCCGAACTATCCCGAGAACCCAAAGTCAGACGAAGAAAAGTCCATTCGCGCGCGTTATGCCAAATGCATCGGCAGCGCGGTGAATCCGGTGTTGCGTGAAGGCAATTCAGATCGCCGCGCGCCGCTGGCGGTGAAGAATTACGCGCGCAAGAATCCGCACAGCATGGCCGAATGGAGCCAGGCCTCGCGCTCGCACGTCTCGCACATGCATCATGGCGACTTCTATCATGGCGAGTTGTCGATGACCTTGGACAAAGCGCGCGATGTCAAGATGGAGCTGATTACCAAGAGCGGCAAGACCATCGTGCTCAAGCCCAAGGTATCGCTGCAGGATCGCGAAGTGATCGACTCGATGTTCATGGGCAAGAAGGCGCTGCAGGAATTCTACGAACAGCAGATCGAGGACGCCTACAAGACCGGCGTGATGTTCTCGCTGCATGTGAAGGCCACCATGATGAAGGTGTCGCACCCGATCGTGTTCGGTCACTGCGTCAAAATTTTCTATCGGGAGGCTTTCGCCAAGCACGCCGAACTCTTCAAAGAGCTGGGCGTAAACGTCAACAATGGCATGGTCGATCTATACAACAAGATCGCCACGCTGCCGGAGAGCAAGCAGGATGAGATCAAGCGCGATCTGCACGCCTGCCTCGAGCACCGGCCCGAATTGGCGATGGTCGATTCCGCCAAGGGCATCACCAATTTCCACTCGCCCAATGACGTCATCGTGGATGCGTCCATGCCCGCGATGATCCGCAATGGCGGCAAGATGTGGGGTGCCGACGGCCGGCTGAAGGACGTTAAGGCGGTGATGCCGGAAAGCACATTCGCCCGCATCTACCAGGAGATCATCAATTTCTGTAAGTGGCATGGCGCATTCGACCCGAAGACCATGGGCACTGTGCCCAATGTCGGCCTGATGGCGCAGCAAGCCGAGGAATACGGCTCGCACGACAAGACATTTGAAATCTCCGAAGATGGCGTGGCCAACATCACCGATCTCGCCACCGGCGAGGTGCTGCTCAGCGAGAACGTCGAACAGGGCGACATCTGGCGCATGTGCCAGGTGAAGGACGCTGCGATCCGCGACTGGGTCAAACTCGCTGTGACGCGCGCGCGCAACTCCGGGATGCCTGTTTTGTTTTGGCTCGATCCGTATCGGCCTCACGAGGCGCAGCTCATCACCAAGGTGAAGATGTATCTGCAGGAGCACGACACCACAGGTCTGGAGATCCAGATCATGAGTCAGGTGCGCGCTATGCGCTACACGCTCGAACGCGTGGTGCGCGGTCTGGATACGATCAGCGCGACGGGCAACATCCTGCGCGATTACTTGACCGACCTGTTTCCGATCATGGAATTGGGTACGTCGGCGAAAATGCTGTCCATCGTGCCCTTGATGGCCGGCGGCGGAATGTACGAGACCGGTGCCGGCGGCTCAGCACCGAAGCATGTGCAGCAGCTTGTGGAAGAGAACCACCTGCGCTGGGATTCGCTTGGAGAGTTCTTGGCTTTGGCCGTTTCGCTGGAAGATCTCGGCATCAAGACGGATAACGAGAAAGCCAAGCTGCTGGCCAAGACGCTCGACATCGCCACTGGAAAGCTGCTGGACAACAGGAAGTCACCATCGTCGCGCACCGGCGAACTCGATAACCGGGGCAGTCAATTTTATCTGGCGATGTATTGGGCGCAGGAACTTGCGGCTCAAACCGAAGACGCGGACTTGCAGAAGCGGTTCAAGACGCTTGCCGATACGCTAACCCGCAACGAAGAGAAGATCATTGCCGAGCTTGCAGCGGTGCAAGGCGTGCCTGCGGATATTGGCGGTTACTATCTTCCTGATGCCAAGAAATGCGAGGCCATCATGCGCCCGAGCGCGACGCTCAATGCGGCGCTGGCGCAATTGAAAGCATCGTAAGCGGCAGTACTTAGATTGCGCGGCGCGGTGAACTGTCACCGCCGCTGAGCCAGGACGAGAGAGTGGCCATGTTGACAAGCACTGCGATCGCGGACGGCGGCACGATCTTGTAAGTCTGGAAGTCGCGACGCTCGAGCGCCGATGCGATCTGCTCCTTCATCGCGGTAATATAAATGTTGCGGACGGCGCGAAACCGGATGGCGAGAGAGCCTTTATCGGCGATCGGCGTTCCGGGTCGTCCGGTCACATCCACGGTCACGCGCGTTGCACTTGGGCCCTCGGAAACAAGCGTCACCACATAGCGCATGTCTTCGCGCTCGTCTTCGCTGATCGACCAAACCATCGTGCCCTGCGATGGATTCAGCACTTTCACTTTTTTCGGCACCGAGCCGAACACGTGCGGCGGCAGACCCACGACTTGAAGAATGCTGCGCACGTCGCCGATGGGCCGGTCGAAGACCTGCGCCTGCTCAGGCCAATAGGTGTAAGCAAGCACTGCAGCGACGATCGCCAGCAGCGAGTACAAACATTTCACAAGATGGTCGCGCATCAGCTTGCCTGTCCGTTTTAAGGCCAAGCAGCTTAAGCGACCATTCATTAAGATCGGCTGAGTCGCGCGCTTAAGATGCAATAGGCCGGGCGGCGTGCCGCTCTGCCATGTATCGCCCTGGAGCGACGCCAAGCGTCTTGCGAAACATGGTGACAAAGCTCGGCACGCTCTCATAGCCAAGGTCTGCAGCGACCTGCTGCATCGAAGCCCCGTCGGCGAGCCACTGGACGGCGATCATGACACCAAGCTGCTGCCGCCAGCGTGCGAAGCTCATTCCCGTCTCGCGGCTGATGAGCCGCGCAAGTGTCCGCTCGCTCAGGCCAGCTTGTTTCGCCCAGCTTTCCAGCGTACCGCGCTCCGAAGGCGCTGCCATCATGAGATCGACCAGCGCGCGCAGCCGCGTATCGGTTGGCATCGGCAGATGCAGGTTCTCCACCTCGGCGGCTGCGATCTCGTCGAGCAGGGTTGCGATCAGCCGCGAGTTCGCGCCGCCTTCCTCGTAGAAAATTGGCAGGCGGGCGGCGCGGAAAAGTAGTTCGCGCAACAGGGGCGTCACAGCGATGGCGCAGCAGCTTTCGGGCAGGTTCGCGTCGATGCCGGGAGCGACAAAGGCGGCATAGCCTTCGATGGAGCCGGTTGCCTTGATGGCATGGAGCGCGCCGCTTGGGATCCAAATGGCGCTGCGCGGCGGCACGATCCACAGCCCGTCCTCGACCTGGCAACGGAACGCGCCGTTCTGCACAAGCAGGATCTGGCTCTTGGCATGGCAGTGCATGTCGAGTTCGATTCTGCCGATGGTCTTCGATGCAATGCCATAGGTGACGACGGGGCGCGCGACGTCGTCCGGTTCGATCCAGTCGGATGGGGCTGAGAGATCTGTGAGTATCGGCATCGCCGCGATCCTAAAGGCTGTTTGGCGCAAATGAATAAGAATTTGTCCAAGCCGCGGAATGACGCTGGAGCGCCATCCCTCTATCCCACGACACGATTGCACAAGGCCGCAACGAACCGGCCCGACGAAAGGGATTGAGATGGTTTTCAATCAGCGCGTTTCTGAGACGCTCGACAAACTTCACCACGACGCCGATGCAGCGGATCGCGGCTTCATGACCGCGATCATGGCCGAGCTTGAAGCGTCCGGAGAAACCCTGGAGCAGGCGGTTTCCAAGCTGGTCACCGAAGAGCGTGCGGATTACCGGACTACGTACCGCGGTCATGTCGAACATTTCCTTGCAGTGTCTCCGGCCTATGGGCGCTTTCTCTACGCCATTGCACGCACGCGAAAAGCAACGCGGATTGTCGAGTTCGGCACGTCGATGGGAATCTCGACGATCTATCTTGCAGCGGCCCTTCGCGACAACGGTGGCGGCCATCTAATCGGCTCAGAGTTGGAGCCCACCAAAGCCGCACGGGCGCGCGCGAATCTCGAAGCGGCGGGCCTCGCCGATCTGATTGATATTCGCGAGGGCGATGCGCTGGAGACACTCAAGGATGTCGGCGGCGAGGTCGATGTTCTACTCATCGACGGCGCGTGGTCGCTCTATCTGCCGGTGTTGAAGCTGATCGAGCCACACCTGGCGCGCGGTGCGGCAGTTCTCGGCGAAAATGCGTTTGCGCCGGATTATCTGGACTACGTTCGCAATCCCGCCAATGGCTACGTGTCTCAATCGCTCGCGGTCGACAAGGATCGCGGCAACGAGTTCACGGTTCGGATCGCGTAACGATTCTTAGCCCGTACCGCCGACCGTGATCTGGTCCATGCGCAGCGTCGGCTGGCCGACGCCGACCGGAACGCCCTGACCCTGCTTACCGCAGGTGCCGACGCCGTCATCGAGTTGCAGATCGTTGCCGACCATCGAGATGCGATGCAGGTCGGTCGGGCCGTTGCCGATCAGCATGGCGCCCTTCAGCGGCGCGCCCAGTTTGCCGTTCTCGATTTTGTAGGCCTCGGTGCACTGGAAAACGTATTTGCCCGAAACGATGTCGACCTGGCCGCCGCCGAAATTCGCGGCGAAGATTCCGTTCTTCACCGAGGCGAGAATCTCCGCCGGATCGCGGCCACCGGCCAGCATGTAAGTGTTGGTCATGCGCGGCATCGGCACATGCGCGTAACTTTCGCGCCGTCCGTTGCCGGTCGGCTTCATATTCATCAGCCGCGCATTCTGCCGGTCCTGCATGTAACCGACGAGAATGCCGTCCTCGATCAACACGGTGCGGTTGGTCGGCGTGCCTTCGTCATCGATGGAGAGCGAACCGCGCTTCGATGAGATCGTGCCGTCGTCCACCACGGTCACGCCTTTTGCCGCGACCTGCTGGCCCATAAGGCCCGAGAAGGCGGACGTCTGCTTGCGGTTGAAATCGCCTTCGAGTCCGTGGCCGACCGCTTCATGCAGCATCACGCCGGGCCAGCCGGGTCCGAGCACAACGTCCATTTCACCTGCAGGCGCAGGCACAGATTCCAGATTCACCAACGCCTGACGGATCGCGCCATCGGCAGCCGAGCGCCAGGCTTTTGTTTCAATGAAGCGCGCGTAGCCTTCGCGTCCGCCGTAACCGTGGCTGCCGCTTTCCTGACGATCGCCGTTGCCAGCGACGACGGAAATGTTCACGCGCACCAGCGGGCGGATGTCGCGATAGCTCTCGCCATCGGGCCGCACGATTTCCACGATCTGCCATGTCGCGCCGAGTGACACGGACACCTGCCGCACGCGCGGGTCCTTGTCGCGCACATAGGCGTCGATCTCGGCGAGCAGCTTCACCTTGGTCTCGAAGCTCTGGCCGTCCAGCGGATTCTCGTCACCGTAAAGCCGCGTATTGGTGTGGCCGGGCGCAGCCGCGAATGTTCCGGAATAACCGCCGCGCACCGCATGCACGGCATCCGCAGCGCGGATCAGCGCGGGCAGCGACACATCGGAGGAATGGGCGTAACCGACGGCATCGTTCTTCACCGCGCGCAGGCCGAAACCTTGTGCGGTGTCATAGGTCGCCTGCTTGAGACGGCCATTGTCGAAGCCGAGTCCTTCGGACTGGCGATATTCGAGAAACAACTCGCCATCGTCCGCGCCGTCGAGGCCGCGCAAGATTTCCCGGCGCACATCGTTGCGGTCGAGACCGGCGCGGTCGAGCAGGGATGTTGCGGCAGGAACAGCGTCGGACGATTGGCTCATGGAAACTCCGGAAAATCGCGGGGGAGCGCGGCGATGATCGATCCAAGATAAGGATGATCGGGCCGGAGGGCGAGGGGCGGGTGGTGTTACGGCAGTTTGTCGTAGCCTTCGCCGATGCCCTTCAGGCTCAGCGGGAAGCCGATGCCTTCTTCTGGCGTCTCGAAAATGATGAAAGTCGCCGTTTTAGCGGTTTTGAGCTGATTCAGCAGGGTGTCGTCCATCACAACTTCGGCGACGCAGCCGTTCGGCAAGCAGCGCACGAAGCCGGCGCGTCCGACATCCTTGTCGTCCAGTTTGAGCCCGAGGCCCGAAGGCAGCAGCACGCCGAGCGGAGCGACCACGCGCATCAGCTTGCTCTTCTGGTCGGCGGTCTTGAGAATAATGACGGTCAGGCCCGCATTGGAGCGGTCCTCGGCGACCACGCTCTGGATCAGGGCACATTGTTCCGCTTGAGCGCCTGCGGGCGTATCGCACCGGATCTGCCAGTCGCCGTGCACGGACTTGACCGCGCCCTGCGCGCTGGCCGGGGTGGCGGCGGCCAGAAACCCGGCGGCTGAAAGAGCCAGTCCAAGCGCCAATAACCCGAGCCGACGGCTCTGCTTGCGGAAGTCGTGTTGGTCAGAAAGGCCCATCAGGCTCAATTCCTTGGCAATAAACGCGGTCATTCCAGGCAATTTTCCGCCGTTACCGGCGCTCTTATTCCGTCTTTCTTTTGCCCGAACAACGGATTGACAGGGCAATGACGGCGTCTTGAGGGCGGGCCGCGGCGATCCGGGCCATGTCGCAGGCGCGAATCGGGTGCTCGCCTCATATCTCGTCCGTGGGTACATCGGGCAATTCACGTGTCAAGCATTCTCCGGACCTGACAGACAGTGTTTCCGCCTATTTGGCGGGGAGATTTGAACACTTTACACGCCTTATCACGTGCATTGCGGTAGGCATGGAATTATGGTTTGAGAAACAGGAAATTCGACGCGTTCTAACTTTGGCTCAGGGCCGAAATTCCGACCGCGCAGGAAGCAAGACGAAAGCGCAGATCTGGCCGCCCGGCGGGATCGCGAAGGCGACAAGAGCAGGAGCGAGAGCGGCATGAAGATGTCGAATGGCCGGAATGGCCGCCGAATGTTGGGTTTTGCGGTGGTTGCCACCGTGCTGGCCGCAGCGGGGGCAGCTTTCGCAGGAACGCTCGGACAGCCCTCGCCGTGGGAATACGCGCTGCAGCCGTCCGCGTCGCCGGTGATGGACAACATCACCTGGTTCCACAACCTTCTTCTGTGGATCATCACCGCGATCACGATCTTCGTCGCGATCCTGTTGGGAATCGTCGCGGTCAAGTTCAATTCCAAGGCGAACCCGGTCCCCTCCAAGACCACGCACAATGCGCTGCTCGAAGTGGCTTGGACCATCATTCCGGTTCTGATCCTGGTCGTGATCGCAGTGCCTTCGTTCCGTCTGCTGTTTCAGGAACTGGATATCCCGAAGGCCGACCTCACCATCAAGGCGACCGGCAAGCAGTGGTACTGGACCTATGCCTATCCGGATAACGGCAAGTTTGAATTCGATTCGCTGATGGTCGCCGACAAGCAGCCGCGCCTGCTGGCTGTGGACAATGATGTTGTCGTTCCGGTGAACAAGGTCATCCGCGTGCAGGTGACCGGCGCGGACGTGATCCATTCCTTCGCTATGCCGGCTTTCGGCGTGAAGATCGACGCGGTGCCGGGCCGTCTCAACGAGACATGGTTCAAGGCCACCAAGGAAGGCATTTTCTACGGTCAGTGCTCCGAACTCTGCGGCAAGGACCACGCTTACATGCCGATCGCGATCCGAGTCGTGAACGATCAGGAATTCGCAGCCTGGGTTGAGGCTGCGAAGAAGAAGTATGCGAGCAACCCGGCGAATTCGTTCGCCTCGGTTGGAGCCGCGGCGCAGTAAGCGCACGGCGACGGACAAGGGCGGTCGCGCTTCGCTGACGATCGCAACGCTGACGGGACTGCAAGGCTAAAAGGATTTGAAAATGGCCACCTCCGCTGCAACACATGATCACGCTCATGACGACCATGCGCACGATCACCCGACCGGGTGGCGGCGTTATGTCTATTCGACGAACCATAAGGACATCGGCACGATGTACCTTATCTTCGCGATCATGGCGGGCGTCATCGGCGGCGCGATGTCGGTCGCGATCCGCATCGAGCTGATGTATCCCGGCGTGCAGCTCTTCCACGAAGCTCACACCTACAATGTGTTCGTAACCTCTCACGGCCTCATCATGATCTTCTTCATGGTGATGCCCGCGATGATCGGCGGCTTCGGCAACTGGTTCGTGCCGCTGATGATCGGTGCGCCGGATATGGCTTTCCCGCGCATGAACAACATCTCGTTCTGGCTCCTGCCAGCGTCCTTCGCGCTGTTGCTGATCTCGACCTTCGTCGAGGGCGAACCGGGCGCCAATGGTGTCGGCGCCGGCTGGACCATGTACGCGCCGCTGTCGACCTCGGGCCATCCGGGTCCGGCGGTCGATTTCGCGATCCTGTCGCTGCACATCGCGGGCGCGTCGTCGATCCTCGGCGCGATCAACTTCATCACCACGATCTTCAACATGCGCGCGCCGGGCATGACCCTGCACAAGATGCCGCTGTTCGTGTGGTCGATCCTCGTGACCGTGTTCCTGCTGTTGCTGTCGCTGCCGGTTCTGGCGGGCGCGATCACCATGCTGCTCACCGATCGCAACTTCGGCACCACATTCTTCTCCGCCGAAGGTGGCGGCGATCCGGTGCTGTTCCAGCATCTGTTCTGGTTCTTCGGACATCCCGAAGTGTACATCCTGATCCTGCCGGGCTTCGGCATGATCTCGCAGATCGTCTCGACGTTCTCGCGCAAGCCGGTGTTCGGTTATCTGGGCATGGCCT
>Ga0209023_10000642_pt1 | contig 51964 bp, 35 predicted proteins | sample LakOneMetagenome_FD_187468 | JGI IMG/M metagenome (GOLD analysis project Ga0209023, IMG submission 187468) | Freshwater and sediment microbial communities from Lake Erie, Canada (SPAdes) (version 2) | ecosystem: Environmental > Aquatic > Freshwater > Lentic | place: Lake Erie, Canada... | reverse complement strand
AAATAAGAAGCATTGATCGCAAATATATTAGCTGAATTATCTATCTGCCCACCAACAAGGTATGGCCTGTTCTGAATTTCCTGAACCGAAGTAAACCCGGATGGAACAGTCCATGCAACAGAGGCGCCACTATAAGGAGCTGTATTTTTATATACCTGGTTTGTCAAAGAAGGGTTTCCTATCAATGATCCATAGATCGTGTACATATCATTGTTAGCAGGGTCAATGATAAAGTCAACAATATCCTGGGCCCAGCCTGCAACTCCAGTGTATGGAATTCCAGTAACATTCAATGAACCAATATTTGTAGAAGGAGGAACAAAAACGCCAAAGTTTATATCGGAATTGGTTCCGCCACCTGCAACCAGTATCTGCGGGGATCCGTTATTACAACTCCAGTACATTTTCCATGCTTCCCGGAAATTCGGGTTGGCAGTTGTTATATAGTTATCGTATAAACCGGTTGTATTTATCCGAATAACCTGGAAACCCGTTGTTGGATTAAAACCCTGCCCCAGGTAAATATTACCTGTTGGTTTCTCTACCATCCATCCACCAAAATAACTACCAAAATTCCATGAGGGAATGGTAAGCGTACCGTTAAAAGTCCATTGCAATACTCCTGCAGCATCATATTTTGCCAGGCTATGTGAAAATCCGCCATCGCCACCACCTGTTACATAGATATTTCCCGCATAATCAAAATCAACATCTTTTGCCTTTCCTGCATTAATACCTGTCAGGTTACCCGTAGACGTTATAAACGGATCTACAACCAGGGTTTTTGAATGATCATAACCTTCAGGAAATGAAAACCTGATCTCGTTACCATTAATTTTATAACTACCGGCAACTTTTTCATTTTTTCCTGCCTGCAGATCATCTGAATAATAACTTACAGGAAGGGACATTGAAAAAGTCTCTATATCCGAGCGCAATAATATATTCCCTTTCCTGTCTTTCTTTATTTTTTTGATCTCCCCGCCAATTTTCATGCTCACCAATCCCAGATCTGCACCAGGCCTGCAGATAATACTGTATTCAAATCCGGGTTTCCCGTTATCAGTAAATGAATAAACGATATCAATTCCTGGATAAATATTTCTGTAGGTGATTTTCCTATAACCATAGGCCTTTTCTGTCAACAGTCCGTATGTATGATATGCTTCAGCAATATTTTCCTGAATGATCTCTGCGTCCTGGTTTGCTCCCGCCCACTCAATAGTAATGGTTCTTTCTGTTACCTTCTTCTTTGTTTCAATTTCTTCTTCTGACAGTCCCTGCTTTTCCATTCGTTCCTCTTCCTCATGCGAAATTTTTTCAACCTTTCTTTGAAGGATGATCATTCCTTTTGGAGTAAACAACACGGGCATTCCCAATCCTTCGTAGCCAAAACGTATCGCTCCAAAATCTTCATACCCATTCAGTGATCTGCCATACTGGCCAATATTATCAATAAAAACATCCGTTGAACCAAGAGCCTGTTTTGAATTATTAATTGTTTGTTGAGAAGAAACTAATTGTGCATGTGCATTACTGCTAACAGCAATACGAATCAGTATGCAAAGAATAACTGTAGTTATATATTGAACCCGAAGCTTCACATAATTTAATTTTATAAGCATAAAGAGTAACACATGACCATACCTGGTTAACAGGTGAGATCTGGAAAAAACATCAAAATACCTTAGGCCTCACAGTTAAAATCGATTTTAACCAAATGATCTTTATAAGATACTTCATTCATTGCAAATCTCCCAACGGGAAAATGAGAATTGCTTTATAAAGCACTTGTTTTATTCGAGCCTGGATAATTGATACCTGGATCGCCAAAGCGGGACATATTTAAAAAGCACCGCAAGATAATTTTTTAAGAAAAAGATACATGTGACCAATATCACAAAACAGGTTGATATATCTTAGTTGTTATAAAAAACTTCTTCATTCAAACACCTTTGTCCTGCCAAAAATCAGTATATGTAGCTTATTGAATAATAATTTTTTGGCTAGTATTTTTTCCTCCTGATGATACAATATTCACTTCATAAACTCCTGCCGGGAAAACGGAATCCAATATTATTTTTTTCACAGCATCCTTGGTTTCCAGTTTTATACTGCTATTATAAACGACCTGGCCAAGTTGGTTCATCATGAAAATATAATAATCACCTTTCGGTTGCCGTGTAAACTGCACCTGCAAAATCCCATCAGTTACCGGGTTTGGATATACTGTAATTCCTTTACTACGTTTTATTGGCAGAACCTTTACCGTGTTACTATAACAATGCTCTTTGTCGGTACTTACCATATGAATACGATAAAAATTATCAAAAGTATACGGCTTACTATCAATGTCATTATATAATGAATTTACCGGATGCTTGCCTTTAGATAAAGCACTGTTGATCTCCGTAAAATTTTTGCCATCGGCGCTTCTTTCTATTGTATATGACTGCAATTCATTTTCATGTAGAATTAGCCAGCTAAGGCCAATAGAATAGTCTTCGTTTCTTTTAGCGTCAAGATCAGCAATTACCGGTTTACTATGCTGGCGCTTCCTGAATACGATCATGAAACGGTTTGATGCGTAAGATGCAGGTATGTTTTCTACTGTGAACATAACCCTGGTTGTATCATTAAGATCAACTGCTGAACTATTATGCAGGTAGTTATCTATCAAATAGGCAGCAAGGTCGCCATCCCTGAGATCGTTTGCAATAAATTCAAACTGGTATTGTTGTATGCCGGGATGACCAAATGAATAGAATATGGTGTCGGTTAGCCTTATTGGTCTCCTGCGTTCAATTGACAATATTTTTCCATTGCTCTTTATACCGAGATTTTCCCCTGTATTGTCAAGTTTAACTGCATCATTAATATCAATGGCGTTGTTGTATCTTTTATCATATTGCACACGATTACCATCTATTAATACAGGTATCCCGTTTTTAATAACATAGAAGTTTGTACGCAGTTGTTTTATTTCCTGCACCCCATCATCATTCCTGTTAAACATGCTGCTGCCGCTTGCTTTACAGGCTTCTGTAAACTTCACTGTTCCCGAACTAAACGGTGCATTCACAAAAAATGCCTGTCCCGACTGTATAAATTTATTAGTAGCTCCATAACTTCCGCCACCCGGCGTAACATCATAAGTAGCCCCGTTCCTTGACAAAACCTGGAAGCCACCCAAGCCATAAGTACTGTTTGGACCTGTTGTAAGTTTTGGATCCCATACATAAAAGAAATCCTGTACACCACCGCCGAATTCATTCAACGTAACCTGTGTGAGATCTATGGAAGATGCATATGGATTTCCTATTGATTCAAAACTTAGTGGAGGTGTGGTTGAGTTGACTGCAATTACAGGAGGAGGATTAGCCGGTGTATTCAGTAACCCTTTTGTTCGCAATACCGTTGCTGTTGGAGGTGCCGAGAACGTTGTTACAGATCTGTCTCCTCTTACAAACAACATGTAGCCCTTAGGGTTTACTATAGGATTGGTAGTGCTTGTTACACCATCATACAATCCTGTTACTGCATTATATATTTTGATCGAAGGAGAAGGGGAAAACAGGTCAAACCCCGGATCAGGATGTATTGTTGCATTGGCAACATTTGCCGAGATCATTGTTCCATAACCTGGAACAGGGTTACTATTAGGCGATGCTGAGCCTTCCTGCCATGCCTGCTTGATCGTTTGCCCGGTTGTTGGAACTGAAAGAAATTGCCATGCTTTTGAATGATCAGGAATATAACGTTCTACAGTAGCCGAACCAATAATGGTCTTACCTGTCATATTTCCAAGCCATGCAGTTTCAGTAGCCGTAGATTTGAACGTAAGGAAATCATTCGTAGTTAGTTTTAAACCTGATGCAGAGAACTCTACTGATCGGTAGATGTCAAGGACTCCATCCAATATAACTCCTGCTGCCGTATTGTTTCCGATAACAAGGTTATTAAGGCTGTTATTTACAAAAAGATTTTCCGGGATAGATTGTGGTGCAGCTCCGTTCATCTCTACGGTACCGTTAGCCCCGTCAATAGCCCCACCGGAATGATTAATGATCCCATTTATCTGTATAGTTCCGTTATCCAGTGTAAGTAAGGGTATATTGGAAAGATCGGGTGCCAGTATATTCAGATCCCTGACTGCCTGTGTGGTAACGATCGTTGGCATGTGAACAAATCCTCCTTTAATAGTAACATCTGTATTGCCATCGGGAACAACATTTGTTTCCCAGTTTTCAGGTACCAGCCAGTCAATTGACACCCTGCCTACCCATGAACCGTAATTTGGCCTGATCCATTCATCAGCGCCCATATCCGGTGTAATGCCGCTGCGTGTAGTATTGTCAATATCCGTAATAATACCGGCAATTGTTCCCTTGTCTCCTAAGTTTACTCCGTTGCTTACATTGGCAGGATCTATATGCAGGTCCGTTGAAGAAAGAAATACCGGTGCGATATTAATAGAATTGAGATTGCTTCCAAATCCTGTGCGGATATCCGACAGTGTTACCCTGTCGTTACCAATAAAGCCAAGGCTACCAGAAGCTGTATAATAATCATTATAATCAATGGATGCAAAAACGTTGCTGGAAGCAGTTGACTGGATGGTATAATGGCTACCTGCCTGTGTTTGAATATTTCCGAAAATGTTGTCCTTTACATTTATTGCTGACACAGTTGAAACAAAAGAAGTAATATTCAATGCAGCAGGAAACCCTGCTACAACCTGACTAGTATTCAGCACAACGGTATTATGATAAATATTATAGCCGCCCCCTCCGGTAATTACAATACCATAACCATTGTCTCCTGAATTTTTTCCCAATACACTTCCGTAAGCAGCAACATCTGAAATGAAATTATTATTCACATTCACATCTGAACCGGAACCTGAGGCTGAAAGAGATATACCATTGGCTCCAGCACCACTGTTATTGGTATTCTTGATATCGGAGATCATATTACCAGAGATCAACATTCCTGAAATTGTTCCTGAAACAGCAATTCCTGAAGCTGTGATAAGGCTACTACTTGATATACCGAAGACCGTATTGTTCAACACCTGGCAACCTGCCTGCCGGCTGATCTCGATACCACTTTTACTTAGTTTATCATTTACTGTTAGTGCCCCGATGATATTTCCGGAAATGAGGTTATCAGCATCATTTCCTGCTGCCCCGGCAATAACGATACCTTTCTGTGCTTTTGTGATTGAATTATTAATATAACTGTTATTGCTGTTAGCAGTTTCTGCATTTGATCCCACAACAGATCCACAGGAAATAATCGCCGCAAGTGTTGTTGTGGATGAATTTCCTGTTAACACACAATTCTCCACACTGTTATTGGTTGCACCATTAACTGCACTTACGCTATTGAGCCATACAACTGTTCCAGAGGCCCCTGTATTTGTATTGACAATATGAAGATCACGGCTTGTACCGCCATTGCTGTTGGACCCATCTACGGTTACATAATCCGCAGCACTGAATTTTATTACTGCAACAGGATCATTTGCTGTAATGGTCGGGGCTGTGCCGGGTGCAGGTTTAATAGTGAGTGTTTTTATTGCGCTTGCATAAATATTACTGTTGATGGTAATGGGGAAGGTTTCTGCAGCATCATAATTTGCATCTGTTAATAAATAGGTTATCGGGCCACCGATACATTTTGTATTATAAGCCTCAACCGCTGCCGTTAGTGTATTAAAATCCCTCCCGGCACCTACAGTATATACACCAGCCATTGGTGGAGAATCCGATAACACAACAACCCCGGTTCCGGTACAATTATGCGCATCCTTGATCGTAACAGTATATGTATTTGCTGCAAGCCCGCCAAGTACATTGCCTGACTGGAAAGTAATTCCATCAATAGAATATTGATAAGGTACCGTTCCACCAGTAACGAATACTGTAATAGAGCCATTAGCATTTCCGCAACTTGCGTCAGAAGTTGTTGCAGTAACAACAGGTACCACAAAGGGATCCACAGTTACAGTTGTTGTACTCGTACAGTTCTTTTCATCCTTCACTGTAATGGTATAGTTTCCGGCAGCAACACCCGTAAAAATATTGCTCAACTGGTATACTATTCCATCTTTACTGTAACCAAGAATACCCGTCCCGCCGGTAGCAGTAACCGTTATAGTGCCATCACTTAAGCCGCATGAAGTTGCAGTTGAACTGGCCGCAACAGAAGGCCCTGCCAGGTTTAATACTGTCACCGGCAATGATTTTATACACCCGTTAATATCCTTTACAGATAAAGTATAATTTCCCCCGGCGACTCCGTTAAAAACAGTACCAGCCTGGTAGGTTGTTCCATTTATTGAATATTGCAATGCCCCTGATCCACCGAATGCAGAAGCTATTATGCTCCCGTTATTAAAACCACATGCTGCATTTGTAATATTTGCAATAATCGAATTGGGGCCATTGTTGTTACCAACAAGAATCTCTTTTGTAACAACACAACCATTGGCATCGTTTACTGTGATATTGTATGTTCCGGGTAAAAGCCCACTTAGAATATTGCCTGACTGGAAAACTATTCCATCCTTGCTATACTGATAAGGCGCTGTTCCTCCTGTTGCTGTAATAGTAATACTGCCATTCGCTGTTCCACATGTTGGTATGCTGACTGTATTGGTAAAAGCCAAAGCACCAATATTTCCAACAATGATCCCTGTTGTATTTATACAGCCCCTTGCATCTTTAATATTAATAGTATAAAATCCTGCAGCTACTCCACTAAAAGTATTATTGCTTTGGTAAACAATACCATCAATACTATACTGATATGGTATTGTACCGGAAGATCCTGTTACAATAATACTTCCATCGTTATTATTACAGCTGGCAGCAATAGTGAATGCTGTTGCCTGTGGCCGCAGAGTTGCTGTTACCGGTACAGAAATAAAATTATAACAGCCGTTCGCATCTTTTGCATACAGAGTATAAGAACCTGTTGAAAGACTTGTAAATACATTTGACGACTGGAAATTAAATCCATCAATACTATATTGTACAGGAGGCACACCGCCGGTAGCCGTAGCTGTTATACTTCCATTATTTAAGCCACAAGATGTTGTAACAGTGTTAGCGGTTATTGCCGGCCCTGTAGGATTTGTAATAGTTACATTACTGCTACTTACACAACCAGCTGCATCCTTTACACCTATATTGTAAGTTCCGGTGCCGAGATTTGTGAAAACAGGGTTCAGCTGGAAAGCCCCGTTGTTAATATTAAAGCTATATGGTGCTGCTCCTCCATTACCCGTTGCTGTTATAGATCCATCATTTAACAGGCAGGTTCCGTTTGATTGAGTAATACCAAGGGTGGGCCCGCCAAATGAAGGCACAGGCACAAATATCGTTGTGAGACATGCCCCGGGAATATCCGGAGGGCCTACAGTAAAATCGGCGTCATCAGCCATTGTGATAGTATGCGGCCCGGGAGTAAGGCCCGTAAATGTTGCAGTATTTGCACCCGGCGGAAAAAATGTTGTCCAGGTTGCACTTCCGTCAATACTTGCATGATAAGGGGTATTACCGCCAACACCTGTTATAGTAATAGTTCCGTTGCTTGTATTACAAGCTGTTCCGGTAGCCGTTGCCGTTGCTGTGGCAGGAATCGTATTTGTTATGGTTGCAAGCTTTGTAACGGTACAACCTGTCTGATTTTTTGCCGTGATTGTATGAGTACCGGGAGTTACATTGGTAAACTGGTTTGCTGTTGTAAATACGCCGCCATCCAGGCTGAATGTATAATTGTTGCCACCGCCGCTGGGTACACCTTTTAAATTCTTGATTCGTCCTGTTGCACCTGTACAGCCCAGGGCATTTTTAATGGTAAAGGTCACATCAGTAGGAGGAGTACCGGAACCAGCATTAATAATTGTGATCGTTTGAACAGCACTACATCCATTCACATCCTTTACAATGATTGTATGCGTTCCTGTAGCAAGATTTACAAAAGTACCAACCGATTGAAATGTTCCTCCATCGATATTATAAGTCAATGGTGGTATGCCTCCGACCCCTGTTGAAACAACCGAGCCGTTTGTACCACCACAGGTAGCATTACTGACTGCAACGCTAAGGGAAGGGCCGGAAACAGATGTCACAGTTGCCTGTTTTGTTACAATACACCCATTGGCATCTTTTACTGTAACCGTATAAGTCCCAACCGCAAGTCCAGAAAAAATATTTGATAACTGGAAATTTATTCCATCAGCACTGTATTGCAACGGTGCGGCCCCGCCATTTGCTGTTGCTGTTATTGAGCCGCTATTGGTACTGCACGAAGAAGAAATGGTACTAACGGCAAGGGTTAATCCGGATGCATTTGCAACTGTAATAATTGCAGTCCTGCCACAACCATTGGCATCCTTTACCGTTACTGTGTAAGTATTGGGTGCCAGCCCGGTAAACAGGTTGCTAAACTGAAATGATACACCATCTATACTGTATTGTAATGGCGCTGTTCCTCCGGTACTGGTGGCAGTAATTGTACCATCATTCACATTACAGGAAGACGCTGTTGCCGTGACAGAAAGTGAAGGAGAACCTGTATTTGGAACTACAACAGAAAAAGTATTGATGCACCCTGCGGCATCTTTTACAAATACAACATAATTCCCGGGAGCAAGGCCCGTAAAGCTGTTTCCTGCCTGGTAGTTAACATTATTAATGCTGTATTGATAAGGGAAGATCCCTGAACTTGCTATTGCAGTAATTGTTCCGTTATTGACGTTACATGCTGAAGCAGTAGCCGTTGCTGTTACTGTAGGGCCTCCTGAAATGCTTACGACTGTGACAGATGTGCTGCCGATGCAACCCGTAATATCCTGCACTGAAACACTGTACACTCCTCCCAGCAGTCCGGTAAAAACATTGTTTAATTGATAAGGCCCGTTATTAAGACTGTATTGTAACGGCGCAATACCTCCTGATCCGGTAGCAGTAATGGATCCGTTCACATTAGCACAGGCTGCCTGTGTAGATGTAGCCGTTACCGTTGGTGCAGGAGAATTTGCCACTGTAACAGTTACAGATTTACTGCACCCATTGGCGTCTTTAACGGTTACTGTATAGGTTCCCGGTGCAAGATTTGAGAATGTATTATTGACCTGGAAAATATTTCCATTGATACTGTATTGAAGTGGTGCTGTGCCGCTTGTTCCAAAGGCATTGATACTTCCATTATTATTTCCACAGGTAGCAGATGACGGAATGGCTGTTAATAAAGGGGATGCTGAACTCGTAATGGTAATGATGGATGCATTGGTACAACCTGTTGCATCTTTTACCATTAAAGTATATTGACCGGCAAGCAGGCCCGTAAAGAAATTTCCACTCTGATAGGTAACCCCTGCATTGATACTGTATTCGTATGGAGCTGTGCCGCCGGTAATATTAGCCGTGACTGTACCGTTATTACTTCCACATTCTGCATTGGTTTGTGTATATGTCAATGCAGGGCCATTACTGTTTAAAATAACTACCTGTACAATGGTTCTGCAGGCATTGGCATCCTTAACCGTAACGCTGTAAACCCCGGCGGCAAGACTTGTAAATGTACCTGATGACTGAAATGTTATTCCATCAATACTATATGTGTATGGCGCCGTTCCTGCCGAACCTGTGGCAGTAATGCTTCCTGTAGCGCCACCACAACTGGTATTCGTTTGCGTTATACTTACTGCAGGCCCGGGCATAAGAAAACTGGCAGTTGTCTGTGATCCGCTGCACGCCTGGTTTACTGTTGCAACTATGGTATAGGTAACAGTTGGATTGAGTGATGTGAATACACCGGTTGTATTCGTGGCCAATTGTGTTGAGCCATTATACAAAACATACGTTATGGTTGATCCCGAAGGAGGCGCAGGATTAACAACAGCTGTTGCACTTGCAGCACTGCAGTCGGGAGTAATATTCAAAGTATAAGTAGTATTGGGGCAATAAGCAGATACATCAAATGATGCAACAAACCCATCACCACTTGTATACAATAATTTTCGCTGTTCGTCATAAGCAAGATCGTATACTGATCTTGTCGTGTACCCGCTGACCGTTATGTCTGGTGCAGCAACATCGTCGAACACAGTTCCGGTAAACTTATACACTTTAATAGTTCCGTTAATGTCTCCTACGAAAATATTGTCACATGCGTCAGCAATAATACCACCCTGCATCAACGCGGTATTGGAAGTAACAAGCGGAGTTCCTGCAACAGCACCAGTCGTTTTATTAATTGCTTGCAGGTTTTTTCCATCCCAGTAAAATAAATAAGACGGGTTTACTGCAAGTATATTTGCTGAATTGTCATTAAGCCCTGTTGATCCCATGTAAGGGCGGTTAAACGCCTCCTGTAAAACCGAATAACCGGATGGAGTATTCCATGCAATGCTTCCTGCACTGTAAGGCTGGTCATTTTTATAGATCGAGTTATTCAATGTTGGAACAGATCCTGATGCATAAATAGTATACATGCTGTTGGTCAACGGGTCTATTACCATATCTGCCATATCCTGGAATGCAATGGACGGGATACCGGTTATATTTGCGGCGCTAGGTATAACAGATGGAGGTGCTAATATCCCCAGGTTAATGTTTGAATTTGTGCCACCTCCGGCAACAATGATCTGCGGCGAACCATTGTTACAATTCCAGATCATTTTCCAATCTTCCCTGAAATTTGGATTGCCTGCCGTAACATAATTATCATAAAGGCCTGTTGTGCTTAAACGGATAACAATAAAGCCTGTTGTAAAATCAAATCCTTGTCCTAAATAAATATTGCCGGTGGTCTTATCTACAACCCATCCTCCGAAATACGGTCCAAAATTCCATGCTGGAATGGTCAAAACCCCCGCAAATGTCCATTGTAAAACCCCATTAGCATTGTATTTTGAAAGGTTGTACGCATTGATGCCATCGCCACCACCACTTACATATATATTTCCTGCATAATCAAAATCAACATCTTTTGCTTTTCCCGCATTGGCACCGGTGAGGTTAGCAGTTGAAGAAACAAACGGGTCAATAACCATTACTTTGTTATGGTCATAATCCTGTGGAAATGAAAAACTGATCTCATTGCCATCAATTTTAAATCCTGTTTTTATTTCCCCTGCTTTACTGTTCAGCAATTGATCGCTGTAATAACTTACAGGAACCGACTCCTCAACACCATTGATATCGGAATGAACAACCAGGTTCCCTTTATTGTTTGTCCTGATACTTTTTACATCGCCATCATATTTCATTCTGACAACACTTAGATCAGCGCCTGCATTTACAACCAGGCTGTATTCGAAACCGGCCTTTACCTGCTGACCCAGCGTATATACAATGTCGATACCCGGGTAAATATTTTTATATATAAGCTTTCTGTATGCAGATGCTTTATCGTGTAACTGGCCATAAGTATGGTAATCCGGGTTCTTATCTGCGGTAATTATTTTTACATCAGGGTTGGCACCGATCCACTCCATTGTTATTGTTCTGTCGGTTATGCTTTTTTTTCTTTCAATATCTTCTTCAGCCAACCCCTGCTTCTCCAGCCTTTCCTCTTCTTCATGAGAGATATGTTTGATCTGCCGCTGGAGGTGTATCAATCCTTTTGACGTAAATAAAACAGGCATTCCCAACCCTTCATAACCATATTGAATATTCCCCATGTTCTCAAATCCGGCCATGGCTTTACCATACTGTCCCACATTTTGAATGAAAGCATCAGGCAACCCAAGGGTTTTGTTCAAAGCATTCATTGTTTTGGGGGCTGCAGTCGGTATTTGTGCGAGTGCGCCATTCGCATACGATAAGAGCAGTATGCTAATGCAAACAAATACATTGGAAAGATTTACATAATTAATCCTTTGTTGTTTCATACAGTTTAGTTCCGGTAATTAAAGATTATCAAACAGGCAGGTTAAAAAAAGCGATACCCGCTGAACAAGAAAATAATCAGGTTCAACGGGAATAAAGACGAACTAAACTTTATTAAGGTTCCCTCAAAAAAAGATAATCAGCAGGTTTTCAAAAGATTGTGATTTAAAACAACAAACCCTCCTGACTATCAGTAACAGGTTAATCCATATTTTTTATATGGAACCCGTATCTTCGCACTCCTCCCGCCGAATACCGGGATTACAAAATTTTTTGATACATGAAGTGGATGAATATTCTCATCAAATACCGTCTCTGGCTTGGCCTGGTATTACTGGCATTGGCCATATTTGTAAATTATGAAACAAGCTTCTGGCCTTCGTTCATCATATACCTTGTTGCAGTTATATTAATAGTTGGTCATTTTTTATTCGGGCCGATGCGCCTGATACAAACTGCCATGGAAGAAGGCGATATGGAAGCTGCCAAAAAAGTGGTGGCCGGCATTCAGTTTCCGGGATTATTGATCAAACCTGTACGTTCGGTTTATTATACCATCAAAGGAAACCTTGATATGGTTGACCAGAATTTTGACAGTGCAGAAAAGAACATGAAAAAAAGTCTTGCCCTTGGAGGCGGTGCCATGACCAAACAGGCTGAAGGCCCCAACAAACTTCAGCTGGGAATGTTGTGCATGCAGAAAGGCGACATCAAACAGGCAGAAGCATACATCCGCCAGGCCATACGTGCAGGCTTACCCGATAATGAAAACAATGCCGCAGCTTACCTGCAGCTTTGTTCTATCATGATGAATAAAAGGGAATTCCGTGCAGCTAAAGAATACTTCAGAAAAGCAAAGGGTTTTAAACCAACTACCCCACAGATCGTTGACCAGATCAAACAAATAGAAAAATATATAACAAGGATGCCAGGATAATATGGTATGATCCTTGTCAGCAATACAACTCCTTCCCCGTGTTAACTTCTGTACTCCGTGATGACATATTGATCATCAAAAAAACATCTGCATTGAATACAACAATGAGTTTTGCAAGGGAAGAATGGCGTGAAGTGAATATGGGCGATGAATTTGTAACCGACGCCCGCTTAGAGATTTCGAACTTTGGCCGTGTAAAGGCGCATAATATGATCAGCAAAGGGAAGATACTCAAGGGCTCTATGACACACGGGTACCGGATCATCCGTCAAAGGTTTTTCAAACCCCGTGATCAAAAAACAACAGAACAACTACAGCAGCTGCAGCAATTATATCTCGCTCATTCAAAAAGAATCTCCTTATTAAATAAATCACTGTCAAAGGAATCTGTAAAAGGACAGGAAAGAAGATTATTGATGCAGGAATTGGAATCAGAAACCCTGTTGCTGAAAAAAACAAAATCAGATTACACGGTATTTTATAAAAAAGACCTCAAAAAAAGAATACTCTATTTCGCCGTTCTCGTACACCGTATGGTAGCAGAAAATTTCATCAGCGAACATACAGCAGATCAAACTATTGTTGCACACCTTGATCATGACAAACTAAATAACCTGGTTACAAACCTCAAGTGGATGACACCGGAAGAAAACATGCGCCATCAGCAGCTAAGCCCCAAAGTAATTGCAGACAAACAAAAAAGAAAACAAAGCGGATTTTATGAAGCAGGGTACAGGAAGCTTACTTTAACGAAAGTAATGTACCTGAAAAAATTACTCAATGAAGGTGTGCCTGTTAAAAATCTTGCCAGGCAATTTAAGGTTACAGAAACACAGATCGTGAAAATAAAAAATAAAGAAAACTGGGCTTCGGTAGAAGCGGCCAGTTGAAAATGTGCTGATGTCAAGATGTGCTGATATGCTAATGAGAGAAGTAAATTCTCCTTTTATACAATCAGCACATTATCGTATTAGCACAGCAGCACATTACATTATTTGAAGAGCTCTTCCACTTTTTTAAACCTGTAATCAAATATCCCGATCAGTTTCTTTCTTACAAAAAGCCAGTGCGCAATATCTCCCAGGAACCAGCCCGGCAATTTATAATGAACAATATCTGTCATTTCAACAAAGCCATCTATTTCTTTAAAATGATGCTGGTGATGCCATAAACTATATGGGCCAAAGCGCTGTTCATCTACAAAATATTTTTTGTCCTCTACATGGGTGATCTCGGTCATCCAATACAATGGAATATTTAATAGCGGACTTACTTTGTATTCAATGACCTGCCCGGGATACATTTTATTTCCATGAAATTGTGAAATTACCCTGAACTGCATATCAGCCGGTGTTATCAGCTGCAGGTTTTTAGGATCACTAAAAAAATCCCAGGCTTTGTCGAGGGTTATGGGAATTTTCTGAACTGTTTTGAGATGGTAAACTTTACTCATAAAAAAATGTGCTGGTATAATGATGTGCTGATATGCGGATCGCAGCATCTCTTCATAACAAATAACAACTATAAAAGTTCAGTGATCAGGTGCTGTAATTGTAGATACTAAGCTTTCATAAATTAATGGCCGGGGTAAATTAGCAGATCAGCACATTTTCACATCAGCACATAACAAGATTCCAACTTCTCCAACTATCTTTGAACCATGTCTACCTACCGCGATATTTTACAAAAAAAATTCAACGAAGAATATATTAAACTGAATGAACAGCAACGCAATGCTGTTGATACCATTGAAGGGCCGGTTATGGTTATCGCAGGACCGGGAACAGGTAAAACACAGATACTTGCAGCGAGGATAGGAAAGATATTATTGGAAACAGATTCACTTCCCGAAAATATTTTATGCCTTACTTATACTGATGCCGGCGCTATAGCAATGCGCCGCCGCCTTCAGCAATTCATCGGCGCCGATGCATACAAAGTGAATATTTACACTTTCCATGCTTTTTGTAATGACGTGATCCAGGATAATCTTTCACTATTTGAAAAAACCTCTCTCGATGCAATATCGGAATTGGAAAGTATACAGTTATTCAAAAAACTGATCGACGATTTTCCAAAAAACCATCCGCTTAAGCGGTACCGTGGTGATGTGTATTTTGAGATAAACAACCTGAGAAACCTGTTCTCAAATATGAAACGGGAAGGCTGGACCAGGGAACAGATCAATAGTGCTATTGACAGCTATGTTGCAGATCTTCCCAACCGGGATGAATTTATTTATAAAAAGAAATATAAAGAATTCAATGCGGGTGATATTAAGAAAGACAAATATGAAGAGGAGCTTGAACGCATGAACAAACTGCGTGCGGCTGTAAATGAATTTGAAAATTATCAGCAATTAATGCGCAACAAAAACCGTTACGATTTTGATGATATGATCAACTGGGTGATTAAAGCCTTTGAAGAAAATAAAAATCTTTTATCTGCTTACCAGGAAAAATTTCAATACATTCTTGTAGATGAATTCCAGGATACAAGTGGTACACAAAATAAATTAGTACAACTGCTTATCAGTTACTGGGACAAACCAAACGTATTTGTTGTTGGTGATGATGACCAGAGTATCTACCGGTTCCAGGGCGCCAACGTTGAGAACATGATCGGCTTTGCCAATGCGTATACAAAAGACCTGTCAACAGTTGTGCTCACAAATAATTACAGGAGTACGCAGCCGATACTCGATGTTTCTAAAACACTCATCAATAAAAATGACGAACGCCTTGTAAAGCAGATCAATGGTTTAAGTAAAGAGCTTGTTTCTTCCAATAAACAAATAAACCAATTAACCGATCAACCAGCCATACGTGAATACAATTCCGTAAAAGAAGAGATGGCCGATATAACAAATAAGGTATCTGATCTTTTACAAGCAGGCGTTCTGCCGGGAAAGATTGCCATTATTTACAAGGAAAATAAATATGGTGAAGAACTTGCTACTTATTTCAGGTTAAAAAAGATACCAGTCTACAGTAAACGAAGCATCAATATTTTAGAACAGCCTTTTGCCAAAAAAATCATACAAATATTCCGTTACCTGAATGCAGAACACGATATTCCTTATGGCGGAGATGAAATGCTGTTTGAGATATTGCATTATGATTTTTATAATATCCCACCTATTGAGATTGCAAAACTTACTGTAGAAGTGAACAGTAAGAGATACAATGGTGAACCGGTTTCTATCAGGAAATTATTATCAGATAAAGCCAATGCTGTTCCGCAAACTTTATTCGATAAAGGAATTCATGAGGGATTAAAGAATATCAGTGCAGTTATTGAACAACTCATTGCAGATGTTTCCAATGTTACTTTGCAGCAATTATACAGGAACATAATCAACAAAGCCGGTGTGCTCAGTTATATCATGCAGTCGGATGACAAGATAATGCTGATGCAATTACTTACTGCATTATTTGAATTTATAAAAGAAGAGAACAGCCGAAATCCTTCGCTTGATCTTGCAGGCCTGATGGACATCATCGACCTGATGGAAAAAGAAGGACTGGCATTACCGATGATACAGGTTGCGGGAAGTGATAAAGGCATCAATCTTTTAACTGCTCATGGAAGCAAGGGACTTGAATTTGAATATGTCTTTTTTACAGGTGTTAATGCTTCTTCCTGGGAGAAAAAAAGAAAGCCGGGAGGTGGATATAAATTTCCTGATACCATGTTCTCATCACAACCAGTATCCAGCGATGAGGAAGAATTACGCCGTTTGTTCTATGTTGCATTAACAAGGGCCGAAACACATTTAGTTATTTCGTACGCAAGGTTTAAGAATGACGGAAAGGAAATGGAACCTTCCATGTTCATTGCAGAGATACAGGAAGAACATCTGCTTCCAATAGAAAAAATAACATTGACAGCCGAACAGTTAATGGATTTTGATCTCTTGCATTTTAATCCGCAGGCACCGGAAATTGAAAAAGCAGAAGAAGATTTTATAACAGACCTGCTTGAAAAATTTGTGATGAATGTAACGGCATTGAATAATTACCTCAACTGCCCGCTTGGGTTTTATTACAAGAACCTGATCCGTATACCTTCAGGGAAAAATGAAGCAACTGAATTCGGAAGTGCCATTCACCATGCACTGGAAAAATTGTTCAGAAAAATGCAGGATGGCAAGCAGGAACAATTCCCTTCTAAAGAAGAAATGATCGCAGATTTTAAATGGTATATGAACCGTCACCGCGAAAATTTTACCAAAGAAGCCTTTGAAAGAAGAATGGAATATGGTGATGAAGTTCTTCGCAACTACTATGATAAATATATAAATACATGGAACAAAGTTGTTGCCGTGGAAAGAAATATACGTGGCGTTGTGGTAAACGGTGTACCATTAAAAGGAAAACTTGACAAACTTGAATTCAATGGCAAGGAAGTGAATGTGGTAGATTATAAAAGCGGCGATATTGATAAAGCGATGACAAAACTAAAACCGCCAAATGATAAAGATCCCAACGGTGGCGATTACTGGCGGCAGGCGGTATTCTATAAAATACTGGTTGATAATTACGAACAGAAAGACTGGAAAGTGATCAGCACAGAATTCGATTTTGTGGAACCGGATAAAAAGAAAGAATACCGGAAAGAAAAAATAATTATTAACCCTGCAGATATTGAAACGGTAAAACAACAGATCGCCAGCACCTGGCAAAAGATACAGGCAAGGGAATTTTATACAGGATGTGGTAAAGAGGATTGCCACTGGTGCAATTTTGTAAAAGACAACAAGCTTGCTGTAGCATTGCATGATCTGGAGGAAGAAGAGTAGCAGCAAGCTGCAAACTGTTACCAAAACATGACGACTTGTGGCTAATAGTTTGCTGCTTTATAAAAAATCTGTGTTAATCCGTATCATCTGCGTCATCTGTGTTCCTATATTTACACGAATTTTTACCTAAAAGGATCAATGAAAAAAGATATACTTGTATTTGTGGGATGTATCATCGGTTGTTACTATTTACTTACACTCAATATGGGTTGTGCACAAATAAGCGCCCCTACCGGCGGTGCTACTGACACGCTTCCTCCACGACTTGTAAAAGCAAGCCCGCAACTTAACACGGTAAATTTCAAAGGAAACAAAGTAACCCTTTCTTTCAACGAATATATTGACCTGCAGGAATTACAGGGCAACCTGATCATTTCACCTGTACAAAAAACAACGCCAACTATCAATTATAACCTGAGATCGATCAGTATAAAATTTAAAGACAGCCTTTTACCAAATACCACTTACAGCGTCAATTTTGGCAATTCAATCAAAGACGTTCATGAAGGAAACATACTTAAAAATTTTACCTATGTTTTTTCAACCGGGAATTTCATTGATTCATTAACGCTTGAAGGAAATGTGGTGATGGCTGAATCCGGTTTGCCAGACAGTACATTGTCTGTTATGTTATACCGCAATAAAGCAGACAGCGCTGTTTTAAAAACAAAACCTGATTATATTACTAAATTAGATGGAAAAGGGAATTTCAAATTCATGAATTTACCCAATGCCGATTTCAATATTTATGCATTGAAAGATGGTGATGGCGGAAAAACATACAATTCAAAAACGGAAATATTTGCATTTGATGATTCGGTGGTAAATACCCTGGATAATACTTCGGCAATTATATTGTATGCATATGCAGAGCAAAAAGCAGATAAATCCAAAACAACAAATGTGTTGAAAACAGCCGCTGATAAAAAATTAAAATACAGTCTCAACCTGCAGGCAAACAGGCAGGACCTGCTGGAAAACCTGGACATTACATTCAATAACCCATTAAAGATATTCGACTCACTTAAACCTGTGCTTGCCGATACCAATTATAAACCACTCAATAATTATACACTAACCATCGACAGTACACGTAAATTGGTCTCGCTAAAAACCAAGTGGGTCCCGGAAACAGAGTATTATTTTTTAATCCCGAAAGAAACGGCCCGGGATTCTTCCGGCAACGCTTTGCTTAAATCTGATACCATACGTTTCAGCACCAAAAAAACAACCGATTACGGAAATATATTACTAAGGTTTACGAATATTGACCTTTCAAAACACCCCGTTATACAATTCCTCGAAGGAGAAAATATTAAATTTTCCTATCCCATTGTTGCCAAAGAATGGAGCAATAAACTTTTCTCTCCCGGGGAATATATTATACGGATATTATACGACCTCAATAACAATGGCGTATGGGACCCTGGCAATTATTCAAAGAAGATACAACCCGAAAAAGCCATTCAACTCCCTCAAAAACTCTCTATTAAAGCGGATTGGGATAATGAGAGGGATATCAAGTTATAACGGATAATTTATTAATGCATAATGCATGATGTAGACTCTATATCTGAACGAAATGCCATTATTCAAACTCTCTTCTCAACGCATTATCAATTATATTTGCGTTATGATATTCTCTTCTTCACTTCTGGAAAATGCAGTCAATGAATTTGCAAAACTTCCGGGCATTGGGAAAAAAACGGCTTTACGGCTCGTGCTTCATTTGATAAAACAGGATGAAGCAGATGTGTCACATTTCAGCGACAGCATTGCAACCATGCGCCAGCAGATCAGGTTTTGTAAACGCTGCTATAATATTTCCGATAAAGATCTGTGTAATACCTGCAGCAATCCCATGCGCAAACAGGAACTGATCTGTGTTGTAGAAAATATCCGTGATGTGATTGCCATAGAGAGCACCCAGCAATTCAATGGCGTGTATCATGTGCTTGGGGGAATCATTTCTCCATTGGATGGTGTGGGGCCGGACCAGCTGAACATAGAATCGCTCGTCAAAAGGGTTCATGACGAACACACACAGGAGATCATTTTTGCACTCAATCCCAATATCCAGGGCGATACAACGGTTTATTATATTGGAAGAAAATTAAATGGCGTCAATGTAAAGATCACAACCATTGCACGTGGTATCTCATTTGGCGGCGAACTGGAATATGCTGATGAGATGACCCTTGCCAAAAGCATTACTAACAGGATCCCGGTAGAAAATTATATAACAACGGGATAACCCTTTTAAATAAATCCGGCTCAGTACTCATTTTTTCCCATTCAGTTGAATTGATTATTCTCCACGTTTCTGCATGACTATTTTTATGTTCATGAAGCAGAAAACAAAAAAGATCATTCTCATTTCTTTTACAGCAATACTCATAACATGCTTAGCTGCGGGATCTTATTTATACAACAAGGGGCCACTCAATGTCAAGGATAGCAAGGGCATTCCCGTAATTGCCAATGAACTTTATGCCCTTTACAGCAACGATTCTGCAAAAGCCAATAACAGGTTCACTTCAAAAGTGCTGATTGTTAAAGGTGAGATCAGTGAAATCTCGGTAAACTCCAAACAACAGAAAATAATATTGATAAAAACTGATATCCCTGGTGCTTATGTGAATTGTACACTGGAAGAACCCATTGAAAATATAAATGCATCGGGCATGATAAGTATAAAAGGTATTTGCAGTGGTATTGGCCAGGGTGATGCAGATCTTGGTATCATGGGCGATGTTTATTTAACCAGGTGCTTTGTATCAAACTAAACTGCTATACATGAAAAAAACACTTATCCTGATTTCTGCTGTCATTGCTATGCTTTCTGTCATATCGCTTCTTGCAGGCACGAGCCTGTAGGATCGCCATTATTGTCAGCCGGTAACGGAGGCGGGGCTTTAAACAATTAATTTTTAAACGGACTATAAAATTATAATATGAAAAAGATATTTTTTTTAACAGCAATTACAATGGTTATAACGGCTACTGTTAGTGCTCAGAAATTTTATACAAAGAATGGCAGTGTTAGTTTTTTTTCTAAAACATCGCTGGAAAATATAAAGGCAGACAATAACCAGGTAATGAGTGTGCTTAATACACAAACCGGGGATATCCAGTTTTCATTGCTGATCAAAAGTTTCCATTTTGAAAAAGCGTTGATGGAAGAACACTTTAATGAAAATTATATGGAAAGCGAAAAATTCCCCAAAGCGACTTTTAAAGGAACTATCACAGATATGAGCCGGGTTTCATTTACAACAGATGGAATATACACTGTTGCTGTATCCGGAGACATGACGATACACGGCGTAACAAAAAAAACAACCGCTACAGGAACCATTGTTGTAAAAGCTGGAAAAATTTCAGCTTCAGCAACATTCCCTGTCAATCTTTCGGAATACAATATCAGCATCCCAAATCTCGTAAAAGATAATATTGCTGAATCTGTTGAAATAAGCCTTCTTTCAAATTTTGATCAAAAAATGTAACGATGGCTGGCAGGCTGTAAACGAAATGAGAAACACTGCTTTACCAGGCAACAATTAATAATTATCTTGTAGCAATATTATAAGTAATGCCAAAACAACCGATCATACTATTTATTGCCTTGCTACTTTCCGGTCAGCATTGCTTTAGCCAGACCGGCCTTTATGGTACAAACAACGGCAGCATCACATTCAGTTCTGATGCCCCGCTTGAACTCATCAAAGCATCCAGCAATGAAATGCGTGGCAAATTTGATATCGCCAGAAAACTATTTGCCTTTACAGTCAGTATAACCAGTTTTAAAGGGTTTAACAGCCCGTTGCAAAGGGAACACTTTAATGAAAATTATATGGAAAGTGTTCAATACCCAAATGCTTCGTTCAGTGGTAAAGTAATTGAAGACGTTGATTTTTTAAAAGACGGCACTTATACCATAAGGGCAAAAGGGAACCTGTCTGTACACGGTGTTTTGCAGGAACGGATCATAAAAGCAGACATTATTATCAAAGACGGCAAAATAAGTATCAGTTCAGATTTCACTGTACTTCTTGTTGATCACAATATCCCCATACCAAAAGTTGTTCATGAAAAACTGGCATCAGAAATTAAAGTAGCAGTAAAAGCCGACCTGGTATTACAATGAGCCATTCATTCCTCCGCCGATATATTACTGTTGTTTTAACATTGCTATTAATAAAAGCACCAGCCCAACTGCCCGGGTACAAATATTTCAAACTTGAAAAAGACAATAAGAGTATAAAAATAAATACGCTCTTCAGAAGTGAGAATGGTTACATATTTGCCGGAACAGACAATGGATTGTATAAATTTGACGGAGAAAAGTATACCAGGATAGATTTTGATAACATAGATTATACAGATACCGTAACAGCCATATTCCAGGACCGGCAAAAAAAATTCTGGGTTGGTTTTAAAAGCGGCCGTATTGCCAATATAGTAAATAACAAGCTTCTTTATTATAATCCCGAAGAAGGTACTCCTAAAAAAAAGATCACGGCATTTTTACAGGATAACGAAAACAATCTCTGGTTCTCTACTAACGGAGAAGGCATTTATTATATTAAGGGGCCGCACCTTTATCTTATCAATGAAGATGATGGCTTAAGCGACCCCAATGTAAGTACCATAACCCTTGCCGGTAGCGGCGACATCCTTGCAGCAACTGACCAGGGCATTAATGTCTGCAATATAAATAATGGCAAAAAGAATATTTCAGTTTTTGGTCCACGGCAAGGATTACCCGATTATATTATAACATCTATTTCGGATGCAGGAAAAAATATTTTCTGGATAGGCCTGCAGGATAAAGGCTTTTGCATGTATGACCATACCAGTAAAAAAATAACAGTTCCCCCTGTTGCGGTAAACTGGAAATATGGACAGATCAATTCATTATTATATATACGCAATATATTATGGATAGCCACAAGGGAAAATGGCTTGTTCAAATACTCACCAGACAAACAAACACTCAATCCGGTTCCAAATATCAGTGCAGGAAATGCTATAAATGACCTGCTATGTGACAGGCAGGGTAATATCTGGATATCTGCTGCCGGTTATGGACTTATACGTACGCCAGGTGAGTCTTTGAAATTAATTCCAATTCCGGGCAACCCGGTTTTTGAACATGTACACGCAATCCTTTCTGCCAGGAATGGCGACATCTGGCTGAATAATTATGATAATGACCTGGTAAGGGTATTCTTAAAGAATGATATGTATGTTGCTGAAAAAACCAGGATTCCCGGCCTTGATGAAAAATCTGATATCACAACTCTATACCAGGATATATATAATAATATCTGGATCGGGACTATGGGAAAAGGCATATTCGTATTAAATCCATCTACCTTACAACAAAGAAGTTTTAATGAGAATTCTTTATTCAAAGACGCAAGCATACTTTCAATAAACGGAAGGGGAAACACCGTCTTTGCCAGCAGCCTGCAAGGATGCATGGTTGTAGAACTGTCGCCTGAAAACACAGACATTTATAAACCATATCATTTTACTAACTACGACAACGGCAGAACAGGAACAAATTATATTTATAATATTTTCAAAGACAGCAAACAAAGAATTTGGTTTGCCACTGACGGAAATGGTTTGTCGATGCTGCAGAACAACATCTTCTCTTATTTCAATAATAAAGAAGAAATAAAAGATGACCATATATATTCTGTAACAGAAGACAAGCAGGGAAATATATGGTTTAGTACTGCAAGTGCGGGAATTTATAAATTTGACGGGAAGCATTTTACCAATTATTCTGTGAATGACGGGCTAAGTGACCTGAATATATCTGTACTCAAAACAGATAATTCAGGAAATATAATTATAGTTCATAAAACAGGAATTGATATTTTAAATCCCGTAACGGGAAATATTTCTTATCTCAACAACAGTCAGGGTATTCCACAAATAAATGCTGAAGACCTCGGAGCGGTTACACAAGACAGTTCTGGCAGTGTAATGGTTAGTACTGTAAAAGGTATATTATCGTATTCTTTCCCGGAAAATTCATTACAGAAACCAACTGCTTTAATTGAATCGGTGCAATTATTCCTGAAAGATATTGATGAAAGCAGGCCAAATATTTTCAGCTATGATGAAAATAATTTTACTTTTAATTATACCGGCCTGTATTATTCTGATCCCGAAAAAGTTTATTATAAATATAAACTCGAAGGGCTCGACAGCAGTTGGGTAACAACCAGGGACAGAAGTAAAAATTTTCCCAAACTTGAACCCGGCACTTATACATTCCGCATTCAGTCTTCCCTGAACAGGAATTTCAATAATGCTGACGAAGCGTCTTATCATTTTGTAATAAAGAAAGCATTTTATAAAGAATATTGGTTCATCATACTCTGCCTGTTGATCATTGCTTTCTTATTATACCTGTATGTTAAAAGCCGGGAAAGATCTGTAAAAAAAATGGAACGGCTCCGCCAGGAAAAGATACAGTTCCAGTTTGAAGTATTGCGCAACCAGGTTAACCCGCATTTTTTATTCAACAGTTTTAATACACTTATCTCAACCATTGAAGATGATCCTAAAATGGCTGTGGAATATGTTGAACAGCTTTCAGATTTTTTCAGGAATATCATCAATTACAGGGATAAGGAGATAATTTCTTTACAGGAAGAGACAGAACTGCTGCAAACTTATTTTTTCCTGCAGCAAAAACGTCATGGCAATAACATAATATTTATCTCTGCCCTTACAGAAAAACAGAAAAAAGAGTATTTTATTCCGCCCCTTACATTACAACTGTTGATGGAAAATGCGATCAAACACAATGCCGTATCAAAAGAAACCAAACTTATTATCAGCCTTGAAATAACTGGTGATGAATACCTGCTGGTTAAAAATAATATACACGCAAGATTGAGTAAACAGGAAGGGGCCGGGATGGGCCTTCAGAATATTGTTAACCGGTATAACCTGCTTTCAAATAAAAAAGTATTGATTACAAATGATGAAAAAGAATTTATAGTTTCACTTCCACTCTTAAAAAACTGATATGCTAAGGATTTTAATTATTGAAGATGAAGAACCGGCATCAAAAAGATTATGGAAAATGATCAAAGAAATTGATCCTTCTGCCGATTTGCTTGATTCAGTTGCAAGTGTAACCGCCGCTGTTTCGTGGTTTAACGAAAATGATGTACCCGACCTTATCTTTTCCGATATACAACTTGCAGACGGGACCAGCTTTGATATTTTTAAAGCGATAAAGATCTCCTGCCCCATTGTATTTATTACTGCATATGATCAATACGCTATCGAGGCATTTAAAGTAAACAGTATCGACTACCTGTTGAAGCCATTAAAAAAAGAAGACCTGCAGTTTGCGCTGGAAAAATTTCAAAAAACAAGGTCTGCCAATAATCCTTCATTTGATATCAGTAAATTATTACAGGCGTACAGTCCTTTGCAGCAATCATATAAAAAAAGATTTATTGTAAGATATGGCGAACACATAAAGACCATTCAAACAGATGAGATAGCTTATTTTTATACAGAAGACAAGGTCACTTTTCTTACAACTTATGAAGGAAGACGCTTCGCCATTGATTTTAATTTAGACAATCTTGAAACATTGCTTGAACCAAAATTATTTTTCCGGATCAACCGCCAGTTCCTCATTTCCATTAATTCTATAACAGAAATGTTTGCCTATTCAAAAAGCAGGGTACTGATCAAATTAAAACCGGCAACAAAGCAGGAAACAATTGTCAGCACAGAAAGATCAGCGGATTTTAAAGCCTGGCTTGGTGATGGCAGCTAACCCTATTTATTTCGTCCTTCCGACGAAGGAGCAATCTTACTAAGGGTATCGCAATCGTCTTCATCAAATTCCTCCTTCGTCGGAATGACAAGCAGATTGCCTGGTACCTCGCAATGACGTCTACACATATTCTTCCCGTTCAGCTACAAAAATTTCCCGTTCGGTACAGTTCATTTTTACCGGGATTTTTATTGCCCGACTTTTATTAAAACAAATTATTAAACCAAAATTTAAGAAAATGAAAGCATCCAAATTTCTTTATAGTTTACTACTGCTGTCTGCATTTTGCAATACCCAGTTAACTTCCTGCTCAAAAAAAGATGACACAACACAGGTAACACAAGCCGCCACAGATGGCAACTGGCGTGTAAGTCTTTATTTCGATAACAGTGATGAAACCAATAAATTTTCTGGTTACAATTTTACTTTCAATAGCGGCGGGCAGGTTACCGCAACAAACGGCAGTAATACGGTTACAGGTTCATGGAGCCAGGGAAGCAGCAAGTTCACGATCAGTTTTGGAAGCACCGCTGTATTCAGTGATTTAAATGATGATTGGCTTATGGAAGAAAAAACGACAAGCAGCATAAAACTCAAAGACGACAATGCAACCCATATTCACCAGTTACAATTCGTAAAATTATAAATGTTCTGCATATGTGCCTGTTATGAAAAACAATTTGTCCCGCTTTAATATCCGGTTCACGTATTAATCCAATGAATAAGGTATACTCCAGGCATATTCTTTATACAGTTTTGTTTTAGCAACCGTAACATACTCATATGTTACGGTTCACTATTTTGGCGCCTAACCCTATGATTTATTAATTTAATTTAATATCTTTAAAATCAATATTCTACCAAAAGCGCATCTCCCTGTTTGATTAAATGCCTGCCCTGAATTAATTTTTTAAAAGCAACCAAATAAAGCCATTGAACGTATTAACAGAAAACAATTCAAAAGAATTGAAATTTCTTGACGAAATAATCGCCGGCTGCCTGGAAAATAACCATAGGGACCAGAAGGTTCTCTATGAGCGTTATTATGGGTATTGCCTTAAGATCGTTTTCCGTTATATATTCAGGTATGATAAAGCTGTTGATGTAGTAAACGACGGTTTTGTAAAGGTTTTCGGTAAACTTCACACTTTCCAATACGAACAATCAACCAAAGTTGAAATGATCCTCATGGGATGGATGCGCACCATCATGATCAATACCGCCATTGACAGGTTGAGAAAAGACAATTTTTTACCAGAGATAGGAATGATAAACGAAGGCGTTTGGATCGAAGACAAATCACAATCATCAGATCAATCTGTTTTATACAAGGACCTGATACAGGAAATAAAAAAATTACCCCCTACTTACAGGATTGTTTTTAATATGTATGTGATAGACGGATTTACACACCAGGAAATTGCCAACCAGCTAAAAATTGCTGTGGGCACTTCAAAATCAAATCTTTCTAAAGCACGCGGTTTGTTACAATCATTTATTAAAAAAGCTGACGAAACAAAAACATGCTACTCGTAATGGACGATATTAATGATGAATTATTCAGAAGGGCTGCCGACAACTACCCTTTAAAAACAGATACGCCCGATTGGGATGCTGTTCTGAATAAAATAAATACAGCCGGTCCTGCGGATGACACAGATCCTGTTCCCAAAAAAAGGAATAAAAATTACCGTTACCTTCTTTTATTATTACTCCTTATCCCATTTGCTGTTTATGAAAACAGGAATTCCCGGAATGATAACAACAATGATGGGAAAATTAAAAATATTACTACAACAGAAACAGGAAAAAGCCAGGCTGCTAACCCAAACCCTGTTACTGAAGGTTCAAATAAAATAACTGATAGTAAGACAGAAACGGTTAATCCTGAAAACCAGGATAATGCTGAAGTTCTGCAAAACACTGACAATAAAAATATAGTACAAAATAAGATCCCGGTTCCTGTTAATCCTGCTGAAACACAACCAAACAAAAAAACCACTGCCGCTGATATAAATACAACAAGCACTACAAGAAATAAAACAACAGCTGTTGAAATTGATAATACAAACAATAATTCTGTTGCCGCAAAATATAACAAGGCTAATTCATCTTCATCCAAACAGAGATTGAAGATTAAAATAAAAAATGCAGGCCTGGCAACCGCTGATGAAAATAATAACGGGTCTGCCGCTGCAAAACAAAACCGTAAAAAGAAGCTGGCTGCTAAGTCTTCTGCTGCCATTACACTAACAAGCCCTGAAGCTGAAAATGATGTGGCTCTTACAAAAGACGCGGTTGCTGGTAATGAAAAAAAGATCACGGCAGAAAAGGAAATATCGGAAACAGCAACCAAAGAAGCTGAACCTGATAAGAAAAATAAATTGGACAGTGCTGTAACTCCCAAGGTAAAAGAAAAAGAAGTAGCAAAAACTGAAGATAAAAACCCAACCAAAGAAGAAAAGAAGAAAAAAGAAAGAACAAAACATTTCTATGTTGGCCTCGTTGCTGGCCCAGACTTCAGCGCTATCAAATTACAGTCGCTAAAAAAAGTTGGGATCAATTATGGTTTTCTCATTGGCTATAAATTATCAAAGAAGTTCAGTATTGAAGCCGGACTTTTACAGGATAAAAAATATTACAGCACAGACGGGAAATATTTCAGTACCAAAAACATCTGGCTGCCACCTACAGAAACTATAGACCATGTAGATGGTATTTGTAAGATGCTGGAGCTACCGGTTAATGTTACCTATACTTTCAGGGAAAGAAAAAAATCTTCCCTGTTCGGTTCTGTTGGCTTCTCTTCATATTTTATGCAGCATGAAACCTATAGGTATGAACTGAATTATGGCGGTTACCGCTACCCGAAAAATTATAATTATAAAAACAGAAGTACGAGCCTTTTTGCAATGGTCAACATAAGTGCAGGATATACTTACAGCATAGGAAAGATCGGCAGCCTGCGTATTGAACCATTTATAAAATTACCTGTAAACAAGATCGGCACAGGAGAGCTTCCGATACAGAGTGGCGGTATTTTTATCGGCTTTACAAAATTAATTTTCTAAGTTCCTGTTCATAAAAAACCAATGTATATTTCGCAGCAGCCTTTCTTAAAGGGTTTGCATAATTGATCACAACAAATGTTTTTTTATGAGCAACCCTTATGCAGAAGATAATTTCAGTTCAACCGGTTTTAATTCTTTGAAGGAATCAACCTTCCCGGTCCAGGGCATCAGTCATACATCACCTGTTATATGGCAACTGAATTATGGTTTCCCCCTAAACAACAAATACAACCGCCTCGGCAAAAGGATCATTGATATCACTATTTCAATGCTACTCATACCGCTGGTATTGTCGTGGCTTGTTCCATTACTGGCCATCATTATCAAGCTTGATTCCCGTGGGCCGGTTTTCTTTCTGCAAAAAAGAAACGGCGATGGCGGAAAACTGTTTACATGTATCAAATTCAGGACAATGGTTGTAAACGAAGAAGCGGACCTGCTTGCTGCCAGGCACAATGATATCAGGGTAACCGGATTCGGAAAATTCTTACGGCATTATCATATTGATGAACTTCCGCAATTATTCAATGTATTGATAGGCGATATGTCGCTCATTGGCCCAAGGCCATATATGGTAAATGAGAACCTGTATTATGAAAACCTGCTGGAACAATATGCACTCAGGCATACTGTAAAGCCGGGTATCACAGGGCTTGCCCAATCTTACGGATATTTTGGTTCGTTGCATGACCTGGATCATTTAAAAGAAAGGGTTTCGCTTGATATGCAGTATATACGTAACTGGACAATCGGCATGGATATTAAAATAATATTTCGCACCTGTATGATGGTAATCGGTATTGAACCAACAGATGAACCCATTAAACAACTTGAAAGAAATAAAAATTTCTATAATTTGGAAAAGTATTGATGAGGCTATTTTTGCAGGTATTAATGACCCATTGGTAGCCGGGCCTAACAGGCAATTAAATGATCAAGCAGGTAAACTTTGAAACAAATTATAAGAAACATTTTAACGATCCTTACTAAAAAGGAAAAACAGGCACTTTTCAGTCTTGCAATAGCCGATGTTCTTATAAGTATCCTTGATATTGCTTTTTTAGCAGCACTACTGTTCATTATAAACTTTTATACGGGTACCGACAAGCAAACAGTTTCCGGGATCTTTCATTCTCCTGTTTTTATCAATAACCCCGTTCTGCCGATCATTCTTTTTTTTATACTCTTTGGGGCAAAAAATTTATTCGGCTTTATTATTTTTAAATCACAATACAATTTTGTGTTTAGAGTTGCTTCAAGAATTTCCGGTGAAAATTTATTACATTATTTTGAAGGGAGTTTTTCCGATTATGTAAACATTGATTCATCCGTTTACATGCGAAAGATAAACCAGCAACCGATCGAATTCAGCCAGTATGTTTTAAATGGGTTACAACAGGCATTCAGCCAGGTTATTTTAATCACTATAGCAGTAATTGCCATACTGATCTACAACCCGGTATTATTTATTTTACTCTTGCTGGTATTGGTACCACCGGTTTTTATCATTGCTTTTATAATGAAAAAGAAGCTGGGCACAGTAAGGCAGCACAGCAAACACACAAGCCAGAAAACCATCCAGCATTTGCAGGAAGCACTATCCGGTTATGTGGAAAGCAATGTTTACGGGCAGAATGATTTTTTTACCAGCCGTTACCAAAGTTTCCAGTCAAAGCTTAATCAATACCTTGCCAGTAACCAGGTCATTCAAAACATGCCTTCACGGCTCATTGAAGTATTTGCTGTTTTTGGTTTGCTTATCCTGATCTTACTTCACTCATTAACTGCCGGGGTAAATTCAATCCCATTGGTAACCATTGGGGCATTCATGGCTGCAGCCTATAAGATCATTCCCGGTATTGTAAAAATAATAAACATAAGCGGGCAGGTTAAAACGTATTCGTATACAGTCACAGACATTTTAAGCAACAAAAAAACTTTTACTAAAAAAGAGAAAATAACAACAAACATTGATTCTGTAATATTTGAAAATGTACATTTCAGTTATCCTGAAAAAAAAGTGCTGGATGCTTTTAACAATAATATCAGGAAAGGTGATTTTGTTGGAATATCAGGCCATTCCGGCAAAGGAAAAACAACTATTATAAATATTTTACTTGGCTTTTTATCCCCGGATTCCGGAACCATTTTGATCAATAATAAAATCAGCAATGCAACCGATAGAAAAAACTACTGGCCGGGGATATCATACGTTAAACAACAAACATTCTTTATTCATGATTCCATTCTTAATAATATTATTTTAAACGATGCGGATCCTGATCTTGATAAACTGGCAGAAGTACTGGCAGTTACAGGTGTTGACAAATTAATTGATAAAGCCCCTGATGGATCTGATACGATCATTACAGAAAATGGTAAAAATTTCAGTGGCGGACAAAGGCAACGGATCATTCTTGCTCGTGCTCTGTACAAAAATGCCGACCTCATCATTTTAGACGAACCATTTAATGAACTGGATGAAACATCAGAAAAACAATTGCTGGAATATCTTAAAGAAATTGCCGGCAACGGAAAAATAATTTTACTGATAACACACAACAAAACAGCGTTGTCGTTTTGCAATAAGAAAATCATGCTGGATGAGTAATTACGGTAAAACATTGATCATCCTTAGCCCCGGTTTCCCTAAAGATGAAGCCGATAGCACTTGCCTGCCCTTTCCCCAGCTATTTGTAAGAAAATTAAAAGAGCTCAATCCTTCATTGAATATCATTGTGCTCGCATTTCAATATCCCTATACTTCTTCAGAATACAAGTGGCACGATGTAACTGTTATTCCTTTCAATGGAAAAGATAAAGGAAAACTTAAGCGGTTAATGATATGGAAAAGTGTATGGAAAAGATTAAAAAAGATCATGAAAGAAAATGATGTTTCTGGCATATTAAATTTCTGGTTGGGCGAATGTGCTTTGATCGGAAAATATGCCGCAAAAAAATATCATGTTAAAAACTTTACCTGGTTATTGGGGCAGGATGCAAAAAAAGGGAACCGGTATTTCTCACTTGTAAAGCCGGCAGCACAAAACTTAATTGCATTGTCAGATTTTTTAAACGAAGAATTTTACAGGAATTATAAAATAAGGGTTGCTAATGTTATCCCTCCGGGTATTGACAAAAAAGATTTTCCGCTTCAGTCTCCTCAAAGGAATATTGACATTATGGGAGCCGGTTCCCTCATTCCATTAAAGCGATATGACATTTTTATAAAAGTGGTAGCGCAATTAGCAAAAAAACATCCTGCGATAAAAGCAATTATTTGTGGTAATGGGCCTGAGCATGTTGCATTACAGGAAATGATCAATGCCCGTGGCCTGTCGGAAAATATTCAGTTGTATGGGGAATTGCCACGTGAACGTGTGCTTGACCTGATGCAGCAGTCAAAAATTTTTCTCCATCCTTCTTCTTATGAGGGTTTCGGATTTGTATTGTCAGAAGCTTTATATGCGGGAGCTCATGTGCTGAGTTTTTGCAGGCCGATGAATAATATATTTAAACATCATCAGGTTGTAATTTCCGAAGCAGCAATGATAGATGAAGTTGATAAAATTTTATCGGCTACAGTTGCAGATCATAGTGCTGTTTTAAATTTTTCCATAGAAGAAACCTGCAGTAAGGTTATGTCCCTTTATGATTAATATCTCATAAAGAAGAAAAAACATTTTTGAATTTTTCAGCAATCGCTTCAAATGAAAGTTCTTTTTTAAAATATTCCCTGATATTATTTCTCCGTTCTGTAGAATTTAAGCTGACGGAATTTTGAAGTGCTGCCAACAATTCACTTTCATTTCCGGGTTCATACAACAACCCGGAATTTCCACTGATCATCCTGAATGAAGGTATGTTTGTAACAATAGGAATACAACCGCAACTCAGTGCTTCACACAATGCGGTGCCGCTTCCTTCATAATGTGAAGCAGAAAGAAAAAAATCGGCACTATTGAACCAATAAAGCAGGTCTGCATGTTGTATTTTTCCAACAAGAATCACCCGGTTATCGTGTTCATTCTGAGAAAGCAGTAATTTGATCTCCGGCAACAGGTCATCTGTCTGGTAGACCATATAAAGTTTTGCGGCTGCTGCAATAGAAGAAAATTTCAAAAAAGCTTTTACAGCAGTTAATGGATCTTTATTTTCATTAAGCCGACCTACCCACAAATAAACCTGCGATCCCGTAACACCTGTCTTTAGCCTGGCAGCTTCCCTGTCCATTGGAAAAAAAACAGAAGTTCCACCAACAATTTCAAACAGCTTTATATGTTGTGAAAGATTTCCTTTTTTAACCCAATCATCCGCAATATCCTTTGAAGCAAAAATGCCGGCATCAGTTTTCAGGCTTGCCAGTTTTTGCAACCACTTCTTAACGCCTGTAAAAGGTTTTTCGGCATGATGCTGAACAATAATTTTCACCTTATTTCCCAGGCATTGACGAAGCTGTAAAAGTTGCAAAGGAAACAGAAAACTGCTCACGAATACTATATCCGGATCGAGGCTTTTTACAAAAGCATTTAGTTTTCGGGGGAAATAATTTTTCTTTTTACCGGCATCAACACAATAATATTTAACACCATTGTGCAAAAATTCTCCTTCATAGTTTATCTGTTCTACCCGGATAATTTCATGCTCATGGGCCAGGCATTCGAGCCAGCCAACATAAAATTTGATCCTTTTAATCCACTCATCCGGAGAATGTATATCAGGAGAATAATTATAACTTACGAAAACTATCCGCATAATTATACGAAAGTAAGAATATGGGAATATATATACTGATTATTGGATATTTTTATACATCAACACTGAACCGTAGTGCCAATTAATAAACAAGAAGATAAACAGGTAAGCAGCCGGAATATTTCATACTATAATGAGATAGCATTAGACTATGATGCGATTTTAGACAAGGACAATACTAATAAAAATGTACGCTCAAAGGTTATTGAATATTTTACTGCTAATGTAAAACCCGGTATTGTACTGGATTTTGGCGGAGGCACAGGCAAAGACACTGAATGGATGATTAAAAAAGGTTATAGCATCATCTTTTGTGAGCCATCGCCTGCCATGCGGCAGATTGCCATTGAGAAAACAAAAAAAGAATTTTCAACAACGGCTATTGATTTTGTTGCTCATGAATTTAGCGATTTCAGGAGCTGGCAAACAACAATACCTTTTAAAGAAAAAGCTGATGCAGTTCTTGCAAATTTTGCTGTTATAAACTGTATCCCCGATATTGAACTGCTGCTTGAAAAAATGTTACTTGTATTAAAACCGGGCGGACATTTTATTATGCTTCTTTTGGATTATAGTTTTACAAAAAAATTACGGTCGAATTTAAGAGGAACATTATTATCACTGTTAACCGGTGATACAGTAAACTTCAGCATCAATTATAACGGCCGGCAGCAAACGGTATTTACACATTCCGTTAAAGCGATCAAAAATGCAATGGCGGGCAATTATATATTTCAGCACTATGAAAGAATCCCGGGTTCGGAATTCTGTTTAATACATGTAACCAGGAAATGAAAAGTCTCATCCGGAAAATATTAATTGGCAATACTCCTGTTAGTGAATATTCAACAATAACAGTTCCCGGAGATATAACCGAAAAGGTATTTCTCAAAAAAGGAAATACACAACTTGATATTTCAGGTTCACACTGGCTTCTATGCCTGAAGCCGGTTGTTTTTGGTATTTGGTTTTCAGAAAAGAATGATGCGGTCTTACCTGATAAAGAAAGAGGAGCACGTTATAAAATGTATTTTAATGATGCTGAGAAAAATGCCAGGACTGTTGCTGTTTTAGAATTATCGTTCCTTAATAAAATTGAAGAGCCTGACGGAATATTATTATTGCTTAGGCTGGAAAGGCCTGTCACGCATCATATAAATCTTATTAAAACGCTGTTCCTTTATTACAGGCATTATAAAAAACCTGAGCAGGACCTTACTGTTTTACGATCTTTTTCTGCAGCATACAGTTACCCCAGGAAGGTGCGGCTGATATCTTTTAAAGAAGGAGAATATTGCAATATCTTTCCAATGGACCTTGTGGGTGATATTCCACAAAGCAAACGATATGTATTTGGATTAAGGCACAGCAATGTTACGCTTGCACGCATTATTGAAACGAAAAAAATACTGGTGTCTGAAATACCGTATGAACAAAAGAAGATAATTTATCAATTGGGAAAACATCACCGTGACCCGCTTTCGGCAAACGATCTGCCATTTAATATTATTGAAAGTGAAAAATTTCATTTCCCTGTACCAGCCTGGGCAAACAGTTATAAAGAAATAATGATAGAGAAAAATATCAACCTGGGAAGCCATATGCTGTTATGGGGCGAAGAAATTAATGAGAAAAAAATAAGTCCGCCTCATGGCCATTTATTTCATATTCATTTTTTGCATTACTTACACCAGCAGAAAAAAGGGCATGCTTATCCGTTGGTATAAACCGGATGTACTTTAATGAACAAAGCGGCTATACAAAACTCATTCTGCCAGGATCATCTTTTTTTCAATGGCAGAACAAGGGAAAACAGCTCCCGGGTAATAGTGCTTAATATCCGCCATCAATGCAGGTATATTTCCTTCTACATATTTTACTTCTCCGTTAATAGTTACAGGAAAAAAATCAGACAGGTTAAAGTTCACTTTCTTAAGCTGTGAATAATATTGCGAATCAAACAGCCTGATCTTTCCCTTGTGCATGACCATCAGTATATCTTCAGGATCTGTTGCATAAAAACTATCCCAGCCCGGTTTTCCGGATTTGTCTTTTGCAATTACAATATTTGCTTTCTTCCCATGCCTGATATCGCCGCTATGGCTGCCCAGCAATTTTGCCGCCTGGCTTGTAGCCATTGCAAATAATTCGGCATCTGTAGCAAGATGTGTTGCCCTTGCTGTTCTTAAATGATGCCACGCATTCCAGTTCCCTGTAAGTGTTGAATCGGTTCCAAAAACAATTCTGGCATTTTCTTTCAACAGGTCTATATCAGCATGTGTATTTAATAATGTTTTGTTTGATTCGGGGCACCACACCAACCCCGAAAATTTTCTCGCCTGCCTGGTATTCATTGCCACAGCATGCACAGCAATTAGTTTCTTGCTCCATAAATTCCATGACAGCAATTCATCGATTTCTTTTGAAGACCCCCGGTCTGTTCCTTCTCCTGCATGGATCACGCAGGTCTTTTTCCTTGCAAACGGATTGTTGAGTTTTAACTTCCAGTATTTTTCAAGCTTAACGGAATGAAGGCTTTGAAATTCCTGCCATACTGTAATGAGAGGATTGTCAATTTTTAAAACACTGCCGTGGTTCACTACAGTAGTAACTCCTGCAAGGAGATTTTTATACACGCCCCATTGTGACCGTAATTGCAATGGGATTTTCAATACAGCATCGATCTCATTTTTATGAACACGGTGAATATCCTTACCCCATGCCTTGTAATTTTTATACGGCCCGTTGCTTAAAACAGGGAAACAATTAAAATCCAGGTGATCATGAAAATTAATAAGCCCGGGAAAAGCAATAGCGCCATTGAAGTCAAACTGCAGCTCGTCTGTATTCAGGCTCGTTGGCTCTGCCGAAACAGAACTGATAAACCTTCCTTTGATATAGATATTCACGGGCAATCCACTACCCGTAAGTGTTACATTGTTAACAACCATATTACCTCTTTAAGTGTAAACCATAAATGACAGGCATCCCTTTAAATTTTTGAAATACTGTCATTGCATTTTTGGCTTCATAATAGGACCTTACCGGTTCATCTATATAACGTTCTTCCTGCTGTATGATATTGAACCCATATTTTGAAAAGATCTGTTTCACGTCATCCAGTGAATGAACGTAGTTTATTACCGAAAAGTTTTTATTATCATGACTGAAACTCCGTTTGCCGCCCTGCGCAAGAATAGCAGGATGGAAATCTGTGATAATAAGATCACCGCCCGTTCTTAAAACCCTGGCCCAGCTCCCAATGGCTTCATCAATATCATCAATATGGGCAATGGTCAATGTTGAAACGATACAATCTACAGATCCGTCGGGTAAACCCAACAGCAGGTTATCTGTTGTCTGCTCCGTTATTGATAATGGGAATTTCCTTTTGAGCCGGTTCAACATGCCCACAGAAACATCATATCCACGCACAAGTGCCGGTGAGCAATTATAGAGTTTCTGCCAGTGCCTCCCTGTTCCGCAACCAATATCGGCAATTATCTTGTTTTCAAGCGAAATGTTGCTGATAAGCAGGGGAAATATTTCTTCGTCAAGATCGAGCATCAGGTTGCCTGGCTGCTCATCGTAAGACCCGGACCATATATCATAGGCTTCCATGACAGGTTTTTCGGCAGAGTGCCTTACTTTCGCCTGGAGATATTCCTTTATGGATGCAAGCATGTTCATTGGCTGGCTTTGATAATAGTTGGTTCTTTGTTATTAGAACGAATTTAGGTAAAATTGGTTGCGTTGCTGAACCATTATTTTGCGTTCCGGAGCAACCTTCAGGCAGTATAACCGTATTTAAAAGGGGCACAAAGTGCTACCCAAGATATTTTTATGAATAAAATTTTATTATTCAATCCAAAGAGTGCTATTGCAAAACACAGGGTGCCAAATTCCATTCTGAATATTGCTGCTTCCGTGGAAGGAAAATATCCCTGGGTAATTGTTGATGGAAACAGGGAAGAAGATCCGTTGTCTGTCATTTTACAATACCTTCAGACCGGCGAATTCAAATACATTGGTATTACAGTAATGCCCGGCCCGCAGCTTAAACAGGCAATCCCATTTTCAAAAGCTATCCGGGACCGTTACCCTGACATTAAAATAATCTGGGGAGGATATTTTCCAACCAATCAATATAAGGTTGTGCTTAAATCCGGTTATGTTGATTTTGTAATAAACGGCCCCGGAGATCACTGCTTTCCTAAATTGATCCATGCACTGGAAAACAATGAGCCTTATGAACTGATCAAAAACCTTATTTACAGATCCGGCGATAACATCATTAAAACAATAAAAGAAGACCTGATTGAACAGGATGAGTTGCCACCGCTCCCTTATGACAAGCTTGCTGAATTTTATCCAATGGATAAATACCTTGGTAAAACATATCTCGGGAAAAAAACACTTGCATATCATTCCAGTATTGGCTGCCCGTTCACCTGTTCTTTCTGCGCCGTTGTTCCAACTTATGAAGCAAGATGGAAAGCCAAGTCTGCCCAAAAGGTTTACAATGATATCAAATACATAAAAGACAAATGGGGAGCAGATGCCATTGAGTTTCACGATAACAATTTCTTTGTATCTGAAAAACGCACCATTGAATTTGCAGAATTGATATTGCCTGAAAAAATGAGCTGGTGGGGAATGGCCCGTATCGACACCATGCATAAATTCAAAGATTCAACACTGGCATTGATAAGGGCTGCAGGATGCAAGATCATTTTCTTTGGTGCTGAAAGTGGCAACAATGCCATTTTAAAACAGATGGACAAAGGCGGCACACAAAGCGGTGAACAGATCGCTGAGTTTGCAGCACGCATGAAAAAATTTGACATCATTCCTGAATACTCTTTTGTATTGGGAACCCCGGCCCCAACTCCTGCCGAAGTAGAATCACAGATCGATTTCGAAATTAATTTTATCAAAAAGATAAAACGTATCAATCCCGGTACCGAGATCGTTTTATACACTTACAGCCCTGTTGCCACCGAAGGTTCTGACCTTTACAACCAGGCACTCGAAAAGGGATTTAAATTTCCACAGCAACTGGAAGACTGGATAAGTCCGGCCTGGGAAAATTTTGACCTGCGCAAAAATCCGCTTACACCATGGCTTACACCTGCCATGATAGACAAAATAAAAAACTTTGAAACTGTACTGAACGGGTATTACCCAACTGTTACAGATATACGCTTAAACAGTTTTAAAAGAAAAGCCATTCATGTGGTAGCTGGTATCCGGTATAAAATAAATGTCCACAAATACCCTTTCGAAATAAAGCTCTTACAGAAAATGTGGAAATACAGGCAACCCGAGATACAGGGTTTTTAAACATGTGCAATAAAAGAAATTGACAGTAACCGCCAACATACAAAGAACCAGTTTTGAAGACCTGTATATAACAACCAGGGAAAAGGAAAACCGCATATATACAGATGAACAGGTTAAGCAACTTCCGTTAATAGAACCTTCACATATACATTTTAAAGAATGGGAAATAAGAAAAAGATCGGCAGAAAGATTGGCCGGTTATCTTGAAAAGAAGAAAAGGCCACTAAAAATACTTGAAGTTGGTTGCGGTAATGGCTGGCTTTCTGCAAAACTGGCTTCCCTGAAAGGCTCTGTAATAAAGGGCTCAGATATCAATAATACAGAATTAGAACAGGCGAGGAAAGTTTTTAAGGAGAAAATAAATTTATCGTTCATTGAAGTTGATGTAAGGGATATCGATCCGGGAGAAAAATTTGATGACATCATTTTTGCGGCATCCATACAATATTTTCCGTGCTTTGAAAATGTTATCAATACAACCTTACCGCTTTTAAGTGAGGAAGGAGAAATTCATATACTGGATAGTTTTTTTTATGCTGCTGATGAAATTGAAAATGCCCGCAAGAGAAGTGCTGAATATTACCGGTCGATTGGCTATGAAGAAATGACCGCATATTATTTTTGTCATTCACTTGATTCATTAAGATCATTTGAACACAGAATTTTATTTGCACCTGGCACATTTAAAAATAAATATTTTGGAAATAATGATCCCTTTCCATGGATCTGCATAACAAAAGCATGAGCCTACAATCACTATATGAAACCTTCAACCGTTACAGAACATTGCAAACGGATAAGATCAGCAGCCTGCCGATCGTTATCCTCATGCCGCACAGTGCCTGCAATTGCCGCTGTGTGATGTGTGATATCTGGAAAGGCAACCACAATCTTAAACAATTAACAGAAGAGGATATTAGTGGTTTACTTGGCTCATTGAAAAAATTTGGAACACAACAGGTATTGATGTCGGGTGGTGAAGCATTGCTGAACCCGAATTTTTTCAGATTTTGTGAGATACTGAAAAAAGAAAAAATAAAGATCAGTTTATTGTCTACCGGGCTTACACTTAAAAAAAATGCAGAGCAGCTAGTGAAATGGGTTGATGATATTATCATATCTCTTGATGGTGATGAAATGCTCCATGATGCGATCCGCAATATTCCCGGTGCTTATAACAAACTAAAGGAAGGCATACAGGCTTTGCGATCGATCGATCCAAAATTTAAGATCAGCGGCAGAACAGTGATACACCGCATCAATTATCTTAACTGGCATCGCATCATTGATAGTGCAAAAGAACTGGGACTAAACTCGATCAGTTTTTTACCAGCCGATGTGAGCAGTACAGCATTCAACAGGGAAATACCCTGGGGCGAAGACAGGCAGGATGAAATTCTTTTATCAAAGATGGACCTGGTTGAATTACGTTTGGTAATAGATAACCTGCTGACGAAATACAGTGAAGAATTTAAGAATAATTTTATTGCAGAACCGCCTGAAAAGATCCAGAAGATTTACCAATACTATGCAGCATATTATGGCATCAGTGATTTCCCTTTTAAAAAATGTAACGCACCATGGGTGTCAACAGTAATTGAAGCAGATGGAACGGTGCGCCCATGTTTTTTCCATGAACCTTACGGCAACATCAAAGCAGAACCACTTGCAGATATCATCAACAGTGATATGGCCATTTCTTTCAGAAAAAATTTAGACATGGAGAAAAATGAAACATGTATAAAATGTGTTTGTTACCTCAACCTTTCACCAATAACAAACCTTTCGTAGCATATAAATGAAAAAAATATTTTTCACTCATTCATACTTCCTGCGCTTCGATCCAAAGCAATGGGCAACAGGGCAACCCTATGCACCATTGGGAACTTTATATGCTGCTGCATTTATGAGGGAAAATAATTACTCCATATCTTTTTTTGATACCATGTTCGCTTATGGCCCTGAAGAAATTATTCCTCACATCAATAATGAGCAACCGGATATTTTTGTTATTTACGATGATGGGTTTAATTACCTTACAAAGATGTGCCTCCAGAACATGAGGGAAGCTGCTTTTAAGATGATCCGTTTTGCAAAAGAAAAAGGCTGCACTGTTATCGTTTCCAGTTCCGATTCTACCGACAGGTTTGAAATGTACCTTTCCGAAGGCGCCGATTATATTTTACTGGGCGAAGCAGAAATGACATTGCTTGAATTGACAAATGCTGTCACTAAAAATGATGCGGATCTTTTCAATATTGAAGGGCTCGCCTTTAAACACAATGATGCCGTTGTAAAAACAAAACGGAGAAATGTGGTAAAAGACCTTGATGCGTTACCTTTTCCTGCATGGGATATCATTAACATGGAACCTTACCGGAAAATGTGGGTAAAACATACCGGCTATTTTTCAATGAATATGGGAACCACCAGAGGTTGCCCTTTTAAATGTAACTGGTGCGCCAAACCGATCTATGGAAACCGTTACAATTCACGCAGTCCGCAAAACGTAGTAGATGAATTGAAAATGCTGAAACAACAATTCGGCTTCGATCATATCTGGTTCTGTGATGATATTTTTGGATTAAAACCGGGATGGGTACACGAATTTGCAAACCTTGTTGAAAAAGAAAAACTTAGTTTTAAATTTAAAATGCAGGGACGTGTTGATCTCCTGTTACAGGAAAACAATATCAAAGACCTTGCAAGGGCGGGCTGCGTAAATATATGGATGGGGGCTGAAAGCGGTTCTCAAAAGATACTGGATGCCATGGATAAAGGAACTACTGTTCAGCAGATATTTGAAGCAACACGTTTATTAAAAAAGTGTGGCGTTAATCCGTCATTCTTTATACAATTTGGATATCCCGGTGAAACAAAAGAAGATATTGAGAAAACGATCGCCATGATCAACAAATTATTGCCATACGAGATCGGCATATCTGTTTCATATCCTTTACCGGGAACTGTTTTTTTTGAAAAAGTAAAAAGTGAATTACAGGAAAAAACAAACTGGACGGATTCTGATGAACTGGCCCTGATGTTCAGAAATACCTATCAACCGGCTTTTTATAAACAACTTCACCGCTATGTTCACAAAAGCTACCGGAAACACATTGCTTTTGAAAATTTAAAACAATTGTTTGTACATCCTTTAAAAGCTAATTTTACTGTTATTAAAAAAGCATTCTCCGGTTTGTATTATTTACCGGCCGCATTCATTGACAAACAAAAACTGCATCAGCTGGAAAAGCCTGTATAATGAGTGCAGCATCCTCACATATAAACGAAGAAAAAGCAGCGCTCGCCTTTTCAAATCAATCAGCCACTTTTGATGAACAGTACGCCGGCAACACGATCATTCAGTACAAACGTGAGCGTGTAAGAAAACATGTACTTCAGTATTTAAAACCCAATAGCAATATTCTTGAACTAAATGCAGGCACAGGTGATGATGCTATATATTTTGCCAAACTCGGCCATCGTGTTCATGCAACAGATATTGCTTCTGGCATGCAGGAAAAATTAAAGGAGAAAGTGATCAGTCATCAATTAACAGCATTTGTAAGTAATGAATTGTGCTCTTACACTTCATTAGAACAGTTGAAAAACAAAGGGCCTTATGATCTTATCTTTTCAAATTTTGCCGGGCTGAATTGTACAAATCAGCTGGAAAAAGTATTACTGTCGTTTGATCACGTACTAAATCACGGCGGATTGGTTACATTGGTAATACTTCCAAAATTTTGTCTATGGGAAACTCTCCTCATCTTTAAAGGAAAATTTAAAACTGCAACACGCCGTTTCTTTAGTTCAAACGGCAGAAAGGCAAAGATTGATGGCGATATATTTACCTGTTGGTATTATTCACCAAAATATGTGATCAGTAAATTAAAAAATAAATTTACGCCTGTTGAACTGGAAGGGCTGTGCACAATAGTTCCGCCTTCTTATATAGAACAGTTTGCAGAAAAACATCCAAAAATTTATAGTTATCTCGTAACAAAAGAGAACAGGTTAAAAAATAAATGGCCCTGGAAATATATCGGGGATTATTATATCATTACATTAAGAAAGCAATGAGCTTATCCATTTAAGAGAGTTTCCCAAAAAGCCCCGCTGTGGTATTGATTTCCTTTCCTGCTGCAACATCAGGTACAGTTGCTGGTATTTTTTAGAAGTATAATATGCATTTATCCGGGCAACGATAAAACCGATGCGCTTATCCAAAAAACCAAGCTGAAAAATATAAGCCTGCATAAAATTAAATACCGGCGACAATACACGCAATGCTGCAATGAATTTTCTTTGCTCCTGTTTATATTTTAAAGCACAAAGGAAAGCGTATCCTGTTTTCTTTTGTTTATAATGGGCAGCATTCCTGATACCGAAATGTTTCGCATGTGCATCAAGTGTGATTTTCTTTGTGTGCTCACCTACCAGTTTTTCGTGAACTGGCACCAGGTTCCACTGTGCATAGTTACGGTTATACAGCCTGAATACGCGATCATGTTTTAAGGCCCCATGCCTGATCTCTGTATTACCGAAAAAATTCTGCCGCCTGAACCCGTAAATAATATTTGTGTCAACAGGGTTGATTGCAAGAACAGCCGCTGCAAGTTCAGTGGTAATGCGTTCGTCCGCATCCAGTGAAAGTATCCATTCATTCTTTGCAAAGCCGGCCCCGGTGTTCCTGGCATCGCCATAACCTTTCCACGTAATAGATTGAACATTCGCCCCTACCTTCCCTGCGAGTTCAATTGTATTATCATCGCTTCCAGAATCAATTACAATGATATCCTTACTTATCTTTTTTGCAGAAAGTATGCAGGCCTCAATGTTTAAAGCTTCGCTCTTTGTTATTATGACTACAGAGATTTCTGTCACAAAATGATTTTAATATAAAAGTGTTTCAATTATAATATTTCGTTGGTCAGCCTCGATGAATGTTCGTAGCGGTTAAAAATATCAGATACGTTATTTTCATATAACTGGAGTAATTTAAATTGGAAATTTACCGGGTCGGGTTTTGAGTAATGTTTAGATGCACACAATCCCATTACTATACCTCTTTCATTCTTTTTTTTCTTTTTTGTTTTCCTGTTCCAGCTATTGGCTGTCATTTTCATAAGTATGGAATCCAAAAGGTTCCCGGCTTTGTTGTTCAGCAATTTTTCAATGATCGTTTTAACCCAGGAGCCCTTAATATCTTTTGCCATTGAAATCCGCATGTAATTATTGGGTAAAAAATTTTTTGTCCAGCTATTGGCCGAATAAAAATTTTCAAACACCTCATTTCCACGAAGCGGCATCAACGTGGCTATTTCGGTTGCAGTATAAATGTTCTTTTCAACGATCTCGGGTTCGGCTTCATCAATAAAATAATTCATGCAGAAAAAATGCTGCATCCTAAACAAAAAGGTGAGTTTCTTGAACAAGTGTAAAAAACTACGGGCTATCCATAAACGGTTGGCAGCGGCTATGATAAAAAAATCTATATCGGCACTATCATCGGCAAAATTCTTCGACAGGGAGCCTGACACAGCAACACCTCTCACATAAGGAAAGCGGGATATCAACGATGCCGCCTTATTTGCTTTTGCAAGCATTGTGATCGCCTTCTCATTTCCTTTGATGCGCCTTTCGGAAAGTGAAAAATTATTGTGCAGGCTGTAAAATTCCCCTACTTTAAATACAGCACATTCTTCTATTAATAAATTCAATGCATGTTCAAATTCATGGTTAGTATCAGCATTGCCAAGAAAAATAAAGATCTCCCGTTTTTTTAACGGGTAATCAAACATATTGAAATATGCCAGTGTTGCTAATATGTCTTTTTTAATGGCCAAATTTTTAAGTTTATTGTTCTGCAATCAAGCTGTGAACCATATTATAAAACGTTTATCTTCCTTCAGGGTTGCCTGTACTTAAATATAAATCATGTTAACTGTTTTCTTGTACGTATCACAAAAAATGAAAAGAAAAATGCATAAAAAAATATCCCTTTGTTTACATCAAGTATGTCTTCAGAAAATGAAACAACCGATATTAGTATCATAAAACTGAAAAGCAACATATCTTTTCGTTTTATTGCCAACCAGGATCCCCAGAATAATGTGCTGATATAAATGATCAGACCGGCTATTCCCGAGTTTATTAAAAAACTAAGATACTGGTTGTGTACATTCAGTGAATTCAGGTAAGCGGAATACATTTTCTTTTCGTAATACAGTTCTTTCAGCATTGGTATTTCAGCCCCTGTGCCATTACCAATAACGGGTGATCTTTTAATCAGGTCAATTGCAGCTTCCCAACGATATATCCTCCAATCCAGTTTTTCACTTTCAGCCCCTTTAAAAAGATCATTCTTAAAATCGGCAAAAAAACGTTCCCTGAAAACATCTACCGTTAAAACAAATGTTGCAAATAAAACCGACAGTGATAATGAAATGAAAAGAAAACGGAGTTTTGCTGTCTTTTTCAGCAGGAACCACGGGATACCGATATTGACAATTATTGCCAGCGCAATAAATGCTGATTTGGAGCTGAGCTGTACAAGCCCGGCTATAAGTATCAGCAGGCATCCTATCATGAACAAACGTTTATTCAATGATTTTTCTATCAGTACCTGTTGCAGGAAATATACAACAGATATCACCAGGAACATGGAAAAATAAGTTGCATGAAGGTCTAACGGAAGCGAAAAATTATGGTGAACAAATGCATGGGTGAATAAAGTTCTTACAGGCAGTTTTTCATACCAGATTACATGCAGAGCATCGCCGAAAAGGTAAAGTACCGTGCACGTGCATCCAATCGCAAAAACTTCCAGTAGCCTTGGCCGGTATTTATCAATATCCAGTGAACTTATTGAAAGCAACAAAGGAAACAGGAGTATGGCCAGTTGCTTTGTAATAATATTCATACCTCCTGAAAAAGAAACCGCATAGATCGCCGACAGCATTGTTACCAAAAAAACTGATTGCAGTATAAAAGTGGTGCTTCTTATTTTTTTGAAAGAATCTTTATTAAGGAAAATAACTGAATGAACCAGGAAACTTACCAATACAATAGTACTGTAAAACCTGTCGAAAGGTAATAACAGTAAAAAACAGAGCAGGTGATAATAACTTATCCTGTTCTCAGTTCTGTCCTCTATATAAAATAGTTTCTTCATGTTTTATCGGGTAATATTCCTGGTTAGCCAGGTAACATTCCATAAAATAGTTCTCGTATTTTTCAATGATGCTTTCCCAGGAGAATTCAGTTACGATGGTTTCGTAATTATTCAGGATATGCATCTGGTTGGCAAACTGGTCTTCATGTATGATATTGCACACATCCGTTTTATTGTCAAAAAATACCGCATTACCTTTCAGTATTGATCTGCTGAACTCATTTCCATGTGCTGCCAACGGCACTTTGGAGGCCATGGCATCCAGCAGCGAAGGATTGGTACCGCCAACACTGTGCCCGTGAAAATATAAACTGCAGAAAGATGTAAGGCTTTGTACCTTACGTTCATTGAATATCGGACCGAGGAAAACAATGCGTTTTTCCTCTTTATATTTATCAACGAGGTAAGTGCCAAAAGCATTTCCTGTATTCCCGATCACTATGAATTTATTTGCTGAATTGCTTAAAGAAAAGCCATCCAGTATCATTTCAATATTGTTCTCTGGTTCCATTCTCGCCATCAGTAAAAAATAGGATTGTTTCTTTAATCCGTATTCCGTTAAATGCTCTTCATTTGCTTCTGGATAAAGGTCGGCACCATAAGCAATGTATTTGCTTTTGATCCCGTATTTGTTATCAAGATAATCTTTGATCACCGGTGAATCTGCCACATGAAACCTGCTGGAACGTACAGCCAGTTTCTCTGCATACTTTAAAAAATTCCTTACAGGTTTTGAGAATTTTGTGCGCTGCCATTCGAGGCCATCCATATTCGTTATTACGATCGGTTTCTTAGGATACAATCTTCCCCACACAGAACTGCTCGTATAGCCAAGCATCAGGATAATATCATAATTCCTTTTTCTTGAATCAATGATACAGTTCAGGTCGTACACAAACTGCCCTGCAATACCGATCAGGTATTCCGGATCAAAACAATGAATGATCCTTACGCCATTCCATTCCTTTTTTTGATAAGGGTGCCTGTGCGAATTATAAACCGTAACACTGTGCCCCCTTTCAACAAGGCCCCTGGCAAGCCATCCGGCTATATGTTCAAAGCCCCCGTAATTGTTTGGAATGCCCCTTGTTCCGAGTATTGCAATATTTAATTTCATGATGTACCTATTACTTTTTTATAGCCTTCTAATGTGCATAAACTGGCCCGTTGCCAGGTATACAGTGTTGTTATTTTTTCCTGCAGGTTTATGTTATGTGGTGATGATGATGCCTTTTTTACCAGTGCATAAATATTTTCCGGTGATGATGGATCACAATAAAAAGCATCTTCCCCAAAATATTCTTTTGTATCTCCTTTATCTGTTATCACGATATTGCATCCCATTGCCGCTGCTTCAAGGGAACTAAGCCCGGTTGTTTCAAACCAGCTTGGCAATACATGAACCTTTGCCTGCTGATAATAATTAACCAGTTCTTCCTGGGGAACATGCTCAACAAAACTGATATTGGATGCAGCCGCATCCCGGCAGGCACGGTAATATGACTGCTGATTGGGAGCCGCTGCCCCAATGATCAGCAATGTATATTCTGTATTATTCAACGCCCTGATAAGGTTCAGTTGGTTCTTAACACCCTCGATCCTTGCCACACAAAGAACCAGTTTATCATCTTTTTGAATTTTATCATTAAAGTTGAACAGGCTCAGATCAACGCCATTTGGGATAACCATGTAATCTGAACTGCAGTTATACTGCCGCGTTAGCCTGCCATATTCCGAATCGGAATTGGGCAATAAAAGAGTTGCTTCATTCAACACCTGCCTGATCGATCTCTTCTGGCCTTTCCATACATAAGGCAAACTCATCATCCTGTCCTTACCGATCGTCCAGCGTGAAATGGCTTTCAGGTATTCGATGGCATCCGCAGGTAAAAAACGGAATATCATTCCTGGTAATCCTTTACGGTGGCCCCTGTCATATTCACTGTAATTAATTAGTATTGTTGATACCACGAACGGCATCTTTGCTTTCCTGATATGATACAGGATATCGGCTGGCCTTGTAATATTGAAGAAATGTAACAGGTTATATACACTGTAATTTATTTTTTCATTGGTAAGTTTAATATCCACAGATATTCCATGATCCCCGAGCAGCCTGGCCGTCTGCATTGCCTGTACCGTATCACCGCCCCTTACGGTAAACAAAGTAGATCTCGCTATCATGGCAACTTTTATCATTTTGACGAAACAAATATTGAATACATATTATTGATCATACTTTTTGGCAGGTACGAAATCAGCAACAACATATAATCCTTAATATCAAAAGAATTTAGTTTAATTGCTTTTTTCACATGCTGCCTTGCCTTTGAAGGATCATAATTATTCCAAAGGAATTTTTTTGCAAGCAGGATATAATAAGCTCCTTCCTTGCTCTTTGAATTATTCTGTTCATGGATGATGTTTAACAACCTGTCACCATCAGCCTTGCTTATATTTCCCGTTCTAAGTGCTTTGTTCTTGATCTCATGAAATTCCTTTGGCCGTTTTCTTTCATCCATCGTAAGTGAAGATGGATTTAAACGCACACTTAACAATTTATCCGGCAGGTTATACATTTTTCCTTTGCCTTTTAATTGCTGCCAGAGCAGGTGATCTTCGAAACTGTGTGCATCGGTATTATAACCGGTTGCACAGATCACATCCTTTTTATAAATAACACTTGCATGAATGAACGGACAGGTGCTATATGAAAGGTTTTGTACCTGCTCATTGGTTATTGCATGCGGGTGATGCGTAAAAATATAATTGCCCGATGCATCCATATAATCAGCTGCCGAGCCAACAACAACATAATCCGGGTTCGACCTGATAAAATGATACTGCTTTTCCAAACGTTCGGGGTAACAGATATCATCTGCATCAAACCTTGCAATATAATCCGCACGTGCATGCCTCAGCCCGTTATTCAGTGCAGCAGCAACACCCAGGTTTTCCTGTTCTATTAAAACGATCCTCTCATCTTTGAAAGAGCTTATCACTTTTGCAGTCCCGTCTGTTGACCCATCATTTACGATCAGCAATTCAAAATCTCGGAATGTCTGAAGCAACACAGACTCTATTGCTTCCGCAATATATCCTGCTGCATTGTAAACAGGCATCAGTACCGTGATCTTAACATCAGTCATTTGCAACAGTTTTTGTGTTCTCTTTTATATTCACAAACATCATGAGTTCAAAAAGCAATACAACCGATAATTGTTCAAACCAATAATCAACCATAAATACTACAAGCATCATTCCCAGTAACGGTATACCGTAGCTGAGTTTTTTTATATGCTTTACAAAAAAACCTGCATAATAAAAAAGGAATGCGGTAATGCCCGCAATACCGTATTCGGTCATTAACTGATCATAGGCCGAAGCCGGGCTATGCAGCAGCGAGTGTGATGCAGCATTCTTTGTAAAGAAATACGTGTACAAACTAAAGTGGTTGTCTAAAAAATCCTTATTGTTATACACAAGGCTCTTAGGATACCCGCCGGCTATTTTCAGCCCCGTTGCCCTGAATGCCAGTTTGGATGAAAAATTTCCGGCACCATCGCCTGTTATGATCCTTGCCGGGTGCTGTTTAAAAAAAGCAACTGATTCTTTTATTGCAAGTATTTTTCCCGGCGTGCCGTTATCGTATCTGCTGTTGATGGCAACAGGCTCAACATGATTCTTTTCTACATAAGAAAGGATCTGGCGCTGACTGGCTGTTGTATCCCGCTTCCACTGAAACTTTGCTGTATGTATACTGTCACCCGGAATTTGAGGGCGTTCTTTAACTACTTCAGGAGTAGCCTTCCCGGATGCTATCCCTGCCAAACCCTGTTTTTTAAGTGATTCTCTTTCGAGGCTGTCTAAGTATAATGTAGCAATTTTTTCTTTTTTACCGGCTTGGTCAAGCAAACTGTCGGGCCTTTCCCTGATTGGTATTATCTTTTCAGGCACAACATTTTTATGTTCTTTCTTTAGAATATATTTTTCAAAAACAGTATTGATATAATTATCGTTCTGCGGAGAGAATTTTGTAAGAAATATGACCAGCAGAAAAACACAGGTGACCATGATACTTTTTTGCTCCCTCGTAGTTTTGAATATAAAAAGGGCGGCAAATACCAATAATAAGACCGCATTGGTAAAATTGCTTGCCGTCAACAGCAGTATGATCATGCAGGCGATCACAAGCAGGTATTTCCGGCGGTATAAAAAATAAACGATCCCAAAACTATTGATCACGGCATTCGTTGTTGAACTGTCGAAGCTGATCCCTTTTATATGATCCCCGGTATTGATAAAGTACTTCTGGTAATCGCCCTGGTACAGGAATGGGTTTCGTAAACCTATTTCCATTAAAATAGCAGAAAGATTAAAAAGTGATGCTATAATATTCAATACAAAAAACACAAGCAATGTATTGTGCAGGATTACAACATCTGTTTGCTCAACAAATAATTTTACCTGCTGAATGGCAAGGATGCATGCTGCCCAGAACAATATTGCGGTTAGTACAACAACAGCATAATTCAAACTGTAATTCCGGTAAATGAGCCAATTTATAATGGCGATGACGATAACCAATAAATAAAACAGCGGGAGCCTTGAATTTTTGAGCTTAAACCCGAAGTGAAAATCAGGTTGAAGAATGCAGATCATTACAATAGCAGCAAGCTTGACCAACAGCTTAACATCCATGAACAGCACCAGGAATACCAGTAATTTCCATTCGACTGCATTTGCCTGTTTTTTAAAAGAAAATGCGCTCAAACTGGTATTCATTAATTGTTTTTTATCCGGTTAAATGATAACATGGCTTTAGCCCATAGCAATCCCTGTGCACCTGCATGCAAAACACAATAGATAATACGAAAATGGAAAGATATGGTTGCCTATGTATAATTATTGGTACAAAGACTGCAATGTTTTCCAATCCCTTATCCTTACCTGTTTTGAAACAAGGACTATCATGATATAAATGATCAGAGGAAAAGCAATGCCGGCTACCGGGCCGGTTACATATTTGTTGCTGATAAAACCGCAAACCATCGCTGAAACCGGCCATAAGAGCAACAAAAACTTTCTTCCGGCCGGCATAGAAAAATCCGTGGTCTGAAAATACAAAACTGTTTGAATAAATATTGAAAGTAAATATGCCATGGCTGCTCCTTCATTCTGGTATAACGGGATCAATATGATGCAACCGGCAATATTCAATATAAATGAAAGCCCGATAATAGAAAAAATGAGTGTAAGGTTGCCTTTGGCAAAATTGATCGTCCACAGGTAATTATTGAAATATAACAATGGCATACTGAGAGAGAATAAAAATATAGTGATGCTGTTCACCTCGCCATATTTCCCATTGGTAATAACATCCACAACCGGAACCCAGCATACATTCAGCAACAATGCTATGAATGATGCAACAATGACCTGCCATTCCAGGAAGAATGAAGGATCAGCTGCTTTTGCCGAATGTTTGAATATTCTGGTAAAAAGCGGGATCATAATCGGCGCAACAATAAGTAACGGCAAGGTAGAAACCTCGAAAAGTTTCCAGGCAAAACTGTACTCCGCCAGCCTAATACTGGAAACAAGTACCCCGATCAGTATCCAGTCGAACCTAGCCATGATGGCTGTAAATATGACCACACCAGTTTGGGGAAGTGACTCTTTCAGCAAATTAAACTGGAGGTCTTTATCCCAACGGATCTTTACAGGAGGTTGTAATATCGGCCTTGCAATGATGATGCATAAGATCAATTCAGCCAGGTCGCCGGCAATAAAAATGATCAATACATTGGTAACAGTCATATTATCCAGTAACAATAAAACCAACAATCCAATACCGCGGATAATATTTGATGCTACCGACATATAGAGCAACGAGGTGAATTTTTCAACGCCTGTTGCAACCTGTTTAAATGGCGTTGAGAAGAAGATCATGAGTTTCCCCACACCAATAAATAATAAAAAACTTTGCTGGGGGAAAAGGCCAGGGAAGAAAAAATACTGAACCAGCAATAACCCATAAAATAATCCGCCAGTGATAATGACATGAAATAAATAAGCAGCGAACATTGATTGCTTTTCCTGTCCTGCGGCGATCTTTCTTACAATAACCTGGTCAATTCCAAACGTAAGCA
>Ga0209023_10000641_pt1 | contig 51993 bp, 51 predicted proteins | sample LakOneMetagenome_FD_187468 | JGI IMG/M metagenome (GOLD analysis project Ga0209023, IMG submission 187468) | Freshwater and sediment microbial communities from Lake Erie, Canada (SPAdes) (version 2) | ecosystem: Environmental > Aquatic > Freshwater > Lentic | place: Lake Erie, Canada... | reverse complement strand
AGGCTTCGAGCGCCTCGGGCAACGAATTGGCATCCCAGAAACTGGCCAGCGAGCGTTCCAGCGAACGCGAAGCCCGCCAGGCCGACAACAGCTTGCTCAGGATGATTGACCACGAGGCCAGCGACAGCAGCGCCAGGATAATCGCGGTGGTGTGCGTGACCAGATCACCCTGGCTCCAGAAGTGGGCGAGGCCCAGTTGCGAATTCATGTTTTTCCTTTCCTACTCAAGCGCAAAGGTGATCGGAACGATCACCGAAGAATCGACAGCCTCATCGCCCCGCTTCGCCGGCACGAAGCGCCAGTGGGTAACGGCATCGGCAGCGGCGGCATCAAGCCGCGAGAAGCCGCTCGATTTCGAAACAGCCACATCCAGCGCAGTGCCTTGCGCGCTGACGCGAACCTTCAACAACACTTTGCCTTCTTCATTCATGCGCCGCGAAAGCGTCGGATAGACCGGCTTGGGGTTATGCAGGTAATCGGCATCAAAACGGGCAGCCACCACGGCCACCGGCGCCGGAGCGGGCGGCGCGGCAACGACAGGCTGCGGCGGCGGGGCCGGCGGTTGCGGGGCAACGACAAAAATGCTCGACGCGTTCGGGCTGGCCACGGCAAGTACCGGCTGCGGCTCAACGACCGGCTGCTTGCGCACCTGCGGCACCGGTTTGGGCGGTGGTGGCAACGGCTTGGCCGGCTCCACTTTTTCTTCGATCATCGGCAACAGGCGCGCACTGATGCTGGGCGGCAACTCGATCAGCTCGTTCCTGACCGAGACATAGAGCATGGCGTAGGCCAGCATGAGATGAAGCAGGATGACGAGCGCAGCATTGACGAGGCGCTCGCTGGGTGCCAAGGGTCTTTCCCGACAATCCAGTGGAGGCAAAACAGCCGCGGTCATGAAGTGCTCTTGATCCATGTCAAAAAACGTTGAAAAACAAAAACTTAACGAGGAGCGGATTCTAAGCACTCGGCCATTGCTTGCCGATGTGGCAAATTGTCGCAGGCGGCACGGATATAATGAAAAGATGACCGCCGGCCTCCGCCCTCTCCAGCCGCCCCCCCTTGAATGGCTGCACACCGGTCCTTATTTTCTGCTCGCCCTGGCCCTGCACCTCGCGGTTGTGTTCTATCCGCTGCCGCTATCCGTCGACAAACTTGAAGTCACCCCGCCCCTGCCGGTCACTGTCACCCTGCAGGAAGAGCTTGCACCACCGCAGGTGATCCCGCCGGTACCGCCCGAGAAGGTGCAAAAGCCCATCAAGCAGCATCGCGAAAAACCGGCCCCGGCACCGCGCCCGGTCATTGCCGTGACTCCAGCAAAAGTCAGCGCACCGACCACCTTCACAGTACCGGCGCCGGTAGTCACGCCCCCCCCCCTTGCGCCACCGGCCCCCGCAAGCAATTCAGCCCCGCCGGCCCCTCCGTCCACTACCGTCAGCGCTGTCCGCTTCGACGCGGCTTACCTGCAAAACCCCCACCCCGCCTACCCGGCGCTCTCGCGCCGTCTGGGCGAGGAGGGCAAGGTGCTGCTCAAGGTTCGCGTCACGGCAGAAGGTCGGGCTGCTGCGGTCGACATCGAAAAAACCAGTAATTTCGAAAGACTGGATGAGAGCGCCCGGCAAAGCGTGGCACGCTGGCGTTTCGTGCCGGCCCGGCGGGGCGATGAAGCCATTGAGGCAACGGTCATCGTGCCCATTGTCTTCCGACTGGAAAATTGAAGCCGGCTGACCGGCTATCAGACGTGACGACGGGGACCGAAGTCCCCGCCGGCTATCTTTGGTAACAAGGCTCTAGCAGCCCCGGCTAACCGTTTTTAGGCGGCAATAGCGAATTGCTCATCATTGGCAATTATGGATTTGCTTCATTAACGTCGATCGCCTGACGAGTTGCCTGCGCACCTTTGCCCGCCCTGTCGAAGCCAGTACACCCCCATCCAAACACACTCAACGGAATGTCCTTGGGTGGAGGTGAGGGGAATCGAACCCCTGTCCAGAACGCCTCCAGATTGCCGGAATTACAACCATGCTTTGAATTATGGGGGTAGAGGGTCGGTATTTCAAGGAGTTAGCGGGAAACAAAGCGTAAGCGCTTGTAACTGCGTGACTCCAAATTAGCCGATCACAACCCTGATCTGTCTGCAAAAACTGCTTGGTGTCCCAAACATGTGTCCCAATCGCAGGCGTATAGATGCCCATACAGCTACCCTCCCACCTTCATCGAAATCGCTTTGGCGTTTATGGCTTCCGAGTCGTGATACCAAGGGATATACGGTTACTATTCCCGACTCTCGAGATTCGTACCACCCTCCGAACAACAAGCCGATCTGCGGCCAAGCCACTTGCACTGCGACTAACTCTTTTGACCGAAAATTATTTTGCAAAAATCCGCAGCGCATCAAGCCACGACGAAGCATTTGCTACTGTCCAAGAATTTATCCAAACGATCAGCGCAGACTGCACATTCGATGAGTTGAACGAAAAACTGCTGGCACTCACTGCTACCGGGAATAGTGAATCAAGCGACCTAATGCGCAGGGTAATTAAGTTCCGGATCGCACAGAAGTCACTTGTGGACGCCAAACTTGTGTTAGCACGCGCAACAATCGATCAGCTGCCTGACAAGGCTGACTCTGAAATCGATTCGTTATTCTGTGATTTTTACGCTGACTTAGCTCCTCTCATGGGCGAGGAAAAGGCGCTTGTATCTGAGTTCAATTCAATAACTCAAGCCGCTGAAAGAATCACCCAGCGCAGCATACACAGCCATGAAGTCGCAGAACTCCATGCTGCGCAACGATCCCAAATCAGCAACATCACTGACATAGCCGCAGAAATCGCCGCCAAAGCGACGCTGAACGCTGCCAACGGCAAGATGGGAGGCTTACCAACCATACCCATGCCCGAATCACAATCAGAACAACTGGCAGCGATTGTAGAAGCCTACTGTGCAAACCAAATCAGCGAAGGCAGCTGGACAGCAAAAACCGAAGCTGAGAACAAAGCGATATATGGGCTGTGGTTACGCATTGTTGGGGATCAGCCGATTCGCTCTTATGGATTTAAACAGCACCGGGACTACAAAACCAGTCTCGCCAAGCTCCCAGCAAATCTAAACAAAAGTCCCATTTATCGCGACAAGAGCATTGGCGAAATACTGGAAATGACGACTCGACCAGCTGCTCCGAACACGATCAACAAGAATCTAACCCGCGTCGCAGCGTTATTCAGGTGGGCTGTAGAATATGGCTACACCACGCTAAACCCCGCCGGTGGAATGACGATCAAAAACCCAAAACGGGCGAGCGAAGAGCGTCATGCATTCACAGATGATGACCTCATCAAAATATTCCATCACGATGACTATCTCCGAGCAACGCCTAAGGTTTCCTACAAGTACTGGGCACCGTTGATTGCGCTTTTCACTGGGGCACGGCTGAATGAAATCGCTCAACTCCATTTGGATGATTTTCTCGAATTGGATGATGTTGCGGTAATCAACATCAACGATCAGGGCGAAGGCAAGCGACTGAAGACGAAGGCGGGTAAACGCACCATTCCCATCCATTCAGAACTCGTACGTCTTGGTCTGCTGCGATACGTTAGTGAATTACGTACTGCCAATGAGACTCGCATGTTCCCGGAGTTGAAGTTGCGGCGCGATGGGTATGGTCAGACGATCTCAAAGTGGTTCCAGCGTTACCGCCGACAGTGCGGTATGTGTGACGATGGCAAAGTCTTCCACAGTTTCCGCCACACCGTAATCGACCGGCTCAAGCAAGCGGATGTCCCAAAGGAGAAGATCGCAGCGCTGGTTGGGCACGAGGACAACAGCGTTACGTTTGGGAGATATGGCAAGGATTTTTTGCCAGCGAATATGCGAGAAGTTGTCGCGACACTGGAGTTTACGAAAATTACGGGAGCGATCATGCCTTACCGTCATGACTGAGCTTCACTGTCAAATATTACGCGGCAGGCTTTACAAATTATGGTACGAGCGAGCTACTACAGTTAGACCTCCCTTATGTACGAAACTACCGTTGCTCCACGGGCCTATCAAGCCCTGAATAATTTGACTCAAAACTCAACCAGTGGTATCAATGAACTCAAGCTAACAAGCGCATAGCCCACCTTGACAACCCTGTCAATATGGTTTGTAATGATGCGCTTTCGTTCTAGCAGAAAGGGATGTCAATGTCCTATTTTGTAGCTTTCTTGCTGGCTCTCGCATTTGTTTTCGTCGCATATCTTTACGTAGCTTTTGCCGAAAAGATTTTGAGATCTAACAGCACAGAGGCCGCAGAGGCCGGTCAGATGCTGGGTGGCCTCAAACAAATTTGGCAAGGCCAACTTGCTCACAATCCAAGTGAATTTGGAGACTATCGAGCAACACGCGGCCTTGCACTGAATCGGAAGACCCGAAAAATCGCAATGCAATCTACTCTTTCGACAGAGAAGTTCAGAGCGATCTATAATCGATGAGTCTAAACTTTTATGCAAAAAGGGAGGCCCGGGCCTCCCTTTTTTATTACATATGAAATACAAGGGATGGATTCCCGTCGCGTCAGGCTTCCTGTCCTTTTCAAACATTAGAGGGCAGGTAATTACGGGGCGCTGTCATGAGCCTCCCACATTCGATGGCTCGCTGGAGTCACTAGACTCAATCTGTCGAATTACGTCTACACGAACTCTGATTGATCGCCCGTTCGGAACACTACGCTCCGTCTTCGGAAGTCTCGACGAAAGATATGATTTTGAACTTCGAGCCTCTCGCCAATCACTGGCCGAAACTGAAGAAACACTCGTAGGGTGTGTAATTGCTCATCCAAAATACAATCGAAATGATGCTGTCTATATCAAAAAGCAAGCAAGCCCTCCCCCCGGCATTTACCCGGAATGCCTCTGCTGGGTAATTAACTTTCAGCTAGGCCGCGATGGATGCATTACCCTCGATTGGGGACATCTAGAAAGCGGCAGAATCTCGAAAATTGTAGATGTCGATCCAGGCGAGGAAGAAGCCGCCGAAAAACTATTAACGTTCGAGACGTTTTCTTTCCTGAAAGACTTAATTCATAACCATAAGTTTCACAGCGTGGATGATGACTCAATAGTCGTTCCTATCAAGCTGAAAGATGATGACGATGGCTGCTGGAAAGACGAGACTGCGCGAAACATTCACCGTGCAATCATTTCCTCGTTAAGGAGCAAACCCGCCAAATTAGAGTTGACCAACGCACTCGGCAAACTAGGGTATCTAAGGACATTCCTTGATTTAGCGAACACCGACTTCACAAGAAAGCTACTAAAGAGTTTAGATAATTTGGAAAAGACGATTCAAGCCCGTCTTCAACAACAGAGCTTTCTCACCAGCGCATGGGACATAGTAAAAAGCACTTGGATTACGATTTTGCTTGCTTGGGTAGCAACCTCAATGACGCTATTCCAACTCCTGCAAATTCCATGCATCGGCGGCATAAGCAAAAGCGCGGAATGCACTACCACTTTCACCATCCCACAAGGTGCAATCTGGTTTACAAGCGGCCTACTCGAAAATTGGACCACATTCTTCGTCGGAATTTTGTGCATTCTACTCACTCTCGGCTACCTAGCTTGCCGCAGTTCTATTCTGGAGCTTTACTCTCAAAGAACTGGAAGCGACGAGTGGGAATGGCACATCATGCGGCTCTTCTATGGGCTTGCTCTAACTCAAGGCAAATATATAGCTCTCCTTTGGCTAACAATACTTGCCGGTGGGCTACTGTCGCTCATCGCTTTCATCATCCATTCGCTGATACGTTGGTAACGTCGATTTTGGCGGTTTCCCGTTATCTGATGCCGGTTAGCTCGCACACGCTCGCTTAACTGACGCTACGGAAATGCCAAAACGTTCGGCCGTCGCTTTGATGCTTGCTTTGGGATTGTGCGACTCGCGCCAAGCGACGACGGCAGCATCATCAATCGCCTTCTTACGTCCAAGATGTCGACCTTCTGCGCGGGCACGTTCTAATCCGGCCATCTGACGAGCCTTCATGTTTGACCGCTCCAACTCGGCGACAGCTGCCAGCATGGTCAGCATGAGTTTGCCCGCATCGGTGGCAAGGTCGAATCCCTCGCGCATCGAGACAATAGACACGCCCTTGGTCTTCATGGCCTCAACGGTAGTCAGTACGTCAATCGTGTCACGTCCAAGCCGATCAATAGCCGCAACGATCACGCTATCCCCCTCTCGCGCGTATGCCAGCAGGGCTGCCATTGCGGGGCGCTGTGCGGCTGGAATCGCTCCGGACACCCCGTCATCAGAAAACACCTTGCTAACGTTGTAGCGAGCCTCAATGGCACGCCGCTGGTTCTCGCAGGTTTGATCGTCAGTTGAAACGCGGGTGTAGGCGATGACAGTCATGATTCGTTCTCCGGTGGCTCAAAAGTCATAGCTCATAGGCTACAGTGGCTCATAATGAAAATCAACACATTTAAGCCAATAGTCCGGAGCAAATTTTCGATGGCGCAAAACCCCTACCTTCCGCGCCAGTAGGCAGTCTCCAAGCATCTTTGTTTGAAATTCGGGTCAATATTGGGACCCGCTGGCTATACTAAACAATATAGCTTTCTGGCTAATCCAAGCCTAGCGAGGCTGGGTCCCAGTTTAAATAATTGGTTACCACATTTACAAACTGGTAACCATATGCAATAATGGGAGCCCTAAACAAACACGAGGTAACCCCATGACACGCAACCGCGTAAATCTTTCATTAGATGTTGAGACATACCAGCTTCTGAAAGAAGTATCTGATCAGTCCGGCGATACAGTCGCTGGAATCGTATCCACACTACTGGGCTCGCACATAGAAGAGCTTTCAGAGTATGTGTTTTGGATGGAGTCGCTAGAGCAAGGGAGCCGCAAGCATGACTTTGGAAAGGGCTTCATCAAGAACTATGGTCCTGAAGATTTGGTTCAGGCGATTAAGCTGTTCGATCCAACATACAAAACCAAAGGCGAAGAGTTTCTAGCCAGCTGTTCGTCCCTAAAGGAGTATTCGAAATGAAGATCGTCACAACCGCGCAATTTAGCGATTATTTGGGATGCGTAGATGACCTCAGTCATCTAGACATTGGCGACTTTCACATCTGGTTTGGCTCCCTCGACGATGGGAGTCGGTTTGTCGCCGTACAAAATGAGGCTACTGCTAACGTAATGATTGATGAAATAGCATTACCCGAAAGTACTGGTGATGAAGAACTCGATGAGCTTCTTGCCGCATTAGGGTAAATGTGAGTGCTATCGGTGGGCGGCGCTTCTGCCGCCCACAATCAATTGTGGCTCGCGGCCACAACGATAACGAAGACCGTTGATCACACCAGCACAGCCGAAATCCTTAGGGAGAAAGTTCGGCCTTAACCAGTCCAGCGGAGCTATAGCCATGCCTATAAAAGACACTTCGGAAATCACAGGAAAGCCCCTTCAGCGCGTTTTGGAGGGTTTTCCTGTGGCTTCCTATGCGGGAATTTCAACGAGTGAACTGAAGTCCCGGATTGCGATCAGCAGAGTTCGAATTCTTGCCATGTTGGAGACAGGCAGAGTGCTCAAAGACGAAATACGTGCGGAGTTCTGGTATCTGAATGTCGAAGCCACTCGCCGCAACATTCCGCCTAGCCTGCGGAGATTACCCCACCTGACCGACGACCCCTACCAAGTTGCCGACCTAGTATCGGTTGACCTTGAATGGCTCGTGAAAAAGCACCCGGACCACAAGGCTATGTACCCTAGCTGGGCAACCGTTTGGAATCCACGCGTATTTCACAGCAAAGCGTGGTGGATCGCATCGCACTATCCCCGCCGACCTGAATATGAGTTTTGCCGGCGACTGGCGCTCACTGAGGAGCAGCAGCGCGAGATGCATACACTCAGAAAAGCAACCCTTGAAAATATTGATGAGCTTTGGGACGAGATGGAGCAAACCCGCTTCACTATTGAATACCACACTCATCGACGCCCCGAATGCCATCAGTCTGACGATCCAGAGGCAACGATCCAGAGACGGGCCGACTGCTGGTTCATAGGCTCTATCTTTGGGTGGAGCCCTCAGCGTCTTTCGACCCTCATGACAGCGTTTAGCGGCATTCCAATCCAACGATGGACAGCCGCAAGAATCACCGAGCAGGTTCATCGGGACTTGCCGGGCAGCAAGCCGAGGCGCGTACGTAGAAAGCGGTGAGAGTGCCCTATTTACGCACCACGTGTCTGGTTCTGGGTGTTGAAAAACACCCGGTTTCCCGGTTCTTGTAAGCAATTGATTTGTAATGCATTTATGGGGCCACAAAGTTGAATGTCAAATCGCTAATTTAGGGGCCACAGGCAAATGAACCTTGTGGCCCCATGCTCGGCAATTCATTTGGTTTCAGATTAGCTAACAACAAGGGGCGGCGTGTTGGCACCAAAGCATAAGGTTCACGCCCCAAATTCGCTCTTAAAGAACAACTCGAAAGAACTGTATGCACACCGAAGATGAAATCTATCAAGCACTCGATATTCCATTTGTCGATCTCGACTTCCCTGACTTGGAATTGGTGCTTGAAGACCTACCCAGCTTGGAGGAAGTGTTGCGGGACAACCCGGTGACGCTATCACCACCACCGACCGCAGCACAGACCCTCTTCAGCAATCGCATTTGTATTCGCGTCCCGCGTTGGGTATTGGCGGAGATTAAGAAACGAGCAGCAGCGCAGGGGGAAAAGTATCAGACATTAATTAACCAATTGTTGGCACAGTACGTGGCAGCATGATTCACTTGTATCCATGCTGCATCAGTAGGATGCTTCAATCTCCCGCGAGATTTGGCTGCCATTTAGCGAGTTCGACAAGCGGTATCTATAAGTCCGACCAGCTTTAACATCCTGATCGATTACAACCAGCGGCGATAGATTGAACGGATCAGTGGGTTTAACGCCGAAAGTGTGTTCGCCACTAGAAATTGTAATCTCTACGAATTCAGCCGGATTCAGTGAGGCCGCTTTTTTACCATCTACATACAGATGCAAAAAATTCGCACTGCCAAGCACGCCGGTATCGCGCACGAATATCAAGCGGGTGGTGTCTTGTGACGGCGTCATTGATGCAAAGTACATTTGCTCTCTTGGGGCGGCTCGTTGTTCAGAATTTGATGTTGCGCTCGTAGCACATCCAGTCATCATCACAACGCAAGCAAAGCAGAACCCGATTCCACGCATAAAGTCCTCGATAGAAAAATTTGGCGATCATAACCAGGGGAAAATTGGCAGACCAATCCATCTGGAAGACTTGCTTGCCGCTGGTACTACCAGCTTACGCTGTGACTATCTTAAAATGCCGAATCATGCGCGGGTAGTCTTAGATAAAATCCGACTTCCCGATACCCTGCCTTGGAAATTTTTTTGCATTCCAATGGCGGAACCTTATACCCCGCTACGTGGCTTGGGATATAGTGGCCCACGTCGGTGTCCCAGCCGGCGAAAACGTCCAATCAGTCCAGCAAAACAGATTCGCAGCCAATCAAAGCGTTACGGTAACGCTGATTTCGACAATAGGTTGCAGATGCGATGAGGGGAATCGAACCCCTGTCCAGAACGCCTCCAGATTGCCGGAATTACAACCATGCTTAGGATTATGGGGGCGGGGGGGTTGTATTTCAAGGCTGACGATGCAAAACAGCGGCGAAAGCGCGGCGCCTCAGCGCTTGCACCACCGGCGGCCGATTGCATCCGAAAGGCCCATCATGCTTTCCGTCTGGCTCATGGTGGATCGTACGCGTCGGGTCGTACCGTCGAACAGCACGTTGAATCGAGCCGGCTCACCCCAGTCGTCGCAATAGCGCCATTCCCACACCAGTTCGTCACGCGCCTTGAAATAGACCGTCCAGTGTTCCACCGGCGGGCCCAGCGTGCGCATGACATCCTGCTCCGTCATGTCCGCCTTGATCTGCGCGAAGTACTTGGGATCGAGCACGTTGTCGTTACTGACCAGCACGCCGGCGGCATCGGTACGCGCCATGTAGGTGTAGAAGCCCATGGGGCCGAATGGGTAAGCCAGTCGTTCACCGCCATCCGGTTCGCGCCAGCGCATGGCCGGCAAGCCCATGGTTCGCTCGACGTCGTCAATCCGACTGACCCCCGGCTGCAAGCGAGTGCCGCCGGGAACGGCACAACCGGCTAACGCCGCAAGCAACGCCACCAGACAGAAAAGTCGCCAGAGCATCATTGTTCAGCGCTCACGTTCCGCACTGAGCAGGCGCTCGCAATAGCGGGCGATCAGGTCAATTTCCAGATTGACCTTGCTGCCCGGCTTGAGTCGATTCAAGGTCGTATTCTCCAGCGTGTGCGGGATCAAATTGATGGTGAAATCGGTGCCTTGAACGTCGTTGGTCGTGAGACTGGTGCCATCGACCACGATCGAGCCCTTGCGCGCGATGAACTTGGCAATATCCTTTGGCGCACGAATTTCGAGCAGGCGATTGTCACCCACCGGATCAAAACGCAGCACTTCACCGACCCCGTCCACGTGGCCTGAAACCAGATGGCCGCCGATGACATCGTTCAAGCGCAGTGCCTTTTCCAGATTGACCGGGCCGGGGGCATCCAGCCCGACCGTGCAGGACAGGGTTTCCGGCGAAACATCGACCATGAACTCGTTGCCTTCACGGCCGACCACCGTCAGGCAGACGCCGTTGTGGGCAATCGAATCACCCAGCGCAACGCCATCAAGGCCCAGTGAACCGGCATCGACATGCAGGCGATAGCCGACTTCGCGGGGGGTGAGTTTATTGATGCGGCCGACCGCCGCGACGATTCCTGAGAACATGGCAAATTCCGCTCTGCGCAAAGATTCAACTTTATCATGCCGACTGCCGCGAATTGCCCTGGCCGAGGGCATTCAGCCGCAGCGCATGACCGAGGCCAATCCCTGCCTCGATCATGTGGTACATCCACTAGCGCCCGCCGCGATCATCCTCATTGCCGTGGCGGCGACGCGGTTCATTCTGGCCACCCGCTTGCGGCGCTGCCTGGGGTGCCGCCTGTGGCCGGGGCGGCTCAACGCGCTGCGGCATTGGCGCGACCGGTGCCGGGGCTGGTGCAGGTGCTCTGACTTCCGGTGGCGGTGCCAGCCGCGGCATTTCTGGCTGGCGCATGACCGGTGGGGGCGCAATGGCTTCTCGCTGGGCCGGGCGCTCCATGCGCTGGAAATCACGCGGCGGTGGCGTTTCACGGCGTTGCTCGCGTTCTTGTGGCGGACTCATCGGTGGGCGAGGCGGCTGGCGCGGTTCGCTGCGAGCTTCCGGCATCGGCGCCGGCATCTCGCGGCGTGGGGATGGCGGGGCGAGCACAGGAGCTGGCGCCGGGACGGTGGCCGGGGCCACGTCGGTCGGACGGCTGGGCATGCCACTCTCGAACCGCGGATCACCTTGGCGACGGAAGCCTTCGCGGCGCGGCGTGGGCGCCGGTGCTCCTTCCGCAGGTTGGGACGGCGGCTGTGTCACGGGCTGTGCATCATCCATGCGGCGCGAAAATCCGCGACGACCATCATTTGGCGGCGCCGGGGCCGCTTCGGGCGGACGGCTGGGCATGCCACCCTCGAACCGCGGATCACCCTGGCGACGGAAGTCTTCGCGGCGCGGCGTGGGCGCCGGTGCTGTTTCCGCAGCTTGGGACGGCGGCTGTGTCACGGGCTGCGCATCATCCATGCGGCGCGAAAATCCGCGACGACCGTCACTCGGCGGCGCCGGGACCGCTTCGGGCGTTGCCGGGCGTGGCGCTTGCGCCGGCATTTCCCGACGCGGTGGCGGCGCAACCGGCGCAACGTCAGCCGATGGGCGGCCACGACTTTCAGCTTGCTGGCGCATTTCCGGTGAACCGCGCAAGACATCGTGGCGTGGCTCCGGCCCGCGACCATTTACGCCATCCGGCGCCGGCTGGCGGTAGGCCGGGCGATCCGGATTGCCGGGCATCGGCTCGGGACGCGGCACTCCTCGCTCCATGACGTTTTGCCGCGGTGCCACATAGTCTCGACGCGGCGGACGGTTGAACGAATCACCCCGCTCTTCGCCATGGGATCGGACTGCACCGGGTGCCGGTTTAAGCCAATCGGCATCCGGCGCTCGGCGAGCCACCGGTGCGCGACCCATTTCGGCGCGAGGTGGCTGGTGAAGTTCACCACGGGTAATTGGCCTGCCTTCACGCATCAGATTGGCCGGCACAACCGTCACGGCACGGGGCAAACTGTTGTTCGCGAAGGCCGGGCGCTGCCCGCCGCGTTCGGCACGATCAATCACGCCAACGTCACGGACATGACCGGCGTTGAGCTGCCGAACGTAGTTGTGGCTGTAGCGATAGCCAGGCACATAGACTTCACGTGGGGCCAGCGGGAACCAGCCGACGGCCGGGGCGGCACCGGCACTGAACTCAAGGCGCCAGCCCGGATTGCCGATCCAGCCGACCAGCGCCGGCGCATAGACCGGACGTGTCACGTGACTGCCCGGTACCCAGCCCCAACGACCGCGGATCATCGCCCAGCGGCCATAGTGGAAGGGTGCGAAGCCCCATGGCGCCTGATCGATCCACGTCCATCCCCAGGGGGCGACCCACGCCCAGCGCCCATAGCGGTAGGGCGCCCAGTCATCTGCAATGGCGCCCGGATACCAGACAGCACCATACTCAGGCACCGTCTGCCAGTTGCCATAACCGTCGAGATCCTGATAGCCGGTCATGTGCGGTGAAACATATCGACGGGAAACGGACGCCAGCGTGACGTTTTCGCGATGGGCAACCCACTGGTCAAATTCATCCTGGTCCCAGTCACCATCGACCCGCTCGCTACCATTGTTCCACCGACTGGCTTTCTGACCGGCCGCAACCGGGACTACGCGGCCACGGTCATCGAAGGTGGCCTGACCCGCCTGAACGCTCAGCTCACTGTGATCTGAATAAACATCGACGCGATAGCGCCCCGGTGTCAGAAAGCGAACGTCTCCATCCGGCGTGGCAACGATGAGATCGTCAACCTGATCACGATCGAGAATGCTGACCGCCAGGCTGCCCCCATTGAGGCGCAGATCGACACTGCTGTCATCGACGGCGGTAAATTCGGCCTGACTGTCACCGGCCAGCCGGTACGCTGTGGAGCCGATCCAGATTTCGGCCCGGCCACGTCGACCGGTTTCGATAATCGCGCCACTGCTCACCGGCCAGTTCAAGGTTGCCGGTCCTCCCTGATCGCTACGGTCAACCCGAAAAAAGACCTGATTTTCAATCAGTGCAAGGCGACCGACACGAGCTGGCGGATCGCTTTGCGCCAGGGCGGGCAGGGCAACGACCGCAACAAGGGCGAATACGATCCGATGGACTATTTGCAACATCATGAACTCCTTGGATGCAAGGCTGCTCCCGCTCGACTAAGCGGGGAATGACTAATCAACGCGGCAGGACGCGAAAGGATGGACGACCTACCCGGAAAAATGGTTTCAAAATGTTGCTGCCTGCATGAACTCAGGCTTTGTCGGTGGCAATACCGTATTTTTTCGCGACGGTCACATACTGTTCGCGCGCGGAGGCCACCTTGGCGCTCTTCCGATCCTTGCGCTGGGCACGCTGCAAATAATCCTGAGCACGAGCCGCCAGCGCCTCATCCCAGCCCCGCTTGTCCATCAAGGCATAAATCGCCTTGGCTGCATTGACCAGAAATTGCAGATTGGGTACCTGCTCGGCCGCCTGGATCAAGAGTTGCACGGCGCCTTCCAGGTCGCCGCTGCGCGCCGCCATGACGCCCTTGTTATTCAGCGCAATAATTTCCTTGCCAACCTGATCGAGCAACGCCTTGCCGGCATCGGGCTGGCCGGTCTTTTCGAAAACGCTGGTGATGTGACCGATGAGGTGCGTGTCCTCGTGATTTTCGGCTGCCACCTGACGCATGATTCTGGCCGCATCGCCTTCCTTGCCGGTCGCGTAACAGGCGTGGGCCAGATCGACCGCCAGGCGTTGCGAAACATGCTTGCCTTTGGCCACCGCCTCGGCCTCGACTGTTTTTTGCAAGGCCAGTGCCTGATCGACCAGATGTTGTGCCTTGTCGGCCGAGCCTTCGTGGCTCAGGCAGAGACTTTCGGTCACCAGTGCCGCCAGCTCGGCCTGCTTGTCGCCACGCCATTCGCGCTTCATGTCGGCGGCAATCTTGCGTGATGCCGCGACATCACCGCGCTCGACCAAGACGCGCGACAGATTGGCAAAGTCATCGACGGTACGCAGGCTGGAACCCCTGCTCCGTTCGATCACCTTGCCATAGGCCTTTTCCGCCGACAGCAGATCCTTGTTGCGCGCCGCCACATCGCCCACCAGGCGTTGCCGAACGGTGTTGTGCGGCGAAGCATCGGCCGCGCGCTGCAAGCAATGCTGGGCATCCTGCAGGCGGCCCTGGGCTTCATGCACCGAAGCCAGAAAATCGTAGGCGGACAGATAGTCTGGCGCTTCCTGCGTCACCTGTTCGGCCAGTTGTTCCGCTTCATCCAGCGCACCGCGGTCGCGCAGGGCCACGGCCAAGCCCATCTTGGCCCAGGGCACGACGCGTCCTTCCAGCACGCGCCGGAACACCTCTTCGGCTTCGTGCGTCTTGCCCAGCGTATGCAGCAATTCACCCTTGAAGCGCAGCGCATCATAGGTGAACAGCGGCTGCTGCTGGATCACCCGGTCGCAGGCAGCAATGGCCTCCTGCAGCGCGCCGCGTTCGATCTGCTCGTAAATAGCCCGCAGTACGTGCTTCTTGTAGATGGCTTTGACCAGCCGTATCTGCAATTGGTCGGCGGTAAACGGCTTGATCAGGTAATCGTCTGGCGCCAGCTCGGCCAGCGCCACCACGTTGGTGTGGCCGCGCTCGCTGGTGATGATCATGTATACCGTGGATAACGGGATAAGGTGCGCGTGGCGCAATTCTTCGAGCAGTTGCTGGCCGTCGCGGCCGTCATCGAGCACGAAATCGGAAAGGATGATATCGAAGCGATTGCCCTTGACCTGGCGCAATACCTCGGCCGAATTTCCAGCACCGTGCACCAGGACGACACCAAGCGCCCCAAGCATCAGACGCAAGGAATCCCGCGCCGGTGCGTGACGATCGACGATCAGCACTCTTTTTTTGGTCAGCGACTGCTGCAAAACCAGCAGCATCTCTTCATTATCGAGAGGGTTGGGGCCTTTGGCCGGGCTCATGCTCATTGCAGCAACTTACTTGAGTTCACCGGACAGGGCAAGGAAGCGGCAAAAACCTGTGATATTTCAGCGCTCTGAAGTAAAATCCGCGATCCGCCATTGCACTGCGAAAAAGCCCGATCCAATGCTCTATCCCACCCGTTTCGATGTCATCGTCGTCGGCGGCGGTCACGCCGGCACCGAAGCTGCGCTGGCCGCAGCGCGGGCGGGGGCGAACACGCTGCTGCTGACGCACAACCTCGACACGCTCGGGGCGATGAGCTGCAACCCGTCGATCGGCGGTATCGGCAAGGGTCATCTGGTCCGCGAGGTCGATGCACTGGGCGGGGCGATGGCCGCTGCCACCGACGAAGCCGGCATCCAGTTCCGCATCCTGAACGCCTCGAAAGGCCCGGCCGTCCGCGCCACCCGCGCCCAGGCCGACCGCGTGCTGTACAAGCAAGCGATCCGCGGTCGACTGGAAAATCAGCCCAATCTGACCATCTTTGCCGAGGCCTGCGATGACCTGATCGTCGAAGGCGAGCGCGTCGTCGGTGCCGTGACGAAACTGGGCATCCGCTTTTTGGCCGGTTCCGTGGTGTTGACCGCAGGAACCTTCCTCAACGGCAAGATCCACGTCGGTCTGGAGAATTACACCGGCGGTCGCATGGGCGACCCCCCCTCGAATTCGCTGGCCGCCCGCCTCAAGGAACTCAATCTGCCGCAAGGCCGCTTGAAGACCGGCACGCCGCCGCGCCTGGACGGAAAGACCATCGATTTCTCGGTGATGGAAGAACAGCATTCGGACAACCCGATGCCGGTCTTTTCCTTCCTCGGCAACGCCGCCCAGCATCCGCGCCAACTGCCGTGCTGGATCACCGAAACCAACGAGCACACGCACGACATCATCCGCAGCGGGCTGGACCGCTCGCCGATGTACACCGGCGTCATCGAAGGCGTCGGACCGCGCTACTGCCCGTCAATCGAAGACAAGATCCACCGCTTTGCCGACAAGAACCAGCACAACGTTTTCCTTGAGCCGGAAGGCCTGACCACACACGAGATCTACCCGAACGGCGTATCGACCAGCCTGCCGTTCGACATCCAGCTGACCTTGGTTCGCTCGATTCGCGGCATGGAAAACTGCCACATCCTGCGCCCCGGCTACGCTATCGAATACGACTTTTACGACCCGCGCGGCCTGAAGGACACGCTGGAAACCAAGGTCATCCACGGCCTGTTCTTCGCTGGCCAGATCAACGGCACGACCGGCTACGAAGAAGCTGCCGCCCAGGGCCTGCTGGCGGGCGTGAATGCCGCGCGTTATGTCCGCGGCGAAGCCGGCTGGTGCCCGAAACGCAATGAAGCCTACCTGGGCGTGCTGGTCGACGACCTGATCACCCGTGGCGTTTCCGATCCCTACCGGATGTTCACCAGCCGTGCTGAATACCGCCTCAGCCTGCGCGAAGACAACGCCGATCTGAGATTGACCGAACAGGGCCGCGAACTGGGGCTGGTCGATGACCTCCGCTGGGCCGCTTTCTGTCAGAAGCGCGACGCCATTGCCAGGGAGCAGGAGCGCCTGAAGTCGACCTGGGTCAATCCCAAGCTAACACCCGCCGAAGACTGCATCCGCGTGCTTGGCAAACCGATCGAGCATGAGTACAACCTGTTCGAACTGTTGCGCCGACCGGAAGTCAGCTATGCCGCACTGTTGACCCTGCCCATCGAGGACATTCGGGCCGACGACGAATCCCGCGGTCAACCGGAAAAAACAGCCAAAATCGAAATGGATCCCGCTGTCATCGAGCAGCTTGAAATTTCTGCCAAATATCAGGGCTACATTGACCGACAAGCCGACGAAGTTGCCAAGTCCGCCAGCTACGAAAACACCGTGCTGCCAACCGACCTCGACTACGGCAATGTCGCCGGCCTGTCCAATGAGGTCAAACAGAAGCTCGCCCAGCACAAGCCACAAACCATTGGTCAAGCCTCCCGCGTTCAGGGCATTACGCCGGCCGCCATTTCGCTGCTGCTGATCCACCTCAAACGCCATTATCTCAGCCAGGTCGCATGAGTCAGATCAGCCTCGCCGCCGGCCTCGCCAAACTCGGATTGAATCTGCCAGACGACGCGCAGCACAAGCTGCTCGCCTTTCGCGACCTGCTCCTGAAATGGAACAAGACCTACAACCTGACCGCCCTGCGCGACCCGGCTCAGGCCATCTCACATCATCTGCTCGACTCCCTCGCCATCCTGCCCCATATCGGTGGCGGCAATCTGCTGGACGTCGGCAGCGGTGGCGGCCTGCCCGGCATTCCACTGGCCATCGCCCGGCCTGATCTTTCCGTCAGCATGGTCGACACGGTCCAGAAAAAAACCACCTTCCTGCAGCAGGCTGTCATCGAACTGGCGCTCAGGAATGTTACGGTCCACCACGCGAGGGTCGAAGAAATGCAGGGGCAATACGCCCAGATCAGCGCCCGTGCCTTTGCCGAAATCGGCCTGTTCATCAGCCTGACCCGCCACCTGCTGGCCCCCAACGGTCGCTGGCTGGCCATGAAAGGCGTGCGGCCGGACGACGAACTCAAGGCCCTGCCAGCCGACATCACGGTGGAAGCGATCATTCCGCTCACCGTGCCGGAACTGGAAGCAGAACGACATTTGATTATCTTGAAGGCCGGGTCATGAAAGTACTCGCTATTACCAACCAGAAAGGTGGCGTCGGCAAAACGACGACCGCCGTCAATCTGGCGGCGTCGCTGGCCGTCGAGGGCAAGCGCGTTCTGCTCATCGACATGGACCCGCAAGGCAATGCCACCACCGGCTCCGGCATCACCAAAAAAGAAGCCCTGCCGACGGTCTATCAATTGCTGATCGGTGCCGCCACCCTACTTGAAGTCTGTATCGAGACGCCGTTCAACTTCGACATTCTCCCGGCCAACCGCGAGCTGGCTGGTGCTGAAGTCGAACTGATCGAACTCGATGAGCGCGAATATCGCCTGAAAAAAGCCTTGCAGCAGAACCACGCCGAATACGATTACGTCCTGATCGACTGCCCGCCGGCGCTCAACATGCTGACCGTCAATGCCCTAGTGGCCGCCGACTCCGTCCTGATTCCGATGCAGTGCGAGTACTACGCGCTGGAAGGTCTGTCCGACCTCGTCGAAACCCTGCGCAAGGTCCGACACCACCTGAATTCCCGTCTCGAAATCGAAGGCCTGCTACGCACCATGTACAACGGCCAGAGCACGCTGACCCAGCAGGTTTCTGGCGAACTCGAAAGTCACTTTGGCGACAAGGTCTACAAGACTATCGTGCCGCGCAACGTCCGCCTGGCCGAAGCCCCCTCCTACGGCAAGCCGGTCATCGCCTTCGACAAAAACTCCAGGGGCGCACAGGCCTACAGCGCGCTCGCCAAAGAAATCCTTGAAAGGGTCGCCCAATGATCAAGATGAAAGGACTCGGCCGCGGCCTTGATGCGCTGCTGTCCGGTAGCGACAAACCGCAGGGCGATGAACAGCGCAATCTGCCGGTCGAACGCCTGAAGCCGGGCAAATACCAGCCGCGCACCCACATGGATCAGGACTCCCTGGCGGAATTGGCTGCGTCGATCAAGGCTCAAGGCATCATGCAGCCGATACTGGTCCGCGCCATCGACAGCACACCCGGCGCCGAACGTTACGAAATTGTCGCCGGCGAACGCCGCTGGCGCGCTGCGCAACTGGCTGGCCTGTCCGACGTTCCTGTTCTGGTGCGCAGTATTCCCGACGAACAGGCACTGGCCATGGCGCTGATCGAAAACATCCAGCGTGAAAATCTGAATCCGCTGGAAGAGGCCCAGGGTCTGCAACGCCTGATCGACGAATTCGGCCTGACCCATCAGCAAGCCGCCGATGCCGTTGGTCGCTCCCGCCCGGCCGCGTCCAATTTGCTACGTTTATTACAGTTGACCGCAGCAGTGCAGGACATGCTGATGAATGGCCAACTTGACATGGGTCATGCCCGTGCCTTGCTGCCCATATCGAGTGGCCAGCAGGTTGGCCTGGCGCAGCGCATTATCCAGAAGGACCTGTCCGTACGTGAAACCGAGCGCCTCGTACAGCAGATACTGAATCCGCCCACCAAGGCGCCAGCACAGCCGGTGGACCGCGACCTCCTCATATTGCAGGAACGCCTCTCTGATGGACTGGGGGCCAATGTTGCCATCCGTTCCAATAAGAAGGGTGCCGGCAAACTGACCATCGAGTTCTCCAGCCTGGATCAACTCGATGGCCTCATTTCAAGAATTAGCCCGTAACCAATGTCACTAAACCAGACCACTCCTCGCTACGGGAAAACCCTCATTTTCTGCACCGTTCAAATTGACTCTTCTATAAGAGTCCATTACACTCGCGCAGATATTGAACGAGGCATGTTTTGCACCCGCAGGTAAGCTGGATACTCAGTCGCCAAGCGGCATTGACAATAGCATTAGCCGTACTGGCCATTCTATTTGTCAATGTTAATGCTGCTGTCTCTGTTCTGATCGGGGGATCAATCGGAATTGTCGCAAATCTCGGATATGTACTGAGAGCGTTGCGGATGAGTTCGAGTGCTGACCCGGTCAAAGCATATCGGGCGCAGTCCGCAGGGGAGAGGTTCAAGTTCATGCTGACCCTCATCGGATTTGCGCTAGTGTTTTTGGGGTACAAGACTGTGGCGGTTCTTCCGCTCTTTCTTGGATACGCATCAACCTTCGTCATCTACTGGATGGCACTGCTGAAGCAACGCTAGGCTGACTGGAGAAAACATGAGCGCAGAAGGCGGCACCACCGGCTATATTCAACACCACCTGACCAATTTGGCTGTCTGTGCAGACAGCGCGAAGGTCGATGGGGTTTGTACCGGTTTCTGGAGTTTCCACCTCGACACCCTGCTGGTTTCCGGCATTCTGGGATTGGTGGTTTTCGGCCTGATGGCCATGCTGGCGAGCAAAGCCACCTCGGGCATTCCGTCGAGCGGCCAGAATTTCGTCGAAATGGTGGTCGGCTTGGTCGATCAGCAGGTTCGCGATACATTTCACGGCAAGAGCGCTTTGGTTACCCCGCTGGCCATTACCATCTTTGTCTGGGTCTTCGTGATGAACGCCATGGACTTGATCCCGGTCGACTTCTTGCCCAGCGCGCTGCAAGCAGCCACTGGCAATCACCATCTGGCCTTCAAGTTCGTTCCGACCACCGATCCCAACCTGACTTTTGCCATGTCAATCACCGTGTTCTTTATCTCATTGGTGATGGGCCTCAAGGTGAAGGGCTTCGGTCACTTCATGCATGAAGTTTTTGCGGTTCCGTTCGGTCTCAAACTTGCACCGATCAACCTCCTGTTCCGTATCGTTGAAGAAATCGCCAGGCCGATCTCGTTGTCCCTGCGACTCTTCGGCAACATGTATGCCGGCGAAATGGTCTTTATCCTGATCGCGTTGCTCGGTCTTTATCAGTTGCCGCTGGCTTTGCCTTGGGAATTGTTCCACATCCTGATCATTACCCTCCAAGCCTTCGTGTTCATGATGCTGACGATCGTGTATATGTCGATGGCCGCTGAGTCGCACTAAATTCGTACCGTTTTCCTGTAGTTTTATTTTGTAGTCTTTCACTTTAACCACGTAACAAACCTACCTTACTGAGGAGTAAACATGGAACTCGCAACCGTTCTCTCCAACACCGCTATCGCTGTAGCCATCCTGATCGGCGCCGGCGCTCTGGGTACCGCTATTGGCTTTGGTATCCTGGGTGGCCGCTTCCTCGAAGGCGCCGCTCGCCAGCCGGAAATGATCCCCACGCTGCAAGTCAAGATGTTCATCGTCGCCGGTCTGCTCGACGCCGTGACAATGATCGGTGTTGGTATCGCTCTGTTCCTGCTCTTCGCAAATCCGTTCCTGGCTCTGTTGTCGCACTAATCCTGCGCCCTGAAACCCTTATAACCAGGAGGTTAGCGTGAATATCAACGCTACACTGATTGGCCAGGCAATCTGGTTTGCACTCTTCATCTGGATAACGATGAAGTACGTCTGGCCACCGCTCCAAAAAGCGATGGCAGACCGTCAAGCACAGATCGCCGATGGCCTGGCTGCAGCAGAACGCGGCAAGCATGAGCAAGAGCTTGCAGCAAAGCGTTCCGCCGATGCGTTGCGGGAAGCCAAGGAGAAATCCGCGGACCTCATCGCTCAAGCCGAAAAGCGTGCGCAGCAGATCGTCGAAGATGCAAAAGGCACCGCTAAGGTTGAGGCCGACAAGGTCATCGCCGGCGCCAAGGCAGAAATCGATCAGGAAGTCGAACGCGCCAAGCAAGATTTGCGTGAGCGTGTTGCCGAACTGGCAGTTGCCGGTGCGGAGAAGATCCTGCGCAAGGAAATCAACGCGTCCGCGCATGCTGACATGCTGGTCGCCCTGAAACAGGACCTGTAAGCAATGGCTGAATCCGTCACTATCGCCCGTCCTTACGCCGAAGCCCTGTTTCGGGCGGCCAAGGAAAGCGGCAATCTGGCCAAGTGGGCCGAGCAAGTATCAACGCTCGCCCAAGTGGCCGCCAGTCCCGACGTCCGTTCGGCCATCGGCGATCCCAATGTGGCGGCCCCGCAACTGGTCGACCTCTTCGGGTCTGCCTGCGGTACGGCGGTAGATGCGGTGCTGGCGAACTTCATCCAGCTACTGTCCAACAATGACCGTCTGGGATTGCTACCAGAAATCGCAGGTTTGTACGAAAGCTACAAACGCGCAGAAGAAGGCAGCAAACAAGCCGAAATTATTTCGGCCTTCCCTATCGATGACAATCAGGTGAAAGCCCTGGTGCCCCAACTCGAAGCCGTCTTCAAGACCAAGCTCGAAACATCAGTGTCCGTAGATTCGACGCTGATTGGCGGCATCAAGGTGATCGTTGGCGACCAGATGCTGGATGCTTCAGTCCGCGGCAAGCTCGACGCCATGGCTACGGCGCTGAACAACTAGGAGACTTTCATGCAGTTGAATCCTTCCGAAATTTCTGAACTGATCAAGAGCAAGATCCAAAACCTGCAAGGCGCATCGGAAGTGCGTACGCAGGGCACAGTGGTATCGGTTACTGACGGTATCTGCCGCGTGCACGGCCTGCAGGATGTCATGCAGGGCGAAATGCTGGAATTCCCTGGCAATACTTTCGGTATGGCGCTCAATCTTGAGCGCGACTCCGTTGGTGCCGTGGTCCTTGGTGCATACGAACACATTTCAGAAGGCGACGTGGTCAAGACTACAGGTCGCATTCTGGAAGTTCCCGTTGGTCATGAACTGCTTGGCCGCGTGGTTAACTCCCTTGGCCAGCCGATCGACGGCAAAGGTCCGATTAATGCAAAACAGACCGACAAGCTGGAAAAAGTTGCGCCAGGCGTTATTTGGCGTAAGTCTGTTTCTCAGCCGGTGCAAACCGGTCTGAAGTGTGTGGACTCCATGGTTCCGGTTGGCCGCGGCCAGCGCGAACTGATCATTGGTGACCGCCAAACCGGCAAGACAGCTGTCGCAGTCGACGCCATCATCAACCAGAAAGACAAAGGTCTTTTCTGCGTTTATGTCGCTATCGGCCAAAAAGCTTCTACCATTGCCAACGTGGTTCGCAAACTGGAAGAGCACGGCGCGATGGCAAACACCATCGTCGTTGCCGCCCCGGCTTCCGAATCCGCAGCGCTGCAGTATCTCGCACCTTATGCCGGCTGTACCATGGGCGAATACTTCCGCGATATTGGCGAAGATGCCCTGATCGTTTATGACGATTTGACCAAACAAGCATGGGGCTACCGTCAGGTTTCCCTGCTGCTGCGTCGTCCTCCAGGTCGCGAAGCCTACCCTGGCGACGTATTCTATCTACACTCACGACTACTGGAGCGTGCTGCTCGCGTTTCCGAAGCATGGGTTGAAAAAGTTACCAATGGCGAAATCAAGGGCAAAACGGGTTCTTTGACCGCATTGCCAGTGATTGAAACCCAGGCGGGGGACGTCTCTGCCTTCGTTCCGACCAACGTTATCTCCATTACTGACGGTCAGATCTTCCTGGAAACCGACCTGTTCAATGCTGGTATCCGCCCTGCCATCAACGCCGGTATCTCTGTGTCCCGCGTCGGTGGTGCAGCTCAGACCAAGTTGATCAAGAAGCTCGGTGGTGGTGTACGTCTTGCCCTTGCTCAGTATCGCGAACTCGCAGCCTTTGCGCAATTTGCTTCCGACCTCGACGAGGCAACCCGCAAGCAGTTGGAGCGTGGTCGTCTGGTTACTGAGTTGATGAAGCAGGCACAGTATTCGCCGATGAGCATCTCCGAAATGGCTGTCACCCTGTACGCTGCGGACAAAGGCTACTTTGATGATGTCGAAGTCAAGCGTGCTCTGGAATGCGAAAAAGCAATGATTGGTTATCTCAAATCAAATTGTGCGGCCCTCATGAACACCATGGAGACCACGGCCGATTTGAGCGCCGATTCCGAGAAGCAACTTGCCGCTGGCATCGTCGCTTTCAAGAGCAGCTGGGTTTGATCTAGGAGAACGCCATGCCTAGCGGCAAGGAAATTCGCAACAAGATCAAGAGCGTCGAAAATACGCGCAAGATCACCAAGGCCATGGAGATGGTGGCCGCATCCAAAATGCGCAAAGCGCAGGACCGGATGCGTGCTGCCCGCCCCTATGGCGAGAAGATCCGGCGCGTTGCAGGCAACCTGTCTCATGCATTGACCGAATATCGCCATCCTTTTCTCGTGAATCGGGAGCAAGCTGCTGTCGGCTTGATTCTGATCACTTCCGATAAGGGGCTGTGTGGCGGTCTAAACTCAAACCTCCTTCGTCTGGCAATTACCAAGATGAAGGAGTTTGAGTCCAAGGGCAATAAGATTCAGGCCACCTGCATCGGCAACAAAGGTCTAGGCTTCATGCAGCGTGCTGGCGCCAAAGTTGTCTCGCACGTAACCGGATTGGGCGATACACCCCATCTGGAAAAGCTGATCGGTCCGGTCAAGGTTCAACTTGATTCGTACATGAAGGGTGAGATTGACGCGCTGTATATCGGCTATACCCGATTCATCAATACGATGAAACAGGAGCCGGTGTTCGAACAGCTTCTTCCATTGTCGAGTACCACAGTTGGTACGGCTTCGCACAAATGGGATTATGTCTACGAACCCGATGCCAAGGCGGTAATTGACGATCTGCTGATCCGTTATGTCGAAGCTTTGATTTATCAGGCCGTCGCTGAAAACATGGCCTCCGAGCAGTCTGCCCGGATGGTTGCCATGAAATCGGCCTCGGACAACGCCAAGACCGTTATCGGCGACTTGAAGCTGGTTTACAACAAGGCCCGTCAGGCTGCGATTACCAAGGAACTATCGGAAATCGTCAGCGGCGCTGCCGCGGTGTGACGCGTAGATTTTTATTTTTGGGGATTTGAATATGAGTCAAGGTTCAATCGTTCAGTGCATCGGCGCCGTGGTAGACATCTACTTCCCGCGCGACGCTATGCCGAAGGTCTACGATGCCCTCAAGCTGGATGCCGCTGAAGCTAACGGCATGGCAGAAGACGGCCTGACCTTCGAAGTACAACAACAACTCGGTGATGGCGTCGTTCGTACCATCGCCATGGGTTCGTCCGATGGTTTGCGCCGCGGCATGAAAGTGAACAACACCGGTGCCGGCATCTCTGTACCGGTCGGTATGGGCACCCTCGGTCGCATCATGGACGTGCTGGGTCGCCCGATTGACGAAGCTGGTCCAATCGACTCCAACGAGTTGCGTGAAATTCACCAGATGGCACCGAAGTTCGACGAACTGTCGTCTTCCATTGATCTGCTGGAAACCGGTATCAAGGTTATCGATCTGATCTGCCCTTTCGCCAAGGGCGGCAAGGTTGGTCTGTTCGGTGGCGCCGGCGTTGGTAAGACCGTCAACATGATGGAACTGATCAACAACATCGCTAAACAGCACTCCGGCTTGTCCGTATTTGCAGGCGTGGGTGAGCGTACCCGTGAAGGTAACGACTTCTATCACGAAATGAAGGACTCCAACGTTCTCGACAAGGTCGCGATGGTGTTCGGTCAGATGAACGAGCCGCCGGGTAACCGTCTGCGTGTCGCGCTGACCGGTCTGACCATGGCCGAACGTTTCCGTGATGATGGCCGCGACATTCTGTTCTTCGTCGACAACATATATCGCTACACGCTGGCCGGTACGGAAGTTTCCGCGCTGCTTGGTCGTATGCCTTCCGCCGTGGGCTACCAGCCGACACTGGCTGAAGAAATGGGCCGTCTGCAAGAGCGTATTACCTCCACCAAGGTTGGCTCGATCACCTCCATCCAGGCCGTTTACGTGCCAGCTGATGACTTGACCGACCCGTCGCCTGCTACCACCTTCCTGCACTTGGACTCCACGGTCGTGTTGTCACGTGACATCGCTTCGCTGGGTATCTACCCGGCTGTCGATCCGCTCGACTCCACCTCCCGCCAGCTCGACCCGCAGGTCGTCGGTGAAGAGCACTACGCTGTCGCCCGCGCCGTGCAGATGAATCTGCAGCGCTACAAGGAACTGCGCGACATCATCGCGATTCTGGGTATGGACGAACTGTCTCCGGAAGACAAGCTTGCTGTGTCCCGCGCTCGCAAGATTCAGCGCTTCCTGTCCCAGCCCTTCCATGTGGCTGAAGTCTTTACCGGTTCCCCGGGCAAGTTTGTTTCCCTGAAGGAAACGATCAAGGGCTTCAAGGGCATTTGCGCTGGCGAGTACGATCATCTGCCGGAACAAGCGTTCTACATGGTGGGCGGTATCGAGGAAGTCCTCGAAAAGGCCAAGACGCTGTAATAACGCAACGTCGCATAGGAGCTCGTAATGGCTATGACTGTTCATTGTGATGTCGTCAGTGCTGAAGAATCAATCTTCTCCGGCCTGGTGGAAATCGCTGTATTTCCCGGCGAAGCCGGGGAACTCGGGATTCTTCCGCGTCACACACCCCTGCTGACTCGCATCAAGCCCGGCACGATTCGTCTGAAAGTGCCGGATCAAAGCGAGTTTGAATTGGTGTATGTTTCCGGTGGCATGCTGGAAGTTCAGCCCGACATGATTACCGTGTTGGCTGATACTGCGATTCGTGCGCACGACCTGGACGAAGCCAAGGCACTGGATGCCAAGAAGCGTGCCGAAGAAGCTCTCGCCAATCGGAATGCTGAAATGGATTACGCCGCTGCTGAAGCAGAGTTGGCGCAAGCAGTTGCCCAGTTGCAAGCAATCCAGCGGCTGCGCAAGCACACCCATTGATTCCGTAAATCCGGAACAAAAAAGGCAGCCTAGGCTGCCTTTTTCTTTTTCAGCGACCGCCTCTTAAAGCCGTGAAATTCGCTTTTCCAGTCGAGAAACATCATCACGGAGCTTATTCACTTCGCTACCAAAATTGCCAACACTGCTTGAAGGTACCAGTAACGCCGATTCATCAAGCGCATATTCAACAGCGTTTTGGCTAATGCGATTTATGCTGTCTGAAATCGCTGACGCCAACGAATGCGCCATTTTCGCCAAACGATGCGCCGGAATATCGCCGATTAATCCAGCCAAGTCTGCTTCAGCATCCCACTCAAGATTACGCAAGACGAAAGCTAGGCTCTCCGCGATATCGGCCGAACCCTCCAATTTGATGGATGAAAACAGCTTGTCGCGATCAACGAGCAAGCGAAGCGGCATGTCTGCCGGCAGTTTAATCGCGACATTCGGAGTCGCATCAGCATTTCCCATTTGGAAGAGACCGTGCTCATCAATGCTCAGCCGGAGTTTCAACAGCCCGCCGGCGTCAATCAGTACTTGCGCCCCCGCATGCACCCGCAAACGTTCTTGCGCCCAGTGCTCGCCTTGAATCAAATGATTCAAGGCTCGAATCAACACGTGCGATATCGAATCCATCAACTTGCGCGAATCTAGAACTTGAAGCCGCGATGCAGCGCCACAACACCCATCGCCAGATTGAAGAACTCCACCTGCTCGAATCCCACTACCTCCATCATCGACTTAAGTTCCTCTTGCCCAGGATGGACACGAATAGACTCTGATAGATATCGGTAGCTATCCGAATCGTTGGTCACCAACTTGCCAACTCTCGGGATTACTTGAAATGAATAGAAATCATAAAGCGGCGCCAACGGTTTCCAGATTTTAGAAAACTCCAACACCAGCAAACGACCACCTGGACGCAGCACCCGGCGCATTTCTGCCAAGGCAGCATCCTTGTGTGTCATATTCCGCAAGCCAAAGGCAACAGTCACGCAATCAAACCAGTCATCCGGAAATGGCAATTTTTCTGCATCGCACTGCGCAACCGGCAACATGTAGCCCTTATCAAGTAACCGGTCTCTTCCGCGCGCCAGCATCGCATTATTGATATCGGTCAGCCACACTTGGCCACGCTTGCCAACACGCTTGGCAAATGCCAGAGAGAGGTCACCGGTTCCTCCAGCAACGTCAAGCACCCGTGAACCTTCTCGTACGCCGCTACGCTGAATGGTGAACGCTTTCCATAACCGATGCATGCCACCGGACATCAGATCGTTCATTAAGTCGTAGCGACTGGCAACAGAGTCAAATACGTCGGCGACCCGGCGGGCCTTTTCCTGCTCCGCTACGGATTCGAAGCCAAAGTGTGTCTTGTCGTTTTTCATGATTTTAATGGTGATGGCCACAACTGCTTGCGGCCGGGCGTGAGGTAGTGTCGACATCACGCGACATTCCCTGCTTTTTGAGTTGGTCAAGGTATTGCTGCCACAGCTCGTCGTGGTGCTTGCCCAAGTTGTAAAGCAGATCCCACGAGTAGAGTCCGCTGTCATGGCCATCTGAAAAGACCAGCCGCAGCGCATAAGTACCCACCGGCTCTATTCGTTCAACATCGATGTCGCGTTTGCCGGTCTGCAACGTTTCCTGGCCCACACCGTGACCACGAGCCTCTGCCGAGGGTGTATAGACCCTCAAATATTCGAAATCCAGCGAGAAGATTTCGCCACTTTCGTAAATGAGCTCCAAGCGACGGGATTTCTGGTGCAGCTTGATCTCGCTCGGTATCGGAGTATCACGATCAATACCAGCCATAGTTTCCTCCAGGATGAGGACGATAGTTTAGCGCACTCGCTCGACCACCGTACCGGGATCGGTCAAAGCACCTGATAGCTGATCCTGTCGTAATCAGCACCACGCTGCAGGATGTGATTCAGGCGGAGTTGCCCAACGGTCTCGTCACCGGTAAATACTTCGACCACTCTGCCAGCCTGATACATGCCCGGCGGCAGAACGATTGAACCTTCTTCCTTGATGGTCGGAACGGGCGGCAACAGAAAGGCACGCACATAGCGCTCCTGATTTCCGATTTTTGACGACGCGATCCGTACGCCGATACCCGTCGGCATCCCCGGCAAGGTGGCAACGCCCACAATCAATCCACCGGTGTCATCCTGCATCAACCAGGTGGCTTGAGCCAGCAGGAAATGCTCACCATCGTGTGGACAAACGACCATCAGTTGTCCGTGCGAAATACGTTGCCCGGCACTGCCGCGGCCCAGTCGAAATCCATTTGCAGAGTGATTGATGACCGCCCACTCATCGACAGGAAAGACGATTTGCGGTTTGATCGCTAGTTCCCGCCCCGGTTGAACGCCATCTCCAAACGTAAATAGCTGGTCAAACTCATCCCGTGAAAAGGCAGCTGCTGAATCCGGCTGTCCAAACTCCTTGCCGGTGACGCAAAAATGCATCGCTTCGAAGCCAACAGCCACCCGGGCAACGCCCTGGGTCGCAAAACGGCGAAAGCGACGTGGAGAAGCCGACTGAGTCCACGGCCGGGCGAGATGATCGAGCAAGGTGATCACATGCCCGCTCGTTTCTTCACCCAATCCAAGCTGGGCCGGTGTGATGCGCTGGCGAAGCTGACTCAGCATATGGTTGATCTGCAGCCCCAAGCGCGTGGTATCAAGGCGCCGGGCATCGGCTGGCGGCTCCTCGGCCACGGCGGCAGGATGCAGCGGTGCATCCTTCATCAGCTCGATAACATAGGGCGGCACTTCAAGATCGTCATCCAGTCGGTGAATGGAGACCAGCGGCGCCCACATGCCCGCCCAGCGGCGAATCAAATTCAGATTGCGCACGCTGTTGCTGTAAGGGCTGGCGATATCAATGAGTAACAGCGTCGTATAAGCCGCAGCACAATGAGTTGCCTGCAAGTTGTTTTCCAGAACATCCTCAACCGGCGTGTAGGCAATGCCCCATTCTTCGGCAGTCTCGTAATACCCATGAAGGTCGAGCCAGACGCCTGGTGGCAGGTCCCGCCGAGCACGGTAGTGCTCCAGAATGATCATCCCGGTGTAATAGAGGCAGCGATGCAGAATGGTCGCCATCAGCGAGACATATTGCGCGTTCTCGGCTTCCGGCTCTTCCAGTCGAGCACACAGGGCATAGGCCTTGCCCACTTTTCGCCAGGCTAAGACCACCTGCTGAAAATAGGATTCTTCCTCGATTGCCAGCGGCAATGCCTTGTTATGGTAGCGACGAGCCATTTCTTCTTCGACGAAACACAGCGGTGCCCGAGCTTGCTCAAGGAGCGCGAGCAAGATGCCGGGCTCAGGCGGTGACAGCAGCAAGGCATCCAGAAAACGCATCAGTTGCCGCTCTGCCACCAGCGGGTTAGCCAGCGACAACTGCGCGAGGTACTCCGTCCCGCTCAATAGATCGGTAATTTCCGGCGCTTCGGGTTTGGTCATATCCATGCTCAACTCAGCCTTTTTCGATCTCGGACAGCGCGGCGATCAGCGTCTGTGCCATTAGCTCGTCACTGACCGCAGCACGTTGTGCCGTCGCTTCCCGTTGCACCTTTCCCCAAACCGGTTCCGGGAAATGCCGATCATCCAGCCAACGGGGAATGATGTGCCAATGAACGTGCGGCACCATGTTGCCAAAGCTGGCGAGGTTGATCTTATCCGGGGCAAAGAGGCGACGAAGCATCGCCTCGACGGCGAACACAACGCGCATCAATACGATCTGATGGGTGGCATCCAGATCCGTCATTTCGCGGATGTGATCGTTCCAGATCACACGACAGAAACCCGGATAAGACGGATCATCCGCACGGACAACCCGGCAAAGGTCCGAGCGCCAGAGGACAACGCCCCCGGCACTGGCACATAACTCACAGGCTTGATTACCGACCGTCACGCTGCATTCTCCAGGAATCCGGACAGAATTACATCTGAAACCTTATAGCACAAGCCTCCGCGACCAAAGAATGAAGCATTCCACGGTCAACCGGAAAAAACGGCCAAAACTTAAAGGAGTACGCGCTCGATTCCGCCTGTGTTCGCCTTGCCCACGTAATCCGCCATCCAGTTATCGCCGAGCAAATGCTTCGCCACCTCGACCACGATGTAATCCGCCTGGGTGCCGGCATCGTCATCGTAGCGGGACAGCCCCTGCAGACAGGCCGGGCACGAAGTCAGAATTTTGACGTCACCCTTGAAACCGTCAGCTCGCAACTTGGCAGCCCCCGATTCAATCTCTTCCTGCTTGCGGAATTTAACCTGGGTAGCGACATCCGGCCGGGAATAGGCGAACGACCCCGAATCTCCGCAGCAGCGATCAGTCAGCGGCACTTCCTGACCCATCAGCGCCTTGGTCACCGCGAGCGGTGCGTAGGCCTTCATCGGCGTGTGGCATGGATCGTGGTACATGTAGCGCGTACCCTCGACCCCCGCCAGCTTGACCCCCTTCTCCATCAGATACTCGTGAATGTCGAGCAGGCGGCAGCCCGGGAAGATCTTCTCGAACTGGTATTTCTGCAGCTGATCCATGCAGGTGCCGCACGAAACAATCACCGTCTTGATGTCGAGATAGTTCAGGGTGTTGGCAACCCGGTGGAACAGCACGCGGTTATCCGTCGTGATTTTCTGACCCTTGTCGTCGTCGCCCGAAGAAGTCTGTGGATAGCCGCAGCACAAGTAGCCCGGCGGCAGCACCGTGGTCGCACCCACTTCATAAAGCATGGCCTGCGTGGCCAGTCCCACCTGCGAGAACAAGCGTTCCGAGCCGCAGCCCGGAAAATAGAAAACCGCATCCGATTCCTCGGTGGTTTTCCGCGGATTGCGGATGACCGGGATCACCTTGTCGTCCTCGATGTCGAGCAGGGCGCGCGACGTGCGCTTGGGCAGATTGCCCGGCATCGGTCGATTCAGGAAGTGAATGATCTGCGTCTTGACGGTCGGCGCCCCCACCGTCGCCGCCGGATGGGTGCGGCTGTCCTGAATCAGTCCAATCGCCTTGGCTGCCTTGTGGGCGAGACGCTGGGCCTTGAAACCGAAATTCATCATGACGCCACGCATCACCTTGATCGTCGCCGGATCCTTCAGGTTCAGATAGGTCATTGCCGCCACGGTGCCCGGGCTGAAACGCTTCTTGTCCTGCTTGCGCAGGAAATTGCGCATGGCCACGGAAACATCGCCAAAATCGATATCCACGGGGCAGGGCTTCACGCAACGGTGACAAACCGTGCAATGGTCGGCGACATCATTGAATTCGTCGAAATGCTTCAGCGAAATGCCGCGCCGGGTCTGCTCTTCATAGAGAAAGGCTTCAACCAGCAGCGACGTCGCCAGAATCTTGTTGCGCGGCGAGTAAAGCAGGTTGGCGCGGGGCACATGGGTCGAACACACCGGCTTGCACTTGCCGCAACGCAGGCAGTCCTTGACCATGTCGGAAATCTTGCCGATTTCCGATTGTTCCATGATCAGCGATTCGGTGCCGAGCAGGCTGAACGACGGCGTATAGGCATTGCCCAGGTCGCCGCCGGGCATCAGCTTGCCCTTGTTGAAGCGGCCTTCCGGGTCAACCTTCTGCTTGTAGGCGCGGAAGGGGCCGAGTTCGGCTTCGGTCAGGAACTCCAGCTTGGTGATGCCGATGCCGTGTTCGCCGGAAATCACGCCATCGAGCGAACGCGCAATGTGCATGATGCGTTCGACCGCCTTGTTGGCCGTCTGCAGCATTTCGTAATTGTCGGAATTGACCGGCAGGTTGGTATGCACATTGCCGTCACCGGCATGCATGTGCAGCGCGACAAAAACGCGGCCGCGCAGCACTTCCTTGTGGATCGCTTCGATACGCTCGAGGATCGGGCGATAGACCCCGCCATCAAAAATCTTGGCCAGCCGGGCATACAGCTCCTGCTTCCAGGACGTGCGCACCGAATAATCCTGCAGGCGATGAAAGAGCGTCGGATTGTCGGCCCGGTTGGTCAGTTCGCCAGCCACCACGCCATACGACGCGAAGCGGGATTCGGCTTCGGCCAGCGGCAGGTCGAGGTTGTCGAGCAACCATTCCCAGCGCAGGCGAACAGCTTCAACATAATCGAGCGCCGCCTGCCGACGGTCACCGATCAGTACCTCGGTGTCCAGCGTCGTGTCGCCACGATACAGCGGCAGATCGCCCTTGAGGAATTCAGACAGCGCATCACACAAGGCCAGCTTGTTCTGCGTCGACAACTCGATATTGATGCGTTCGATGCCATCGCAGTAATCACCCATGCGCGGCAACGGAATCACCACATCTTCGTTCAGCTTGAAGGCGTTGGTATGGCGCGAAATGGCGGCAGTGCGCGAGCGGTCGAGCCAGAATTTCTTGCGCGTTTCGGCGTTGACTGCGATGAAGCCTTCGGCAGCGCGCAAGTTGCACATGCGGACGACTTCCGAAGCGGCGGCCATCACGGCATTTTCGTCATGGCCGACGAGATCGCCGATCAGCACCATCTTCGGCCGACCATGGCGCTTGGCCTTGGTCGCATAGCCGACGGCTTTCACGTAACGTTCGTCGAGGTGCTCCAGACCAGCCAGCTGGACACCGGCCGCATGCCCGGCCCCGCCTGGCTTGAAGTAATCGGTAATCTCAACGATAGCCGGCACGGCTTCACGGACCTGGCCGAAGAACTCCAGGCAAACGGTACGCGAGACGGGCGGCATCTTGTGCAGCACCCAGCGCGCGGCGACGATAATGCCGTCGGTGCCTTCCTTCTGCACGCCGGGAATACCGCCAAGGAACTTGTCGGTCACGTCCTTGCCCAGCCCGATCTTGCGGCAGGCGGCACCGGGCATGACCAGAATCTCTTCGCCCAGCAGCTTCTTGCCGCTTGGGTCAAAGCGCTTCAGGCGGAATTCAACGTTTTCCTGCTCGTGAATCTTGCCGTAATTGTGATTGACGCGTTCGACCTCCAGCCAGTTGCCATCCGGGTCGACCATCTTCCACCAGGCCAGATTGTCGAGTGCGGTACCCCACAGCACGGCCTTCTTGCCACCAGCGTTCATGGCGATGTTGCCGCCGATGCAGGAGGCTGAGGCCGAGGTCGGATCGACGGCAAAGACGCGACCCGCCAGCGAAGCGGCTTCGGAAACCCGTTCGGTCACCACGCCGGCGCCGGTGCGGATGGTCGCGTAAGGCGTTTCATGGCCGGCCAGCACCAGCTCTTCAACCGGGCCGATATCGATCAGTTTTTCGGTGTTGATCACCGCTGCGTAAGGCGTCAGCGGCACGGCGCCACCGGTGTAACCGGTCCCGCCGCCGCGGGCGATGATGGTCAGGCCGGCTTCGATACAGCCGCGTACCAAATGACCGATTTCCTCCTCGGTATCCGGATTGAGGACGACGAAGGGGTATTCGACGCGCCAGTCGGTGGCATCGGTGACGTGCGAGACGCGAGCCAGGCCGTCGAAGGCGATGTTGTCCTTGCGCGTGTGCTTGCTCAGGATGCGCGTCACCTTGCGGCGCAGATCCCAGGTTTCGCCAAAACGCTCGGCAAAGCGGTTGACCGCGACACGGGCTGCATCCACCAGTCGCTTGACCTTGGCGGCGCGCTCCGGATCGTCGACTTCGGTCGCTTCGCGACGTTTCTCGACCTCGGACAGACGATGATGCAGGGCATTGACCAGTGCGTCCCGACGATCACGATTGTCGAGCAGGTCGTCTTCCAGATACGGATTCCGCTGCACGACCCAGATGTCACCCAGCACCTCGTACAGCATGCGGGCCGAACGCCCCGTGACGCGCTCGGAACGCAGTTCGTCGAGCACGGCCCAGTTGTCGGCGCCGAGCAGGCGGATGACGATCTCACGATCGGAAAACGAGGTGTAGTTGTAAGGTATTTCGCGCAGGCGGGCGGTCATGGGAGCAGCCGGTGGTCCGTCAAAAGGGGGATTTTAGCGTATTGCAGCGCAAGACGCGGGCACAGGTAGACGCAACACCGTCCTCAAAGGTTCAGCTTCCTTGAACACCGCTGACCTGGAGTAACAATCCGAGCAGCGCACTGGCGGCGATCACGCGCATGACGCTTTGCTTGAATCGGAACAGAACCAGCGCAGCGACCAGCGCGATTGCCGCCGAAACAACGTCAAAATGACCGGCAAAGCCCTGCGGCCACAGGACGTGATAGGCAAAGAACAGGGCCAGATTGAGAATCACGCCGACCACGGCCGCGGTGATCGCCTTCAGGGGCGCCGTGAATTTCAGCTGGCCATGCGTCGATTCAACCAGCGGCCCACCGAGCAGGATGAACATGAAGGAGGGCAGCACGAACAGTACCCCGGCCACAACACCGCCCCAGGTCCGATGCATTAGCCAGCCGATGTAGGTCGCCAGTTGCTGTGCTTCCGGACCCGGCAGCACCATGCAGTAATTGAGCGCGTGCAAAAAACGCCCTTCCGACAGCCAGCGGCGCTTGTCGACCAGCTCCTGATGCATGACCGAGATTTGTCCGGCCGGCCCGCCAAAGCTGATAAAACCGAGCTTGAGCCAGAAGCGGAAAGCTTCCCAGAATGAAACGGCAGCGGGTGGCGTCGAATCGGGCATCATCAAGGCAGCGCCGATTGGGCAACCAGCCAGTAGCGCGCGAACTTGCCGATGGCCATGAACAGGCAGCAGGGCAGCCAATGCAGGCGCAACCAGCCGGCGGCGAGGCACAGGGCATCGCCGATCAGCGGGGCCCAGGCCAGCAACAGGGCAGGGCTGCCCCAACGTTCCAGCTGATCCTTGTGCGGCAGGTTTTCCAGCCGCTGCCAGCGCGGCAGGTAGCGGCCACACCACCACGACGTCATGCCACCCGCGGTGTTGCCAAGGGTGGCCAGCATCAGCGCCGGCCCAACTTCCGCCGGATGCAGGTGCAAAAAGCCCCACAACAGCGCCTCCGAACCGCCGGGCAGCACCGTCGCCGAGAGAAAACTGGCCGCCAGCAGGCCCCAAAGCCCACTTTCCGCCGTGACGTTTAGCCACTCCACCCGTAGAATCTCCCTTTTGCCAGAATGAGTTGCGCCCAATGCACCCGGATTATCTCGAAAAAGTTCTCAACGCACAGGTTTACGACGTGGCGATCGAAACGCCACTCGACCTGGCCAGCAACCTTTCCGCCCGGGTCGGCAACAAGATCATTCTGAAGCGCGAGGACATGCAGCCGGTTTTCTCCTTCAAGCTGCGCGGCGCCTACAACAAGATCGCCAGCCTGTCGGCCGAGAAAATGAAACGCGGCGTCATCTGCGCCTCGGCCGGCAATCACGCCCAGGGCGTCGCCCTGTCGGCCAAAAAGCTGGGCTGCCGGGCGGTGATCGTCATGCCGACCTCAACACCGGGCATCAAGATCGATGCCGTCCGCTCGCGCGGCGGCGAAGTCGTGCTGCATGGCGACTCCTTCGACGAAGCCTACGCCCACGCCGTCGAACTCGAAAAGACCGAGAAGCTGACCTTCGTGCATCCCTTCGACGATCCCGAAGTGATCGCCGGGCAGGGCACCGTGGCCATGGAAATCCTCCGTCAGCATTCGCGCCACAACGGGCCGATCACCGCCGTTTTCTGCGCCATCGGCGGTGGCGGGCTTGCGGCTGGCGTGGCCGCCTACATCAAGCGTCTGCGCCCGGAAATCAAGGTCATCGGCGTTGAAACTTTTGACGGCGACGCGATGAAGCAATCGCTGGCGGCCGGCCACCGCGTCCGCCTCGAGCAGGTCGGCCTGTTTTCCGACGGTACCGCCGTTAAATATGTCGGCGAGGAAACCTTCCGCCTGTGCAAGGAATACCTCGACGAAGTCATTTTGGTCGACACCGACGCCATCTGCGCGGCGATCAAGGACGTTTTCGAGGACACCCGCTCGATTCTCGAGCCGGCCGGGGCACTGGCCGTGGCTGGGGCGAAAGAATATGCCCGCCAGCACAAGCTGAAGGACAAGAACCTGATCGCCGTGACCTCCGGCGCCAACATGAATTTCGACCGCCTGCGCTTCGTCGCCGAGCGCGCCGAATTCGGCGAGCAGCGCGAGGCTGTTTTCGCCGTCACGCTGCCCGAAAAGCCGGGCGCCTACAAAAAATTCCTGTCGCTGATCGGCAAGCGCAACGTCACCGAATTCAATTACCGCTACCACACCGCCAGCGAAGCCCACGTTTTCGTCGGCGTCCAGGTCAGTGACCGCAAGGAGTCGCTGAAGCTGGTCGACAGCCTGCAAAAGCACGGCTACCCGACGCTCGACCTGACCGACGACGAAATGGCCAAGAACCATATCCGGCACATGGTTGGCGGTCATGCCCCCGCGGTCTGCGAGAAGGGCATGCACGAATTGCTTTATCGCTTTGAATTCCCCGAAAAGCCGGGCGCACTGATGAATTTCCTGACCCAGATGAGCGCCGGCTGGAACATCAGCCTCTTCCACTACCGCAACCACGGCGCCGACTATGGGCGCGTGCTGGTCGGCATGCAGGTGCCGCCGGGCGACATGGGCAAATTCGAGGAATTCCTGCAGAAGCTCGGCTACGCCCACTGGGACGAAAGCCAGAACCCGGCCTACAAGCTGTTCCTCGGCTGACCCCGGCCTCAATTGCCCGCTGCGAACGTGTCAAATATCGTTTCTAGCGGGCGGCCCTGACTCAGCAGCGACCCTGGCAGGTTCGATAGGCCAGGTTGCACCGGGCGATTTGCTGGGTTCCGCCGGCAATATCCAGACACGCCGCCTGTCGGGTTTGGCAGGCAGCAAGGCATTGCCGGTTGGCGGGCGGACGCGGCGGCTTGGGCGGCGCCAGCACGACGCCGGTCGGCACGGTACAAGCGCCTCGCGAATTCAGGAAAATTGGCGACACCCTGTAGTTCCCGTCAGGCGCGCCCGTCGTGCTGTACGAGGCCGGCGTGCCACAGGCGGCCGAATCCGAAACCTCGTCCGGATTGCAAAACTGGCTCGCGCTGGATGTCCAGGCCCAGGGCGCCAGGCCATTGGCCGCGGGCGGCACATGCCCGATGGGAGAAATGGTCGATACCGGAATCCGCACGCCGTTGCACTGAACATTGGCGCCGACCACCGGTGGCATTTCGACCAGCACCGAATCCGGATTGGTCGTCGCCTCGACAATCTCGTGGGTCGCCATGAACGTGATCGCCTCAAACGTCGACACGCCGTGACTGCACCGCGGCGGCATTCGGCTGGCATCGGGAATCACGGCCATTCGAATCTTGGGGCCGAAGACGGCGATACCGGGGATTGGCGTCGGCACTTGCGTACGCGCTGAAAAGTGGTAGGCGCAGAAGCCGATGCCCGCATCGCCGCCGACCGCCATGCCAAAAAGATTGCTGCCCATGACGACATCCATGAACTGCCCGAAATGAATCACGTACAAGGTATTGGCCGTGGGAAAAGGCAACGTCCCCGCCAGAATCTGACGGTCGATCTCCCGCGCAGTCTCCACCGTATCGACGTGGATTGCGCCGTCATTCGGTCGAATCGCCACGCTTTTGACATAGCTGGCGCGGCCGATCTTCTGGCTGGGCGTACCGTATTCCGCCAGCACATTGAAGTAGGGACTGCTCGTCAGGCGCTGGTAAAACTGATCCAGACGCTGAGCTTGCCCGGCCGTCTGTAAGCCCCAATACACCACCACGATTTCAGGGTTGGCGATCACCTCGCCCCCGCCGTAGGTATAGGTCTGCGCATGGGCATGACCCAACGCAAAACTGGCCACCAGCATCAGCCAGCGGACCAGACGCTGAAAAACAGCGGCTCGGCGGATCGTCATCGGAAATCCTTTCCATGTCATTTTGGACGCCGCGGCAACTGCACGCGGCCGCCGGCACAAACAATCAATCGGTGATTGCGCCTGACCCCCTGAAACCCTGTCAGTCAGCCGTGCCATGGTAGGGCTTGATGCATCGCGTCGCAAGCACGCGTTGCGCGAATGTCATTTTCTAATTCCGCCAAATTTTCCGGTTGACCGCAGCAAGCGTTCCCCAATCCCGATGGCATCGCTACACTGCGCCTTTCGCCCATCCAAGCGCCCGCCATGACCCCTGAAGCCTTCATCGCCCACTGGAAGAACAACGCCACCACCGAAGGCGCCGGGGCGCAGCAGCATTTCAGTGATTTATGCGACCTGCTCGGCGTCGACAAACCGCGTGACCCCGACCACTACTGTTTCGAACGCGGCGCCGGCAAATCCAGCGGCGGCAACGGCTAGGCCGACGTCTGGAAGCGCGGCCACTTCGGCTGGGAAAACAAGAAACCCGGCCGCGACCTGAACGCCGCCCTCAAGCAACTCACCGACTACGCCCTGCAGCTTGAAAACCCGCCGCTGCTCGTCGTCTGCGACCGCGAACGCATCGTCATCCACACTGCCTTCACCGGCTACCCGGACGAACCACGCACCATCCGCATCGAGCAACTCGTCGAGCCGGAAGCCCGCCAGCTCCTCAAATGGGTGTTCACCGACCCCGAAAAGCTGCGCCCGGAAAAATCCACCGCCGCCATCACCGCCCACGCCGCCGGCCAGTTCGCCCAGCTCGCCGCCGGCATGCGCAGCCGGGGCGCATTTGCCGAAAACTGCGGACAAAAAGTCGCCCACTTCCTCATCCAGTGCCTGTTCTGCATGTTTGCCGAAGACGAACAACTGCTCCCGCTCGGCATCTTCACCGACCTGCTCAAACACGCCGGCAGCGACACCGACAAAGCCGCCCGCCGCATCGACAAACTGTTCACCGCCATGCAGAAAAAAGGCGGCGACTACGGCGACCACGACATCGCCTGGTTCAACGGCGGCCTGTTCAAATCCATCGATGTCCCGCCCTTAGCCCCCGAATCCCCCGGCCGTCAAAGAGACGACCGGGCTGAGCTTGCCCTCAGGATTAGATGAGTTCGATTCGATCCCGCAGCCTTTGAGCTGTCAATAAAAGCTTATTTTTCTCGAAGACGGTGCAAAAGTCTTCCGGTGTGGCATTGGGATTTTTCCAGCGTAGCCGCATGGCCTTGAAGGCTGCTAGCGCCTGATATTCGTCAAGGTCTAGCTGGCTGATGATGAAGCTGTCTGTGTCAATCACTTCAATCCCGTAGTGACTGACAACTTCATCATCAAATCCCCTTTTATCGTCAGTTACGATGCAATCTGCATGGCCAACAATGGCTGCCGCTAATACATGCCGATCATCCATGTCAGGTAGTTTCAAACTGCCTTCTATTGATGCAATGCCTTTGTCGCAAACTGCCCAGTCAGGGACAACCTTACGCATCTGATCCCGACGGCGAATTATCTCCATTTCTTTTTCTGGTAGTTTTTTGGTCAAATGACCGATCCATTCGGTTTCGATTCGCTCGCTCCACTTCGCCGCAAAGAGTCCGCGGGTGGACAGGGACATCAGCACGTCGGTTTTCAGCATGCCAAAGAAAACGCAAGCGTCGATAACTGCGGTGTAGCGAACGTGACCAGCCATCAGTAGTCGCCGAGATCCTGGGAAAGTTGCGAAAGGTCATCAAGCGCAGCCTCACGGGATGCCTGCATCTGTTTCGCGTATTCGAATAAATCAGTCAGCAAAATTCGCCGATGTGATCCGACCATGCGATGAGGGATGCGGCCTGCGTCAATTTCCTTGATAACGAATGGCCTAGAGACATTCAGGAAATTGGCCGCTTCAACGGTCGTCAATTCCTGCTTCTCTGGCATGAGCGTAAAAGGCTTTCCTTCGCTCATCAGGCCAAGCAATTGACCAATCAGGCGAAGTGACGCCGGAGGCAGCTCAATCGGGGGTATATCCCCGTTTTCACTTTCCAACTTGATCTTGACGGCCTTCGACCGGTCCAGTGCCTCCATAATGCACCGCTGCGCAACTCGCGCCAATTCCATATCTGTCTTTGATGGTAGAGGCGTGGCCGCCTCGCGTTCCCTCTTCGTTGTCGTCATTTTCTTCCTTGCTCCGTGACTAGCGCCCATCTATCGCGGGGTAGAGTGGCCAATAGTGGTTAAAAGTGGCCGTAAGTGAATTAAACGCAACAAATGCAATAAGCGCAAGTGGCGTTTGGTATTTTTTTGTAACCGACGGATGTGGAAGGTAAAACTGGTGGCGATCTGATCAAAAGGTAAACAGAAGCCAGTTGATAGGAAATGCTGTTCACCATATCGTTGGCTAACTATCTGATTCTTTGTGTTCGCTATGGTGTGAAATTGTTTGTTTTTTGATGGCGAGAAAGATAGCCAACGTGTTGAAATATCATGTCGAATCGTCGTCGAACCCGCTGCGCATGGTGGTTACACACCCGCCCAAGGCCTGACATGCGTGCCTCGCTATCCGGTTTAACTCGCTATCTAGCAACTCCACGAGTAGCAAAGCATCGACTATTTGCATGGGTTGATGCCAAGGTATTGCCTGATTGCCAGCTTGTAGTCATCGCCCGATCCGACGATACCACCTTCGGCATCCTGCATTCCCGCTTCCACGAACTCTGGTCGTTAAGCCTCTGCACCTGGCTCGGCGTCGGCAACGATCCGCGCTACACCCCGACCACCTGCTTCGAAACCTTTCTCTTTCCAGCTGGCCTGACGCCGCGCGACACCGCTCCGGCCACCGGTCAGGCCTCAGCGCCGTGCATGGCCAAAGAAATCATCGCCGCCGCCGCCCGCCGCCTCAACGAACTGCGCGAGAACTGGCTGAACCCGGCCGAATGGGTCGATTGGGTCATCACCCCGGAAGAGGAGAAAGCCGGCTTCCCCAAACGCCCGGTCGCCAAGCCCGGCCATGAAGCCGATCTCAAGAAACGCACCCTGACCAACCTCTACAACGCCCGCCCCGCCTGGCTGGACCTCGCCCACAAGCAACTCGACCAGGCCGTCGCCGCCGCCTACAGCTGGCCCGACTACACCCCCGACATGCCCGACGAAGAAATCCTCCGCCGCCTGCTGGCGCTTAATCTGGAACGGGCTGGGTCTGGAAGTGGAAGCTGACGGGGTTTGGAGGCTCCGATCAAAACCCGATCAAGAAATTTTCACCCCGGTATTTTTCTTTAACCGGCTGAAATTAAACAATTTGTTTAGTCGCCGAATCACGATTGCCTGCGATGAATCAAAACCCGATCAAGAAAATCAGGCCCAGTGCGGCACGTAGCCAGCACGCGGGTGATCGGGATCAGCAATACGAATCAGGCCGGCATCAAGGGCCTTGGTGATGACGGCGCTGGCTTGCGCAGCATTCTTGGGAGCAATACCCAGTCTTGCGCATAGGCTGGCGTTTTTCATCTTGTCGCCACTGAGGAAGCGGAGAACTGCATGGAAATAACAAGCCCTGACGCGTTCTTCAGGCGTCATGTCGGCGAAGCTGCGCGGTGCGTAGAGCACGACTTGCGTGGAGCTTTCTTCGGCCCGGAACAGGGGCGGTGGCAGTTGGAACAACTCAACTTGTTCCAGCACCTTGTCCAAACCACTACCCTGTTCTTCACAAATGCCCATGCGGCGCATCAGGGCAGCGAGGGCTTCGTTTCGTGAGCGTGGTGGCAGGTCGATCATGCGTTCGGGCTTGACCAGTGGCACCCCCGGGTTGCTGATTTCGATGCGGTCGGCAAAAAGCTCAATTTGCGGCCCTGCGCCGCTGACGGTCATGTCCTGATGGATCAAGGCGTTGGCAACCAATTCTCGAATCGCCAGTTCCGGAAAAAGCGGGTGCGCTTCACGTAGCGCGCTGCCAATATGCTCGTTTTTGGGTAACAGGTCATTCAGATAGCTGACCAGCCCTTCGAATCCGATGGCGTAGCCTTTTTGGCCATCGTGGCGATGAGTGACCGTCGCCGCGCGATTTCTGCCGCCATAGGCGACAAAGCGCACGGCCTTGCGTGCCAGAGGCGCATCGAAATCGCCCAAGCGCGTTGCAAACAGGATTGCCCCCAGGTTGGTGATGTTCCAGCGCTCACCCACATCGCGAACAATCAGCCGATCACCTTCCAGCTTGTCGAAAATACCACTGCGGTTGTCGGGCAGGGGCTGTTTGGTCAGGCGGAAATATTGGCTGTAATCCAGCAGATCCAGCACCTCGTTGCCCGTCGCATACTGGCGCGCGATGCCTTGCTCCCAGCGGTAGGGCTGGAGGCGTTCGATCAATTGCTGGTAGCGCTGGGGGTATTCGGTCAGCTTTGGCGTTGCACTGCCGATACGAATGTAGGGAACGCTATTGAACGCCACCGGCGCCCCGGTCGCTGCCGGAATTTCGAGAAGCACAAGGCGCCCGGCAGGATGCAAAACGATGCGGAAGCTGAACGCGATGCTGGGCTGCAGACTTTTGGCCAACCACAGAGCAAGGACCTGCCCGCCAATTTTTTTGGTGTCCGGGTTGAAATCCGTGCCGAGAATCGCGTGGGTTTCATCGTCTATGCCCCAAACCAGATAGGCACAATCGCGGCCTTCGATACGCGCCGAATTGGACAATGCCGAGAAGGCCGAAGATGAGACTGGCAATCAGTTGTTTCAAGGTAACGGGCTGGTCGTCCATTAATTCGATTTAGTTATATTTTTGTTATTATTTATTCTTTCACAGAATAATGACCACTGCCTAGACTCCAGTCATCCGAGAATTTTCTCAATTGACTGGAGTTTCAAATGTTCAAATTTGGCCTGTTTTTCGGGTTGACCGTAGCACTCGGCATCAGCGGCGCCGCCGCCCAGACTTCCCTGCTCAACGTGTCCTATGACCCGACACGTGAGTTGTACAAGGATTACAACGCGGCTTTCGCCAGGCACTGGCAGGCGAAAACGGGGCAGGTGATCCATTTTCGCCAGTCGCATGGCGGCTCGGGCAAGCAGGCGCTGGCGGTGCGCGATGGGCTGGAGGCCGATGTGGTGACGCTGGCGCTGGCTTATGACATCGACGCGCTGGTCGAGCGCAAGCTCATTCCAGCCGACTGGCAGAAACGCTTCCCGAACAATTCCTCGCCTTACACCTCGACCATCGTCTTTCTGGTGCGCAAGGGCAACCCGAAGGGCATCCATGATTGGGCCGATCTGGCCAAGCCGGGCATTAGCGTAATTACGCCTAACCCGAAAACGTCGGGCGGGGCGCGCTGGAATTATCTGGCGGCCTGGGCCTGGGCGTTGAAGCAGCCGGGCGGCAACGAGCAGAAGGCGAAGGAGCTGGTCACGGCGATCTTCAAGAACGTGCCGGTGCTGGACTCCGGGGCGCGGGGCTCGACCACGACCTTTGTCGAACGCGGCCTGGGCGACGTGCTGATTGCCTGGGAAAACGAGGCGCAGCTGGCGGTCAACGAAATCGGCAAGGACAAGTTCGAGATCGTCGCTCCCAGCCTGTCCATCCTCGCCGAGCCGCCCGTTGCGGTGGTGGACAAGGTGGTGGAGAAACGCGGCACGCGGCTGACGGCGCAGGCTTACCTCGATTATCTGTATTCCGATGAGGGCCAAAGTATTGCTGCCCGGCACTACTACCGGCCGCGCGATGTCAAAGTTGCGGCGAAGTACGCGGCGCAGTTTCCGAAGATCAAGCTGGTGACCATCGACGATACCTTCGGCGGCTGGCAGAAGGCCCAGAAGACGCACTTTGCCGATGGCGGGACGTTTGACCAGATTTACCTGAAAAAGTAGGAGGCCAGCATGCCACTCACCGATCTGATCCGCTATTTCAACGTCGCCGATCACGCCGACGACAGCTCGCTCTATCTGGATGGCAAGCGGGCAGCCGCCTGGCACTGCGGCCTTCGGCTGGGGTCGCTCTTTCAGCCGATTGTCGATCTGCGCCAAGAACGGGTGGTGGGCCATCAGGCCATCCTGCACGCCCGGCATGAGGATGGCACGGCGGTCAGTCCGGCCGAGGCTTACGCGCGCTGCGAAACGCCGGCGTCTGTCGTCCATGTCGACCGCCTGTGCCGCACCCTGCATGCGCTGAATTTTCTGGCCCAGCAGCATGCCGGCGGCTACCTGCAGCTCTCCGTGCATCCACGCCATTTGCTGGCGGTGCCAAACCAGCACGGGCTGGTTTATGAAGCCATCTTGACGCGTTGCGGCCTTGCGCCCGCCGATATCGTGCTGCAAATTGATGCCGCGTCGCGTGGCGATCCCCGCCTGCTACCCGACGCCCTGCACAATTATCGCCAGCGTGGGTATCGGCTGGCCTTGCGCGACCCGAGCGCCGCGCTGGCCATCGAGGATTTGCTTGATCTCGAACCGGACATCCTGCAACTGCCGGCCGGAGAGGAGATCCAGCGCATCGAGGCGGCTCATCACGCCGGCATCCTGATCGAGCGCAGCGGCATCGAGACAGGACAGGATCTTGCGCTGGCCGGCATTGCGGCCATCGATCTCGGCCGGGGTAGTCTGTTCGGCGAGCCGGCGACTGATTGCCGCCCAGCCCACGACAAGCGCAGAGTCGCCTACAATTACCGTTCTTCATCCGGAGCCCTCCCATGAAAATCGCCAACGATGTCACCGGGCTGGTCGGCAATACGCCGCTGGTTCGTCTCAACCGCGTCACGGCTGGCTGCAACGCCACCGTTGCCGCCAAGCTGGAATTTTTCAACCCCGGTAGCAGCGTCAAGGACCGGATCGCCGTCGCCATGCTGGATGCGGCGACTGCCGCCGGCAAGATCGGCCCGGATACCATTGTGCTGGAGCCGACCTCGGGTAACACCGGCATTGGCCTGGCGATGGTCTGTGCGGCACGCGGGGTCAAATGCGCTTTCACGATGCCGGAAACGATGAGCCGCGAGCGCAAGCTGTTGCTCAAGGCTTACGGGGCCGAGCTGATCCTGACGCCGGGGCCGGAAGGCATGACCGGCGCGATCAACAAGGCGAAAGCGCTGGCCGAGGCCGATGCGCGCTATTTCATTCCGCAGCAGTTTGAAAACCCGGCCAATCCGGCCGTTCACCGCGTGACCACCGCTGAGGAAATCTGGCGAGATACCGATGGCCAGGTCGACATCGTGGTCGCCGGCGTCGGCACGGGCGGTACGGTGACTGGCGTTGGCGAGGCATTGAAGGCAAAAAATCCGCAAATCCGGATCGTCGCGGTGGAGCCTGATGCCTCACCGGTCCTTTCCGGCGGTCAAAAAGGCCCGCACCCGATCCAGGGCATCGGCGCCGGCTTTGTCCCGTCCGTGTTGAATACCGTCATCTACGACGAGGTGATCCGCGTCACGAATGGCGATGCGCTAACCATGGCACGCCGCATGGCGACGGAAGAAGGGCTGCTCGTCGGCATTTCGTCCGGCGCCGCGACCTGGGCTGCGCTGGATATTGCCAATCGCCCGGAAAACGCCGGCAAGCTGGTGGTGGTCATCATCCCGTCCTGCGGCGAGCGTTATTTGTCGACGGTGCTGTTCGAGCATCTGGCGGTTTGAACCGGGTTTGAACACTTTCGACACGCCCATCGACCGGCGCGGCTCTGATTCGATCAAATGGAGCAAGTACGCCGGTCGCGACATTCTGCCGCTGTGGGTAGCGGACATGGATTTTGCCGCGCCACCGGCCGTGCTGGCGGCGCTGCACCGGCGCATCGAGCATGGCGTCTTTGGTTATGGCGGGCCGTGGCCTTCGCTGGTTGAGTCAGTACTTACTCACCTTGAAACGGAATACAGCTGGCAAATCGAGCCGGAATGGATTGTCTGGCTGCCGGGGCTGGTCACCGGCCTGAACGTGGCCTGCCGGGCCATCGACGGTGAGGTTTTGACGGCGCCCCCGGTCTATCCGCCTTTCCTGTCCGCGCCGCATTTTTCCGGCCGCAAGCTGAACCGGGCCGAGCTGGCCTGCATCGACGATGGCTGGCATTTTGATCAAAATGCCCTGAAAGTGGCGTTGACCGCAGACACCCGGCTTTTCTTGCTCTGCCACCCGCACAACCCGGTCGGCCGTTGCTGGAGCCGTGAAGAGCTGCTCGATCTGGCGGCACTAGCCGAGGAAAACGACCTGATCGTCTGCTCCGACGAAATCCATTGCGGCCTAATCCTTGACGCAGACAAGCGCCACATCCCGTTCGCCAGCCTGTCGCCGGCAGCGGCCAAGCGCTGCATCACGCTGATGGCGCCGTCAAAAACCTTCAACATTCCCGGCCTCGGCTGCGCTTTCGCGGTGATTTCCGACGCCAAACTGCGGCATCGCTTCGAGCGCGCCATGCACGGCATCGTGCCGCACGTGAATGTGCTCGGGCTGGCTGCTTGTGAAGCGGCCTGCCGCGACAGCAGCGAATGGCATCGCGAGTTGATCGAAACCCTGCGCACCAACCGCGATTTGGTTTTTGCTGCGGTCAACCGGGAAAAAGGGGCAAAAATGAAATATGTCGAGGCCACCTATCTGGCCTGGATCGATGTCCGCGAACTGGGGCTGGCCAACCCCGCCGCCCATTTTGAAGCCCATGGCCTCGGCCTGTCCGATGGCGCCGATTTCGGCGCCCCCGGCTGGCTGCGTCTGAATTTCGGCTGCCCGCGCAGCACGCTGGAAGAAGCACTGAAACGCTTCAGCAACGCCTGTCAGGCCGCATGAGCCCCTATCTTTTAAGTATTTATTTTCTGTTTGTCGCGACCCTGAGCCAAACGCTGGCCGGTGTGCTCGCGCTCCAGTCATGGGGGCTGCCTGACCAGCCCAAACACCGCCGTCGCATGTGGCTGGCCTTCAGTCTGGGCGCCGGGGTTCTTGCACTGCATCACGGCTACACCCTCAGCCTCGCGGCCCAAACCGGGCTTTACGATTTTCGCCAGGCAACACTGGCCATACTGGCCGGACTGCTGAACGTGTACGCGATTCTCCAGCTCAGGCGCCCGGCCTGAACGCCCCGGCCTCGGTCACAATCCAGTCCAGCCGCTGATCGTGGCTTTCCGGTCGAATGCTGGGCAGGCGATTGACTTCAAAACCAACGCCCACCGCCAGCGGGCGCGGGGAGAGCGCCGCCAGCGTACGGTCAAAATAGCCGCCACCATAGCCCAGCCGATAGCCGGCAGCATCAAACCCGTTGAGCGGCAGCAATATCAGGTCAGGCTGCATGAAGTCGCCCGTGACCGGCGTCGGAATCCCGTAACGGTCCGGCACCAACGGGGTGTCGGATGTCCACCGGCGAAATGCCAGCGGTGACGCCTCGGCGACCACCACCGGCAATACCGCCCGTGCGCCGAGCGCTTCCCAATGCGCCACGACCGCCCGCACATCCGGCTCATGCTTGATCGGCCAGCAAAACGCGACCACCCGCGGCACAGGCAGCGCTGCCAGTAGATGTCCGACAATGCCCGCCGACAGACTGGCGTGCCTATCGTCGCCAAGCGCTGACCGCTTCGCCACCATGTCGCGGCGCAATGTGCGACGCCATGCCGTGTTATCCTCATCGGGTTCAACCATGGCAATAATCTAGCATGAAGTTTCGTCTCATCCTCGTTGGTCTCTTCCTGTCGACCACCCTGTTTGCACAAAGCAATGATTCAGCGTTTCTCGCCGCCCGCGACGCCTTCCGGGCCGGCGATCTCAACAAGCTGGAGCGCGCCACCAGCCAGCTTGGAAATCACGAACTGGCCCCGTATGCCGAGAGCTACCGGCTGCGCATGTGGATCGACAAGGGCGATCCGGCCGACATGCGTGATTTCCTGCAGAGGAACGAGGGGAGTTATGTCGCAGAAAAGCTGCGGGCCGACTGGATTCGCTGGCTCGGCAAGCGTGCGATGTGGACCGATGTGGATGCCGAATTCCCCAAGTTGCTCTCCCCCGAACCGGATGTCACCTGCTACAGCCAGCAGGCCCGCCTCGCCCGCAATGACCAGACGGTTCTCGCCGAGGCCGAAAAGCTCTGGCTGACCATGCTGGAGCCGCCCGAGCCGTGTCGCCCGATCCTGGACACGCTGGTCGCCAATCAGCGCATCACGACCGATGAAGTATGGGCCCGCGCCCGCCGCCAACTTGAAGCCAACCGCCCGGGTTCGGCCAAGACAACCCTGAATTACCTGCCGGCAAGCCAGGTACCCGACAGCCGTGCGCTGGACAGCGCAATCAGCAGCGCCATGGGCTACCTTGTCCGCCAGCCGGCCAGCTGGAACAGCAGCCGGGCAGGGCGCGAACTCGCCGCCATTGCCATCCAGCGCCTGGCCAGCAACGACCCGCGCATAGCCGCCGACGAGCTGGAAAAGTTCAAAGGCAAATTGCAGGATTCCGAACGCCAATGGGCCTGGAGCCAGATTGCCCTGCAGGGTGCCAAGAAGCACATGACGGAAAGTGTGGGCTGGTACGCCAACGCCGGCAAGGCCCCGCTGTCGGACGAAGGTTTTCAGTGGAAAGTCCGTTCCGCCCTGCGGGCGCAGGAGTGGGGCGTTGTTCGTGACACCATCCAGGCCATGCCCCCGACCCAGGCGGCGCTGCCCGAATGGACCTACTGGCTGGGCCGGGCGCTAAAGGCTGGCGGCCGGACCACCGAGGCCGATGCCCTGTTCGAGAAAATTGCCGGCCAGCCCAACTTCTACGGCAATCTTGCGGACGAAGAACTGGATCGCAAGGTTTTGCCGCCGCCCAAGGCCAAGGCCACGACACCTGAAGAACTAAAAGCCGCTCAGGACAACCCGGCCATCCGCCGCGCCCTGGCCTTTTTCCGCCTCGATCTGCGCACCGAAGGTGTCAAGGAATGGAACTGGTCGCTGCGCGGCATGGATGACCGCGAATTGCTGGCTGCCGCCAATCTGGCCAAGCGCAACCAGATTTGGGATCGCGCCATCAATACGGCTGACAAGACCAAACATGAGCACGACTATTCGTTGCGCTTTCTTGCGCCCTATGGCGAGCAAGTCCGTCCCGCCGCCCAGAACCAGTCACTGGATGACGCGTGGGTTTACGGCCTGATGCGCCAGGAAAGCCGATTCATTACGTCGGCCAAATCCAATGTTGGCGCCTCGGGGCTGATGCAATTGATGCCCGCCACCGCCAAATGGGTTGCCCGGAAGATTGGCCTGCGCGACTTCAGTCAGGGTCAGGTGCATGACACCCAGACCAACGTGCTGCTGGGCACCAGCTACATGCGTCTGGTCATGGAAAACCTTGACAATCACCCGGTACTCGCTTCCGCGGCCTACAACGCCGGTCCCGGCCGCGCCAAGAAATGGCGCGCTGACCGCCCGCTGGAGGGTGCCATTTACGCAGAGACGATCCCCTTCAGCGAGACGCGCGATTACGTCAAAAAGGTCATGAGCAATGCGGTTTATTATTCAGCGATTTTCAACGGCAAGGCAGATTCGCTCAAAGCGCGTCTCGGTGTGGTCGGGGCTCGTACTTCCGATGCGCCCAAAGATGCCGATTTGCCTTAAAATTCAAGTTTTTCGAACATAGTTTCCGGGGTTCCAAATGGACATCAAAAAGGTCTTGCTGCTGGGGGGTAGCGGTTTCGTCGGTACCTATATCGCCAATCGCCTGTCGCAGCGCGGTATTGAAGTCACCATTCCGACGCGCCGACGCGAACGTAACAAGGCGCTGATCATTCAGCCGGGTATCGAAATGCCCGAAGCCGATATCAACTGCGAACAGACCTTGACCGAATTGATGCATGGCCACGATGCCGTGATCAATCTGGTCGGCATCCTGCACAGCCGCGACGTCGTGCTGCCTTATAGCCGCGACTTTGCCCGGGCCCACGTCGAACTGCCGAAGAAAATCATCGCTGCCTGCAAGACAACCGGTGTCCGCCGTCTGGTGCACATGAGTGCGCTGAACGCCGACACCAATGGCCCGTCCGAATACCTGCGCTCCAAGGGCGATGGTGAGGCACTCGTGCTCGCCGCCCAGGGTGATCTGGATGTCACGGTCTTCCGTCCGTCGGTTATCTTCGGTCTGGGCGATTCTTTCCTGTCGATGTTCGCCAAAATCCTGAAAAAAGTCCCTGTCTTCCCCCTCGGTTTTGGCCAGGCCCGCTTCCAGCCGGTGTGGGCCGCCGATGTCGCGGATGCCTTCGTCGAGTGCCTGAGTGATGTCAGCACCTATGGCCAGGCCTACGAACTGGTCGGCCCAAAGACCTACACGTTGCGCGAACTGGTTGACTACGCGAAAACGCTGAGCGGCAGCACCGCCACTATCATTGCACTCTCCGAAGGCTGGGCCTATCTGCAGGCTGGCCTGATGTGGCTGGCGCCCAGCCCGATGCTGTCGCCGGACAATTTGCGCTCGATGGAAAAGGACAGCGTCGCCCAACCCGGCAGCAAACAGCCGGCCAACTGGCGTCCGACAGCGTTGGAAGCCATTGCACCGAGCTATATTGCGCTCAACACGCCGAAGGGCAAGCTCGACAGCTTCCGCTTCCGCGCCGGCCGTTAAGGCAAAGTGGCCTGTTTCGCAATTTACCGGACATGAAAGCTTGTCGTTGTACCGCCAGCGTTATTGCTCATCCTCGCGATAGCACGGGCTATCGCTGCGGTTCGCGCTTGGCTGGTGGCGCCTATACAGCGCTTTCATCGGCTCCGGCCAATTACGAACTCGGCCACTAGGCTGTCCGTGCAGATTTTCATCGTTGGCGGCGCCGTCCGTGATGAATTGCTCGGCCGGCTCAATGCCGACCGAGACTACGTCGTCGTCGGCGCCACCCCGGAGGCCCTGCTGAATCAGGGTTTTCGTCCGGTGGGCAAGGATTTTCCGGTTTTTCTGCACCCCCAAACTCACGAGGAATACGCGCTCGCCCGAACCGAGCGCAAGAGCGGACACGGCTATCACGGGTTCACCTTTCACGCGGCGCCCGACGTGACGCTGGAGGAAGACCTCGCCCGCCGCGACCTGACCATCAATGCGATGGCCAAGGCAGCCGACGGTACGCTGATTGATCCCTTCCACGGTCAACAGGATTTATCGGCCAAAATCCTAAGACACGTCGGCCCGGCTTTTGCCGAAGATCCCGTACGTATCCTGCGCATTGCACGCTTCGCGGCGCGCTTTCATGACTTTTCGGTCGCTCCGGAAACCCTCGGCCTGATGCGCCAGATGGTGGGCAGTGGAGAAGTCGATCATCTTGTCGCGGAACGCGTCTGGCAGGAGTTGGCCAAAGGCCTGATGGAAGACAAGCCATCACGCATGCTCGAAGTCTTGCGCGACTGCGGTGCGCTGGCCCGCCTGTTACCGGAAGTGAACGCCTTGTTCGGCGTGCCGCAACGAGCGGATTATCATCCGGAGGTCGATACCGGCATTCATACGATGATGGTGATTGATCAATCGGCACGCCGTCGTTTCAGCCTGCCGGTACGGTTCGCCGCCTTGACCCATGACCTCGGCAAAGGCACGACGCCGGCCGACATCCTGCCGCGCCACATCGGGCATGAAGAACGTAGCGTCGACTTGACGGAAAAATTGTGCGCCCGACTGCGCGTGCCGAACGATTGCCGTGATCTTGCCCTGTTGATGGCCCGCTATCACGGCAACATCCACCGAGCTGCGGATCTCAAGGCGACCACCATCGTCACGCTATTGGAAAAAACCGACGCACTGCGTCGGCCGGAACGTTTCCAGCAGCTGCTCGATGCCTGCCTGTGCGACTACAGATCGGAA
>Ga0209023_10000640_pt1 | contig 52121 bp, 41 predicted proteins | sample LakOneMetagenome_FD_187468 | JGI IMG/M metagenome (GOLD analysis project Ga0209023, IMG submission 187468) | Freshwater and sediment microbial communities from Lake Erie, Canada (SPAdes) (version 2) | ecosystem: Environmental > Aquatic > Freshwater > Lentic | place: Lake Erie, Canada... | reverse complement strand
GCGGGTCATCCCCACCGCGCGCGCTGCGCAGTTGACGATGGACCGCGAGGGCATTCGTCGTCTCGCTGCGGAGACGCTGGGGCTGCCGACGTCGTCGTACCGGTTTGTGGACACGCCAGACGATTATCGTGCAGCGGTGGCCGCCATTGGCTTGCCCTGCGTGGTCAAGCCGGTGATGTCGTCCTCGGGGCATGGGCAATCGTTGTTGCGCACACAGGCCGACATCGATGCCGCATGGGATTATGCGCAAACGGGTGGGCGTACTGGCGCGGGGCGCGTGATCGTGGAGGGCTTTGTCGATTTCGATTACGAAGTCACCCTACTGACCGTGCGCCATGCTGGCGGGACCTGTTTTTGCGCACCGATTGGCCATTTGCAGGAAGACGGCGATTACCGCGAAAGCTGGCAACCACAGCCGATGTCGGCGCTGGCGCTGCAACGTGCACAAGACATCGCCCGCGCGGTGGCCGACAATCTGGGCGGCTGGGGTGTGTTCGGCATGGAGTTTTTCATCAAAGGCGATGCGGTGTGGTTCAGCGAAGTCAGTCCGCGCCCGCATGACACCGGGCTGGTGACGCTGGCCTCGCAAGACCTGTCCGAATTTGCGCTGCATGCGCGCGCGATTTTGGGCCTGCCGATTCCGCACATTCGCCAGTTGGGGCCATCGGCCTCGTGCGCGGTGTTGGCGCATGGGCAGGGCGTGCCGGTGTTTGATCATGTGGACGCTGCCTTGATGCAGCCCGACACACAAGTACGTTTGTTCGGCAAGCCGCGTGTGGCCGGGCATCGGCGGGTTGCGGTGACTTTGGCGCGCGGCGACAACATTGACGCGGCCCGCGCCATCGCCCGCGATGCCGCCGCCGCGCTTGTCATCCACCTTGAATCCGAGTCTTGAATCTGAGTGAGGAGTCCACCATGAGCGAATCGTCTGGCTATGCCGTGTTCTTGTTTCCACAAGCGTTGGACGCCTTGGGCGATGCGGTCAAACCGTATCTGCAAGCCGGCCCTGCCGGCCCGTTTGTGCCCTGCCGCGAAGTGGACACCGGCGGTGCGTTTATCGAAATGACGCTGGAAGGCCGTGGCCAGGATGGCCGGGTCATCGAATTAGAATTGATGGTGCCTAGCAGTATGGTGCGGATGATTGTCTCGATACGCAGCGAATCGGGAAGCCCAGAGTTCGGGTTTTACGACCGGAAACGGGCACCGACAGTGGAGCGCAGCGACCCTCATGTGTCAGATGTCTAACGCATGAGGTTTCAAATGATCAAATCGGTTTCGCCCGTGTCTTGCCTAACGATTCACCCTTGCCATCGACCATAGGACTGGAAGCTACAGTCCGGCTTGACAAATCGCTGCATCCCCTCGTTTAATGAAAAAACGTGACCAAGTTCGCGTTCTTGCAGGGAATGTAGGGGGTATAGGAAATGGCACAAGGAGGTGCGCAGGCAAGTGCTGCGGCGCAGGTCGTGCGTGCGCACGCGATGGAGGCCAATCCGGCGCAGCATGAGCAGCGCGACCCGGGTCTGTATGGCTTGGTGCTGCTGGCCCAGTTTCACGGTATCGCTGCCGACCCTGCACAGTTGGCGCACCAGTTTGGCGACGGCAGCAAGCCGTTTGATGAAACCGCGCTGGTATTGGCAGCCAAGCACCTAGGCCTGAAAGCGAAAATCACCCGGCAGCCGGCGGAGCGCATCGCATTCGCCAGCTTGCCTGCATTGGCGTTGGATGAAGAGGGCCGGCATTTCCTTGTTGCCCGTGCCGGCGAAGATGCCGTTCTCATCCACGACCCCGCCGAACAGCGCCCGCGCAAGCTATCGCACGAGGCATTTGCGGCGCGCTACCCAGGCCGCCTATTGCAAGTGACCTCCCGCGCTTCGGTGCTGGGACAACTGGCCAAGTTCGATTTCCGCTGGTTCGTGCCGGCGGTGGTCAAATACCGCAAGCTGCTGATCGAGGTGCTGGTCGCCTCGCTGTTCATTCAATTGTTCGCGCTGGTGACGCCGCTGTTTTACCAAGTGGTGATGGACAAGGTGCTGGTGCACCACGCCATCACCACGCTGGAAGTGGTGGCGGTGGGATTGGTGTCGATAGCCCTGTTCGACGTGGTGTTGACCGGGCTGCGCAGCTACGTGTTCGCACACACCACCAGCAAGATCGATGTCGAACTGGGCGCGCGGCTGTTCCGACACATTCTGGCGCTGCCGCTTAGTTACTTCGAGTCGCGGCGGGTCGGTGACACCATCGCCCGCGTGCGCGAGCTGGAGAACATCCGCAGCTTCCTGACCGGACAGGCGCTGACCTCGCTGCTGGATCTGCTGTTCACCGGCGTCTTCCTTGCGGTGATGTTCTGGTACAGCGGCTGGCTCACTTTGATCGTACTGCTGTCGTTGCCGGTGTATGCGCTGTGGTCGGCGGCGATCACGCCGGTGCTGCGCAAGCGCCTGGACGAGAAATTCGCCCGCAGCGCGGACAACCAGTCGTTTCTGGTGGAAACCATCAACGGCATCGGCACGGTCAAGGCCACCGCCGTCGACCCGCGCGTGACGCGCACCTGGGACAATCAGTTGGCCGGTTATGTTGGCGCTTCGTTCCGCGTCACTCGGCTGGCCACCATCGGCCAGCAGGGCATCCAGCTGGTGCAGAAGCTGGTGGGCATCGCCATCCTGTTCTTCGGCGCCCGGCTGGTGATCGACAACAAGCTGTCGCTGGGCCAGCTGATCGCCTTCAACATGCTGGCCGGGCAGGTGGCCGCGCCCATCGTGCGGCTGGCGCAGCTGTGGCAAGAGTTTCAGCAGGTTGGTATCTCGGTTGAACGCTTGGGCGACATCCTCAACACCCGCACCGAATTGCCCGGTAGCAAGATGGCGCTGCCCGCCATCCAAGGTCAGGTAACGTTCGAGCGCGTGACCTTCCGCTACCGCCCCGATACCGCCGAAGTGCTGGCCGGCATCGACCTGGACATCGCCGCCGGCGAGATCATCGGCATCGTCGGGCGCTCTGGCTCGGGCAAGAGCACCCTGACCAAGCTGGTGCAGCGCCTGTACGTGCCCGAGCGCGGGCGCGTCCTCATTGATGGCCATGACCTGGCCCTGGCCGATCCGGCCTGGTTGCGCAGGCAATTGGGCGTGGTGCTGCAGGAGAACTTCCTGTTCAACCGCAGCGTGCGCGAGAACATCGCCCTCAGCGATCCGGGCATGGGGCTGGAGCGGGTCATCCACGCCGCCAAGCTGGCGGGTGCGCATGACTTCATCCTCGAATTGCCGGAAGGCTACGACACCGTGGTGGGCGAACACGGCGCCTCGCTCTCCGGCGGGCAGCGCCAGCGCATTGCGATTGCCCGCGCGTTGATTACCGACCCACGCATCCTGATTCTGGACGAGGCCACCAGCGCGCTGGACTACGAATCCGAACACGCGGTGATGGGCAATATGCGCGCCATCTGCCAGGGCCGCACGGTGCTGATCATCGCCCACCGCCTGTCTACCGTACGCATGGCGAACCGAATCGTGGTGGTGGAGAAGGGACGCATCGTGGAATCAGGCTCCCACGCGGAACTGGTGGATCGCCCCGGCGGCCACTACGCCCGCCTGCACCAACTGCAGCAGGGCATGGCATGAAGCACCTCGTTTCCGCCCTCCGGGAATTCATTGGCCGATACACCGAAGTCTTCAAGGCCGCCTGGTCAATCCGCGCCACCCTCGACCCACCCAAACGCAGCGAAGACGAACTGGCCTTCCTGCCGGCACATCTGGAGCTCACCGAGACCCCCGTTTCGCCGGCGTCACGCTGGATCATGCGCACCATCATGGCGTTCTTCGCCGTCGCCCTGCTGTGGGCCTGTATCGGCCAACTAGAAATCGTCGCCGTCGCGCCGGGCAAGACCGTGGTCGGCTCGCGCACCAAAGTGATTCAGCCGCTGGAAGCCGGCGTGGTCCAGCGCATTCTGGTGCGCGATGGGCAGGCGGTGAAGGCCGGCGACCTGCTCATTGAATTAGACGCCACCGCTGCCACAGCAGACGTTGAGAAAGCAGGCGAGGCGTTGACTGCCGCCAAACTGGCAGAGCTACGATTTACGGCCTTGGCCGAGGCCTATACAGGTCAGCGCGCGCCCCAGCTGCCCAATAATCCCGGCCTTCCGGACAGCCGTTATAGGGGCGAGCGCGCGTTGGCGGCCAGCCAGTACCAAGCCTACCGGGCGCGCCGGGACAACTTACACGCCACATTGGCGCAACGCCGGGCGGAACTAGGCACCGTTGATTCCTTGATCCCCCCGTTGATGCAGACCGCACGCATCGCCACCGAGCGCGCGGCAGATTACGCCAAACTGGTGGAAGGCAAGTACGTGGGCCGGCACGACTATTTGCTGCGCGAACAAGAGCGCATCGCAGCGGAACGTGATGTGGCCGCGCAACGCCGCCGTCGGGTGGAACTGCAAGCTGCGATCCAAGGCGCGGTGGAAGCGCTGCATGTACTGGAGACCGATGCCCAACAACAGGCATTGGACGGCTTGCGCCAGGCCCGCGAGCAGATCGCCCAGTACCAGCCTGAAGTCATCAAAGCGGGCCAGCGCGACAAATTGATGCAACTGCGCGCACCGGTGGACGGCACTGTGCAGCAACTGGCCGTGCATACCGTGGGCGGCGTGGTGACGCCGGCGCAGGCGCTCCTGGCGATAGTGCCCAGCGCGGACACGCTGGAAGTGGAGGCCACCGTGCTGAACAAGGACATCGGTTTTGTCCGCGCCGGGCAGCGCGCCACGGTGAAAGTGGAAAGCTTCCCGTACACCCGCTACGGCTATCTGGAAGGCGTGGTAGAGACGGTGTCCTACGACGCCGCACAGGACGAAAACATGGGGCTCATCTTCCCGGCCCGGGTGCGCCTACAAAATGCGGCACTGGTGATCGACGGCGTAAAGGTGCAACTCACCTCGGGCATGAATCTCAGCGTGGAGATCAAGACCGGCAAGCGGCGGGTGATTGATTATCTGTTGAGTCCGCTGCAAACGCATGTGGATGAGGCGATGCGGGAGCGATAAATGAATTTGGATCATTCAGGAGAACGGTGTCAGAGATACTTTCGTCCAAAAAGTGCCTTGCATTGCCCGAAGAAGCGGTTGCCGAGATGCAGCAACGCGCCACACAGGTCTAGGCCGAGTTGCAGCATTTTGCCAGCGTACAGCCAGTGTATTGGCCGGGGGAGTCAATGCTATGAGTAAATATATGAAATTATCTATGATGCTGTTTCTGCCGAGAATTTCCATGCGGTCACTTTTCGGGCTGGCGGCCTTATTGCTTGCAGTTACCTTGTCGGCATGCTGGAGTGATTATGGGTATCAATCAAACAGAGTTGCTCCTAAATTATTCTACATATTGATTAAAAATGGTGTGTGCAGCAGTAACAAAGACTGCATTGATAGGGAGATTTTTCTAGGATCGCATCGGGGTAGTGTTAAGTTTTATTTTTACGGGGTGTCTGATCGCCATGTTATTGATGAGATCAATGATTGCATCATGATGGAGAAGGCAATACTTGGTGACGAGACACCATTTTATGTGGTGTTTTACAAGCGCTCGCATCGGGAAATATTATCAGGTTCGCCTAAGGAAGTAATTTATAGGGGAAAAATATGATGACCAATTGCGCGAAAAACAACGTCATAGAAATTTTTTCCAAAGACCCCAACGCCACGAATGTAATCTGGCTACGCCCCGGGGAAAATCCTCCTGTTCAAGTGTCTATCGGTGCAGCCGGTAGTGACACGCTGGCGGGTGGCTATGGCAATGCTGTGTGGCATCAAAGTTTCTCTAACACTATGCCGTCCGTTTTTCGCTGTTTTTCAATCAATTTTTCAGGCGAAAACATCGCTTTGCGGCCACTCTCGTCGAGACGCTTTACCGGCGTGCGGCCCGCGTATTCGCTTCGTAAAGCAATGCGAGGAGCATGAGTATGAAAGTGTTTCTGACATTATTTTTCTTACCAGCTCTTATTTTCCTTACCGTCACTTCCGGATGCGCGCAGAAGCGTGACCTCTCGCCACCTCCCGTCAAAATTAATCCGAAGAACGGAGCGCTGATACTAGTTGAGCCGCAATCTAAAGATAAATTTTCCATCAGAATGGTGGCTCGATATGGAAATAGAGTTTTGGAGTGTTCAAATATTGATTATTTGCATTCCCTAGGAGGGCACGTGAAGTTTCCGAATGGGGATGTGGAAATTAAGCAGGTTGGAGGTGGGTGGCTGGTCTACAATGACTTTTATGAGCAACGCCCAATTTGTCCGTGGAAATTGATGGGAGTTGTTATCTACATCAGATCAAATAGTGGACGTGAAGCAGTCAGTGGCTTGTTTGATGTTCCTCTGATTTCGGGGGCGAAAAAAGATGTTGTATGTGAATTTTTGTGGAATGAAAATAACACCTGTCTTTTGTTGGCGACACATGCTGATCGCCCAGGAGTAAGGGTAAGTATTTCTGTTAATTGACTGGGGAAATTAATGTGCCCGTTTCCAATTATGATGATGCAATACTTTCCGCCTCCATTTATGGAAAGTTATATTTAGATCAAATATTGATCGAAAAACGGTGTCAGAGATATTTTCACAAAAGAAAGCGCCTTGCATTATCCGAGGAAGTGGTTGCCGAGACCATGGCCTGCTTGCAGCAGCAGCGAGCCATCGGAATGGATCGTTTCCGGGCACGGGTCGAGGCCGAGTTGCAGCGTTTCGTCAGCGTTCGGCCATTGCATCGGTCGGGGGAATCAATGCTAGGAGTAAATTCATGAAAGTTTCTATGACTCCGTTTTTCTCGATATTCCCCATCGCGCTGGTGCTTTCTATGATAAGCGCGTGTTCTGCTTCAGATGTAGATAGTCAGGCGCCAAAGACTATTGTGGTGTCTTCTGAGTTCAAGCCTCAAGGTGAATTCAGGCGCAGCATCATCGCTCAAACTTTTGGAGAGTATTCAAACTTCGATAAAAACTGTTCGACGCATGCGCCTTTAATAGGGGCAATTAACTACCCGCGCAAGCTAGAGTATTTAGGTGAAGGGAGTATTGCTGCAAAATTAGTAATTCATGGTGATCGCAAAGGCTGCCCATTGAGGTTGATAGGAATTCATATTGCTTTAGTTTCTGATTCATCGGAAAAAATAGCATGGGCGGCGGCATTTTACAACGAACGACATGTGTCCGGCGAAGAATTATTTTTCTGTTACACCTCAATAGATGGGCCTGGATATTGCTTGCTGAAGTCTGAAAAATCGGAAGATCAGAGAAGGCGAAATAGAGAAAGACTCATTGGCACTGTAAATATTAAGTGGCATTAAACTCAGCATCTACGAAAAAGGAAAAACCCATGTCATCTACCAGTACAGGCGCATTTGCTTACGCAAGTTCACTCGCATATCAATCTGGATCTCTTGCGATAGGTACCGTATTCACATCACCGGAAGGTCATAGATTGACGGTATTGAATACGGTTTCGACTTTGGGTGGCTATAAGGGCACGGTTTTCCGGGACGAAATAACCGGCAATATCATTGTGGCAAGTGCCGGTACCGAAATATTTGGATCAACTCCGTCCGACTTTTATACCGATATTGCTATGGCGGTTAGCGGAATTCCGAATCAATTCCCTGATGCCGTAACCCTATTTCAGTGGGCAAAAAACTACTCTACGAAAAACGGTTCTCCAGAAATTCAAGTTACCGGTCATTCGCTCGGCGGGGCTTTAGCACAACTTCTTGCGGCTAAAAATGGCGTTGGTGGTGAAACGTTTAACGCGTTTGGAAGTCGCTCGGGCGCTGAAAATTTAGGTCTTGACAACATTGCATTAGCGGATTCTTTAGTGACAAATCACAGGACAGCTCAAGATGTTGTTTCTGGTGTGAGTGATCACATTGGCAAAGTAGTTGATTACTTTAATGATTCGTTTGGGCCATCTGATGTTCTTATGATCGGAGATGAGCTGAATTTCCTGAGTGCCCATTTCATGGGTAATTTTTGGAACGAAGATGGGCGGGTTTCTGGCTCGGCTCTAGCAAATCCAGTTGCAGGCAAAATCAAGATCGATAGGTTGATAGAGTTTTTGGAAAAGCTATATTTTGAGGCTTTCGATGGATTAGTCGGTCAGCTACAGCCATTTTTTGTTAGGCTGAAAAACGACACCTACCGCATCCAACGCTACGACCCGCTCGCCCTTGATCTAAACGGCGATGGCACAGTATCCACTCGCGCCGACAATAACCTCTCCGGCCCATTATTCGACTTTGACGCAGACGGGTTTCGTACTGCCACTGGCTGGGTTAGTGGCAGTGACGGCCTGCTGGTGCGCGACCTCAACGGGAATGGCAGCATTGATTCGGGTACCGAACTCTTCGGCGACCAGACCGTTCTGCGCGATGGCCGCATCGCTGCCTCTGGTTTTCAAGCGTTGGCCGATTTGGATGCCAATACCGATGGCGTGGTGGATGCAAATGATGCAGCATTTAGTGCATTGCGTATTTGGCAAGATTCCAACCAGAACGGCGTCACCGATGCCGGCGAGTTGAAATCGCTGGCGGAGTTGGGCATCACCCGTTTATCCGTTTCGCATAGTGCGGAATCCACCAGCGTGGCAGGCGGCCAGCGTACCGGCACCGGTAGCTTTACCCGTCTGGATGCCAATGGAAATGCGAACACCCAAGTGATGCAGGAGTTTGATTTTGATGCAGATAACATCCACGGCAGCTATACCACGCCCGTCGCAATCCCCCAAGAGTTGACCGATATACCCACGATCCCCGGAGTTGGGCGCATGCGCTCGCTACGCGAAGCGTGCGCACTGAGCCCCGCACTGACGCAACTTGTTCGCCAGTTTATGGTGACAGGCACGCGCGCGGAGCAAGAGCAATTGATGCCAACTTTATTGCAGGAATGGGCCAAGACTAATCCTAGTTACAGTAGTTATGGTATCCAGGCTTACTCGGGTGGTGGCGTTGAAGATTCGAACTCGCCGAACGTGATCTTGCTCCGTCCGGGCGAGAGCATGCCCACCCCGGTGCCGGTGGATTTGCCAGATGAACTTGTGCGTGAAATCCGGGTGGCGGAGGCAGTGCTCGGTCTTCAGGCGCAGGACACCATTTTCTGGGCTAATGACAATACCAATGTCTACCATAACGTCTATGCGTCCTTCTATGAGGCGGCTTACCAGCAGCTGAGTTATCAAACTCGCTTGAAGTCTTACATCGACAAAATTGCACTGACCTTGGACGCGCAGGGCGCGTTTGCCATCGATATGGCACCGGCCTTCGCGATGCTCGATCAACTTCATGCCACGAATCCTGGCAAAGCCCGCAGCGAGTTGGCCGAATTTTTGATCTATACCAAAGGGCTCGGAATCAATGATGAAAGTGCAATTGCCGGTATCGACTTGCTCCGCACCTGGTTATCCACCGACGCATTGACGCCGCAGCAACTGGCGGAAATCACCAGAATTGGTGTGATCTACCAGGATGGATCGGCCACGCTGGCACCCACGAATGCTGGCAATAATCTTGTCATCATTCAGGATGCCGCCGCTGCCGGGAAAAGCAGTGACGGCGGTGCCGGCAGCGATGCCATGTATGGCGACGTTGGTAACGACACGCTTAGTGGAGGCGAAGGCAACGACCAGCTTCTGGGCGCTGCGGGGAATGATTCCTTGTCGGGCGGCGCAGGACATGATGCGCTGTATGGCGGCACTGGCAACGACCAGTTGTATGGCGAAGACGGTAATGATCGCTTGCAAGGCGGAGAGGGCGCTGACGACCTCATTGCCGGTGATGGCAACGACACCCTTTCGGGGGGTGCGGGCGACGATTATCTGTACGGTGGCAAGGGCGAGGACGTGTATCTGTTTGGTCGTGGCGACGGGCACGACATCCTCAACAATTACGGCTATCAGCAAAACGCCCCCAAGGGTGCACTGGTACTGGATTCAGGCATTGCCGCCACCGACATCAAAATGTGGCGCAGCGGCAACTTCCTATGCATCAGTATTCTTGGCACGACAGATCGCATCGATATCGCCGAATATTTCGAGGCGGATGCCACTGGCACCTATACCGTCAAAGAAATCCGTTTTGCGGATGGCACGGTCTGGGACGTTGCCTACGTCAAGGCAATGGTGCTTGCGGCGGCCGATGGCGACGATGATCTCTATGGTTTCGACACCGAGAATGTGCTCGTTGGCGGTCTCAACAATGACCGTCTGTTCGGATACGGCGGCAATGATGTGCTGAGTGGCGGTCTAGGCAACGACTTGCTGGATGGCGGCAAGGGCAATGACCAGTTGAATGGCGGAGAGGGTGCGGACTATCTCACCGGCGGTGAAGGTGCCGATATCCTGTCCGGCGGTGCCGGTACCGACGCACTGTTTGATGACGATGGGGATGACATTGTGGATGGCGGGGCCGATGCCGATACGCTGTATTCCTACGGCACCGGTAACGACATCTTTCGCTTCGGGCGTGGCTCTGGTGCCGATATTTTGTACAACAACGATAGTGCGGTGTCGCGCAACGACGTGATCGAGCTTGGCGACGGCATCGTGGCTGGCGATATCGCGCTGCGTCGCTCCGGGACAACCCTGATCCTATCCATCAACGGCACGTCGGATAGTTTTTCGGTCATGAACTTTTTTGCCGACGATGGCACCAGCGCAGCGCGCATCGACCAAGTGCGCTTCAAAGACGGCACGATCTGGACCACCGATGGTTTGAAAGCCCTGTCGCTGCAAGGTACGACGGGCAATGACGACCTGACGGGTTTTGACACCGATGACTCGTTCTCTGGCGGTGCCGGCAATGACAGGATCGCGGGCGCAGCGGGTAACGACCAACTCAGCGGCGGAGAGGGCGATGATGTTCTGAATGGTGATGCCGGCAATGACACACTCTTTGGCGAACTTGGTGCCGATACGCTCAATGGCGGCGATGGCAATGATGTGCTGTGGGGTGGCGATGGCATGGACGCGCTTGCAGGCGGCGTGGGCAACGACACGTTGGCTGGCGGGGAAGGTCAGGATTTCCTAGCGGGCGATGCTGGCGACGATTTCCTGGACGCCGGTGCTGGCGATGACCAGTTGGTAGGCGGGGATGGCAACGACCAACTGCGAGGTGGTCTGGGGAATGATGTCCTGCAAGGTGGCGCAGGCGACGATGTGTACTACATAGCCCGCAACTCAGGCACGGATCGAATCACGGGCCTAGCGGACAGCAATGCCGGCACCGACCGGGTGGTGCTGAGTGATGTGACGACAGCAATGGTTCGTGACTACCGGGTATCGGGCAGTGATTTGTACCTGTTCATCGGAGCGTCGGGAAGCGGCGTCATCGAAAACACCATCGTCCTGGAGGGATTCCTTCAGTACAACGCCCCGTCACACGTGATCGAGTTCGCGGGCGGAACGACGATGACCAAGGCGAATTTCGCGACCAACTATTGGTACGGAACTGCGAGTGATGATGTTAATGCGGGGAGTTTCTCGCCAGATGAGATGGACGGTGGCCTGGGCAATGACACGCTGTCCGGTGGGCTTGGCGGCGACACCATCAAGGGCGGGGAGGGGGACGATGTCCTCCACGGAAATAGTGGCGATGACATCCTTGATGGTGGCGTTGGCGAAAATCTTGTGTATGGCGATGAAGGAAATGACCTGTTCAAGACTGCAGGAGGACAGCTATTCGGCGGTGTCGGAAACGACACGTACGAGTTCATCAGCCAATACCAAACCAGCTATAACCAAATCTATACCAGTTCGCAGGTGACAGAGCTTGCAGGCGAGGGCACGGACACTGTTGTCACCAACTACTACAACTTCACCCTGAGCGCCACCAGCATTGAAAACCTTGTCGTCAATCTTCTCAATTACCACTGGTATTCAAACGATCAATCCATTTCGTACGACAGGAAGATCACCGGGAACGATCTCGACAACACCATCACGATCACGGGATTCTCGTCGCAACCAGGATGGCGCATCGTTGTCGATGGCGGGCTTGGAAACGACACGCTGATCGGCAGCGTGGGTGATGAGGTCTATGTCCTGGATTCTGCGGGCGATACCGTTATCGAGCCGGAAAGCTCGACTTCAAACGACACCGTGCGGGCTGCGTTCTCTTTCTCGCTGGAGAATCGTCCCAATATCGAGAACATCGAACTGACGGCGAACGACACAACCGCAACGGGCAATGCCGGGAACAACCGACTTGATGGCACGATGGCAACCGGCACAAACACCCTGATTGGCGGGGCCGGGGACGATACTTACATTATCGACAGCAACGATATTGTCGTCGAGCAGGCCGGAGGCGGGACGGATACGGTCGTTATCAAGAAGTTTGCTTCTGGCACAACAGTGTTCACGGCCCCATCCGGCGCAAGCCAGATTGAGGTCTATCAGCTACACAAGGACGCCGGAACCGGCGTCGGCATCATGGGAAGCGATGGCAACGACATCCTGATTGGCAACGACAAGGCTAACAGCCTGAGCGGAGGCGCAGGCGATGACGTATTGAGGTCTGGTGGATCCGAATATCAACGGTCCGATTCTCTGTACGGTGGGGATGGAAATGACCTGTTGATCAGCGACAGCGGCTATTCCGCCGACTTGAATGGAGGCGCGGGTAATGACGAACTGCGCATAGGCGATGGTACGACCTCGGAATCGATTCGATACGATCGCGGGGGGGGCAGTGACGTCATCGTGTCGCACGGCGGAGGCTTCAATTGGGGGAATTGCTCGCTGACGTTTGGCCCGGACATTAACCCGGACAATGCCATCTGGTCGCGCGATGGCAATGATCTTGTGATCACGTTCTCCGATTCCGCCGGGGATCAGGTGCGCGTCAAGGACTACTGGGCACAAAAAAATGGCGTTGATGTCCTGACGAGTGTTGTCGACACATTCGGCTTCTGGAACGAGCCTTTTCACCGATCAGGCTTGACGCTGGAAGCATTGCGGAACAAGCCGCCTGTCCGCAACTACAGCACGCTGGATGCCACCGCCCCCACGGGGCAGGCTTTTTCATACGCGCTTCCCGTCGATGCATTCTCGGACGAGCACGCAGAATCACTGGTGTATTCAGTCGATGGCTTGCCGGGATGGTTGACCTTCAATTCTCAGACCCGCACCTTCCAGGGCACGCCACCCTCAGGTCAAACGGGAGACTCCTTCCAAATCACTGCAACTGACGCCTATGGTGCGTCGGCTTATTTGACGCTGAATCTGTTAGTCCTGAATGTCATTCAAGGTACCAGCGGGAATGACACACTGGTTGGCACCAGTGGCGTCGATATGCTGATTGGTCTTGCCGGTAACGATACCCTCAATGGCGGCGCAGGTGCCGACCGCATGGTCGGCGGGGCGGGCAACGATACTTACATCGTCGATCACTGGGAGGAGAAAGTCGTCGAACAATCGGGCGAGGGTGATGACCTTGTCAATGCATCGGTCAGCTACGCGCTTTCCGAGAATGTCGAGCGCTTGACGCTGACGGGATCTGCGGCAGAGGGTTATGGAAACGATCTCGACAACATCATTACCGGAAATAGTTCGGCAAACTCCCTGTACGGCAATGAGGGGAACGACACGCTGACAGGTAACAACGGGAACGACGACCTGCACGGTAATGACGGAAACGACACGCTTGACGGTGGCAGCGGCGACGACTACATGTCGGGCGGCGAAGGGGACGATACCTATATCGTCGGAAGCACCGGTGACGAGGTGGATGAGTGGAAATCCTCCGGCACGGACACGGTGCGTGCATCTATCTCGTACACTTTAGGCGACAAAGTCGAAAATCTGGTGTTGACAGGGTCCAGCGGCCTGACCGGAAATGGCAATGAACTGGACAATGTTCTAACCGGCAACAGTGGTGCCAATACTCTGCGCGGCTATGCAGGCAACGACACCCTTGATGGCGGTGCCGGCAACGATACGATGCTGGGTGGCACCGGCAACGATACCTACATCGTCAATGCCACCGGCGATGTTGTGACCGAACTTGCCAACGAAGGCACGGATCTGGTGCAGTCCTCGGTGACTTATACGCTGGGCAACAACGTCGAGAACCTCACCCTGACCGGCACCAGCGCCATCAACGGGACCGGGAATGCCCTCAATAATGTATTGACGGGTAATGCCGGCAACAACAGTCTCAGCGGCGGTGCGGGCAACGACACCCTGGATGGCGCAGCAGGCACGGACACACTGACGGGTGGTACGGGCGCAGACACTTACCTGCACGGACGCGGTTATGGTGCCGACACTGTGGTCGAGAACGATGCCACGGCCGGCACGATGGATGTGGCCAAGTTCCTCAGTGGCGTGGCATATGACCAACTGTGGTTCGTGCGCCCCTCCGGTACCAGCAACCTGGAAATCTCGATCATTGGCACCAGTGACAAACTGACGATCAAGGATTGGTACAAGGGCAGCCAGTATCAGGTTGAGGAAATCCGCACGCTGGATGGCAACTATCTGTTGACGGCAGCCAAGGTGCAGGCACTGGTCACCAAGATGGCGACGATGACCAAGCCGACCGCCACCACATTGACCGCAGCGCAACGCTCTCAGCTTGCCCCGGTGTTTGCAACGACGTGGACATCCGGCGGGCAGGGGCTGCATGCGGGCGGCGGAAGCCAGCCCGAGCTGCTGGCTGCGAAGGGTGCCACCACCACGGCAATGTCCGCAGACGCGACGGCTGGGATCATGGTGGGCGGTTGCTACCCGACACCACGAGAGGATCGCCTGCCCGATTGGCTTACGCGCATTGGCGATCACATCAATGAGGGTGGCCGCCATGCGTGGCTGGCCGAGCATGGCGATGCGTCGATCAAAGACTGGCTGGAGTCGGATGCGCGTGCTGAGCGGAGTCCTGCGATGAGCTCCGATGAGTTGTACCGGTCGCTTGTCGAGCGATACGCCCAGGAGCAATTTGGTCAAACAAATCCGGTGCTGGACTCGATTCGACGGGATCAGGGGCTGCATGCGGATGTGGCGAGCAATTACCAGCGACTGATTAGTGCGATGTCGATTGCCGAGGCGAGTGAGTCAGGCTTGGCGGCGAGTTGTGAGGCGCGTCGCGGTGAATTGCGTATGGAGCCGAGCTGGATGTGATGAAGCAGGCGCCCCTCTCCATGTCTGGGGGAGGGGCGCTATTGCACGGGTCACCCGGCGTCGATCAATGGCACCCAGCTGTGTCCATCGAATGCCTCAAGCGGCTGGAAGCGGCGTTTGTAGGCCATCTTCTGATGGCCATCGATCCAATAGCCCAGATACACATGGTGACGGCCGCTGCGTTGCGCCCATTCGATTTGCTTGAGCACGCCCAAACTGCCCAGTCCGCGTGCGGTTTCGTCGGGGTCGTAAAAGGTGTAAACCGCCGAGAGTGCTTCGGGTAGGACATCGGTCACTGCTACCGCCAGCAAGCGGTGTGAGGTGGCGTCGCGCAGTTCCAGAAAGCGGCAATCGTTCCAACTGCCGATCAAAAATTGTTCAAACTCGTGCGCGCCATGTGTGGCCATGCCGCCATCGCGATGGCGGGATTGTAGATAGCGCTGATATAGCGCCACGTATTCGTCGGTGCAGGTGGGGGCCAGCAGATGCGTGGCAACGTCCCCGTTGTGGCGCAGGCAGCGGCGCTGGCTGCGATCCGGGCGAAAGCTAGCCACCGGCACGCGTACAGGCACGCAGGCGCGGCAAGTGCCACAACTGGGCCGATAGACGATGTCGCCGCTGCGCCGAAAGCCCCATTCCAGCGCCATTGGGTAGTAGTTGGGCAAACGCGGATCGCGCGGGTCGAGCACCAAATCGCGGGCATCGCGATCTGGCCAATAGCCGCAAGGGTGCGGGGCGCTGTGGAACAGACGCAGGTTGTCGGCATCGTGACGCATGCGCTCAGGATAACGCCGGCGTTCATGTCTGCGCAGGCTTCGCGGTCAACCACCGCGGGGCTGGGGCGTTTTCGATGACAAGCCCGGACGGTACCGGGAGGAGAACGCACGATGAAGAAGTTACTGCTGTTGACCCTGGCGGTGTCTGCCGGTTTGGCCTCCGCGTGTGCCTTGGCGCAGTCTGCCAGTCCGTCGGCATCGCAGCCGGCGCAAGCCAAGCCGATGCAAGCCAAGCCGATGCAGCGCATGGACGCCAATGGCGATGGCGCGATCAGCAAGGACGAGGCGGCGAAGTTCCCGCGCCTTGCCGCCAGTTTTGATCAGATCGACACCAACAAGGACGGCAAACTGAGCCAGGATGAGCTGGCCGCATGGCGTAAGAGTCGCGCCGCTTCAGGTGATCGCATGCATAGCGGCTACAAAGACCCCGAAGATATGCAGGCCCGGCGTGCCGCATGTTTCGACAAAGCCGACACCAATCACGATGGCCAGTTGAGCCGCGATGAGTTCACTAAAATGGGCGAGGTCTGCGGGATGGGCCATGGGGGCCGTGGGCATATGCCGCCACCTGCACCGCCTGCTGCTCCGGTAGCGCCGGTAAAGAAATAGTCCACGTGCACCACCACGGCCCGCCCAGTGCGGGCCGTGGGTTTTTGTTGCGTCAGTGCCTGCGCACGACGCGCCAGACCTTGCCGTTACGCTCGACATCGACCAATTGCGAATCTTCCACGTCCAGATCCAGTTGCACCGTGCCACTGCCGCTGCCATCGGTCATGTAGTCGTGCACGGCGATCGCAAAACCACCGGTGGCCGGGCAGATGGATGCCGGGTAGAGCTGGCTACCGCGAATGTCGGACAAGGCTTGCAGCAGTACTGGCGAAGGATCCTTGCCATCCACTTCCAGGCAGGCGTGCCGGGGTTTGCGGTTGCGCACGGCTTCATCCAGCAATAAATGCGCCAGTGCGGTGGGCACATCGACGCGGTGCACGGCCAATTCGGTAATCGTTTCCGGAATCGGGGGCGGCGGAGTCTTTGCCATGCTCCGCGCCGTTGGCGGGGGGGCAACGCTGGGTGCTGGCGCTTGTTTGCGCACGGTGTAGGTGATCAGGCCAATCCCGGCGATCAGCAACACCAGCAAGCCTTGACGTACACGCTTGCCACTCCAGAAACCAGAGGTGGTGGCAGCGTGACGCGCGCTGGGCAGAAAACTGGGTAACTCTTCGCGGGTACTCTCAAGCAGGCCCATGTCACGCAGCAGTTGCCGGCCGCGGGGCTGGTCTTCGGCATTCACGATCCAGACTGCGGGCACCACAACCGAGGCTTTGCGCTGGTCGTAGCTGAAGTTGCCACGGCGATGGCCTTTCCAACTGCGGCCATTTTCGATCTTGACCGCAATGCCTTCGGCACGCAGCAGGTTGGCGACCTCTTCCACGTTTTCAAGGCGCTGGCTGGAAAATACCTTTCTCACGCAGTTTGACCGTTGGCCAATACACGGATCAGCCCTTCCTGCGCGGTGCTGGCTACCAAGCGGCCACTGCGGTCGTATACCTGTCCCCGCGCCAAGCCGCGCCCACTTTGTGCGCTGGGGCTGTCGATGGAATACAGCAGCCACTCGTCGGCACGGAACGGGCGGTGGAACCACAGGGCATGATCCAGCGATGCCATCAACACGTTTGGTTGGTAATAGCTGATGCCATGTGGAAAGGTGGCAGTACCGAGTAAATGGAAATCGCTGGCGTAGGCCAGCAGTGCACGATGCAACTCGGGAGCATCGCCCACTTTTTCCACCAAACGGAACCACACCTGTTGATACGGCGGGCGCTTGGGTGGGTTCAGCTCATCGCGCGGGTAGACATGGCGAAACTCGAACGGGCCTTGCCGATCCAGCCAGCGTTGCACCTTGGTGGGCAGGCGCGCCAGCGCTTCTGCCGACAGTGGCGGTGCAGGCTCCAGATCCTCGGGCAGGGGCACTTCAGGCATGGATAATTGATGTTCGCCACCGATTTCTTCATCCTGGAATGAGGCGGCACAGAAAAAAATCACCTTGCCATGCTGGATGGCGGTCACCCGGCGCACGGAAAAGCTGCCGCCGTCACGGGTACGATCCACCTCATACACGATCGGCGCTTCGATATTGCCGGCGCGCAGAAAATACGCATGCAGTGAATGCGCGTTGCGCGGTTGGTCCAAGGTCGCCTGCGCCGCCGAGAGTGCCTGTCCCAGCACTTGCCCACCAAACACGTACTTGGTGCCGATATCACGGCTTTGGCCGCGAAACAGGTTGTCTTCCAGCTGTTCCAGCGAGAGCAGCTCAATCAGTTCAGAGACGGGCGCATTCATCCCGCTGATTATACGGAGTTGCTGCATGGCCCTTCCTTTCAGGGGGCCGATTGGGTGGGGGTGGTGTTCAGCAGCGAGCGCGCCGCAGTGCTACCGCCGCCAGCACCGCAGGCCAGGGAAACTGCGGCCCCGGGTCAAGCTTGCGGCGCACCATGATCGACGGGTCATCGCTGGCAGGCACTTCGGCCTGGTCCAGATCCTCGTGCCCTGCGATCTGGATGAGCGTGGGAACTTGCCCGCCCAGCCATTGCAGCAGCGCAATCAGGGCTTCGATCTGCACATCGGGATAAGGCGCGTCCATCGCCTGGTGGCGGGAGTCCAGCCAATCCGGAAAGCGCCCGCGGTTGGCCAGTTCGATCCCGATACTGCGCGCATTCCAGCCATGGGTGTGGTGCGCCACGCGCGAGGGCGGCACATATTCTTCGATCCGGCCATCGTGGTCGATGTAGTAATGCCCACTGTTGCCGGTACCGGAGGGGTACAGCACGCGCTCGCCGTACTCGCGTGCGGTCGCCATATCCGGCAGCTCGGTGCAGTGGATGACCACACTGTCGATGGCGTTCAGCGGGCGTGCATCCAAAGACAGCACATACGGCAGTGGCAGCGGGTGGATGGCGAAGGAATACATGTGCCGATGCTAGCATTCACCCATGAAAGGACACTGCATACTCTCGCACGGCTTCGAAAGCGGCCCCGATGCCACCAAGGTGACCGCACTGGCCGAAGCCGCGCAGCGCCTCGGCTGGAGCCATGAGCGCCCGGATTACACCGACCTTGACAGCAAGCGCGAGGTGACGCCGTTGGGCGATGTGCCCGCCCGTATCGCACGCCTGCTAGCGTTGGCACAGGCGGCAGCACAACGCGGCCCGCTGGTCTTGGCGGGGTCAAGCTTGGGGGCTTACATCAGCGCCCATGTGGCACAGCAAATGCCGGTGGCCGGGTTGTTTTTCATGGCGCCACCGGTGGTGATGCAAGGCGCGCCGCCGATGCCGGCAGCCCATGTGCCCACGTCCATCCTGCATGGCTGGCACGATGAATTGATCCCGGCGCAACACGTCGTGGACTGGGCTGCGCCGCGCAGTGCGCGCCTGCTGCTGGTGAATGACGGCCATCGCTTGAGTGATCATGTGCAGGTCAGCGCCGAGGCGTTTGCGGCATTGTTGGGGGCGCTGTAACGCATGAAATTTTTTGCATCCTGCGGTAAAGGCCTGGAATATCTGCTGGCCGATGAATTGCTGGCACTGGGCTGTGCGCGTGCTACCGCCACCATGGCGGGAGCCAATGTGGAAGGCAGCCTGTTGGATGCGCAGCGGGCGGTACTATGGTCGCGCCTGGCCAGCCGCATCTTGTGGCCGATTGCCGAGTTCGAGTGCGCCGACGAGCACGCGTTGTACGCCGGTGCCGGTGCGCTGGATTGGACGCAGCACATCGGGCCGGGACACAGCATCGCGATTGATGCGCACGTCTCCGGCGAGGTCATTACCCATGCGCGCTATGCCGCACAGCGGGTCAAGGATGCCATCGTCGATAGCTTGCGCGGCAAGACCGGGCAGCGTCCGGATGTGGATGTGGACGCCCCCGATGTGCGTATCAGCCTGGTGCTGCGCAAGGGCCGTGCGCTGCTGTCGATTGATTTGTCGGGTGGGCCGATGCACCGGCGCGGTTGGCGCAAGGTGCAAGGCGAAGCGCCGCTGAAAGAAACCGTGGCGGCGGCGGTACTGCTGCGCGGCAAATGGTCGCAGGCATATGCCGAAGGTGGCGACCTGCTGGATCCGATGTGCGGCAGCGGCACGTTATTGATTGAGGGTGCGTTGCTGGCGGCCGACGTGGCACCAGGCTTGCGTCGGCACGACGCCCGCCCACCCACGCGCTGGCCGGGCTTCGATGTGGATGCCTGGACTGGCTTGCGGGTGGATGCGCTGGCGCGTGAGGCACGCGGCTTGGCCACGTTGCGCCCGTGTTTTTCTGGCAGTGATCTTGACCCGCATGCCATCCGCGCCGCCCGTGAAAACGCGCAGTACGCGGGTGTGGATGATGCCATCACCTTTGCGGTGCGCGATGTTGCGGATTTGCCCGTGCAGCAAAACCCGCTGGGTGTAGTGGTGTGCAATCCGCCGTATGACGCACGACTGGCGGCCGATCCCGCCCTGTATCGCGCGCTGGGTGATGCCCTCAAGCGCGCCACACCGCAGTGGCGTGCAGCGTTGCTGTGCGGGGATGCCGAACTGGCGCGTGCCACCGGCCTGCGGGCGAAGAAGAGTTATCAATTGTTCAATGGCCCGATCGAATGCAGCTTGATCGCGGTGGATCTGATCGCGCCAGTGCAGCGCGAAAACAGCGCGCCGCGTGCGTTACCGGAAGGTGCGCAGATGGTGGCCAATCGGCTGCGCAAGAATCTGGACAAACTCGCACGTTGGCGGCAGCAAGCACAAGTGAGCTGCTATCGCGCCTACGATGCCGATATCCCCGAGTATGCGTGCGCGGTCGATGTGTACACCACCATCAACGATGACATCTGGCTGCACGTGCAGGAATACGCCGCGCCGGCTGAAATCCCGGAGGCCACCACCCGCAAGCGCTTGACTGATTTGCTGTTGGCGGTGCGCGAGGTGTTTGGACTACCCAAGGAGCGGGTGGCGGTGAAAACCCGCAGCACCGGCAAAGGCGGCTCGAAATATGGCCACTTCGATCACCGTGGCGAATTTCTGATTGTGGAAGAAGGCGCGGCGAAGCTGCAGGTCAATCTGTTCGACTATCTGGATACCGGCCTGTTTCTGGATCATCGCCCGCTGCGTGCGCGGATGGCGCAGGAAGCACGCGGCAAGCATTTCCTCAACCTGTTTTGCTACACCGGCGTGGCCACAGTACAAGCGGCAGTGCAAGGTGCGCTACAGACCACCAGCGTGGATTTGTCGGCAACCTATCTGGAATGGTTGGCCGACAACCTGCGTGAAAACGGCATGGGCGGCACTCGGCACCGCATCACCCAGGCCGATGCGCTGAAATGGTTGGAAGCCGATAGCGGCCACTACGACGTGATCTTCTGTGACCCGCCCACCTTTTCCAACTCCAAGCGCGCCGACGACTTCGATGTGCAGCGCGACCACGTGCGCCTGTTGCGCGCCGCGGTGGCGCGGTTGGCACCCGGTGGCGTGTTGTATTTTTCTAACAACTTCCGCCGCTTCAAGCTGGATGAAGCCGCCTTGGGCGAGTTCGCACGGATCGAGGACATCAGCGCCGCTACCATCCCGCAAGACTTTGCCCGCAATGCCCGCATTCACCGTGCATGGCGGTTGACGGTGCGCTGAGTCAGCCCACCGCGTTGTCCTTCATTGGCGGGTTACCGGTGACTTAGTGCGCTTCGTAGGCACCATAGCCACGCAGGCGCTGGTAGCGGCGTTGCAGCAGGTCTTCAATGGGCAGTGCTTCCAGGCGATCCAATTCATTCAGCAGCACCGCTTTCAGGCGCTTGGCCATCTGCACCGGGTTGCGGTGCGCGCCGCCGGCGGGTTCGCGCATGACTTTGTCGATCAGGCCCAAACTCTTCAAGCGCTTGGCGGTCATGCCCAGTTGCTCGGCGGCATCCTTGGCTTTGCCGGCGTCGCGCCACAGGATCGAGGCGCAGCCTTCCGGGGTGATCACCGAATAGGTGCTGTACTCGAGCATGATGGTGCAGTCGCCCACGCCGATGGCCAGCGCGCCGCCGCTGCCGCCTTCGCCAATCACGCTGCAGATGATCGGTACGCGCAGTTCGGCCATTTCCAGCAGATTGCGGGCGATGGCCTCGGACTGGCCGCGTTCTTCGGCATCGATGCCGGGCCACGCGCCCATGGTGTCGATGAAGGTCAGAATCGGCAGGCCAAAGCGCTCAGCTATCTGCATCAGGCGCAGTGCCTTGCGGTAGCCCTCGGGCTTGGGCATGCCGAAATTGCGCTTGAGCTTGCTCTTGGTGTCGCGGCCTTTTTCGTGGCCGATCACCATCACCGGGCGGCCGTCGATGCGGGCCAGCCCCCCCACAATCGCATTGTCATCGGCAAATGCGCGGTCGCCGGCCAGCTCCTGGAATTCATCGCAGATCACCCGCAGGTAATCCAGCGTGTACGGGCGCTGCGGGTGGCGCGAGAGCTGCGAGACCTGCCATGGGGTGAGGTCGCGGAAAATGGCCGCGGTGCGCTTGCGCAGTTTTTCCTGCAGCGCATGCACTTCCTTGTCGATGTTCAGCGCCGGGCCATTGCTGGCTTGTCGCAGCTCCTGGATTTTGGTTTCCAGATCCGCGATGGGCTGTTCGAAGTCGAGATAGTTCGGGTTCATTCGTGCAAGTTTAGCCCAGACCGCCGCCCATACCGAATCGTATGGCTAGCTGTTGGCCCACGGCCTTGCCAGTTGCACGTTGACCGTGCCAATCCCCGGCAGGCTGCGCAGCAGGCTTGGCAGCTGGGCATCCACGCGCAGGCCACGCCCACCATTCAAGGTGAGGCGGCCGATGCCGGCGGCGGTGATGACCTCCAGCAGCACCGGGGTTGTCCCGGCGTGTGATTTTAGGATGTCTTCGAAACAAGCCAGCGCATCGGGATGACGCAGGTCGAGGCGGATGGCGATACGCTGCGCCTGCTGGTTGCAGATCTGGGTGAAGTCCCAGCAGCGTTCTGCACGCAGCGAATAGCCACCATTGAATTCGTCCTCACGCAGGCCGCCTTCGATCACAAGCAGACGGTCGCGGGTCAGTAGTGGCGCGAATTCCTGCCATGTGTCGCCGAAGAAGCCGCATTCAATCTGGCCGCGGCCGTCATCCAGTTGCACGAACGCCTGCGAATCGCCGCGTTTGCGCATGCCCAGCACTTGCCCTGCGACCACGGTTTGCACCAGCGGGCGCCAACTGCGGCCTTCCTGCGGGCGATGGTTGCGAGAGCCGCTTTCCCAGATGCTGGCCAAGGCCGACAGGTCATGGCCCACGAGTTTTTGCACATCCTCGCGGTACGGATCCATCGGGTGCCCGCTGAGGTAATGCCCCAGCGTGTCGTGTTCGCCCTGCAGGAGTTGCGCCAGCGGCCACTCGTCGGTATCTGGCAGTTCGATCCGGATGTCACTGCTGCCGCCACAGCCGAACATATCGAACATGCCGGCATCGCGGTTCTTGGTCATCTGTTCGGTGGCCCGCATGGCCTCGGGCAATTGCAGCATCAGCGAGGCGCGGTTCTTCGCCAACGCATCCAGTGCGCCAGCATGGATCAAGGCTTCCTGCGTGCGCTTGTTCATGCCCCCGGCGGACACGCGTTGGCAGAAGTCCAGCAAGTCGCGGAAGGCGCCGCCGCTATCACGTGCGGCTTCAATGGCTTCGCATACGCCTTGTCCGACACCTTTGACTGCGCCCAGACCATAGCGAATCGTGTCGGGTGTGGTGGCCTTGAACATATAGCCGGAGGTGTTCACGTCTGGCGGCAACACGGTCAGCTTCAGCCCGCGGGCTTCCTCCAGAAAGGCCACTACTTTATCGGTCTTGTCCATGTCCGAGGAAAGCGTGGCGGCCATGAATTCGGCCGGGTAGTGCTTCTTCAGCCACGCAGTCTGGTAGGCCACCAGCGAATAGGCGGCGGCGTGCGATTTGTTGAAACCGTAGCCGGCGAACTTCTCCATCAAGTCGAAAATTTCGTCGGCCTTGGCCGCGCTGACCGCGCCCTTGGCGGCACCTTCGCGGAAGATCTCGCGGTGCTTGGCCATTTCGGCCGGCACTTTCTTGCCCATCGCGCGGCGCAGCAGGTCGGCACCGCCCAGCGAGTAGCCGCCGACGATCTGCGCCATCTGCATGACCTGCTCCTGATAGACCATGATGCCGTAGGTCTCTTGCAGCATGGCTTTGGTGCGCGGGTCGGGGTAGTCGAACGTCTCGGTGCCGTGCTTGCGCGCCACGAACGACGGGATCATCTCCATCGGGCCGGGGCGATAGAGCGCGTTAAGCGCGATCAGGTCCTCGAAGCGGTCGGGCCTGGCGTCTTTCAGTGCGCGACGCATGCCGGCGGATTCGAACTGGAACACCGACCCGGTGTTGCCGTTGGCGAAGATGTTGCGATAGACGCTGGCGTCGTCCAGCGGGATCGTCGCGATGTCCACCGGTTCAGCGCCTTCGCGCGCGCGCCGCGCGTTGATCGCCTTCACCGCCCAGTCGATGATGGTCAGCGTGCGCAGGCCCAGGAAGTCGAACTTCACCAGGCCCACCGCTTCCACGTCGTCCTTGTCGAACTGTGTGACGGGGTTTTTGCCCAGCAGGCCGTGGTCGTGTTCGGCATACAGCGGGCTGAAATCGGACAGCGGGCTGGGCGCGATCACCACGCCACCGGCATGTTTGCCGGCATTACGGGTCAAATCTTCCAGCTGCAAGGCAAGGTCGATGAGGTCGCGGACGTCGTCTTCACTTTCATAGCGCTGGATCAGCTCGGGTGAGGCCATCTCGCCATCCATCCCGCCCTTGCCCTGACCCATCGCGTCCTTCAGCGAGATGCCGAGGATGTTGGGGATCAGCTTGGCGATGCCGTCCACCATGCCGTAGCCGTACCCGAGCACGCGGCCGGTATCGCGCAGCACGGCCTTGGCCGCCATCGTGCCATAAGTGATGATTTGCGAAACGCGGTCGCGGCCGTATTTGCGCGCGACGTAGTCGATGACCTCGTCGCGCCGGTCCATGCAGAAGTCGATGTCGAAGTCGGGCATCGACACGCGTTCCGGGTTGAGGAAGCGCTCGAACAGCAGGTTGTACGGCAACGGGTCGAGGTCGGTGATCTGCAGCGCCCACGCCACCAGCGAGCCGGCGCCGGAGCCGCGGCCGGGGCCAATCGGGATACCTTGGTTTTTGCCCCACTGGATGAAGTCGGCCACGATCAGGAAGTAGCCGGGGAAGCCCATCTTGATGATGGTATCCAGCTCGAATTCCAACCGCGCCTCGTAGTCCTCACGGGTCTTGCCGGGTGCTATCGGATTTTTTTCAAGCCGCGCCGCAAGCCCGCGTCGTGATTCACTGCGAATCCAACTGTCCAGTGTTTCATCCGCAGGCACTGGATAGGCGGGCAGGAAGTAAGTGCCCAGTTTGAGTTGCATATTGCAGCGCTGCGCCAGCGCCACGGTGTTGTCCAGAGCGTCGGGGACATCGGCAAACAGCGCCACCATCTCATCGGTGGAGCGCAGGTATTGCTGCGCGCTGTAATCACGCGGGCGGCGCGCATCGTCCAGCACGCGGCCGGTGGAGATGCACACGCGTGCTTCATGCGCATCAAACCCGGCGGCATCCAGAAAGCGCACATCATTGCTGGCGATCAACGGCAAACCAAGTGTGCCGGAGGCGTGCAGTGCAAATTGGTTGAACGCCTCCTCGCCGTCGCGGCCGGTGCGGGTCAGCTCCAGATGCAGATCCGCGCCGAACACGCGCCGCCATTCTGCCAATTGCGCTTCAGCGATGTCATGCCGGTTGGCCACCGCCATGCGCCCGGCCAGACTTTGCCGGCCGGCAATGGCGAACAAGCCTTGGTGGTCATCGCGCAGCCACTCCGGATTGATCGCCACGCAGTCACCGCGCTGGCCTTCCAGCCAGGCACGGCTCAGCAAGCGCGACAAGCTCAGGTAGCCGCTGTGGTCGCGGCACAGCAAGGTCAGCAGCGATGGCGCATCGCCGCCGTCGGCAATCAACAGATCGGCACCAGCAATGGGTTTGATGCCCACACTCTCGGCGGCTTTGTAGAACTTGACCAGCGCAAACAGGTTGTTGCGGTCGGTGATCGCCAGTGCCGGTAATTGCAGCTCCACTGCGCGGCTGAGCAGGTTCGGGCGGTCACCGGCTTTTTCCGGGCGCGCATAGTCCGGCTTCTCGGGCACGCGGATGGTGGAATCCACAAGCGAGAATTCGGTGTGCAGGTGCAGGTGGACAAATCGTGCGGTCATCGCGTTATCGCGTCTTGAACAGGCAGGGTAGGGCCGCCGCGCCAGTGGGGCAAGGCTTGACAACAGCGAAATGGCTCACGTGCGCGTGAGCTCCAGCAGCTTGCGTACCGGCGCATAGCTGCGCCGATGCTCCGGGCAGGGTCCGTGTGCCAGCAAGGCGGCGCGGTGCGCGGCGCTGGGATAGCCCTTGTGGCGGTCGAAGCCGTAGTGCGGGTAGTGCGCATGCAATTCCAGCATGCGGCGGTCGCGGCTGACTTTGGCCAGGATCGAGGCCGCGGAAATCGCCGGTTCACTGGCGTCGCCAGCAATGATGGCGGTGGCCGGGCAGGGCAAGTCTTTGGGAAGTTTGTTGCCGTCGATCAGCGCGTGGGTGGGTGCGATCGACAAGCCTTGCAGCGCCCGCCGCATGCCGGTGAGGGTGGCTTGCAGGATGTTGAGCTGGTCGATCTCGGTGGCCTGCACCCATTCGATTCGCCACGCCAATGCGCGTTCAAGGATGAGCGGATACAGCGCCTCGCGTTTGCGTTCGCTGAGCTGCTTGGAGTCATTCAAGCCGGCAATCGGCCGCGCCGGGTCCAGAATCACCGCCGCCACCGTCACCGGCCCTGCCAGCGGGCCACGCCCGGCTTCATCCACGCCGGCAATGTGGATCATGGTTGCAACACCTCGGCCACCGCCTCCGCCGCACGTGCCGACGCATCGCAGCGCAAGCTTTCATGCAGGGTCAGAAACTGCGGCTGCAAGGCGGCCACGGCATTGGCATCGGTAAACCAATGCAGCAAGGCGCGGTGCAAATTATCTGCGGTGCATTGATCTTGCAATAGCTCTGGTACCAGTGTTTTGCCTGCCAGAACATTGGGCAAGCTGACGTGTGCGGATTTCAATAAGCCGAACAACTTGACGATGCGATACGTCAGCGCGGAAATACGATGGCCAATCACCATCGGCCGCTTGCACAGCAGCGCTTCCAATGCAGCGGTGCCCGAGGCCAGCAACACCACATCGCTGGCGATCATGATCTGCTGGGCCTGGCCGTCGATGACGCGAAACACCGGCGCGTCGCCGAGGATGGCGTCGATGGCGGCACGGCACTGTGCGTTTGCCGCCGGCACCAGCACGCGCAGGCCGGGAACGTCTGCGGCAAGGCGGCGCGCGGCGTCGACGAAGTCGGGCAGCATGCGGCGGATTTCACCCAGCCGGCTGCCCGGCAGCAGCGCCAGAATCGGCGCATCGCCGGATTCGCCCAGTGCGGCGCGTGCGGCAGCGCGGTCGGGTTGCAACGGGATCGCATCAGCCAGCGGGTGGCCGATGAAGCGCGCATCCACGCCATGTTGCGCGTAGATCGGCGGCTCCATCGGGAACAGACACAGCACGCGGTCGGCGCTCTCGCCGATCTTCGCAGCGCGCCCCTGTCGCCACGCCCAAATCGAGGGGCTGACATCGTGCACGGTGCGCACGCCGCGCTGCTTCAGCCAGCGCTCGATGCCGAGATTGAAGTCGGGCGCGTCGATGCCGATGAAGACATCCGGCTGCCACGCCAGCACGCGCTCACGAAATTGTTTGCGCAGGCGCAGCAAGCGCGGCAGATGTGCCAATACTTCGGCCAGACCCATCACCGCCAATGCATCGGCATCCCACCACGTTTGCATCCCCGTGGCGCGCATCAACGGGCCGCCAATCCCGGCAAATTGCGCATCCGGGTAGCGTGCACGCAGTGCGTGGATCAGCCCCTCGCCGAGTTGGTCGCCGGAGGTCTCGCCGGCACACAGCGCAATACGAAGCGTCATCAGTCACCTCGTGCCAGAGCTGCACTGTTGCGGGGTCTGCGGTGTATCCCGAGTCGCTCCCCGATACTCGCTTTGTCGGGACACACCGCAGACCCCGCACCAGCGCTAATCGCGATGTTCACAGCAACCAATCTCACCGCAACAACGGCCGCTCGCCGGCGTCGATGAAGTCAAGGAAAGCGCGCACGTCATGGCTGCTGGTGGCGATTTCAGCAAGCTCTGCCTTGGCTTCGTCGAGCTTGGTATCGCCCATGAACAACGCACGGTAAGCGCGCTTGATTGCAGCGATGCGGCTGGCATCGAAGCCATGCCGCTTCAAGCCCTCGGCATTGATTCCGCGTGGGCGTGCGTATTTTTCTTGCGCCACCATCAAATACGGCGGCACATCGCCGTTGACGAACGCACCCATGCCGATAAACGCAAAATCACCGATGCGGCAGAATTGATGCACGCCGGAGAAGCCGCTGAGGATGACGTGATTGCCCACCGTCACGTGCCCCGCCAGTGTGGCGTTGTTGGAAAACACGCAGCCATCGCCCACGCTGCAATCGTGCGCGATATGGCAGTACGCCAAAATCCAATTGCCGCTACCCACGCGGGTGCTGCCGCCACCGTCGCCGGTGCCACGGTTGATGGTGACAAACTCGCGAATGGAATTGCCATCACCAATCTCAAGCGTCACGCGCTCGCCACGGTATTTCTTGTCTTGCGGCTCGCCACCGATGGCGGCGTGCGCATGCAGGACGTTGTCGCGGCCAATCCGGGTGGGGCCTTCGATGGTGCAATGCGGGCCGATGCGGGTGTTGTCACCGATGACAACTTCGGCCCCGATCACCGCATACGCACCTACTTGCACGCCCGCCCCCAATACCGCCGACGGGTCGATCACCGCAGTGGGGTGGATCGCAGGCGCGGCGCAGTTCATTCGCGTGCCGCTGCTGCACACAGGATTTCGGCGCAGGCCACTTGCTGCCCATCTACCCGGGCCACGCCCACGTACTGCGCCATGTTGCGAATGCGGCGCTTGAGCTCCACATCCAACTCCAGGCGATCACCGGGCACGACCATCCGGCTGAACTTGGCGTTGTCCACTTTCACCAGATAAAACACTTGCCCCTCGCCCACGCCAGGGTCACGCGAGAGCTGGGTGAGCAGACCGCCAGCCTGCGCCAGTGCTTCCACCACCAGCACGCCCGGCATCACCGGGTTGCCGGGGAAGTGGCCAGTGAAAAACGGTTCGTTGTAGCTGACATTCTTGTACGCCAGCACGCGCTTGTCTTTTTCGAATTCGACCACGCGGTCCACCAGCAAAAACGGATAGCGATGCGGTAGCAGATGTTCGATTTCGCTACTGGTGACAGGCAGGGTGACGGTGTCGTGTGAATCAGTCATTCGGAGTCCTTCTCAGCACCGGGCAAGCGCCTGGCGATGCGATCAAGTTGTTTGTAGCGCGCTGCGCTTTTGCGCCAGCTGCGGTTGTCCATCAAGGGTGTGCCGGAAGAATACTCGCCCGGCTCACGGATGCTGTGTGTCACCAACGACATCGCAGTGATGATCACGCGGTCGCAGACCTCCAAATGGCCCAGTACGCCGGCACCGCCACCAATCAGGCAGTGACGGCCGATGCGGGCGCTGCCGGCCACTGCCGCGCAACCCGCCATCGCGGTGTGTGCACCGATGTGTACGTTGTGGCCAATCTGGATCTGGTTGTCCAGACGCACATCGTTTTCCAGAATCGTGTCGTCCAGCGCGCCGCGGTCGATGGTGGTATTGGCCCCGATTTCGCAATCATCGCCAATGGCCACACCGCCCAGCTGCGGCACCTTGATCCAATGACCGGCATCCATCGCAATACCAAAGCCATCGGCACCCAACACGACGCCGGGATGCAACAGCACGCGCTTGCCTAGCCGTACCCGCGTCACCAAGGTGACGCGGGCCACCAGCTCGCAGTCTTCGCCAATGACGCAGGCATCGCCAATCACACAGCCCGGGCCGATACGCGCACCCGCAGCCACTACGCTGCCCGCACCAATACTGACGTGTGGACCGATACTGGCAGCAGGGTCGACACGCGCGGTTGGATCGACGCATGCGGTGGGGTGAACGCCTGCAACAAACGTGGGTTTGGGTTCAAACAGCGCAGCGATTTTTGCATAGGCTGCATACGGATCGCGGGCGATCAGTGCGCTGCCTTGACGGCCCTGCACATCGGCCTCGCGCAGCACCACCACGCCGGCGCGGGTGTCCACCAATTGCGTGCGATAGCGCGGGTTGGCGAGGAAGGCCAATTGCGCGGGGCCGGCGTCGGCAAGGGTGCCGACACCTGTAATTGCGTGATCTTCCCCACGCAACTCCAGCCCAAAGCGCGCAGCCAGCATTGATGCGGTGTATGCCGGCGCGTTCATGCCATTGCCCGTCAGAGCTGACCACCGAAGTTGAACTGCAAGCGCTCGATCTGGTCGCCATCCTTCTTGCGCAACGGCAGTGCGTAGCTGATCGACAGCGGCCCCATCGGCGAGCGCCACAGCAGGGCGATACCGGCCGAAGCGCGTAGCTCGGACGCACTGAAGTTCTTGTAGCCGTTGTACACGTTGCCGAAATCCAGGAACGCAGACACGCGCGCGGCGGGGCTATCGAATAACTTCGGGAAAATGGCTTCCACAGACCCGGCCACCAGCACCGAGCCGCCCAGCGGCTGGCGGTAACCAAAGCCGGAGACATAGGCGGGGCCCAGGGTATTGTCGGTGAATCCGCGCACCTTGCCGCTGGACGCAATACCGCCGGCGTAGAAGTTTTCGAAGAACGGCAGGCCGGTGGCAGTGACGGTCTTGATGTAATCGGTGGAGGTGGTCAGGCAGGGGTTGCTGGGCGGTGGCGGTGCGGGAGGTTGGGTTGGATTGGGGTTGTCGGTCGTGGGCGGAATCGGCGGCAAGGGGGCGGTGAAGCACAGGTTGCGGCTGTAATTCTTGCCGTAAGAGTCACCGTAACCCAAGTTAAGTCCGGTCTTGAGCACCAGCGCTTGACTCAACGGCCAGTATTTGGCGACGTCGTATTGCAGCTTGAAATACTCCACCGTGGAGCCGGGCAGGGCGATTTCGGCGGAGAGGTTCTGGGTGCTGCCCACCACAGGAGTGAAGTAGTTGTTGCGGGTGTCGCGGCCCCAGCTCAACTGGGTGCGCCAGCTGTGGAAGGTGTTCTGACCCACCGCTTTGATGTAGTCCACCATCGGCGGCGGGGTGCTGCCTTCAAATGCCAAAATCTGGTTGGAGTCGATGCCGAACATCACTTGCACCGAATCACTTTCACTCAATGGCAGGCCCATGAACACCTGGAAGGCGCCACTGTTGGTGGAGTATTGGGCGACGTTGTAGTTGGAGTAGTCGAACTCGCGCCACCAGAGGTTGTAGCCCAGTGACAGCCCGTCATCGGTGAAGTATGGGTTCATGTACGAGAAGTCGTAACGCTTCTGGTAGTTGCTCTTGGTCAGCGCCATGGATACCCGATTGCCGGTACCCAGGAAGTTGTTTTCCGAAAGCTGCAACGACAAGTTAATGCCCGACAATTGCGAATAGCCAACACCGGCCGAAATACTGCCGGAAGTGGTTTCCTTGACGGTGTAGGTCACGTCCACCTGGTCATCACTGCCGGGAACTGGCTGGGTATCCACGTCTACGGTTTCGAAATAGCCCAGGCGATCCAGGCGCACCTTGCCGCGGTCAATCGCGGCTTGCGAATACCAGCTACCTTCGAACTGGCGCATTTCACGACGCAAGACCGGGTCGGCAGTGCGGGAGTTGCCCTTGAACACGATCCGGCGCACGTTTACGCGCGGGCCGGGTTGCACCTGGAAATCAATCGCGACGGTGCGCTTGTCGCGGTCGATGGTGGGGACCGGATTGACCTTGGCGAATGCGTAGCCGATGTTGGCTAGGCGCGCGGTGACCGAGTTGGTTGCCAACTCCAGCAGCCCGCGTGAAAACACATTGCCCGGACGGATAAAGCTGACAAGGGTTTCGATTTCCGACTTCGGCAAGATGGTGTCGCCAGAGACGCTGATAGCCGCAAAGTTGTAAGCATCACCCTCGGTCATGCCGGCGGTGATGAACATGTCTTTCTTGTCGCCGCTGATTGCCACTTGGGTGGAATCCAGGCTGAAATCGACGAAACCGCGATCCAGATACCAGGAGTTGAGCTTTTCGATATCGCCAGATAACTTCTCGCGCGAATACTGGTCATCTTTCTTGTACCAGGACATCCAGTTGCTGGTATGCGACTCCCAGTCCTTGGTGATGTCTTCCTCAGGGTAGCGATCGTTGCCAATCAGGTTGATGTGGCGGATCTTGGCCGCCTTGCCTTCCTTGACAGTGATGGTCAGGTTGACGCGGTTGCGATCCAGGTGCTCGACGCTGGGTGAGATCGACACGTTGTACTTGCCGCGATTGTTGTACTGGCGGGTCAATTCCTGGGTAACCCGGTCCAGATTGAGCGGGTTGTAAGTCTCACCCTCGGCCAAACCGATTTCTTTCAGGCCTTTGATCAGATCTTCGGTTTTCAGATCCTTGTTGCCTGCCAAGGTCAGCTTGTTGATGGCCGGGCGCTCGATCACCTTGATCACCAGAATGCTGCCCTGATGGTCAATGCTGATGTCTTCAAAAAACCCGGTCTTGTACAAGGCGCGCACGGCCTCGGCGGCCTTGCCCTGATCCAGGGTATCGCCGCGCTCAACCGGCAAATAGGTGAATACGGTGCCGGCGCCGATGCGCTGCAGGCCGTCGATGCGGATGTCGCTGACCGTAAACGGGGTAAACGCCGCCTGCGCCCAGACTGGCAGGGAAAGTGCCGAAGCCAGGGCAAGGGTCAGTAAGCGGCGGGACATGGGTCGGGTCATTCGGAACATCCTGAGGTGGGTGCTGCGCGGGGGTGGCAGCGCGAACTTGCGCTGCCGGGTGCTGCGTCAATCGTGGGGGCGAACAGGTAGAAACAGGTTAAGACACGAGGTGCAAAATATCGTTGTAAAAGGCCAGCCCCATCAGTCCTGCGATCATTGCAAGACCAAGGTACTGACCCACAGCCATCGCCCGCTCACCCAATGGGCGGCGGATCGTCAGCTCGATAAGGTAATACAGCAAGTGACCCCCGTCCAAGACCGGGATGGGAAGCAGGTTGATCAAGGCCAAACTGACCGACAGCAGGGCCAGAAAGTTCAGGAACCACGCCGGGCCACGGGACGCAAAATCATTGGCAGCCCGGGCAATGGTGATCGGTCCGGATACGGTATTTTGCACCGAAACCTTGCCGGAAACCGCCCGCATCACCATATCCACGATCTGTTTGGCCTGGTAGCCGGTTTCCTGCACAGCAGCCGGCACCGCAGCCAGCAGCCCCAGTTTCAGCACTGCGTCGTGGGGGGGCTCCACCGGGGCAGCATTGGTGACGCCCAGGATCCAATGCGGTTGACCGTCGTTGCCCTGCATGCGCCGCGGAGTCAGTTCCAGTGCCAAGCGTTCACCGTCGCGCTCGACTTCCACCATCCCTGGGCCACCGCGCGCGCCCAATTTTGCTACCAGCGGGGCAATGTCTTCGAAGCTGACAACCGGATGTGAATCAATTGCGGTGATGCGATCACCCTCGGCCAACACCCCCCACGCCGGACTGCCTTCGCGCACACTCCCGACCAGGGCCGGCAGCAGCAAATGCCGCGGAATCAGGCCGATGCCACTCAGTGCGCGCAACTCATCCACGGAGGCCGGCAGATTCTGCAGCGGCAGCGTGCGCTGCACGAGGCGGCCATTGGCGCGGCGTAGCGACAGCGTGACCGGCTGACGATCCAGGGCATCCACATTCAACGCCATCACCAGCTCGCTCCAGGTGGGCGTGACGCGGTCGCCAACGGCCAGTATGTGATCACCCGGCTGCAATCCGGCCTGTGCCGCAATGGCGGTGGCCTGGCCCACCACCGGGGCATAGTCAGGGCGGCCAATCACCAGCATGGCCCAGAGCAGGCCAAACGCCAGCACCAGATTGGCCAGCGGCCCGGCGGCGACGATTGCAATACGCTGCAGCACCGGTTTGCGATTGAACGCCAGATGTAACTGCTGGGCGGGCACGTCATCCTCGCGTTCATCCAGCATGCGCACATAGCCGCCCAAAGGGATTGCGGCGAGCACGTATTCGGTGCCGTCTTTGCCACGATGTGTCCACAGCGGTTTGCCAAAGCCTATCGAGAACCGCAGGACCTTGACGCCGCAGCGGCGCGCAACCCAGAAATGGCCAAATTCGTGGAAAGTGACCAATACGCCCAGCGCCACCAGCAGCCACCAGACCGAGCCGAAGAACGTGCTCATGTTCGGCTTCCGGCAATGCGGGCAATCGTCTGTCGGGCGTTGACGCGGGCCTGCGCGTCGCTGGCCAGCAAGGCTTCGATGGAGTCGGTGGGGTTCGCTGGCATGGCGTCCAGGGCGGCGGCAACGGTGGAGGGGATGTCCAGAAAACCAATATGGCCCTGAAGAAATGCTGAAACTGCTTCTTCATTGGCAGCGTTGAGTACGGCCGGTGCGGTGCCACCGGCGCGGATCGCTGCAAATGCCAGCGACAAACATGGAAATGCGGCCAGATCCGGGGGTTCAAACTCCAGCCGTCCACCCTCGCTAAGCAAATCCAGCGCCGGCACCCCCGAGGCAATGCGCTTGGGCCAGCCCAAACCGACCGCCAGCGCGGTGCGCATGTCGGGCAGCCCCAACTGGGCCAGACTGCTGCCGTCGATGAAATCCACCATCGAATGCACCAATGATTGCGGATGTACCAGCACCCGAATGGCATCGACGGGTACCTCGAACAAGTGGTGGGCCTCGATGACCTCCAGGCCCTTATTCATCAAGGTGGCCGAATCCACCGAGATTTTTGGACCCATTGACCATTTGGGATGGGCCACCGCCTGTGCCGGTGTCACCTGCGCCAATCGCCTGCCAGACCAGCCACGAAACGGTCCGCCGGAGGCCGTCAGGGTGATGCGTGAGGGTGTGTTGCCATTCGCCAGGCATTGGAAAATGGCGTTGTGCTCACTGTCGATCGGGACGATCACCGCGCCATGTGCGTGCGCCTCGCGCATCAGCAGTTCACCAGCCAGCACGAGTGATTCTTTATTTGCCAGCAACAGGCGCTTGCCGACACGGGCTGCCGCCAAGGTGGACGGCAATCCCGCAGCTCCCACAATGGCCGCCACTACGGTATCGCAAGCATCGCTGGCTACCAATGCATCCAGAGCTTCGCTGCCGGCGTGTGCTTGAGTGGCAAGCCCCGCCGTACGCAGGCCATCGCGCAGTGCGCTGTAGCTGGCCATATCGGCGATGACCGCGTGGTCTGGTGCATGCGAGCGACACAGCGCCAGCAGGGCATCGACTTGGCTGCCGGCTGCCAGCACACTGGCGCGCATGCGCTGCGGGTGACGTGCGATCACATCCAGCGCGGATGTGCCAATCGACCCTGTGGCACCCAGAACGGCAACACGTTGCATCATCAGAAACCCAGCCATATCTTGCCCAGTGCAAACACCGGCAGTGCGGCCAATACGCTGTCCACCCGATCCAGCACCCCGCCGTGACCGGGGATTAAGGAGCCGGAATCCTTCATGCCGGCATGGCGTTTGAGCAGGCTTTCGAATAAATCACCGGCCACGCAGAACAGCACGGTGATCGCCGCAGCTCCCGCGATCGCCGGGAATCTGCTCGCCGGCGCGCCGATCAGCCATGCCCCCAACAAGGCCACTAGCATCGCCAAGGCCACGCCACCGCTGACCCCTTCTAGGGTTTTATTCGGGCTGATGCGTGGCGCCAATTTGCGGCCGCCAAACCATTGCCCGCCGAATTTGCGGCCGGTGAAGTAGGCGCCGCTGTCGGCTGCCCACACGATCAGCAATACCAGCAGTAGCCAGCCGGGGCCGCGCGGTTGACTGCTATGAATGACGGCCAGCGCGCACCAGGCGGGGATGATGGCGGCGGTGGCAGCCACCAGTTTGGCCGCACGCGCCTTGCCAAGGACTTCTGCGGAAAAGTGATAGTGCTTCAGCCATAGCAACGCCAGCAGCCACCACAACACGCCCAGCACAACAATGAGCTGGAACAAGGGAAGTGAGCGCACCGAATGCGATTGCGAGCCCCACACCAAGGCAACCATCAGTCCAAGGTTGCAGGCCAGCAGTGCGCTACGCGCCAATGTGTCTTCCAAACCGGCCAAGCGCAGCCATTCCCACAGTGCCAGCAAAAATACGATGGCGCTCACCAGCATCAGCCAACCGGTGGGCAACAACAACACGGCGGCAATAACGGCGGGTGCCATGATCAGCGCGGCCAAAATGCGGGTTTTGGTCATGGCGTATTCCCGGGGTGGGGTGCCCGAAGTTGGGCGCTAGTCAGGCCGAAGCGGCGTTCGCGGGTGGCAAAGTCATCCACCGCTTGTTGCAGCATTTGCGCATCGACATCCGGCCACAGTGTGTCGGTGAACCATAGCTCGGTATACGCCATCTGCCACAGCAGGAAATTACTGATGCGCAATTCGCCGCCGGTCCGGATGAACAAATCCGGTGCCGGCAGGTCGGCCAATGCCATCTGTGCCGATAGTGCGGATTCGTCAATCTGCTCGGGCAGCAAGCGGCCTGCAGCGACGTCCTCCGCCAGCAGTCTTGCCGCATGAACGATGTCCTGGCGACCGCCGTAACTGGCCGCAATCGTGAGCTGCAGTTTTGGATTGCTGGCGGTCAGGGCTTCTGCAGCGTGCATGCGCGCTTGTATTGCAGGGTCAAACCGCGAGCGTTCACCGATAAAACGCAGGCGTGCACCCAGGCGATGCAGCTCGTCCACCTCACGTTCCAGCGCACCCAAGAACAGCTTCATCAGGCCGCCAACTTCCTCGCTGGGGCGGTTCCAGTTTTCGCTGGAGAAGGCAAACAGCGTGAGTGCCTCGATCCCACGCTGCAGGCAAAACTCGACGCAACGCTTGACCGCCTGCGCACCCGCACGATGGCCGATGATGCGCGGGCGATGGCGTCTTTGCGCCCAGCGGCCATTGCCATCCATGATGATGGCAATGTGGTGCGGCAGCGGTGCGGCGCGGGTCGGCATGGGCAGGCTCGTATGCCTCAAACCGACATCAATTCCTGCTCTTTCGCCTTGACCACATCATCCACATCCTTGATCGCAGCATCGGTGATCTTTTGGATTTCGGCCTCGGTGCGTGCGCTTTCATCCTCAGTGATCTGCTTGTCTTTCAGCAGTTCCTTGACTTGATGGTTGGCGTCGCGGCGGATGTTGCGTACCGCTACCTTGGCGTCCTCGCCCTCGCCATGCACGACCTTGGTCAGGTCACGGCGGCGCTCTTCGGTCAGTGCCGGGATATTGAGCCGAATGGTGGTGCCGGCGGTATTCGGGGTCAGCCCCAGATCAGACGCCAGAATGGCCTTTTCCACCGCGCCAACCATTTGCTTTTCCCACGGCGTGATCAGGATCGAACGGGCATCTGCCACCGACACGCTGGCGACTTGTGACAGCGGCATGTCGGAGCCGTAATAGTTGACCTTGATGCTGTCCACCAGGCCGGCATTGGCGCGGCCAGTGCGCACTTTCACCAGATTGTGGCGGAGCGATTCGATGCTTTTGACCATGCGGGCTTGGGCATCTTTCTTGATTTCGTTCAACATGGCATCGCTCCGAACTGAATGTGCAAACCGCTGATTATAAGCGGCAAGCAGGCTATCGGGCGCGGTTTAGCTGCGGCCTTGCACCAAGGTGCCCACCTGCTCGCCGTGCAGAATGCGCAGCAATACGCCGGGTTCGGCCATGTCGAAAATGCGCAGCGGCAGGCTGGCATCACGGCACAGGGCGAATGCCGCGGTATCCATCACTTGCAAGTTGCGGGCAATGACTTCGTCATAACTCAGGTTATTCAGCTTGATTGCATCGGGGTACTTCTTGGGGTCTTTGTCATAGACGCCGTCGACTTTGGTCGCTTTCAGCAATAAATCGGCACCGATCTCGATCGCGCGCAGCGCAGCACCCGAGTCGGTGGTGAAGAATGGGTTGCCGGTGCCGGCGGCAAAAATGACCAGACGACCCTTTTCTAGGTGGCGGATAGCGCGCCGCCGGATGTAGTCTTCGCACACGTCATTGATTTTCAAGGCGCTCATTACGCGGGCCTTGCCACCTTGCTTTTCCAATGCATCCTGCATGGCCAAGGCATTGATCACCGTGGCCAGCATGCCCATATGGTCGCCGGTGACCCGATCCATCCCGCCGGCGGCCAACCCTGCGCCGCGGAAGATATTGCCGCCGCCGATCACCAGTGCAATCTGCGCACCGGCTTCGCTGGCTTCAATCACTTCTTGCGCCAACCGGATCAATACATTGGGGTCGATACCGTAATCCTCGTTGCCCATCAATGCCTCGCCGGAAAGTTTCAACAGCACACGGCGATAGGCAAGTTGCGACATGGGAATTCCTAGTCAAGAGGGCGACCAATTCTAACGGAAAGCCCCGCATGACGATTCGACGTGCACAGGTCAATCGCAAGACTTGGACTGCCGCTGCAAGAAATTTGCGAAAAATGTTGCGCGATCGAAAAACCCTGCGTATGATTGCGGGCTCACAGCGGAGTGGTAGTTCAGTCGGTTAGAATGCTGGCCTGTCACGCCGGAGGTCGCGGGTTCGAGTCCCGTCCACTCCGCCAGTTATAGCGATAAGCCCCTGATTTCAGGGGCTTTTTCGTTTTTGACGTATTGCCGTCCATACCTGCGCCCATACCAGCAATGGAAGTCAGCAGCGCAGCGATCGCAATGCACGCATAGGCATGTCCTCCTTGCCAGCGACTCGCTCGTAGGCCAGCGAAATTCAATACTGCTGCGCCATGCAGCCCAACGAATTTCAGTTGCAGCGCCCTGGGCGATTACATGCTCAGCGTCAATGATCAGGTGAGGCTTCCCCAACCGCTCATACTGGGAGACGGTCAAAGCCGTACCTCCCGGAGCAGGGCTGAAGGTCAGTCCACCATTGGCCGGCTATTCCAGATGCTCCGTCTCTTGGACATGAACTTGGGAAGTAGTGGATGGTGGGCCCCAGTGAACTCGTAGAAGTTGTCTAGAGCGCGCTCCAGCATTTCAGCCGCCTCGTGCTGAAGATCCGTCGTCAGGTCGCTACCGTCACCCAAGTGCTTTAGCCCATTGCGGGCATGGTTGCGCAAGTCTGCGTATGCCTTTGGGCTGGGCTCCTCATTGAATGCGGCCCTGTGCATGTCGCAGAGTCGATCGATCGTCTTCTTTAATGCCGGAGTCTTGCCATTCTTTTCCAGCAGCTTCCCAAAAATTTCCTCGGCCGCGCCGGCGAGCGTGATAACAGTAGGGTACTCATCGCCACTAGTGAACAGAGCCAGCGCAACATTGAGTTGCGAACGTGCCAAATCCACTCTTGGGATCGTCTCAAAGACAAGAGTTGCCACAGATACCTCGCGCCTGAGTTGGTTAGGCAGTCCCTGCTGTCTTCTCTTGGAACAATACTTAACAGCGATCTACCAGTCTTCGATGACCTGAATGAGCAGCCCTTCCGAGTCGTAGATTCGATGGTCGAAAACTAGCGAGATCTGAATTGGCTCCCCGTCCGCATGGAGAGTCCCATTGCACCCTGGGAAGTAACAGCCTCTCCCCGCGGCTGGTAACACGACGATTTCACTGCTGCCGCAGGACAGGCATTTGGGTGGAGAGCTTCGCCTCTTGATTAGGTCGAGACGCCTTTCCAGGCTTTCAAGTTGATCCGTTAGAAGCTTGGTGTCGTGCTTGAACGACGGCGAAAGCGATTTGAAGAACCCCACGTTCTTGGGAATCCTCTGACGCAGGGATTCAATGTCCTTAAGCAGCCCATCGGTACGCAAGTCTTCAACCGGCACATGCCTATCACAGTCGTAGCACCAACCTCCGGTTTGCTCTAGAGGAAACCTGAATCCATCCGACGCCTGATATGAGAAGTGCCCAGAGGTATCGTCAGAAGTGAAGCTCCGCTCGCAGGCGCTGCATTTGTAGAGGTAGCTTGGAAGTGACATAGGCCCACATAACACCCAGTTGAAGCCGACCCGCCCCGCGGCCAGCGATGCTTTTAGCGTACCTGCAACTGCTGCAGTAAGTGTTTTCCTACCCCGCGCCAAGGCATCCGCCGATCCCGCTTGATCGCAATTGCTGGCACTTTGCGACCACGCCACCCGGAGCCGCCCCTGATGACAACCGAATCCCTGCTAGCCGCCCTACGCGCCGCCGTCGCCGCTGGTGACGCTAAGGCCGCATGGATGCTGCGGATGCTCTGCCGCGACTGCTAGTCGGCCTCGGGCTGTAGCAGTCCCACCAGGTCGGCCTTTGCCATCAGCGCGTGATACTGGTCATCCAGCGCGCGCTGGTCGCCTTCCGTCTCAATCAGCGGCACGATGCTCTCCATTTCGGCATCCACAATCCGCCAGAAGTCGGTCAATTCTGGATGCGTGCGGGCCAACTCCGGCACCCGCGCCACCAATGCCGCCATGCGCTCGGTGACCGTCATGCCGCCTCCTTGACCAGCTCATAGTAGGGATGGCGGCGGTCGTCGAATATGGCGAACAGCTCTTCGTCGCTACGCCCCTCAGGCGTCAGCCAGGCGTCCACATGCTCCGGCTTGATATTGATGATCGTGCGGTCATGTCCTGCGGCAGCGACTTCGGGCTCAGGCTCGTCCGTAATTGCGGCGAATGACCAGAGATCAGGCTCCCGCCCTTCCGGGTCCACCCAGTGGGAGTAAAGGCAGGCGATGTACATGGTCTCGCCGGTGCGCGGCCGGAACTGGATTTCCTTGCTGCCGCCCTTTCCGTCGTCCACGTTCTCGTAGAACGTCTCGGCCAGCATGAGGCCATGTGTGTGGCCGAACTGCTTACGCCAGAACCGCGTGAGGTTGTCTCGCCTGGCGTTGTACTTGCCTGAAATCTTGCCGTCCTTCATCCGGTCGCTGGATGGGTCCATGCCCGCAGGTCGGCAGTGGTAGCGCATTGGGCGCACGACTTTCCTGCCGTTCTCCACGATCAGCACGGGTGCATACCAGTCCGGAAAGATGCGGTCGTCACGGCTGGGGTCGTGCCTGGTGCGCTTGGCATCCTCGATCCAGCGCGTCATCTGCTTGATCTTGTTGCCGGCGATGCGCTGTTCATTGAGCGCGGTCTTGGTTTCCTTCACCGCCAGTTTCGCTTCCGCCGCAGCTAGCCGCGCCTTCTGCGCTTCCAGCTCGGCTTCACTCTCGGCGAGCTTGCGCCCGTTCCACTCGCCGATCAGGTCTTGGATCTTCCTCTCCAACTCGGACTTGGGCCGGAGGAAGTTGAGATCCATGCCCTTGGGGATCTTGGTGCCGTCGGAGAGCTTGTGGCGGATGCGGTACTTCTCATAGCGGCCCAGGTACAGCTCCCAGAACGCCTTGATGTCGATGTCCGCACCGAACTCCTTCACATAGCCGTCGTACAGAACCCAGCACTCGGCGGAGTAGCACACGGTCAGCCCCCTAACGGATCGCCCGGCCAGCAGGTTAGCGCGACTTGGACGTGGAACAGCCAATTCCAGTTCCACGCCCCTGTTCAGCGAATTACTAATGGAGAGGGCAAGGCACACGGGTGTAGCCTCCCTTCCCCGTGTCTCATGGTGTGAGCCGCGGGTCTCTCAGGATCGCCCGCCATGCACGCCATCTCCGTTTCCAGCCGACCACTCCCCATGCCCCCGGGGTTGCTGGGTCCTGTCTCGACCTTCACCCAACGTGCGTTGCCCATGCTGGCCACGCGGGCGGCCTGCGGCTTTGCGTCACCCGCCGAGGACTTCTTCCGCGAGGACGATCGCCTCGATCTCAACGAGAAGCTGATCGCCAACCCACCGGCAACGTTCTTAATGCGGGCCGACTGCGGCGGTTCGATGGTGGATTACGGCATCCAAGACGGCGACCTTCTCATCGTTGATCGCTCGATCTCCGCGCGGCCGGGCCATACGGTCATCGTGCTGTGGGAGGGAGGCTATATCTGCAAGAAGCTGTATGTGCGAGGCAACAGTATTGTGCTGGCCAGTAGTGCTGGCTTCCCGCCCATCATCGTGCCGGAGGACGTGGAACTCGACGTGTGGGGCGTCGTCCGCAGTAACGTCCACTTCCATGTCTGAGGCGCCTGTCTTTGGCCTGATCGATGGCAATACGTTCTACGTGTCCTGCGAGCGGGTCTTCGACCCTTCCCTACGTGGACAGCCCACGGTCGTGCTGGGAAACGGTGACGGCTGCTGCATCGCCTTGTCACCGGAAGCGAAGGCCTTGGGACTGAAGATCGGCACGCCCATCTTTCAGGTGCCAGACGCCATCCGAAAGCAGGTGCAGGTTCGCTCTGCGAACTTCGCCCTCTACGGCGACCTGTCCGCCCGAATCGTCACCATCCTGCGCGACCTGTTCCCGCGGGTGGAGGTCTACTCGATCGACGAGAACTTCGTCGATGTGGTCGGGCTCAAGGATCCGATAGCCACCTGTCTTGATGCCCGCGAACGCATCCTGCAGTGGGTGGGTATCCCTTGCTGCGTAGGCTTGGGCGCCACCCGCACACTCGCCAAGGCCGGCAACAAGCTGGCCAAGAACCAGTCCAAGCGGGCGGTCAAGGCTGGCCGGCTGGCCGTGTTCCATGCCACGCCCGATAACATCGACAAGTTGCCGGTGGAGGATGTCTGGGGTGTGGGCCATCGCTATGCCGCTCGCCTCGCTAAGGAGGGCGTCCACACGGCAGCCGACCTAGCTGCGTTGCCAGAGGAGGCTGTTCGGAGCCGCTACGGGGTAGTGCTCGCACGCACACAGCAGGAACTACGCGGCATCCCATGTGGCGACCTCGAACTGGACGAGCCCGATCGCAAGCAGATCGTGGTCTCCCGGATGTTTGGCCGCGACGTAGCAGACCCGTTCGATGCACTGGCGACCTTCGCCACAGTGGCGTGCGAAAAGATGCGCGGCCGGGGCCTGGCGGCTGGTGCGCTGTGGGTGTGGCTGGACGGCAACGCCCACAAGGACGATGGATTCCATGCCTCGCGCGCTGTGCCCTTGCCCTTCCCAACCATCGATACGGGCGAAGTGCTGCGCGCGGTTCGCTTTCTGTCCAAGTCGATGATGAAGCGTGGCCAGCTCTTCAAGCGTGGTGGCGTCGGCCTCGCCGATCTTGTTCGCAGCGAGCAGCGACAAGCCGACCTGTTCCACGGCCCAGATGAGCGAAGGGAACGCGGCATGGAAGTCATGGACCGCATCAACGCCAAGTTCGGCCGCGGCACCGTGGGCGTTGGCACCACGGGCTGGAGGGTTGGCGGCCGTCGTCCAGGCGAGCCGATCAGGACGCCCAAGGACGCGCAGTGGCGCCCGACGTTGAAGTTCCTCTCGCCTTCCTACACGACGAAATGGAGCCAGCTGCTGCGGGTCCGGTAATGCTGGGCGGCCCCGCCCGGCAGGACGTTCCCGCGGCGATTGCGGGCTTGCCTGCCGGCCGAAGCCATTGGCTGGAGGACGCACGAGGATTGGCGCTGCGCCCTCTCTGGCGCGGACTCGCCGCACCACCAGAAGTAGTGCCCCTAACCTGATCCCCGGAATCTAAGCCAGGGCGCTGGGGGCGAGTCACACCAAGGGAGGAAACCATGCCCTAGAGGCATGTGCCAGCCCGTGGTGAGGACTCAAGGAGATTCTACGCCTGCCTTGCGGCGACGGCATGGGGAGCTGGGAGACTTCAGCCGCGCCAGATGCACCTGCAACGCAGTCCCCCGCTCAAACGCCCGAAGCGTTCGGCTGAAGCTTCAGAGACCCCGCCGGGATACCTGGGGAGCCTCCCTTGCGGGATTCTACGCACCAGCCTGCGGCGGGGTCAGGCGAAATCCTAGCACTCGCAGTTGCCCGGACGAGTGTGCCATCAACCGCCAAGTCGGCTCAGGCGACGCGCTATCCCGCGCCACGGTGGCAGGCGGCCGAAGGCGAAGGCAGAGACGAAAAACCCCGATCTGGTACGGCTGATGGGGCTGCAATTGCCCGCAAGCGGTTCACCAGATCAGGGTTCTCGGAGCCGAGGCTCAGGCGGAACGATAACACCCTTGCCCAAGCTGGTGCCGATGACGGCGTGCAGATCGGGGCCGAGGGCACTGGCGCGGGCAAGGTGCTCGTTGGTGCGGCGCTTGGACTCGCCGGTCTTTTCCTGCGTGTCGGCGGCGAAGCTGACCGGCCGGCCCTCGCCGACCACTCCTCGCTTGGAAACCTTGGCGTTGTCGGCGGAATCCGCCGACAACGGATACAGGACCAGCCAAAGTTCTTTGCGGCGAGCGATTGAGGATGCCCGCTGGGCCGGCGACAGCTCGGCCCGTTGCAGGTTCTCGTCAATCTCCAGCAGTTCGGCGTGCAGCTCGTCGCCGTCGGCGGGCTGGCCGCGTTTGGCTGGCGTCCCCGTAGGGCTAAGTGGGTCGCCCGGCGACGGGGTGGGGGAACTATGTCTAGGTGCGTGATTTGCCTACGGGACAAGCCGGTCAGATTCAAGACTTCACGCCTGACGATCTGCACTCGATGCGTCAATCTGCTCAACAAGACTGATCTAACTCCACGCGTTGCTACTGAGCGGCTGAGGCAAGAGCTTCGAGCAAATGTTGTTCACAAGCACGGGGACAATGGAGGTGTTGACGACTGGGTCAGCCGAAAGTTTCCGAACTTCCTCGACGAATGGTGCAAGGACCCTGAAAAGCTAGGCGTGCCAATCAAGGTGATACGGGCCTACCGCCGCCAACTCCTTTGCCTAGACCGCCGCTTCCTCGACTATCCGAAGGATTGGCGCATGAGGGCGTACAGGCATAAGCATCGAGACGAATACACATGCAACGTCTGCGGAAAGCGCGACGAGAGTTGTCGCGATTTGCAAGCTCACCACATCATCTTTCGCAGCCGTAGCGGCACCAACTACGCGGCGAATATCGTCGTCCTATGCTTCGACCATCACCAAGCCCAGCACCCAGATCACGTCATTTCCGTAATGGGTGGGGAAGGCCCTGGATTCGATCAGGACGATTCAAGCGAAGGATTCACGTCGGAAGTGGAGACCGAAACATTCGTCCCTGCACCTCGGTCTTTGTGGATACCAGAAGTCCCGACGATGCCACCACGGACGAAGCATGAAGATCTCGCAAGCCTCAATCATGCAAACGAGTTAGGGAGAATCGCTGACGACAATGTGGATCGCGAAAAGCCGGACAGCATTGATGCAACTTCCGCTAGACCGGTAGTCGCAACTCCAGTCCGTAGTGAGCGCAGTCCGATAGCACCTGTTGAGTCTCAACGAGAAAGTCAGGAAACCTCTAGCTCGTCGGACGCAACGATTGGGTGGATTGTTGTTGCAATCGTGGTACTGGTCTTGGTCGCGCTATTGTCTGCGAGTTCCTGACCGTCCCCGCTTCCCGATGTTCTCGGTGTTCATCGTTGCCGTTTGTCCGTGCTTGTTGGTGAACCTCCGCGTCGCCGGCTCACTTGTCGCTTGGCGACAAGTGGTTTCTCGGCGCAACGTGTTGACGTATTGCCGCCCAACCATGCACGCCGCTGCGACTTGGCCATCGCTCCACTGCGACCACTCCTCGTCATTCAGCAGCAGGACGGCATGGCGCTTATCGGCGTTTGTGCGCGGCCGGTGTTGCTGCTAACGGACCGAGCCTGATTCAACTCAAACAGCCGGCGCAGGATTTCATCATCCGTCAGCGGCCATTCCCAGCCGTAGGCGACGGCTACGGCTTCATCCAGGGAACGATGGAGCATGTCCAGCCAGGCGGGGCGCTCGTTGTACAGGTTGGTTAGCGTGCGTTTCTTCAACGCCGCTTCGTGTCCAGGCTTGGCAACGGGGCGCGCCGGAAAGCCTGCGGCCACTTCCTCCGGCGTGCGTTCCCAGTCCACCCATTCCGGCGGGTTCAACCAGCGGTCGCGCGCCTCCACAAGCGTTCGCGCGGCATCGCCAATCGCCTGGGCGTGCGGATTTTCCGCGTAGTCCTGGGCGGGAATGTCGGGCGTCAGGCCTTCCGGGAACGGGAAGGTTTCGAAGGTGGTCGTTGGCGTGTAGCGCGGGCGATCTTCCAGGCTGGTGCCCTGCCGCAAGGCCCACACTTCATGGAACCGTGAATGAAGTACGCCCATGGCTGTATCGTCATCGCGGACAACGACGATAAGCGCTTGATCAGGGCAAACCGCTACTGGCAACCATACGAAAAAGCGATGTAGCGAGTGCGCAACAGTTGCGATGTAGCGCGAGTACTTCGCCAGTTCGCGCCGCAATGTCGGGCGTGGCTCGGCGTGCCGCCACCAGTATTTGCGATACGCCTCGCGGTTGTTCTTGTCGCGTTCCGGCTTTACGTGTTCCAGCGAGTATTGATAGGGAGCCTCGTACATCGCGGCCTGGGCCTCTGGCATTTCAACGCCAAAATCAATGATCCAGGTATCGCTAGCCCGCCTGGCGAGCATTAGCCCGTTTGACCAGGGCCGAACAACATCGGCAGTCGGGCGGCCATTCGGGTTAGGCAGGCGCAGCCAATCGCGCGCCATCGCTCCGGGGACGTCAAAGCTCGCCTTCTTGGATGACCCCTGAAAACTCGTGTTGGCGTTCTGCGCCAACGGCTTGGCCAGCGTTAGATTGACTGCGCCTCCCTCGCCATTGCTCGCGCTCAGGTCGGGGTAGATTTCGCCCACCTGTCCGCCGTCCAAGCGCGCTGCTTGCTGGCTGTTCCCGAAGCACACAAGCGACACGCGAACGGCTGCGCCTTCGTTCGTCCACGGCTCATCCGCCCATGCCTCGAAAATGCGCGATGTCTCCCCCGCGTGTTTCAGTACTTCACGGTTTGCGCCGCCGCGAATGCTGTTGGTGGCCACCAGGCCAGCGCGCTGGGTCTTGCCTGCCTTGATCGCGTCGTTGGACTTCTCGAACCAGTAGCAAACGAAGTCAGCAGCGCCTGGAACGCGGCGGCCATAGACCTGCTCGATCTGCTCGACATACGCGTCGCCCAGTTCTCGACGCTTGCGCGACACGCCAATGAACGGCGGATTGCCTACGATCACGTCCGCCGCCGGCCAGGCGGCTTCTGTCCCGTCCGGGTTCATCAGTGCGTCGCGGCGTTCGATCCCGCCCAGGGCTTGAAGGATCGGGTTGCGGCGCACGCCATAGCCGTTCTGGATCATCCACTGGATTTCACCGATCCAGACGGTCAGCCGCGCCAGGTCGGCGGCGTACTCGTTCAACTCAATGCCCAGGACATTAGCCGGGCTGACGCTGGGCGCTTGCCTGCCCAGGCCCAGGGCTTCGCCCTCCCACAAGACGCGGGCTTCTAGCCCCTTCAATGCGCGCAGGGCCAGAAACAGGAAGTTGCCCGAGCCGCAGGCCGGATCAAGCACGCGGAACGCGCGCAGGCGTTCCAGGAACGCATTGAACCGCTGCTGTGCCGCCTTCGGTATGCCCTTGGTCTTGGCCTTGTCCAGGGTGGCGGCAATGGCCGCCTTCTCGGTGTCCCACTCGGCCAGGAGCGGATCCACCACCACCGGGCCGACGATCTTCATGATCGTATCCGGGTCGGTGTAGTGCGCGCCCAACTGGCTGCGCTTGTTCGGGTCTAGGCCACGCTCAAACAGCGTGCCGAAAATGCTCGGGTCGATCTCCGCCCAGTCCAGGCGCGCAGCGGCATCAAGGGTCGCCAGCTCCGGCGCTTCCAGGCGCAAGGTGCTGGCGTCCTCGAACAGGCCGCCGTTGAAATGCTCGATCTCGGTCAGCGCGAAATCGCCACCGTCCTTCATCGCCGCGAACAAGGCGGCGGCGCGCGCCTCGAACTGGTCGGGCTTGTCCTGGACGCTGCGCACCAACTTGGAAAAAATGTGGTCGGGCAGCAGGCCGATATCTTCGGCGAACATACAGAACAGCAGGCGATTGAGGAAATGCGCCACCGCGTGCGGCTCGTGCCCGCGCTTGCGCAGCGCGTCGGCCAGGGTGGCGAACTTCGCCGCCGCTTCCTTCGTAATGTCGGCGCGGCTGGTGCCTGGGCGCAGTTGTTGCGGATCGTTGAACGCGGCGGCCAGCAGGCGGCGGGTGTCGTGGTTGGCCAAGTCCTCCACCGTGAAGCGGTGGACCTGCTTCACCGCGTTGGTGAAGTTGGTGTGTATCTCGAAGCGTTGGAGGTCGCTGACGATCAACAGCGGCGGGTTTTCCAGCGCGTCCGCGTACATCTTCAACTGGGCATAGGCCTTGCCCAGGTCCTTGCCGGTGCCCTTGGCCTCGAACCCGAAAAATCCCCGCTTCCAGGCGTCCGCCCAGCCTTCGCCGCCGGTGGTCTTGCTCGCGCCGTATTCGTAGGTGAACCAGGTATGTTCCGGGTCGGCCTCGCGCGGCGTCGGGTGGCCCATGAGCCGGCACAGGTCGTCAAAGAATGATTGGAAGTCCCGGCGTTCGTCCCCGCCGTTGCGCCATTTGGCGATGAAGTCCTGTGGTGTCATCGGCTTCCTGCGATCTATGTCCCCTAGGCACGATTATGCAGCCGACGAGGCACAAAGCCCCGCTCGGGGACGCAGGATCTAGCAGCGTCGAGATTAGTTGCAGTGCACGAACGACCCGTTCATGAAGCACTGCTGGCCAGTCCGCTCATTGCGAGCGAAGCCTGAACCCGGCTGCTGCTCGTACCAGTTGCCATTCTGATCCTGAAACCGCCTAGGCCCGGTTTGAACGTTTGTGGCGTTGCCGTCGCTTGATCGACCACTCGATGAATACCGCGGCGAGGTGTAACCCTTGCTCGGGTCAAACCCGACGTTCTCCGGGTCAAACCTGCTTGGGTTTACCGGCATGGGACGTTGCTGCTGTTCTTGATACGCCCGCTGCGCGCGCTGTTGTTCATAGGCGGCATTCGCATAGGCGGCCTCGGCCTGTGCATGCGCTTGCAGCCGGCTTTCGTATGCTGCCTGTCGCGCGGCCTGCTGCCTTTCCATCATGAGTTCTTGCTCACGCAGCATGCGGCTGATCTGCCGATTCCGCGAGGCGTCGGCTTGCGCGCGGGCAAGGATGTCGGCGGAAGTCCTAGCCACCTCGGCCCGGTTGAGGAAGTCCTCTCGCGTGATCTGGAAGGACTCTTTGATCAAGCTGTAGAACGTCAAACCTTGCTTGCCGGACTGATATATCGCCACGGCGTGCTGCCACATGGCCAGGTTCCCTGCGGTATCCCCCAGCATCCAGTCGGCGCGGTACTCAGCAGCGACCCTTTCGACCGCTGCTTGGAGAAGGGCATCTCTCTCCCCAGCGGGAATGCTGTCGATCAAGGTGTCTGTCGTGGGCGCAGGCTTCGGGGCTGGCGCTTGAGTTGCTACCGGAGCCGCCAATGGTGCGCTCTCTGGAGCGGGCTCCGATTGGCTGCACGCAGCCACCGCGATCACGCACACCAGCGTGATGAAGATCCGCGACATGATCCCCTCCCGTTATCCCCCGCTTGAGAGCGTAGCACTGGGCAGAAGACGGTAGAGCGAACCGACAGGAAGGCTCCGGTGCTCTCGCGCCAGTCCGGGTCCAATTCCCGGAGGGTGCGAGCTACCGAAGCCTTGCGGTTAGCTTACAACCCGCCGGTGAAGGATAGTGTTGAGATTCGCAAACTCCATGAGGAGCGCGCGCACACGCGTATCACCGTTCGCTCACCGGTTGTTCTCTATTCCAAGGAAGGTTCCTCGCCACCCTCGCTTTGCCTTCGACGGTCTTTGGACCCGTGGAGAGCCCGCCGTGGTTTGGGCATCGAGCCTTTCCAGGCACGGCCCTCCGGATGCAGGGAACCCCCTTCCTAGTCTTGGCGCCACACAGGGGCCGATCGCGCTTCCGTAGGCGCTTGGGACCAACCCGGCGGGGGCGGGCTGGGAAGGGGCCATCTGGCGTCAAAGGGGCGCGGGCCTCACGCATGGCCGGCATGGGTGACTTCGCCTGGGAGGGTGACGGGCATTGCCAGGCCGAGATGATCGGCCACCTCCTGCGCCGTCGCGTAGTCCTCGAAAGGCACGACCGTGTTGTCGAGTGCAAGCACCGGGAAGGCGTCCATCCCAGAGCGAGTGATTTCGCACTGCGCAATGTGGACGTTGCCGATGAGCACCAGGATGCCGTCACCGGATGTGCCGCCACCGGCCACTACCCAGAAGCTGACGGTGATGCCAGGAAGGACGCCGGTGCGGCCGTCACCCGTGCGGAAGGTCGTCGGGGCCGCGGGTGTGGCCGCGGAGCCACCACCCTGGCCACCTTGCGGCGGTTTGGCGACCGTGTTCGCAGGGGTCTTGAACAGGCCGGCAGGTTCGGCATCGACGCCAGCGAAGCGGACGCCGGGGAACTGCGGCTGGGCGGTGGCTGGAGGGGCAGGCGCGGCAACAGGACGCGGCTGCGCCTGCTCCATCGCCTTTCCGATGTTGGCCATGCTGGCGTCGCGGCGGGCCTCCATTGCATGGAAGGCATCGCCCACGGCGCGCACACCACGCATACCGAGGGAGTTGCGGACACCCTCAGCGTAGGCCGTCTCGCCGGACGCGGTGCTGGTGGGCGCAGCAATGGCCGGCTTGGTGGCAGGGGCGCCGAGCTTGGCCGCTGGCTTCACCACCGTCGGCCGCGGCATTGCGCCGATCGACGGGTTGGCGATGGCCGGCTTCTTGGCCTGGTTGGGATCGTCGTACGGGTTAAGCGGATTCGAGATTGCCATTGTCGTTTTCCTGAGGTGGGGAGATTGGGGGCGGGGTTTGGGCTACGCGGCCAAGGCGGGCGCGTTGGGGGTCTGAAGAAGCTCGGCGAGTTTGGTCAGACCCTTCGGTGTCACCTTCACTTGGGCTTTGAGCTGCGAGCCGCCGGTGCGGCCTACTTCAACCATCACGTGGGTCAGGTAGCCGGTATCGATACGCTTCTGAATTGCCTGCCAATCACCGAAACCACCGGCGCGATACGTCCAGCCGATAGTGGCCAGCCAGGTCATGAACGCATGCGGCTTAACGTGCAGCGCCTTGGCAGCGGCCGTCAGGCTCAAGGACGCGCCCGTTGAGGTCAGGCGCTCGATCGCATCAACTCGCGGGACGAGTTCCTGCACCCGTCGCTCAAGTTCCAGTCGAGCATCCGCCTGTTCCAGCAGTAGGGTCCGTAACACCGCAGGGTCGCTCAACGCCGCCTTGAGATCGGACACCGGGTTCTTGTCCGGTGCCCGCTTGGAGGCGAGGAACGTGTTGACCACCTGCAGGTGGAACTTGGGATCGATCCAAGCGGCGTATGCGATGACCAACTGCTGAGCGGCGAACGTGCCACCATTACGGCCTTCGCTCGCCCAAACTGCCGGATTTCCGGCAGTTTCAACCTCGGCGATCAGGGCCTGGGTTTGGGCATTGGCCAGCCAGCGGGACGGACGATGGCGGGGCTCACCTCCCGCGGCATGGTGGCAGTCGTTGAGCGACACCCGGCCTTCTGAATCGGTGCGGATGCCGCGGTTGGCGATGACCAAGCCGTTCATGCCGCACCCGCCTTGCCGCGGTGGCTGGCCCAGTTGAATACCACCACCTGCCCACCGTCCTCGCGCATCCGGTCGAAGATCCGCTCACCGAGGTAGTCCTTGACCTCGGGGGCCGCCAAGTTGGACAGCAGGATGGTCGGCTTGCGCTTCTCGTACCGCTCGTTCAGCACGTCGAACAGGATCAGCTTCTCGGTGTCGCTGCCGAACTGCACGCCTACCTCGTCGAGAATCAGCAGGTCGGGGAACACGAGCGCCTCAATGGCCTCCGTTTCCGTCTCCTGAGAGTCGCGGCCCCATGTGTCCTTCACGCGGCGGATGGCCCGCATGGTCGTGGTGAACAATGCGGTGCCACCGCTTTCCATGACCCCTATGCAGATGCCGACAGCAAGGTGGGTCTTTCCGGTTCCTGGCTTGCCAACGAACAAGGCGCCCCTCCCGGTGTCCATCACGTCCCAGATGTTGTCCAAGTAGGACACGGCGAACGCCAAGGCCTTGCGCTGGTCATCGGTGGTGGCGATGAAGGTCTCGATCCTGCGGTCCCGGAAACGCTCTGGGACGCCCGCCATGCCCAACCTGCGCTGCCAGCGCTCTACGTCAGCAGAGATC